>Ga0247831_1000297_pt1 | contig 111280 bp, 91 predicted proteins | sample LaCruzMarch2015__9_FD_192406 | JGI IMG/M metagenome (GOLD analysis project Ga0247831, IMG submission 192406) | Freshwater microbial communities from meromictic Lake La Cruz, Castile-La Mancha, Spain - LaCruzMarch2015_1m | ecosystem: Environmental > Aquatic > Freshwater > Lake | place: Spain...
TGACTTCTTGAAAAGAAGCAGTCTCCACATTGAGCTCGATGCGCGGCCGTCCCACACCCCCTACTCATCACTCTTTCTAGTGAATGTACAGCCCTTTTTCAGACAACCTTTTTGAAAACCAGTCTAAGTGCTTTGATGAAACTGAATCCGCGCATATCTCCTCATCAAGATGGTATTGTCTCACGCGAGGCCTTGGCTCGATTTCTTCATCAAGCGTGGCCGGAGAAAAGTTTGGAAACTTGGCTCTTACGCTTAAAATATTGGTGGGATGAGAATCCTTTTTGTGAGGCCGGTTCTCATCATGGTTACTTGGCGACGGTGGGTGAAGAGATCGTTGGCTTTGGTGGGTTTATTCCGGCCCGCTTTGCCTGGCAGGGCCAGCCGGTGCCCGCCCTGTATGCGACAAGCTTTCGGGTGGATGAATGTCATTCCAAAGCAGCCGCTACGATGTTTCTGAACCAGCGCGAAGTGATGAAGCAAAACATCATTATTCACTCAACACCGCTGCCCCGCATCCAGACGGCGCTCTTGAAGCTGGGCGGGCGCGGGGAGACTGTGGTGACCTGTCATTACATCGCGCTTGGTAAGTTAGGCTGCTTCAATGGTTTGCACTCATGGCCGAAATTGGATAGTCGAATCAGGGTCGTGACAGATTTCTCCGAGGTGCGGTCCTTGGCCCGGCCTTATCAGCGGATAGATCGTCTGGAAAAATGGACCACACTGGAGTCGTTGCAGTGGTTCTGTAACTCACCGGTCGGGAAGCATCATTTCATTGGGGGAATCAATTCCGAGGGAGTGCTCACGTCCTTTCTGCTGATCTCTTTGCGGCGGCGCAAAGGCATCAACAGCTGGGATGTGGTGGAGGCTTTCACCACCCGTGAAAATGGCACGGAGTTGCTGGCCCTGATCGGGACGCTGGTGCATGAACCGGATTTGTTACCGGGTCGCATTCGCTTGCTCACGGTGGAAGATTTCGATCATGATCCGGCTTTCATGCGGATGCCTTTGCTGATCAGTCGTCGGGAAAAGGTCTGCCATTATTTTTTATTGCCTGAGGAGTTGCGTGAAGTGCCCAAACACACCGTTTTGGCCGAGGGAGATTTAGGCTTGTGAGTTGTCAGGCAGGGCCGACCTCGGTAAAGTGACCGATGCCTTGCCGAGTCGAGCCCTATGTGGACCATCCTGATGCCCGGGAGGAACTGATTTGTTTTTTGAAGCAACAGTTCTCCCAGGATGCGGGGACACCGCTCTGGGCACAGCGCCTAGCGCATTGGTGGGACGCGAATCCCTGGGCCGCTGTGCATCCGCAACGGGGCTGGGTGTTGCGTCATGAGACGACTCTGGTGGGCTTCCTGGGCATCATTCCGGCGGGGTATGCGTATGAAGGAAAGGCGATTCCGGCTTTGATCGCCACGAGTTGGGTGGTGGTGCAGGAGCATCGCAATTCTGCGCTTGCCATGGGCGCACAACTGCAAAAATTGGGGCGAAGTCATCTGTTGCTGGATTCGACACCGAGCCCGGAAGTGCAGAGGCTAATATCCAAGATGGGCTGGGTGGGGGAAACACAGGTCCGCCGGAGGTTGCTGCCTATGGGCTTGGCGGGCCGTCTGTGGGCCAAGCTGAAACGACAGTCCTGGCCGCAGCTCAGTCCCGGGCGTCGCATCGTGACAGAAGTGACGGAAGTACAGCGTTTGGTCCGCCCTTGGCAGCAGAACGGGCGTCTGGAAAAATGGATCACGCCTGAGTTTTTGCGCTGGTATGCGTCGGCTCCGGCACGGAAACATCAGTTTTTGGGCGTGGTGGATGCGGAAGGCACGCTGACCTCTTACCTATGGTTCACTCCCCGATGCAGACAGGGGGTGCGTCTCTGGATGTTGCTGGAGGCTTTTTCGACTGAGACTGATGATGCGGAACTCATTTCCTTGGTCGGGGCTCTGGTCCGTCGTGAGGTGAATCTGCCTGGATCTAAGGCCTGGCTGATTTCACTGCTTTCCTTCCCTCACGATTCGCGTTGGGCTGAGCTGCCTGCACTGATTCAGGATGAGGCGCAGGTCTGTCACTTTCATTCTTTACCGCCTGAACTGAAGGGCGTGCCCAAGCACACGGTGATGGCCGAGGGAGACTTTGGACTTTAGGCGGATATTGTGGCCAGTTGAGCCTCAAGGGCACGAAGCAGGTTTCCTGGGGTGGCCAGGGTCTCCGCCGTGATCAGATCATCTGGGATGGCGATGCCAAATTCATCCTCGATTTTCATGAGCAAATCGATGGATTCCAGGGAATCCAACCCCAGCTTGCCCAGGTCATCATCGAGCTGGATCGGCGCATCGGGCGGAACTAGACGCAGATGCGGGCGGAGAAGGGAAAGGAGGCGGGTTACGATGTCAGGCATGCGGAGAAATCAATACGGGGTATCAGCGGGGAAAATCTCTTCGTGGCCGGTGCGCCATTGCGATACCTGCACCACTTCACCATCGCGGTAGCTGATCTCGGCGGGCGCGGGATGACTCAGGAATCCGACCAAGCTTGCGGTTAGACCATAAGCGCCCACATTGGGCACGGCAAGCAGATCTCCCGCTTCGACGAGCGGCATTTTGGTCCCTCGCGCCAAGCTGTCCAAAGGGGTGCAGAGCGGGCCGACAACATCGGCGGTGATCTCCGTTTCACTTGTGCGACTGAGATTCTGAAACGTCGCTGCGCTGCGCGGGATACGGCCTAGGCCGGCCATGCCCCCCAAGTGATGAATACCCGTGTCTAGCACGACAAAGGTGCGAGTGCGGGAGGATTTCACATCCAGCACTCGGGTGACCAGTGTGCCGGAGCTTGCGCAGAGATATCGCCCGGCCTCAAACCACAATTCGGCGGTTTCATGCAGACGGGAGGCCTGCCAAACGGCGGTCAAGGCGGGGCTCAGTTCACGGAGGTCCAAGACGGGAGCATGGTTCGCATAAGGCCAGGGAAATCCGCCGCCTGCATTCACTACACTGCATCCAAAGCCGAGTGCGGTTTCTAGCCTTGCCGCTGTCTCCAAGGCGCGCCGGGTATTGTCCGTGAGGGCTTCGATGGAGGCGACCTGTGTGCCGAAATAAACATGCACACCGCGTAGCCGGATGCCGGGGAGGCGCAGATTTGATGGCGCGGAAGGATCGAGCAACAGCGCCTCATCAAAGCCAAACTGACTTTCTACACCGGTCATGGCCAGCCGCGCATTTGGGGCCTCAGCAGGGTTCACTCGCAGCAGCACCTGGAGGTCGGTTTCCTGCGCGACAGCCGCACGGGAGAGGCGTCCCAGGTCCGCCCAGGATTCACAGGAAAACCAGCGCACACCGGCCTGGATCGCGGTGGTGATTTCAGCGGGCGTTTTGCCGGGGCCGCCATACAGAGCCTCTCGCAGGTCATGTCCGGCTAGGCGTGCGGCGGTCAGTTCGCCTTCAGACGTGATTTCCGCCATGCCTCCGCCTAACCGGATTTGCTCACCGATAGCAGGTAGTGGGTTGGCTTTGAAGGAGTGCAGCAGTCGCGCCCCTGCGGGCAATGCGGTGCGCAGTTCCTCGGTGCGCTTTTGCACGGCCTTCAGGTCATAGGCGTAAAAAGGCGTGCCGTATCTGGAGGCTATATCTTCTGCAAAGGAGGTCTCCATGTGTCACACGGTGGTCAACAGGCCGCGCAGGGCTTTCCTGTCGAGCTTTTGGTTAGCTGTGCGCGGTAGCTCCGGGACAAAGATCACCCGGTCCGGCAATTTCCCGCGCTCCAGCCTCGTGGCCAGGGTGTTCAGCACGGTGGCCTGATTCAGGGTATCCTGGCCCGTCGCCAGGAAAAGGCAGAGAAGATCCCGCTGATCATCCTTCACGCATCCGGCGGCGACGATCTGCGGCATGGTGCAGGCGATGTCCTCCACCTCCGCCGGATTCAGCCGCGTGCCACGGTGTTTGATGACAAAGTCATCGCGTGAGTAAAAAGTGATGTATCCGGCCTCATCCACACTGCCTTGATCCCCGCAGAAGAGCGTGCGGATACCGCCGAGGTCGCGGTAGCGTTTGGCCGTTTCCTCGGGTGCCCGCCAATAACCTGCGGCCAGGTGCGGCCCCTGCACGACGAGTTCGCCCCGCTGTCCGGCAGGCAGCCGCCGACCTTCCGCATCCACCGCAAAAACTTCGGTGCCATCCAGCGGTCGCCCGACGCTTTGAGGATGGCTTTCGTATTCTTCCGGCAGCAGGATGGAGACACGTTTGCATTCCGTAAGGCCGAACATGGGAAACACTTGTGTATCCGGTAGCAAGCTGTGGATCTGGTCGATGTAAGCACGCGGCAGGTGGTCCCCGGTGTTGCTGATCATGCGCAGCCGGGGCAGGGGGACGGGGCGGTAGCGCTGCATCTTGATCAGGGCGGCAAATACGGTCGGCACCGCAGGTAGGATGGTGATCTCCTCCCGGCAGAGCACACGCGGTAGCTCTGGACCGACCATCTCCGGCCTGCCGATGAAGAGGCTGCTGCCACACAGACAGCCGTAAAAAAGCTGATACAGGCTGTAATCGAAGGCCAAAGGTAAAAAGATGCCGATCCTGTCTTGCGGTGTGTAGTGCAGTCGTGCCTGGATGGCAGCGGAGACAAAAGCCACGTTTCCATGCGTCAGCATGACCCCGCGTGGGGTGCCTGTGCTACCGGAGGTAAAAACGAGAAAGGCGATGTCCTCGGCCTGCGGGGCTGCCACGGGGTCTGTGCTGACTTCCGTGTGAAAAATCAGGGGCCATGCGGCGCTATCCACATCCAGGCATGGAACTTCGCCGAGGGCCGCCGCCAGTGCTGCTGTCTCGGCACCGAAGAAGACGCACTTGGGTTCACACTGAGAAAGGATACGCTGCAAGCCCTCAGGTTGAATCTGATGTGAGAGGACACTAAAGATAATGCCACGCTCCAAAGCGGCGAAGACCAGCAGAGCGACTTCGGCACGGTTGGGCATCACGATGAGAATGCGATCTCCCTTTCGGATGCCTTGCTGCTGCATCCAATACCCAAGTTTACGAACTTGTTTCCAGGTCTCTAAAAAGGTGATTGAATTAGAGTGATTGCTGATGAGAATCCCATCAGGCCATTGATTGGCCGCGCTCTCTAACCATGTCGATGGAAGTGCGTGGGAAGACATAAGCAACTTTACAAACGTTAATTTTCCAGAAAAACTAGATTCTGCACATGAATTGCTAGTTTATTCGAATGTAAAGTTTCTCCGTATGACGGCGATTGAAAAAACTTCAGCGCAAGGCTTCAATTCGTCCTTGCACGAAGCCTTTCCTTCTCGAAGAGTCTTTATCGCAAAGCATGGATAGCTCAGTGGTAGAGCGGCTCGTTTACACCGAGTTGGTCGGGGGTTCGAATCCCTCTCCGTGCACCATTCCAGTTCATTTGGATCAAGACTCCAGAACTGCGGAGACTGTGCTGACCTCAAGGTTATCGTGCGCTGCTGACTCAAAAATCGAAAGAAATCCGGTGTTCTGCTTGCTGCGGTCAGAAAGCATGTGACGAACATTCTCATGGGTCAGCAAAACACCATGGCCTCTTTCAGTTCCTGTGGTTTCTGAGAAAACCAGGAAGGCGGGATCTTCAGATTTACCGGGAAAACGTATTCCCCAGGCAGGGCGGGTATTCATCACCTCGCTAAAGTCCGCTTCATCCCAGCCGCCGCCGTTGAGACCTTCACCCAACCAGACGGTGAGGATGTTCTCGGCCACGGCTTTCAGATGGTGACTGGTCTTTTCCAAAAACAAACACACGGGTTCAGCTTCCTCCAAGATCGCCTGGAAAGCAGGCTGGCGAATCTGCGGTGATACGATGGAAACGACGGCACCAATATGAGCCACGGCAAGGGTGATGAGGTGCAGATCAGGGCTGTGGCGCAGGACGGTGATTACCTTATCCCCACGGCTTACACCATTCTGCTGAAGCCAGGTCGCGATGCGTAATACTTGCATCCAGGCCTGCTCATAAGTTAGCTCCATATCGTCCACAGTTAGTGTCGTCTCAGGCGTTCGTTCGGCGGCATCGGCCAAAAATGCGCTCAGATGAAAGGGTCCCTTTCGTGAATTATCCTGCCAGGGATAAAGACCCATAGAAGATTCTGGAACGTTTAGCATTATATAGATATTATAATTGGTCTGGCTATTCGCAAGAGGAGATTCTCAAATTTGTGTGCCGTCGTTAGGCACTACTCGGTTTTTGCTCTCTCTGTTACGGATGTTGATATTTTAGTGTGACGTTCTAACCAGCTTTAGTGCAGCTAGTCTCGAACCATGGACACTATTTATTCAACGATATTTTGACAGCGCCGTCAAATATTCCTTCGCCAAAGATGACAATGGATCATCAAAAAACTTAATGGCTGGGCAGGACTCAATGACTTGACCTTGAGCGAGGAAAACCACCCAGTCCGCCACCTGCCGGGCAAAGCTGAGTTCATGCGTGGCCAGGACGATCTGCTGACCTTCGTGGGCCAGTTCGCGGATGACATCAAGTACCTCCCCGGTCATGACTGGGTCCAGTGCGGAGGTCGGCTCATCCAGCAGGAGCAGGCGCGGTCTGGAGGCCAGGGCACGGGCGATAGCCGCGCGTTGTTGCTGACCGCCGGAGAGTTCCGCCGGGCGTTTATGGAGATGCTCCGCCAGGCCCAGCCGTGTCAGCAGTTCCAGCGCCCTTTCCCGGGCCTTGGCCTCAGACTGGCCATGCACTACAGTGAGAGGTAGGGTGACGTTTTGCAGGGCTGTCAGGTGTGGAAAGAGATTGTATCCCTGAAAGACAAAACCGTTTTGCCGCAGCACAGCCAGGGCACCTTCGGGGTCATGCGGCACGGCCTGCCCATCCACCAGGACATCCCCTTCCTCCGGCACGAGTAGGCCACCTAGAACGCGCAAAAGGGTCGATTTTCCCCCACCGCTGGGGCCGAGCAGAGCGACGACACGGGCATCGTCTCCGGTTTGAAAACTGGCCCCATCCAAGGCAGTGAAGGCCCCATAACGCTTTACCACGGCTCGCGTCTCAAGTTTCATACGCGAACCTCCTTTCCAGACGCCCCGCATACCAAGACAGGGGCAGAGTGACGATGAGGTAGGCTGCGGCCAGGGGCAGGTAACCCTCCAACGCGGTGTAACTGCTGCTGTTGAGGATACGCACCTTTTGCACTAGCTCCTCGATGCCGATGACGGAGAGCAAGGACGAGTCTTTGATGAGGGAGACAAGCTGCCCTGTCGTGCCGGGCAAGGCGCGGCGGACGGCCTGCGGGATGATCACATGCCGATACATCTGCACCTTGTTAAACCCCACTGCCCGTGCGGCCTCCCTTTGCGATGCGCCGATGCTCTCCACCGCCCCGCGAAAGATCTCTGCCAGATAGGCTCCCTCAAAGCAGCCCAAAAGCATCGTTCCTACGATTAGCGGTTCATTCAGGCGCAGGGCCGTGGCCACGATGTAATAGCCGATCAAAAGCTGCACCAAGAGGGGGGAACCGCGCAGCAATTCCACGACGCCGCTGCTCAGCAGGCGGATCGGTAGGGTCGGTGACCGCCGACAAGTCATCAGCCCGAAGCCTACGATCACGCTCACCACCATCGCTCCTAGTGAGATCAACATAGTCGTCAACCACCCCCAGGCGAGCTGATGCCGATACGTCCATGCACTTTTCCAATTCCAGGAGTATTGCACCGTCGCAAAGGTAGCATAAAGCGCCAGGGACGCGCCTGCGATCAGGAGCAGAGTCCAGATCATTTGGCGGGCGAAAGAGGCGTGCATGGGCGATTTTTGTCCTTTGTGTTTAGCAGCAAGCAGAGGCACTGCCAAGGCACTCTATCATTCGCCTCTCAATGTCCGGCGGATTCCGTCTCTTCCTGGGGGCTTGTCGGCGGGCCTGCCAAAAGGTGGATTCCATGTTCAGGCCGGGTTTGCCTGGCTTTTAAAAATTGCGTGATGCCGGTGGTGATCCCTTGGATCAGTTGCTTTTGATAATCGGTTTTTTTGAGCCGGGCGGCCTCTTTCTCATGGGTCAGGAAACCGCACTCAATCAGGGCCGCAGGCACCTGGGTCTGGCTGATCACGGCATAGCTGCGCTCTTTGATGCCCCTATCCCCCGCCTTGGTGGCCAGGCAGGCATGGCGTTGCAGGCTTTCGGCCAGCCAGCGTCCACGCTCATCCTTCACTGAGCCGCCGCTCAGAGATAGCTTGGCCTGGAGTGCGCGCTGTGCGGCCAGGGACTTTTTTTCCGTAAAATAAGTCTCAATGCCACTGACCTCGGCGTTGGCGCTCGTGTTTAAATGCAGGCTGACAAACGCATCGGCCCCGCATCGGTCGGCGATGGCGGCCCGCTCTTCTAACGGCAGAAAGACATCTCTATCCCGCGTCATTTTCACCCGCAGTCCATGCGCGATCAGTTCATCACGCAGCTTCAGCGTCAGCTCCAGAGTCAGTTTTTTTTCTAGTGTTCCCCCGGCGACGGCCCCGCCGTCATGCCCGCCATGCCCGGCATCCAGGACGACCAACGGCGTGCCATTCACATCCCAGGGGGCCAGTCGGACCATGGGCACTGCCTCCAGTTCTGTAGAAAGCCAGATCACCGAAGCCATGGCCCCGCCCAGTGCTGCATAGGATGCCAGGCACCTCACCAAAAGTTTCAGGCGGGAGAGAGCCGGGGCAAGAAAAGATGATTGTTGTTTTTTCAAAAAATATTCAGTCTTTTAAAATATTTGTTGGCCTTAACTATTATAATGACTAAAATGCATTTATGAAAGCGAAGCCTGCCGTTTTTTTGGGGAAGCCTATCCATTACGGACTGATGGCGCTGATGCTCACGGCCTCTCTGGCTCATGGGCAAGGCTACCCGCCTGCGGGCAGCGGCCTGGCAGCGGGAGCAATTCAGCAGCCTTATTATCGTCAACCGGGCTCTTCTTATGTGCCGCCGGGACCCACCGCCAGTCCCGCCAAGCCCTCAGGATACCAGCAGGGTTTTGGCACCGCCCCAAAGTTGCCTGCGGTTAAAAGCACCTCTGCGAAACCCAAGTCCACCTCAAGCACGACCACCAAAAAACCGGCCAGCCTGGAGACCAAAGTGGCGCGCTTGGAACAAAACGATGCTCACCAGGACCGACGCCTCAACAGCCTGGAAAGAGGTGGTAGCAGCGGCGTTCAGACCATCGAAGGCGGCGGTCTTTATACCCCGTCTGAGGGGCATCTTTACACAGTGCGCCCTGGGGACACCCTCTGGAGAATCGCGGACAAACACAGCACCAGCATCAATGCCATCAAGTCCGTGAATCGCATCTCGGGCGAGACGATATCCGTCGGTCAGACGATCATGATCCCTGGGCATGGCTCCTCCGGTGTCACAGAGTCTTTCCATAGCGGCGTGCACATCGTGCGGCCTGGGGATACCTTTTCGGAGATCGCCCAGGCCAGTGGCGTTTCTCAGGATGCCCTTGCACGGGCCAATCCATCGGCCTATCCAGACCGTCTCCTCATCGGCGAACGGCTGACCATTCCGGGTAAAAAAAGCCTCCCGTCCTCGGGTTACTACGTCCCTGCCGGCGGCGGTGCTACCGTGACGACCACCGCTTCCAAAACCCACATGGTGAAAAAAGGCGAAAGCCTGGGGGCCATCGCCAAAAGTTACGGTATCCCCACGGCCACCCTGGCCTCCGCCAACAAGTTGAAAAACGCTAACCTCATCGCCCCAGGGCAGCGCCTGATCATCCCCGGCACACGCACCACACGCGGCCCGACCCCGTCTTACCCGCCTGCGGATACGGACACCACACCGCTACCGGGGGCCGGTTTGTATGCCACGCCTGCTCCGTCCCCCATGGCTGCACCTGAGCCCGCGCCACAGCCCATCGCCAAGCCCACTCCACCTGCCAGCACCAACAGTCGCGGCATCGTCGCTTATCGTCTGGAGCGCGGGGATGACATCAACACGGTGGCCAATCTCTTCAACACCACCCCGGAAAAAATCCGCGAACTGAACAAAATGTCCGCCGATGCCAAGATCCGAGAAGGAGATGAAGTTGTCGTTCCCTCGCTCGGGGCCGTGTCCCTGAATTGACGCGCCGCCCTGGCCCGCCAAGATAGGGACCATGTCACGCATCGGCACCCCACTTTCCTCCACAGCGACCAAAGTCATGCTCCTCGGCTCCGGCGAGCTGGGCAAAGAAGTCGTCATCGAACTGCAACGCCTCGGCTGCGAAGTCATCGCCGTGGACCGCTACGCCAACGCCCCCGCCATGCAGGTGGCCCATCGCAGCCACGTCATCTCCATGCTGGACGGTGACGCCCTGCGCCGCCTGGTGGAGGTCGAGAAGCCCGATTACATTGTCCCAGAAATCGAGGCCATCGCCACCGACACCCTGGTGGAGCTGGAAAATGAAGGCTTCACCGTTGTCCCCACCGCCCGTGCCGCCAAGCTGACCATGAACCGCGAAGGCATCCGCCGTCTCGCCGCCGAGGAGCTGGGCTTGAAAAGCTCCCCCTACATTTTTGCCGAAACCGAGGCGGAATTCCGCGCCGCCATCGCCCAGATCGGCATGCCCTGCGTGGTGAAGCCCATCATGTCCTCCTCCGGCAAAGGCCAAAGCGTGGTGAAAACCGAAGCCGACATCGCCCACTCCTGGCAATACGCCCAGGAGGGCGGTCGCGCCGGGAAGGGGAAGGTCATCGTCGAGGGCTTCGTGGACTTTGATTATGAGATCACCATGCTCACGGTCCGTCATGTCGGCGGCACCTCCTTTTGCGCCCCGGTGGGTCACACCCAGATCAAGGGCGACTACCGTGAATCCTGGCAGCCGCATCCTATGAGCGACACCGCCCTGGCCGCCGCCCAGCACATGGCCGGAGCCATCACCGAGGCCCTCGGCGGTCGTGGTCTGTTCGGGGTCGAGCTCTTCATCAAAGGTGACGACGTCATCTTCAGCGAGGTCTCCCCGCGTCCCCATGACACCGGCCTTGTCACCCTCATCTCCCAGGACCTGTCCGAATTCGCCCTGCACGTCCGCGCCATCCTCGGCCTGCCGATCCCCAACATCCATCAGCTCGGCCCCAGCGCCAGTTGCGCTGTTTTGGTGGAGGGCGACTCCTCCCAGGTCCAGTTTTGTTCCTTGGATAAGGTCCTGGCCGAGCCGGACACCCAACTCCGCCTCTTTGGCAAACCCACCGTCAGCGGCCAGCGCCGCATGGCCGTCACTCTCGCCCGCGACGAAAGCGTGGACCTGGCGAGAGCAAAAGCCCACCGCGCCGCCCATGCGATGGAGATCCGCCTTTAAAGAAAGAAGCCCCCGCAGTTGCGGGAGCATCCTGGAATGCGGTGCAGGGAGGCAGGAGCAATCTTGCCTCGGCAGCACCGCTCTGCTCGAAGTGAGGAAGTCATCGGACTACGACCACGCGCCGTGAGTCCCTTATCCGCTCGGCCTCACCTGTTGTTAGGCTGCCACGACTTTGGTGTCGGCGAAGTCATCGTGCAGCGTGTTACGGCCTGCGCGGAAAATGCAGAGACAGTCAACAATATATGCGATACCGCCAGGAAGGCCGAGCATTGACACGATTCCAACAGGCAGCATCCGGTGAGTGATAATGCGCTTCCTGTCAATTGGGCTTCCATCCTTGCGCACGATGCGGATTTTCATGACCTTCTTCCCTATGGTCTGACCCTGGAGCAGGAAGTTCCAGTTAATGGCAAACATAATGGCGATGCCAGCCAGCCCCCAGAGAATAGATTCAAGAGAGAAATTCTGCCCGGCTGCCGCATTCTCCGCAGAACGTGAATAGGCACCTGTAATGAACGATAACGGTGCGGTGATAGCGATCATGATCACGATATCCACGAGCTGCGCTAACAGCCTAAACAATCGAGATGCCAGCGGTTGGGAGTTAGGGCCGGATTCCGGGGTGAGGTCCGCCTGGGGCGGGGCGTAGGGATTGAGTTCGCTCATAAGATCGTCATAAGATCGTTCTTGGAATGTTCATGTTTTAGCGACTGACACGGGCAAGGCCAACTGACTGCGGCGGGCACTTACCGGAGCAAGGCTAAGAAAAACACGTGACTTTGACAAGATAAGATATGCCGTTTGATGCAGAAGGTTGCCGCAAGATGACAACTCATTAAGTTGTGTGCCCATGATCAAGCCTTATCGTCACCTCTCTCTTGCGACCTTTCTGGTGATGTGCGCCGCCTCGCAGATCCTCTCTGCCGCTCCTGTCCCTGGCCTCATCCTGCCCCTGCATGAGGTGCGGCTGGGCACGCCTGTCGAGGGGCTGGTCAAAGAAGTCCTGGTGGATGAGGGCGATACTGTGGAGGTCGGGCAACCCCTAGTCGTGCTAGTGGATGACCTGGAAAAGCTGGAGGTGCAACGCGCGGAGAAGGTGCTGGAGAAGACGAAGTTCGACCACGAAGCCGCGCAGAAACTCCTGAAGGAAAACATCGGCACGCGGGAGGAGGCGCTGCGCAAAAGCATTGAGCATGACCTGGCGCGGATTCAGCGGGATGCAGCGGCGGTCCGGCTGAAGCAAAAGACCCTGCTTGCACCCATCCAGGGCGTCGTCGTGACCCGCAGCAAGGAGCCCGGCGAGTCCGTGCTGCTGCAGGAGGTGCTGCTGCAAATCGTCCATGTCCGGCAGGTGGAGGCGCAGTTTTACATCGAGCCTGCCCAGGCGCGGGCCTTGAAGGTGGGCGATCAAAAGAAGCTCCGGGTTCCCTCACTGTCTGAGGGGCAGGAGGTCACCGGAGAAGTCGTCTTCCTCGATCCCCGCCTTGATGCCGAGAGCGGCCTCTTCCGCGTGAAACTGCGCGTGGACAATGCCGAGCTGAGATTGAAAGCGGGCATGAGGACGGAGGCGGATTTCGACTAACCGGGAGTGTGTCAAAGCGGCGGGATGATTCGTGGCTGCGATTATGCTTTCCTCAGCAAACCGTCGCTAAGTATCCGTGCACGCAGACCGCCGTTGCCTTTCATGGCTTTCTCTGCCCCGGTGGCAAAGGCCTGCTCCATCCAGTAGCAGGGTTTGCACTCCTCCGTGCCCAGGAAACGCACGCCCTGCACCTCGAATTCCTGGCCAATGAGAGCATTTAAATCCACGCCCTTGGTGATGATGTTGCGGCGGAAGGCGGAGGGCTTCGTGCCCATGACTTGAAACTGCTCGCACAGGCGCTCATAGACCTCGTGGGCGAAGAAGGTGACCTGGCCTTTGTAGTTTTCCTTGTGATCGAAAAAGCGGTCGCCGACGAGGCCCTTGCCCGTGACACATTCCACGCTGTCCACCTCGATCATCGGGGCCTTGCCCGCAGGCTGGCCGTGATGACCGAAGTAATTGTGCTCCGGAGAGATGTAGAGGTGGAGGATCTGCATGGTGAGAGTGTCCAACAGCGGGGGCGGGGCCGCAATGAAGGAATCAATCCTTTGCAGGCGGGCGGTCGCTGTTTCACTGGTGGGGCATGAGTGAAGAAAGAATCATCCGGGTCGGGTTCGTGGGCGCAGGCGGCATCGTGAAGCAGCGGCATCTGCCGGGGCTGCGGGCGCTGCCGAATGTGCGCATCACGGCGGTGGCGAATTCGTCGCTGGCCAGTGCGGAGGCCTTCTGCCGGGACTTTGCCCCAGAGGCGAAGGCCATCGCCCGCTGGGAGGATGTGGTGGACAATGAAGACGTGGACGTGGTGTGGATCGGCGCGCATCCGGTCATGCATCACGATGCCACGGACTTCGGCCTGCAATGCGGGAAGCATGTTTTTACCCAGGCGCGCATGGCGGCTACCCTTCAGGAGGCGGAGCACATGTGGGAGCGGGCGCAGAGCCACCCTGAGCTGGTCACGGGCATCTGCCCCGCACCGCAGGGGATGAAGGGCGGGAAGATGGTGAAAAAGCTGCTGGCGGAGGGGGCCATCGGCACGCCGCATCAGGCCCTGGTGCACAGTTTTAACAGCGCCTGGCTGGAAGCCGCGCAGCCTGCCCACTGGCGGCAGCGGGTGGAGGTGAGCGGTGTGCAGATCCTGACCCTGGGCATCTACACGGAGGTGTTGCAACGTTGGTTAGGTCACATCGTGGAGGTGGAAGCCCGTGGCAATGTGGTGATCCCGGAGCGCCAGGGTTACACGGTGGAGACGCCGGACTTTGTGCATGTGATGGCGAAGTTCCGCAGCGGCCTGGAGGCGGTGATGATGTTCAGCGGCGTGGCGGCCCATGCGCCGACGGACAAGCTGTGGCTCTTTGGCAGCGAGGGCACGCTGAGTTATGATTTCGTGACGGAGGAGGTGTCCCTGGGCCAACCGGGCGGGCCGATGGAGGTCGTGCCGGTGCCCTATGAGATGCAGCGGGAGTGGACCGTGGAGAGGGATTTCATCCAGGCGGTCATGGACCCAAAGGCCCCGCGCCCGAAGCCGGACTTCACCGAAGGCGTGTGCTACATGCGCGTGGTGGACGCCGTGTGGGAGGCAATGGAGACGCGTGCGGCGGTGAAGTGCGCGTGAGGGATCAAAGGCCTGCCGGGTGGCGGTTGATGAAGCCAGAACTCGAGCGGGCGGTAGAGCGCCAGCGCGGGCCTTCGCCGGTCTGATTGCCGGAGGTATCAAAACGCAGGCCGCAGACGGACATGAAGACGTGATTGCCGGGTTTCACAAAGATGGAGACGTAGCGTCCAGGCCCGGGTTTGCCATAACCTGCAAAACCTCGTGAATTGAGTGGTCGCACGAGCAAGCCTGACCGATAGAGAATGTGCGAAATGGAGCCCGAGCAATCAAATCCCTCATCAAAGAGTTGCTGATGACCGCCGCCCCATTTGTAGGGTTTATCAACGAGCTGATTGGCATAATTCACAATGTGATGAATGACCGGCGGGTGATAGCCCGTGGCACGTGCATGACGCCCATCAAAATGAAGCAGCGGGATCTGTGAGTAATAATAGACCCCGGCTCCGCCACCGACGGCGGCCAGGGCACCCAGGCCACTCATCTTGAGCCAGTCTCGGCGTCCCAGTTTTTTGACTGTGGACGCCTCCACCGTATCATCTAATGCATCAGGGATGAAGTCGTTCGGGTTCTGCATCAAACGAATACTAAGCGCTAATTCTGATTTTGTCTAGTTCCGCTGAAGGCGATACAGAGGCGTGGGCAGTTGCTCGCTGGTGATCCATAGGGTCTTGCCGTCCTCATCATAGCAAATAGCTTCCATCTGCGGCGTCAATGGCGGTTCGATGAGATGAGACGGCGTCTGTATGGAGATGTCCAAAGCCTCGCCATGCTTCAGTTTCCATTCATGGAGATAATTGTATGTGGCGATGACCAACCGCCTGCCATCAGGAGAAAAGTCTCCGCCGGTGGTCATGCTGGCCATGGCAGGGCGTTTGCCCATGCGCTGTCTGGCAGGGAAAAACAGGGTTGTTATCTTTTCCAGGGTCAATCCCTGGCCGGACACCCGCTTTTCAGGCACCGAATAGAGGGTGCTTTTTCCTTCCTCCTCCTTGGTTAAGAGATAAAGACGCCTCGTCACCGGATGCATCATGAGGGTCTCGGCATTGTGGCGACCATCCGGGTAGCTGAGATGCCAAATTTCCGGTTCTGCACTGTCCATTTCCTTGGTCGCGTCTTTGGGCAGATCAGGCTCCGGAATCTGATAGATTTGCAGGGTGGCGCGGACCTTGAGATTGTCACCGATGTCACCAATGAAGAGGGATGGGCGGCCTTTTTCATTCAGCCCTTGGGTGATGTCTTCCCAATCAAAGTTCGCGGCTTTCGGGACCCGGATTTTGGCCAAGGTCTGGCCTTGGTGATTGATGGCAAACAGGCAGGGTTCACCCCCTGAGTCATTGTGAGTCCAAAAGACACCAGGGTGGCGCAAACTGCGTGCGAGTCCGCTGCTCTCATGGATGCGCTTGTCAGAGAGGATGGCTGTCCTTTCTGTCTTGGGCTGTTCAACCTGAGCGATGGCGAGGGAAGCCACGCAACCGAAGATGAGGCCGAGAGCCCATGGATTCATAATGGCAGATCAACCGAGGGTGCGTGCCGGGCCTGGGATCAGGCGGTTGTAATGAAGATTAACCCGGCGGAGATACCACTGCCAGGTAGGCCCCGGGCGACCACGATCTAAAAGAAAATGAGGGCAGTTTTTGTGAGGGTCCTTGATGCTGGGGCTGATGCGTGGCCAGTGATAGTGCGGCACCACATGGTTCAGAGGAATACCATAGATATACATGAGGTAGGCGGAAAGGCGGGCGGTCTTATCGATGGTGAGCGCAATGTCGTTGCCACGATGTTCACACATTTCGATGCCGATGCTGTAGTTATTCCCGGGGCCGTCAAAATCGGCGTGCTCTCCCTGCTCCCGGCAGGGTAGGTGCTGGATGGCAACATTGGACTGGGTGGTGAAGTGCCAGGTTAGGAAACCAATGCGATTGCCGCCAACCCGTTTCGTAGCACGCAGGGCTCCTCTCTTCAGGGCTAAGGCGTGGTTAAATGCATCCCCGCTGTAGTTTTGGGTGCTATGGATGGTAATATATCTAGGGGTCATGGGACGATACTTGTAGCGTCCGGCTTTGCCTGGCTGGATGAGGTCCGTGCGCAGGCCCACTTCCCTCAGCAATTGTTCTGGTGTGACGCGTCCCAGGGAGGCGTCATTGTAGCGGGATTCCCACATGGCGATCTTTGACCGCCCTGAGGAAGATCCGCAGGCGGCAAAAATGACGACGGCCAAAAGGGCGAGGGGTAGAGCCAGAAGAGCACTGCCTTTGTTCATGCCCGAAGTATGGTCTAGGACGGCGGGTTTTCCAGTGTTGAGTCAGGAGGAATACATTTTGTTTGAGTTTCGTTACATTCTCCGCCAGCGATGGCACTGTGATACTTGTGCTAACAGCAGGCTTTGGCGATGGGCATAACACCGCAGCATACTCGACGGCTGAGGCGCTGAGGCGTCTTTGCCCCGGGGAGGACGTGCAAACCTGTGATCTGATCAGCGAGGTTCAGCCCCGCATCGCCACCTTATTGAAGAATCTCTATCAGCAGGCGATCACGCATTTCCCCAGCGGCTGGCGCTTTGTTTACCGAATGCTGGAGAAGTCGGATGTGGAGCCGCAGGACAGCGCCTGGCTGGCCCCAATGGTGCGCGGATTGAAGGACAAAATAGAAACGTTGAAACCGCGATTGATCGTGAGCACCTACCCGCTTTACGCCGCGCTGATAGACGCGCTGAGAAAGCAGCAGGTGGAGGAATTGCCCCGGTTGGTGACCGTCATTACGGACTCGATCAGTGTGCATCGGATCTGGGTCATGCAGCCGAGTGATCTCTACTGCGTGGCCGATGAGGAAACGAGAGACATCGTGGTGAACAAGCTTGGTATTCCTTCACCCAAGGTGCGTGTTACAGGATTCCCAGTCAGCTTGCAGTTTACAGAGGCTCTGCCGCCTGAGGCATTCAGCCCGAGTATCCAACGCATTCTTTACCTGCCCTCGACCGCCGCGCGTCGGGTGGCGACGACTTTGGCTTCTTTGAAACCCTTACTACAGGCGGGGGTGAAGCTGACCATCCCGGTCGGGAAACACAGTTCCCGGCTCTATCATGTGCTGAGAAAATTCACGGATGAGCTGCCGGATGTGGACGTTGACATCATCGGGTGGACAACTCGCATCCCAGAGCTGTTGCGCACACATGATGTCGTGATCTGCAAGGCGGGAGGTGCCATCCTGCATGAAGTGCTGGCCGCCCGTATCCCGGCAGTCATCGATTACGTGGTCCCTGGGCAGGAGGAGGGAAATGCGGAGATGCTGTTATCCCGCAACTGCGCTTACCGCACTCACACCTCCAAGGAAACGGGAGAGGCGGTGGCCAAGGTGCTTGCGGATGGGGGCAAGATAGGTCGCCAAATGCGTGAAAACATGCTCAGCATCAGTGTGCCGGATGCAGCGCTCAGGACTGCGCAGGCGGCTTTGGGGAAGGGCTGCTGACGGGGAGAGCTTTGGGGGGATGGCGGTCTGCTTGGATCCATTCTTGGATCATCGGCCAGAAAATCTCACTGGGCAGGGCAAAGGTGGTGATGCGGTCAACTCGGGCAATGTTGATGCCGATGGCGTTGCCGTTGAGGTCTAAAAGGGGGCCTCCCATATCCACAGGGTTGAGTGGCAGGTCGTGTTGCAGGACTTCTGCAAAGTTGTCCGTGCGGATGGAGATACCACCATTGGCAAAGTCTTCCCCCTCCCAGTTGGAAAGAACCTTGGTGCGGCTTGCGAGGCGGACTTGGAGGCGGTTTTCCTGCTCATTGCGTTTCACTTTCACCTCGATCTCTTCACCGGGCTGTCGCTTGGAAATGATCTCGTTGACGCGTCGAAACTCGTGCACTTTCTCACCGGCCAGTTCGAACATGATGTCTCCCGGCATCAGGCCTGCTGCCGCTGCGGGACTGTCCTCAGCCACACCGATAATGCGCACACCAGTCGTCACCAGAGCGGACTTGTCATCCATGCGAATGCCGATCGCAGCACCAAGGCCTTTGATGGCTCTTCGCTTGGCGCTAACGACGCCGATTTTCAAGTCTTTGCCTCTGCCTGGAGCAACGATCCATTGGCCAAAGGTTAAATCTTTCGAGGGGTGGAAAGTAATGGCGGTGACCTCCGAAAGCTGAATGGCCTGTGCCAGGACGAGGTCATGGGTGGTGTCACGACGGATCTCGCGCACCTTGGCATTTTGTGTCGTTCCCCATTTGAGAGTGCATTCCTCCAGTCTGGGCACCTCGCTGGCTTTGGTGATAAAGTAGCCCTCCTTACCGACCCAAGTGGCCGTGGCCACCGGTTTGTTCCTTTTGTCGATCAGCAGGGCCGTGCTGCGCATCACCTGGTCCTGCAACTCTGCAAGAGGTTCCAGGGTCCGTTTTCCATTGGTCAGCTCTTCAGATTGCAATGGCGCACGAAGTTCGGCTTGGATGTTTAGACCTGCCGAAAGCAGGAGTAAGGCACAGAGTCGTGTGGGGGACACTTTCATGATTATCCTTCTTCTTTGGGCCGTGCGCCGAGTTTGATTTTCACGTCACGTTCTGCATTAAGGTGACGGAGGCGGAGCTGGACCTCATCACCTGCGGCATGCACGCGAACGGCATGGGTAAACTGTGGCAGTCCTGTGATGCTCTCTCCATTGAGAGCGAGGATGATGTCGCCTGTTTGCAGGCCGGCTTTCTCTGAGGGAGAACCGGCGATAACGTCCACCACCTCAAGGGCTCCTTTTTCATTCATTTCCGTGGCAACGCCCAGATAGCCACCACTGCCAATGCCCCATGTGCGGATCACCAGGCTGCTTTTCATTTCGTCCCAGGAACGAAGGAAGGGTGCCATGGAGACATGCATGTTTTCATCGCGTCCCTCCCAAATCAGGCTGTGAATACCGATGACATTGCCGTTCAGGTCAAAGAGGGGACCGCCCGAGTCGCCGCCCATGAGGACGCAATCGGTTTGCAGAGAATTTGCCGTTTGTTTGACGATGCGCCCCACTCTCAGCACGACGCCACGCATTTCATCAAACCCTCCGGGATGCCCCAGGGCAAAACACCATTCTCCAGGCTGGGCTTTGATCACTTCACGCGAAACTTTGACGTGGGGCCACTTTCGGTCGCTGTCGTTCAGTTGCATCAGGGCAGCATCGGTCGTTTTGTCCAGCCCCAGCGTGGTTGCTGTGACGACACTGCCATCCTCCATAATGACCCGCAATTCACGCCCAGGGCGTTCGGCCACATGCGCTGCGGTCAGAATCAGTCCGTCCTCGCTCATGATGACTCCGCTGGCAGTTCCATCCCCCGTAAAAATCGCGACCACCGCAGGGCGAACTTGGGGTAAAAGAGCCTGCACCTTGCCCTGCAGTTCCACAAAGAAAGGTGCGCTTGAATCCTGCGCCCCGACTGCCATGGCAGAGAGATGAAGAATCACCCCCAGGAGCCTCGAAAAAAAGACGTTTCTCATAGCGACTCAAATCTAACGTGCAAGATGACGAAAATTCTCCTTAATTCCTCAGCGAGATTCAAGCCAAGTCTGTCAAACCTCACGGAAAGAAGACTCGGAGTGGCGCTCCAACGGAAAACACGGAATACTCCTACCCCTGCTTGCGTCCAAAACGCTTCATGAAAAGCCAGCCCCCAGCTCCCCATCGCCCGCCCGCCACCACTTCACGCTGGCGTCGCTGGTGGCGGTTTCTGCTTTTGTCGCTGATGGGGTTGAGCCTGTTGCTCACCCTGGCTATCGCAGGCACGATCACTTATTACTCTCACTTGGCCAGGCAGTATGACCTGAGCAAGCTCGGTGAGATGCCAGAGCGCACGGTCGTTTTGGATGCCCAGGGCGAAATGTTGGGCCGCATGCATGGGGAAAACCGCATTGTGGTGTCTCTGAGCCAAGTCTCGCCTCATTTCATCAAGGCGCTGTTGGCCCGTGAAGACTCTCGGTTTTACGATCATAGCGGCATTGACTACGTCGGGGTGGCCCGTGCGACCGTGCGCAATATCAAGGAGCGGCGCGTGGTGCAGGGGGCCAGCACGATTACGATGCAATTGGCCCGCAACAGTTATCCTGATCTCAATGACCGTAGCTTTCACCGCAAGCTTGTGGAAATGATGCTGGCTAGGCGGATCGAGCGCTACTGCAACAAGGAGCAGATCCTGGAGCATTATGTGAATCGCATCTTCTTTGGCACCAATCTTTATGGCATCCAGAGGGCCAGCCAGGTTTATTTTGGTAAACATGCCAGTCAGCTGAACCTCAGTGAGGCGGCCCTCATCTCTGGCATCATTCGCAGTCCGGTGCGGTTTTCACCGTTTCGTAACTTTGACTCAGCACTCAAGGAGCGAGATGACGTGCTTCAGCGCATGCTCGTGACCAAGGTCATCAATGCGGAGGAAGAACTGGCAGCTCGTTATGCTGACATCGCCCTGCATGCCCAGCCCGCGTTTCAAAGTCAAGGAGGTTACGCCCTGGATGCCGTGCGTCGTGATCTGGATCGCATCCTGGAGGATCAGGAAATCGAAGATGGTGGCCTGATCGTTTACACCACGCTGAGTCAGGAGTTGCAGACCTTGGCCGAAAAGTCTGTGGAGACTAGGCTGGCGGCGGTTGAAAAACTACCCGGTTACCAGCATCCGACCAAGGCTTCTTTTGACGCCACTTGGAATGGCACTCAGGAGGTTTCTTCGACTCCCTATCTTCAGGGGGCTGTCGTCATTTTGGATAATGAAACCGGGGGCATCCTGGCTCAGGTCGGGGGCCGCGACTATCGGCAGAGTAAATACAACCGTGCCATTCAGGGGCAGCGTCAGATCGGCTCCACCGTGAAACCTTTTGTTTATGCCACCGCCATCGCCAGCGGGTTCCTGCCCGGCACTTACATCGATGATGCTCCCATTCAGCCGGGTGAGATCGAAGGCGCGGGCTCCGACTGGTCTCCGCAAAATAGCGATGGCAAGTTCACGGGGCAGCAGACTCTCATGACAGGGTTGGTGCAAAGCCGCAATACCATGACCGTGCGTGTGGGGAACTATGCCGGGCTTGATCGTGTCCTGCATTTGCTGGGTGATGCGGGGATCGGTAGCAGTGCGGAGCGCACCCCGCAGGTTTTCATTGGTAACCTTGGCGGCACACCGCGGGAGTTGACCAGCGCTTTCAGCATCTTCCCCAACGATGGCATCCGTCGCCGTCCCTTTTTGATCGATAAGATCACGGATAAAGCGGGTAACATTCTTTATAGCACAAGCCTTTTGGAATCCGAGGTGGTCAGCCCAGGTGTCGCCCACATCATGCGTCGAGTCCTCGGGCAAGTCATGGATCGCGGCACGGCGGCGAGTGTGCGTGGGGAGCATAAGTTCAAAGATCCGGCAGGGGGTAAAACCGGCACCACCAACGATTACAAGGATGCTTGGTTCGCCGGTTACACGGATCGTGTCACCTGCTCGGTTTGGGTCGGTTTGGACAAACCTCAGACCATTGTGGATCAAGGATACGGGAGTCGTTTAGCTATACCGATTTGGGCGGACGTGGTGAAAAAGGCGGTGGATTTGGGTTACATCCCCGCTGGACCGCGTGAGGAGCCACCGCTGGCCGCTGTGCAGCTCTGCCACATGAGCAGTCAAATCGCCACGCCCGCCTGCCATGCCAGCGGCACCTCGTATGAGGATAAAATCCCTTATGATCTCGTTCCGCAGGGATATTGCGGTGCCCATCAAGGGGTCATTGCCGGACCTCCGCCAGGATTTGAACGCCAGCGTCCCCGTGGCCCAGGTCTGTTCGACCGGATTCGCGGATGGTTTCGTTGATCACCAACAGAGACCTTCGTAGCTCCAGGGCAGGGTCTTCAGTTCGCGCCAGCCGTTAACGTCGATCACACCTTGACCGGGTTTGACCCAGGCGGTGAGGTCTTCCATCTTCACGCATTTCTGGGAGGCGATGATGAGGTCGCTGCTTTCCACGACTTCGCGGGCATCGGCTTTCAAAAGCGAGGCCAGATGGGGCATGCGGCGCTGGATTTCCGCTTCATTGGCCCCGATCAAACGGGAAAGATTTAAGCTGGGATCATAGATGCGCAGATCATAACCACGGCCTAACAAGGTTTCCGCTACCGCCACCATGGGGCTGCCGCGCAGGTCATCGGTGTCTGCTTTGAAGGCGAGCCCCAGCAGGCCAATCTTGCGCGTGCCTTTGCCGGTGATCAGCTTGATCAGCAGGTCCAGGTGCGATTGATTGGTATCGAGCGTGTGATCAAGCAGAGGCAGGGAAATGCCCTCCTGACGCGCAAAGGATAACAAGGCACTGACATCCTTGGGCAGGCAAGAGCCGCCAAAAGGATTGCCCGGCTTCATGTAATAGCGGGAAATATTCAACCGTGTGTCTGAGCAGACCACATCCATGACCCGGGCACCATCCTCACCCAAGAACTTGCACAGGCGCCCGATCTCATTGGCAAAACCCACCTTCAGCGCGTGGAAGTAGTTGCAGGAGTATTTGATCATCTCCGCCCCTTCCCAGGCCAGCACGGAGGGCGTGCCGCCGAGCAGTTGCTTTGCCTCCTCACTCTCCGGCTCCTGGCCGTCATGCGTGCCCACGACCGTCAGAGACGGCTCGCGGAAGTCTTTCACTGCGGTGCCTTCCCGCAAGAATTCCGGGCAGTAATAAATGCGCACTTGTCCGCTCGCCCGAAGGTCTTCGAAAAAGTCCTGCACAAGGTTGCGCGTGCTTCCGGGTAACATCGTGCTGCGAAAGAGAATCACATGTTTCTTGCCACTTTCTCTCAGCGCCTCGGCAATCTGTGCACTGACCTTGCGGACGAAATCGAGATTTAATCTGCCAGAGTCCAACGAGGGGGTGCCCACGCAGATGATACTGACCTCCGTCTGTGCCACGGCATCGGTGGCCACAGTGGTCGCGCTGAGACGACCCTCACGGTTGGCTGTTTTTATCAGATGATCCAGTTCGGGTTCGATAATCACTGAAGCTCCCGCATTGAAAGCATCCACCTTGGCCTGCTGAACATCCACTCCAATGATGCCATGCCCAAGCTCTGCCAGGCACCCTGCGGTGACTGCCCCAACGTAACCCAGGCCAAAGATGCTCACATTCATGGATGCAATAAACACAGGCCGTTTACATCCTACAAGTCCGGCGGTGGCGGATGCGATTTTTGGAACGAAGATTCGTCCTGGTGAGCAGCCGGGACGTAGCCACACACTATGCGTCATCTTGTCCTAATTCTCGGCGATCAACTGGATCGAAACTCCGCTGCCTTTGAGGGATTTGACCCTCAGCAGGATCGTGTCTGGATGGCCGAGGTGGCTGGAGAGTCCACCAAGGTGTGGACGCACAAGGCCCGCATTGTCATCTTCCTGTCCGCCATGCGCCACTTCGCGGAAAGCCTGCGCGGAGAAGGCATCCAGGTCGAGTATCGCCAGCTTTTGGAGCCGGGGAATCAAGGTGACTTTGGGGTCGAACTTGAAGCTGTGGTGAAGCGGCTGAAACCCGCCAAACTGATCATGGTGGAAGCGGGCGAATGGCAGGTGCGTGAGACCTTTCGGCAGGTGGCCGAGCGTTTGAAGATCGAACTGGTGGAGTGCGAGGACCGGCACTTTTTGGCCTCTCATGCCGACTTTGAAAAACATGCGAAAGGTCGCAAAGGCCTGCGGATGGAGTTTTTCTACCGCGAGATGCGCGTGCGCCATGACGTGCTGATGGATGGCAAAAAGCCGGTGGGCGGGGATTGGAATTTCGACAGCGAGAACCGCAAGAGCTTCCCCAAAAGCGGCCCGCCTGCGCATGATACCCCACGTCGTTTCCTGCCAGATGAGGTCACCCGGCAGGTCATCGCGGAGGCGGAAAAGCGGTTCCCGGAGCATCCTGGCAGCCTGGAGGACTTCGACTGGCCGGTGACGCCTGCCGATGCACAACTGGCCCTGGAGGATTTCATCACAAATCGGCTGGAGAACTTCGGTGACTACGAAGATGCCATGTGGACGCAGGAGCCCTGGCTTTATCACAGCCGCCTCAGCGCCGTGATGAACCTGAAACTGCTGGACCCGCGGGACTGCATCGCTGCGGCGGAGAAGGCCTATCGGAGCGGCAAAGCACCGCTGGCTGCCGTGGAGGGTTTCATTCGACAGATCCTCGGCTGGCGGGAGTATGTGCGGGCCATCTACTGGCGTTTCATGCCCGGTTATCTGGACATGAATGCGCTGGATGCGCAGCAGCCTCTACCGAAGTTTTACTGGACCGGAGAGACGGACATGAACTGCCTGAGTCAATGCATCGGCCAGACCCTGCGTTTCGGCTATGCGCATCACATTCAGCGGCTCATGGTCACGGGTTTGTTTTCCCTTTTGTTAGGCGTGAAACCGCAGGAGGTGCACGAGTGGTATCTAGCCGTGTATGTGGATGCAATCGAGTGGGTGGAACTGCCGAACACCCTGGGCATGTCCCAACACGGTGATGGCGGCATCATGGCCAGCAAGCCTTACATCGCGTCTGGCAAATACATCCAGCGCATGTCCAACTACTGCAGCGGCTGTCGTTATGATCCCGCGCAGTCCACCGGTCCCAAGGCCTGCCCTTTCACCACCCTTTATTGGGAGTTCCTGATGCGTCATGAGCCACGTCTCAAAATGAATCAACGCATGTCCATGCAGGTGCGCAATCTGGCCCGTCTCACGGATCAGGAAAAAACGGCGATTCAGGAGCAGGCGGAGTCCATCCGCACGAGCCTGGCGTAAACCACGCACATTATGTCTGACACACCCCGCGTCTGGTTCATCACCGGTTGTTCCTCTGGTTTTGGTTATGCCATCGCCGAGGCCGCCCTCCTTGCTGGAGATCATGTCATCGCCACCGCACGGAATCTGGCGGATATCGAAACGCTGGAGCACATTGGTGCCGGGCGTTGCCACATTCTGGCTCTGGATGTGACCGATCAGGCGCAGGTCACCCATGTGGTGGCAGAGGCGAAAGGGTTTTGGGGCAGGCTGGATGTCGTCGTGAACAATGCCGGTTATGGATTGCTCGGTGCCGTGGAGGAATGCACGGAGGAGCAGATCCGGCGGAACTTTGAGACAAATTTCTTCGGTGCCCTGAATGTCATCCGTGCCGCGTTGCCGACCCTGCGTGAGCAAAGGAGCGGCCACATCATCAACATCAGCGCCGCCGCCGCCATCTCGAACTACGCCGGGTTTGGCATCTACGGGGCCGCCAAAGCTGCCCTAGAATCCGTGACTGAAAGTCTGCGCCTGGAACTGTCCGCCCACGGCATCAAAGTGACCCTGGTGCAGCCCGGCCCCTTCCGCACCCGGTTCATTGGCAAAGGCATGGACCGTGCCCCCGCCACCGAAACCTATGCCGGAAGCAGCGGGAAATTTGCCGCCTATCTGGAAAAGGTGGACGGAAAACAACCCGGCGACCCCGACCGTGCCGCCGCCCTGATCGTCAAAATGGTGCACGACAGCCAGTCGCCCCTGCGGCTGCCACTGGGCAAATACGCCGCCAAGAAAATCCGCGACACCGCCGCCGCCCGTCTTCGCGAGCTGGATGCCTGGGAGCAGGCAGCGGGGGAGACGGATGGCGGCATGTAGATTTTCACATTTGGCGACGGGCCGGAATATGATACTTTAACTCATGATCGCCGCCCGCCGTGCCCATCGTTCCTCTGCGCCCCGCGCCAGGGGTGTCGTGGCACCGACCCCTTTGCAGAATGGGGATCAGTTAACCGCGAGTGAGTTTTTGCGGCGTTATGATGCGATGCCGGAGGTGAAGAAGGCAGAACTCATCAATGGAATTGTTTATATGGCGTCTCCAGTTCGAGCAAAGCAGCATGGAATTCCTGACAGCTTAATGCAACTCTGGTTGGGAACGTATTCAGCCCATACCCCGGGAACCCGAGTGGCGGCCAATTCGACAGTGCGGTTTGATGCCGACAACGTGCCGCAGCCGGATGCGCTTCTCATGATTGATCCGGGTGGGCAGGCAAGTATTGGTAAGGACGGCTATGTGCATGGTGCGCCGGAACTAGTGGTGGAGATTGCAGCCAGCAGTGCCTCACTGGATCTGCATGGCAAGCTGGATGCCTACCGTCGGGCTGGAGTCCGCGAATACATCGTCTGGCGGCCTGTAGAGTCGCAGTGCGACTGGTTTGTGTTGGAGGAGGATGATTTCGTTCTCCTCAGTGCAGATAAGGGCGGCCTATTACAAAGCCGGACCTTTCCTGGTCTAGTTCTGGATGTGCAGGCGCTGCTGCGGGAGGATGCCGCCGCCGTGCTTTCGGGGCTGACACGGGCTTTGGGGAAAGCGGCGCATAAAGCTTTTGTGGCTCGCTTGAAGGAGAAGTAAGCAACGGGGGCGCAAAAATACCTGGCTAGAAAGCCCCATCCATGCCAAAAAGCTCCTTGCAAAGTGTCTTTCGCGGCCCATAATCGCGCCCCCTTGCGAGCTGCCTAGTCACATCGCCGTCGGTCTCCAGGTCCGTTTTCTCTTTTGAGAAGTCGCGGACGCTCGCTCTGGAGGTAACCCGGTCCATCTAAATCCATCATGTCAGTCCGTCTAGCCCGATTCGAAATGCCGAGTCGCCTCGTCCGCAACGAGGCCACCGCCACCGATACCTATGCCCAGTTCAGCGCCGAGCCTTTTGATAAAGGTTACGGTCACACGATTGGCAACTCCCTGCGCCGTGTGCTGCTTTCCTCCCTGGAAGGTGCGGCCATCACCTCCGTAAAGATTCGCGGTGCTGAGCATGAATTCAGCACCCTCCCGGGTGTGCTGGAAGATGTGGTCCAGATCGTCCTGAATCTGAAGAAAGTCCGTTTCAAGCACCACAGCGAGAGCAAGGAAGCCCGTCTGCTTTCCATCAATGTGGACAAAGAAGGCGCGGTCACCGCCGGTGACATTAAGGAAGACAACCACTACGAAGTCATCAACAAAGACCTGGTGATCTGCACGCTGGACCGCAAGACCAAGTTTGAGTGTGAGTTCGAAGTCCGCGTAGGCCGTGGTTTCTCCACCTGGGAGGAAAACAAGCGTCCTGACACCCCCATCGGTGTGATCCCGATCGACTCGATCTACAGCCCGGTGACCCGCGTGAAATACGCTGTCGAAAACACCCGCGTTGGCCAGAACACCGACTATGACAAGCTGGTGCTGGACGTCTGGACCGACGGTCGTATCGCCCCTGCGGACGCCCTCCTTCAGTCCGCCTCCATCCTGCGTCACCACCTGGACGTATTCGTCAACTACGACGACAAGGCTATCGAATTCGAAGCGGCTCCAGAAGCCCAGACCGAAGAGAACAGCGAGCTGCGCAAGCTCCTGAACATGAGCGTCAACGAAATCGAGCTGTCTGTCCGTGCGGCGAACTGCCTGAACAACGCCAACATCACCTCCGTGGGCCAGCTCGCCATGAAGTCGGAGGCCGAAATGCTGCGCTATCGCAACTTTGGCAAGAAGTCCCTCACCGAAATCAAAGAGAAACTGGCCGAACTGGGTCTGTCTCTCGGCATGAAGTTCGACGCCTCGTTGCTTGAGCCTACCTCCGGTGGCAGCTCTCTGCTGGCCCGTAGCAGCATGATCGCTGATGACGATGATGAAGCCGATGCAGTTGGCTTCTCCAACCTGATCGACAGCCACCTTCCTGATGGCGAGGACGACGAATAATCCCTGATACCTTAGACTAGAGAGAACGAAGATATGAACCACGGAAGAAAAGTCCCTAAACTCCAGCGTGATGCCGCCCACCGGAAGGCACTGTTGGCCAACCTCGTGTGCGCCCTTGTGGAGCACCGCCGTATCCGCACCACCCTGGCCAAGGCCAAGGCACTCCGCCCATTGGCAGAAAAGATGCTGACTCTCGGCAAGCGTGGTGATCTCCACGCCCGCCGCACAGCGATCTCGGAACTGCGTCAGCCCGCCTCGGTGAAGAAGTTGTTTGAAGAAATCGCTCCTGCTTCGAAAGATCGTCAGGGCGGTTACACCCGCATCATCAAGCTGGGCCAGCGCCGTAGCGATTCTGCTCCGATGGCTTTCATCGAGTGGGTGGACGCATACGTGCCAGTTGCCGGTAAGACTGAGGAAGCTGAAGTCGAAGTGGTCGAAGCTGAGGCTACTGCCGCTCAAGAAGCTGCTCCCAAAAAGAAGCGTGCGACCAAGAAAGTCGCTGAAGCTGCTGCTGAGTAAGCTTAACGGAAGCTGATTCCAACTCGACGCGGACATCGAAAGATGTCCGCGTTTTTGTTGTCTGGAGCACTTGGCGAATGAGCTGTCGTGTTGCTCAAGAGCGGGTGCTCCCTGACCCCGCCTTTCCATCCTTAACGCGATCAAGTCGAGGATCATCAGGCAGGGGAAACTGCGAACTTCACACCTCAGGGGGGATCTTCCCAAGGTGTGGGTTATGCAGGGTGAAGGTTGAAGGGGATTGGCGGCAGGCGTGTCTCCACGTCCTGGATGCCCCTGTGCAAGGCGGGCAGCCTGATCAGAACTGCCTCATCCCCGAGGATGCAACTGCCCTTATCGGGGGGATTAACTTTTCATTCGTCAACCCTAAATGTCGAAAAAAGTATTTTTCGCTGAGAGGGTGTTCCCCAAAGACACCCTCTCTCTGAAAGAGAGACGCACGCGCGCGTTGGCACAGTCTGGCACAGAGCCAGCACACGGTTTTTCTCTGTGCCAGGCACACTCCGGCACACTGTGCCAGTGTGCTGGAAATGACGAAACAACCCTTGATGAACAGCCTCATGAGGCGGTCATCCCATGAGGCCTGTGTGAGGGCAGCGGTTAAACTTAGCCAAGCTCGGCAATCGTCACCGGTTTGCCACCTAGTTGGGCGCTTTTGTCGGAGGCGAAGATGACTTCGAAGCTGCGCAGGGATTCATTGAAGCTGGTCAGCGGCATGTCCTTTTCCTGATCCAGCGCATCAAAGAACGCCTGGAACTGGTTCTGGTAAGGGTGATCGCTGACATCGCCGGAATCCAGCATTTTCATTGACAAACTGCCCCAGGCGGACTTGTCGGTCTTCAGTTTGTTGGAGTGGATCTTATTGTCCAGCAGGCTTCCCTGACTGCCGACGAGGTGGGTGTGAAAGTAATAGGGCTGAAGGCAATCCACCACGGCGGCGGTTTTGCCCACGGCTCCGTTTTTGAATTTCACCAGGGTAACGCTGGTGGTGTCATACTCATAAGGGGCAAAGATCTCGCTCTTGGACTTGGTGCTGAAGCTGGTGACGCTCTCCACTTCCCCCGGCATGACCATGAGCAGGGCATCCAGTGCATGGCATCCGGCGGTGAGTAGGGCGCTGCCGCCGTCTTTTTTGCCGATGTTCCAGCGAAACTGACCATACCAGGGGCCGATTCCATGGTAGTAGTCCACTTCACCATAATGCAGATCTCCCAGGAGGCCCTGATTGATGACGGCCTTGGTGGACTGAAACTGACCGGAGAACCGGCACTCAAAACACACGCAGCCCTTCACCCCATTCGCGTTCGCTGCGGCTACGATCTCCCGCACTTCTTGCAGTGAATTGGCCATCGGTTTTTCCAGGATGATGTGTTTCTTCGCATTGGCAGCGGCCACGGCCTGATTGCGGTGCTGGCTGGGGTAGCTGGTGATGTCCACGACATGGATGTCCGGGTCGGAGAGCATCGCATCCAGGTTTTGGTAGGCCTTGATGGGGCTGCCATGTTTGGCGCTCAACTCCGCGCTATCCAGGGGGCGGGAGGAGTAGATGGCGGTGACCTGGGCTTGAGTGCTGGCGTTGATCGCGTCAATGTGCGCGGTGGCCGCCCAGCCATATCCGATGATGCCGACGTTGTATTTTTTCATGGGGTAGTCGCTCATGCTTCAAATGTGTGAAGCGATGTCAAATCAATACCCATGCCATCGCACCGGACTTTCATGCGGGATGGATCTGCGATGCCTGAAACAGATACTTCTGTGTTTTCAGGCCCCTTGCAGACCTTGCCCGTCGCGATAAGCCGTGGGGGTCATCCCGGTGTGACGGCGAAACCAGGCCGTGAAATGCGGCGGATGCCGAAAGCCGAGGCCAAAGGCGATCTCCTTCAGCGCAGTGTCTCCCTGTATCAGGCGTAGGCGCGCCTGCTCCAGCCGCCGACGGTCCAGGTAAACCTGAGCCGTCATGCCCAACTCCTGCTGCAGCAAGTCATGCACGCGCCGGGGGCTGAGGGAGAGCTCGTCAGCGATGGGCTTTAAATCCAAGGTCTGATCCAAAGGTCGCTCCTGCAGCCAAAGCCGCAGATGCTCCAGCCGTCGATCCCCCATGCCTGTGCGGGGTGTGGGGCAGATGCCCTGCTTCTCCAGCACTGTCACATACTCCGCCGCCCATTGGCGAAAGCCCGCCTCATGCCGTGTCCATTCAGCGAGCGTTCGGTGCCTTTCGGTGGTGCCCTCTGCATAGCCCACCTCTTTTTTCCGGCCATGGACGCTGCTGAAAAGGGCCTGGGTTGCTTCATGCAGCGCCTTAAGCTCACGCATCGGCAGGCGGAGATTGAGGCCCGCCTTGTAAATTGGCAGCCCTTCCGCCCAGTGCAGCCGCAGACCCACGGAGAGCATTCGTGTCGCCTCGGCGAACCACTGTTTTCGTCTTCCTGGTGCCGAGAAAAAGGCTTGGCCTGGGCGCACCACCGTTTCTTTTCCCTCGGCCTGGATCTTGACACAGCCGCTTTCCACAAAGAAGACCCCGGCGGGCACGGTGATCTCCTGTGACCATTCCAGCACTCGAGGTGCCATGCCGTGATAGACCCAGAGCCACTCACAGGTGATGTCCCGCCAGAGGGCAGGGGGAAGGAGGGCGGCGGCGGGCATGGGATGAGATGTAAGCGATTTCATCCAAGCATAAGCCTCCGTTCTTGTCACCCGCCCTGTCTCCGTGTTGCAATGCAGGATGAAATCAACCCTCACAGGCCTGCTGTTCCTGACCTGTCTCTGCATCACGTTTGCGCAGGAGCCGCGTCAGATCAGCGGTATCTACCCGCACCTAGCCATGTTTAATCAGGAGGGGGAATGTGGCACGGGTGCCGTGGTCCCTTGGGCGGATAGATTGTGGGTCATCACCTATGGGCCGCATCTGCCTTTTGGGTCCAGTGACAAGCTGTATGAGATCACACCCGACTTGCAGCAGATCATCCGTCCGGAGAGTGTCGGCGGCACGCCTGCCAATCGGATGATTCACCGGGAGACCGGGCAACTCCTCATCGGCCCTTACGTCATCGATGCGGAGCGTAAGGTTCGTGTCATCGCACCTAACCAAATGCCTGGTAGGTTGACAGGAAATGCCCGCCATCTGACGGACCCGGCCCACAAGGTTTATTATGCCACGATGGAGGAAGGGCTCTATGAGGTGGACCTGCACAGTCTGGCCGTCACCGGTCTCATCCAGGATGGCAACCAACCGAAGCCCGGTTTTTCAAAGGAGACCACCCCGGCCAAACTTTCATCCGAGCTGCCCGGTTATCATGGCAAAGGCCTCTACTCAGGCCATGGCCGTGTCGTTTATGCCAACAATGGGGATCGCGACAAACGTGTGCTGACAGACCCGGCGACGCCCAGTGGCGCGCTCGGTGAATGGAAGGCACCGGGGCAAGACTGGACCCTGGTGCGGCGGAATCAGTTTACTGAGGTCACCGGGCCTGGCGGGATTCATGGCAATCACTCCCCGGAAAGCGATCCTATTTGGAGCATTGGGTGGGATCACCGCTCGCTGCTTTTGATGTGTCTTTCTGGGGAAGCGGGGCAGGCTTTCTGGCATGCCTATCGTTTGCCCAAGTCCAGCCACAGCTATGACGGCGCGCATGGTTGGAATACGGAGTGGCCGCGCATTCGGGATATGGGTGAGGAAGATCTGCTGATGACGATGCACGGCACCTTTTGGAAGTTTCCTCGTGGCTTCAGCCCAGCAAGCAGCGCCGGGATCGTCCCACGCAGCAACTACCTCAAGGTCATTGGCGACTTTGCCTGTTGGGGGGAACGGCTGGTCTTTGGCTGTGATGATACGGCTAACAAAGAGTTTCTCAACGTTCGTAAGGCTAAGGGGAAGCTGGCAGGCCCCGGCCAATCGCAGTCCAATCTCTGGTTCACCACTCCGGCTCAACTGGACCAAAATGGCCCGGTCATCGGGCGCGGGGCGGTTTGGTTGCAGGATGACCTCCAGGCGGGGCAGGTCAGTGAGCCGTATCTATTCTCCGGCTTCACTCATCGCTCACTGCATCTGATCTCCGGCAGTGAAAGTCCTGGCAGCTTCACCCTAGAGGTGGACCTGAAGGGGAACGGGCAATGGCAGGAAAAGCAGGTCATCGAGCTTGCAGCCAAGGGCAGCCGATGGATCGCCTTTGCCACCGAGGAGCCAGGCGTGTGGGTGCGGTTAAAAACGCGGTCGGACGCCAAGGCTGTGAGTGCATGTTTTCATTATCGCCAGGATGATGCCCGCGTGGCGGAGGCCGATGTCATGTTTGACGGCTTGGCTAAACCTCGGGATCAAAGCGTGACCGGCGGTGTTTTGCACGCAAGAGGCGGGAACTTTAAGACCCTGCGTTTCATCTCCAAAGCTCCTGGTGGAAAGCCTGCCGTTTATGATATGGGAGATGCTTTTGATCTGACCCTCAAAGAGGATGCCGCTGGGCTGGCCTGGACCTCGAAGAATGCGGCGATTCCCGAAGGTGTCTTGGAATATGACGCAGCCTCCATCCTGTATGTGGACGAAAAAGGGCGCTGGCGTCTCCCACGCGGAAGTTCGGTCTTGGATGAGCAAAGTTTGTTGGGCGTGGAGCGTGTCTGCCGTGAGGTTTGCACCGAGCGAGATCTCTTCAATGCAGGAGGAACCTTTTTTGAGCTGCCTGCGGAAAATGCAGGTGGGTTTGCCAAAATCCGCCCGGTCTCCACGCATAATCGCCGGATCAAGGACTATGCTAGCTATCGCGGCCTTCTGGTCATGAGCGGGGTGAAGACCGATGCAGCGGGGGAGCACATCGTGCGCTCGACCGATGGTCAAACGGCTTTATGGGTAGGCGCTGTGGATGATCTTTGGAAATTGGGCAAACCGCGTGGGGAAGGCGGTCCATGGAAGGATACGGCGGTGAAGGCGGGGGTGCCGAGCGATCCCTACCTTTTCACCGGATATGATGTTAAGCATTTGAGTCTAACCAGTGATCGTGAAACGAAAATCCGGGTGGAGGCAGATGTCACGGGCACGGGGCTGTGGGTGCCGTATGAAACCTGGACGCTGACCGCCGGGGGGACTGTGGAGCATACTTTCCCCGCAGCCTTTGGGGCTTATTGGCTGCGCTGTGTGAGTGATGCGGATGCGCGGGTGACGGCGCAGTTCAGATATGAGTGAAGGAAGCGCCTTCATCCCCGTGCATCTCCGGCCTTGCTAGGCGGGGCATAGATCGGGCGAGGGATGGGTCCCATGCCTGCATCTCCATCCCGTGCTTGGTCTTTGATGGCGCGGGCGATGGCCTCGGCCAGTTTTTCACGATACGAAGAAGTGGCCACCAGACGGGCCTCGTTGGCGTTCGTCAGGTAGCCGCATTCCACCAGGATGCAAGGGATGGTCGGGTTTCTAGTTAGGCGCAGGCGGCGGCGGACGAGGCCAGCGTTGTCAGATTCATAAGGGGCCAAGGCAGAGAGGTTGCGTTGCACGCGCTTGGCCAGGGCATAGCTGTCTGTGCGCCAGTAATAGGTCTCTGGTCCGACACGGCGGCGGCTGCCGTAGTTGAAGTGAATGCTGACGAGCACGGCGTCCGGGTAGCGGTTGGCGACGGAGACACGACCATCCAGTTCTACAAAATGGTCGGAATCCCGCATGAGCACGACTTTGAAGCCGGGCCAGAGTTCTGTGCGCAGACGCTTGCTGACATCCAGCGCCAATTGTTTTTCCACGAGTCCCCTGGCGCGTGCGCCCGAGTCCTTGCCTCCATGTCCGGCATCCACGATGACGGTGGAGAATCCCTTGGGGCCAGGCCGGTCACCATACGTGCTGCGCTGTCCGCGACCCAGGGGACTCTGACAGGAAACCAGAGTCAGGAGCAGGCAAAAACTGAGAAGAGGGCGCAGGTAGGGCATAAGTGGTTTGATGCAAGGGGCGTGCCAGGGAAGAGAAGATCGGGTTTTACCCCATCTTCACACCCATGACGGGAACCTGGATCGGACTTTCTTCGATCTCTGGGTATTCACCTTCACCGGGAGGACCGGGAAAGTTTTCATCCACAAAGCGACGCCAGGTGTCGCGGGTTTTCACGGAGATGAGTTCCTGAATGCTATCCCCGCATTTGCCACAGACCATGATGCTGTGCAGGAGGTTGATGCCTTCGCAGATCCCGGTGATGACGAAGTCATCCATGCCATCAGCCCCGCGCTCGACACCGCAGACGGAGCAATGGTGCAGGCCGCGATGCAGGTCCACGTTTTCGTCTTGGTATTTGGATAGACGTTTTTTGGATTCCTGGGAAAACTCCTCCATCATGCTGATGCGGCAGTGATCGCAGAGGGCGTATTCCATGACGCATTCGCCCTGCTTATAAGCTTTGGAGATTTGAAAGCCGCCTTGGTCATCTTCCAAGGTCTCGCCACAGCGGGTGCAATGGCGGAAGGGACGTTCCTCGTATTCGCAATGGAGATCACGGGGAATGGGCGGGGGGGACTCATCGGCCATGCCCGCATCATGGGGGCAAACTGGGCGTTTGCCAAGGTCTATGGCGGGTCAGTTTGTTTCGACGATGAGATCGTCCTCTGCCTCGGGGCGGCTGATGAAGCGATGCTGCTGGCTTTGGTAATCGGCCAGAATGTCATCCAACTCCATCATGCTGGCGATCTGACCGAAGCGACCGCGCAGGAATTTGCCGCCGGGGATGCTGCGGGTGTAGCTCATCAAGCGGGAGCGCATGGAGCGGATGACCTCGAACTCGCCCCCGCGTGTGCTGCGCGCGATGGCCAACTCACAATGCCTGCGCATGAGGGCAAAGCGTTGCTCCACCGTGGCGGGGGTGGAGTGGGTGCCGGTGGTGAGGTAATGTTTCGCCTCCTGAAAGACCCAGGGATTCGCCATGGCGGCGCGCCCGATCATGATGCCTTTGACATTGGTCTGCGCACGCCGCACCTCGACATCGGTGCCGCTGGCGATATCGCCGTTACCAATGACGGGGATTTTCACCGCATCGGCCACCTGTCCGATGACCTCCCAATCCGCCAGCCCGGTGTAACCCTGGGCGCGGGTGCGTCCGTGGACGGTGATGGCCTGGATTCCGCAGTCCTCCAGGATGCGCGCGACCTCCACGGCATTGACGTTTTGGGCATCCCAGCCGATGCGCATTTTGGCCGTGACGGGGATGGGCACGGCTTTGGCCACTTCACGGGCCACTTCGGAGAGGAGGGGGCAGTTTTTGAGAAGGGATGAGCCGCCGTTTTTGGACACGACCTTGTTGACCGGGCAGCCAAAGTTGATGTCGATGAAGTCGGGCTGTTTCCAGTCAATGACCTTGCGGGCGGCCTCCCCCATACGCACGCCATCGGCCCCAAAGAGCTGCACACCGAGCGGGCGCTGATCGTCGTCAAAGTCCGTGTAATGACGGGTGCGATCATCCCGCTGAAGGATGCCTTCGGCACTAACGAACTCTGTGACCACGACATCCGCACCCAAGTCCTTGCAAAGGCCCCGGAAGGTCACATCCGTGACACCCGCCATGGGGGCGAGGTAAAGGGGGAAATGGTCGCTGTGTAGCCAGGATAACATCAATGATCATAGACGGAGTTAAGCCTGTCGGCAAGGTTCGTGCTTGATCTCCTGGCATACATCGGATTGGAATAAGCCTTGAAAATGCGCGCTCATCAAAACCGCCCGGAAAATAAACTTTCTCATCCCTGTAATCACTGGGGGGTAACGTTGTTGGGAGTGGGCTCGGGAGTGAAAAGGCGAAAGGAGTTTTTTGATTCAGATCCAAGGCCATCCATTATTGGCCCTCATCCTCTCCTTCAGCCAGATATTGAGGCGGTAAAGAGTGGGGCGGAATTTGGAATGAACCGTTTTTGCCAGCAGGCCTATGTGAACCCTGAATTGGCGCATCAAGGTAGCCAGTCCTTGCTCGCTGCCTTCGATGATCGGGGCTTATGGCTCTCGAACCTGGTGCAGCCTTTACATTTGGTGGCGGAACTGAGGCAGGAGAGTTGTTTGCTTGCCAGGATGATGGTGACTCAGTGGACACACCAGGGAGAGACCCATAAGCTGGTGCGTCTGGCCGAGGCGCTGATGGAGGCGCAACCGCCGGTGCTTTCACATGAGGCGGGTCAGGTTATGGCTTTGCTGGCCGGTCTTCTGGGTATTCTCCGCGCGGATCATGCCTCGCGTTGGCTGGCCGCCAGCCTGCCTTTGCTTAAAGATTCCGTGGACCCACATTTGCTCAGTGATGCGCGACAGTGGGTCAAGGTGGGGCAGTTGCTGGCCTCTCTGCCGCAGGAGGACCGCCTGCTCTGGAACCGCCGTCTGCGTGATCCTGAAGATGAATGGGAATGGGAGAGCCCAGAGGCCCTGGCCGCGCTGCGGCGTATTGGCAGGTTGCTAAAGCAGGATGATGAGAGCTTGCCGCTTTTCCTTGAGGTTCTTCCGCCTGCCTGGTGGGAACTGTGGCGCGAGCATCGCCCGGCGGACGAACCTCCAGGCTTCGCCAAATGGTTCGCTCAGCCTGCCTTCGCTCTGGGGCTCGGGTTGGGAATGGCGGGAGTGTTGTCAGTCAGTTGGTTGCTTTCCCCTTCGCCCTCGGCTGAGGAGGAAAAGCAGAAGTCCTTTGCGTTTCGTGCGGTGCAGCCCGCAGGGCAGAATCAAACCGACGAGTCCCAAAAAAAGACGGAAGTTCCTGCTTACATGCAGTCCCGGCTTGCTGAGGCCGCCAAGATTGAGGTGGCAATGCCGGAGTTGAAGCGCATGCACGCGCTGGTGAAAGAGGCCAATCCCTCGGAGGCCGATCCTTATGTGCAGGGGAATACGACGATTGCCAAAGCGGGCACTGCTCAACACCGCGCATTGCTCCGCTGGCTGATCCTTGATCCGCCGCAGGATGCCGCTGTGCGGGCTGCGATCAACAAAACGGCGCTGAGGTTGCTCGGGTTCAAGGAAATGTATGAGACCCTGGTGCCCTGCCTTCAGCCAGATTCTCCGGATCTGAAGGAGGCACGTGAAAGTGCCTCCTTGCTATTGGCCTTGGGTGCGGAGGATTTGACAGAGGAGCAAAAGCGCAACCTCACTCAACTGGCGGAGCTCAAGTAGCTCCGCCCACCTTCCTTGGATTTAGAATTGGAAGGAACCACCGACGTAGAAGTTGCGTCCGTAGCCAGGATCGATGCCGTCAGTGCGAACGCGTGAGTAGTAGCTCTCGTCGAAGACATTGTTCAGACCTGCCATGGCGGTGAAGTTCTTCGTGACCTTGACTTCAGCCGTCAGATCCCAGGTCATGTAGCCGGGGATGAAACGGTTCGCCGTTTCAGCATCGTCGGCAAAGTGATCGTCCACAAAGGTGCCGAGGAAGGACAGTTTGACCTTGTTCTTCAGATTATAGATCAGACCCGTGCGGACAATGAAGTCCGGCGCGTATTGCGGGGTGACTCCATCATTAGGGCCACCATACAGTTTGGCCTCCAGCAGGGTGGCATTGGCATACAGGCTCAGTGAGCCGAGGGTCTCCGCATGGCGGGTGCCGTTGATTTGGTCCGCTAGCCCGATCACGTCCAATTGCAGGGCCCCATCCCAGCCGTAATTGATGCTGCGACCGACACTGCGCAGGACGGTGCCGTTGAGGCCGAAGCGGTTGTCCAGATCAATCAGGAAGAAGCTGGTGTCATAGTTGATCCAGGACCGTGGGGTGCCGCGATAACCGAGTTCATAGCTCCAGCCCAGACCGGGGCCGGTATCCGTGGTGGTGGTGCCGGTCTCAGCGACGATGGATTCCGTGAAGATGGTCGTGCGATAGCTCTGGGAGACGTTGGCATAGAGCTCCGTGTCGCTGCCCAGATCATAAGAGATGCCAAGGCCAAAAAGAGGCTGGGTTTCGAATTCACTGCGGTTGGCTTCGCTGTCGAGTGCGCCTGTGTCTGGCCTAAAGATCTGGCTGTTCACGGACTGTTTGATCATCTCCATGCGGAAGCCGGGAGTGATGGAAAGTTTGCCAAAGGTGAACTTGTTTTCCACGAACAGGGAGCCGTAAATCGTCTGGCGCTGTGAATCCAGGGTGGTTATGCCGTTGTATGCATCGGGCTCAAAGCCGCGCTGATCATGGCGTGGGGAATTCAGATAATAGAACTGCATCCCGGCGGCCAGGGTGTGGGTATTGCCCCAGGCTTCCCAGTCATGACGCACACGTGGCTCGATGCCAAAGGTGTAAAACTCCTGATTCTCAATGCTGTTGGTCTGTGCCGCGGCACCGGTGGGCAGCGTGCCAAAGCCACCTCCGCGCTGGCGCTTGCTCCAGCGCTGATAGTAGCCGCCCCAGGTCTTGATGCTGAGTTCAGTGCCCGGCTGGATGGTATGCTGGAGTTCCAGGGAGCCTGCATAGCGCTTCAGGCGGAACTGGTCGTTGAAGCGGGTGGTTTTGTCCGGGTTTTTGGCAAAGTCAGAAGCAGTCAGACCGCCGGGTTCACCATGTTCTTCTTCATAACCATCGAAGGCAAAGATGAGGCGGGTGTTGGCATCGATGTCCCAGGCGAGTTTGAAATGACCGCCATCCAGGCGGTAGTCGCTGTTGGCTTCGCGGAAGCCATTGGACTCGCGGTGATTGAAGTAGCCCAAATAACCCAGGCTACCGATGGTGCCATCGACAGCGGTGTAGCTGGAGAAGAGGTCATCGGTGCCGACGATATTTTGCGTGCGGAAGGAAAACGCCGAGTCACGCTGTGGCATGTAGGTCACGTAATTGAGCGCACCGCCGGGCTGAGGGCCATACATGAGGGCACCACCGCCACGGATGAACTCGATGCGGTCCACCACATCCAACGGAGGTGTGTAATAAGCTTCGGGATAACCAAAGGGATCGGCATGAATGGGGATGCCGTCTTTGAGCACCTGAAGGAACTGCATGCGGTGCGGCTCTCCGATACCACGATAACCCAAGCTGACGAGCGGGGTGGTTTCCTCGGAGAAAAGCAGGCCGGGTGTCAGCGCCAGAGCCTGACGGTAATTGTTGGCCTGCACCTTCGGCAGAGCGTCCAGATCGATCACCGTCGCCCGTTTGCCCGCGAAGATTTTAGTTCCTTCGACGGGCATGAGGAATGGATTTTGAATGACGGCATCATTTTCGGACTCGCCATAAACCGTCACGGTATCCAAGACGGTCGTTTCGACAGAAGTCGTTTCAGGGGCCTGGGCAAAGGCGCTTAGGCCGCTCAAAAGCAGCAGAGCAGGGAGGAAATGATGCGGTTTCATGGAGATGGGCGAGTCTTCATGCGACTGAGAAGCGGTCGCATTTTGACCGCGCCGATGGTGCCGACGGATGAATATTGTGCAAGTGGAATTTCGCGATTGCGTCGCAATAGCCAAAAGCACGGTAGCCATGAGCCCCGTTGAACAGAGCGATGGAGACCTATTTCAAGGCTTTGAGCACCGCGTCCACCAATCCTGGAATCGTGTTTGCCTCGGCTTCGATATCCACCTTGAGCCCCCGCTTGCGCGCAGTTTCAGAAGTGACGGGGCCGATGCTGGCGATCTTGATGTCCGGGGGCAGGGGTATGTTCAGGTCCAGGAAGCATTCCACGGTGCTGCCGCTGGTGAAGGTGATCATGTCCGCGCCTTCATTCACCAGACGGGCGATGGCCTCCAGGTTATCATCCTTTTCCGGCACCGTGCGGTAGGCGATGGCCTCATCCACGATGGCCCCGAGGCCTGTGAGTTCATTGGCGATGACCTCGCGGGTGTCTTCACCACGCACCCAGAGAACATTCACGTTTTCCATGCTCTGAAAGTCTTTCAGGGCGGCGACGAGGCCTTCGGCCACGAAGTTTTTCTCCGGCATCAGATCCACGGCCAAATGCTGTTCCTTAATCTTTTCTGCCGTGCCCGGGCCGACCACGGCAATCCGCACGCCGCCGATGCTGCGTGCATCATTGTAGATCTTGTAAAACATCTTGAAGAAGGCATCCACCGCATTGGGGCTGGTGAAGATCAGCCATTCATAAGTGTGGCAGTCCTGAACCAGTTCCCCGAACAGCATGAGGTTTTGCGGTTCCTCAATGCGGATGGTGGGCAACTCAATGACATCGGCACCCAGAGTGCGCAGTTTTTTGCTGAGCACGCCGACCTGCTGGCGGGTGCGTGTGACGACGATGCGTTTGCCAAAAAGCGGTCTGTTTTCAAACCAGTTGATGTTTTTCCGCTCCGTCACCACGTCTCCCACGACCGCCACGGCAGGGGCTTTAAACCCTGCCTCTTTGACCTTGGTGGCCATGGTGCCGAGGGTGCCTATGAGTGTCTGTTGACGGCCGTGAGTGGCCCAGCGGACGAGGGCCATCGGAGTCTCTGGATCGGCACCGTTTTCGATGAATTTGCCGGTGATCTCCTCCATGCGCTCCACGCCCATGAGAAAAACTTTCGTGCCGTCCGCCTTGGCCAGTTTGGCATAGTCCAGGCTGGTTTCTTCCTTGGTCGGGTCTTCATGGCCCGTGAAGATAGTGAGCTGGCTGCAATGATCCCGATGCGTCACGGGGATGCCTGCATAAGCCGGGCCTGCGATGGCGCTGGTGATGCCAGGCACGATCTCAAATGCCACGCCTGCCTCGGCCAGTTCCGCTGCTTCTTCAGCGCCCCGGCCAAAGAGCACGGGATCACCGCCTTTGAGGCGGGTGACCACTTTTCCCTCGCGGGTGAGTTTAACAATGAGTTCGTTGATCTGATCCTGCGTCAGGGTGTGGTCCTTGGCCTTTTTGCCCACATACATCCTCTCGGTGCCTGGTTTGGCATGACGAAGCAGCTCTGGATTGCAGAGGTAATCATAGACCAGCACATCCGCCGCCTCGATGCACTCTTTGCCCTTGATCGTCAGCAGACCGGGATCGCCCGGGCCGGCGCCGACGAGGTAACAGATGCCTGGGGAGGGGGATGCGGATGATTTCGACATGGTTGGAAGAGGGGCTACGACTGTGGCGAGCCAGCCGTGCATGGCAACTCCCGCTCAATCGTGGAGCAGAGGAGTGTCAGGGAACCGCAGCATGGACAGGCATGCTGCCGTTGCTTCCGTCAGGACCTGGCGGGATTCACAAGCTGGACATCCGCGGTCCCTGACACTTTTGAATAAAGCAGGGAAAGTGCTTCGACAAGGGCCAAAAAACATTCTTTGGCGGATTAAATTCACACGAAATCATCAGATATGAAAAATGGTGTTGTCGAAAAAGCGTGGATTCGGTAGAAGACAGGACTTAATTCATATTTCCCAACAACATCATCATGGTCTGGAAGATTCTATCTGCACTCTCCGCTGCCTGCCTCGCAGGTGCCGCCTACTTCGCATGGTCCAATCAAAAGGATCTTGAAAATGAGCGAACACGCCTCTCTGCCGCCAATGCCAACCTCAAGGCAGCCCAGGACCGTAAAACCGAAGGTGGTGAAGCACTGAAGGAAAAACAGGATCTCCTGATCGCCACCCAAAAAGAGCGTGATGCTGCCAAAGAAGAAGTGCTCAAGCTTGCGTCCGAGGCCCAGGAAAAAGAAGCGGCCCTCGCCGTCATCAAGGGTAACCTTGATCAGGTCTCCTCTCAGGTGACTTCCGTGGAAAAGCAGATCGAAGACGCCGGTGACATCGAAAAACTCGTCGCACAGATCGAAAAATTGAAGAGAGACCAGCTCGACGCCGAAGGTGCCGTGGCTAATCAGAATCAGCGTGTGGCCTCCGCCAAAGAGCAATATGAATACGTGGTCGCTCAGATCACCAAGCTGCGCGATACGGAAGCCCAAGGCCGTCGTGGCATTGTAGCCCCAGATTTCACAGCTCGTGTGGCCCAGTATTTCCCAGAATGGGACTTCGCCATCTTGAACAAAGGCAATTCCCAAGGCGTTTTCGCCAACGCCGACCTGGAAGTGAAGCGTGGTCGTCAGGTGATTGCCAAGCTGAAGGTGCGTAATGTCGAGCAGTATGGTGCCATCGCCGATCTCATCCCCGGGTCGCTGGTTGAAGGCAATGCCATCCGCATGGGTGATGTCGTGGTGGCTGCTGCGACTCAGAGCGCTTCAGAAGATAAGAAAACAGGTGGCGGCACCCAGCTACCAGTGACTCCTCAAGCACCTGCCGAGAACCCAACGACTCCTACTGCCCCGATGAACTCCGATCCATTTGGCGCTCCTGCAGCCCCGGTGGCTCCGATGAATTCGGATCCTTTTGGTGCGCCTGCTCCAGCACCAGCAGCCCCGGCCATGTCTGATCCGTTTGGCGCAGCTCCCGCACCTGCGGCAGCTCCTGCCATGTCCGATCCATTTGGTGCAGCGCCTGCCCCTGCAAACTGAAGCTGGACTTTTATAGCCACTCGTAAGGCAACCTCTTTTTTTCCTCCCCAATGACCAAAGTTCTCTTCATCCTCAGCGCCGTTGTGATTCTCGTCGCCACGTTCTTCGCCTACACCAATGGCCGCCAGTTCGTGGAAGTTCGTCAAAATGTGACGATGGCAAATGTTAAAGTCCAAAGTGAGCTGAATGCCGCCAATGCCATTGTGGCTCAGGCCACGAAAACTGCGGATGAAGTATCCGCTGTGAAGCAGGAAGCCGAGATTGAATCTGAAAAGATCAAAGCCCAGAAGCTCAAGATCGCTCAGGCTGACAATGATACCAAGCGCGCCCAGGAAGACCTGGATGATCGCAACAAGAAACTGGCTGAACTTAAGCTTAAATTGGACAGGTTGCCTCAGGGCGTGAAGCCTGAAACCCTTGTTGAAGACATCAACAACATCAAAAAGGCCATCGCCGAGCTTCAGTCTGAGGCTGAAGTCAAGAAGAAGGAAGTGGACGAAGAAGAGGCCAAAGTCGTTGAGAGCCGCAAAGGACTGGATGATTTGATCCGCAAAATCGAAGACCGCAAAAAAGGTTTTGACCGCAACAGCTTGGCTGCACAAATCGTGGCCGTGAACAGCGATTGGGGTTTTGTTGTAGTGAATGCAGGGCAGAGCAAAGGCATCACTGAAGCGACCAAATTGCTGGTCACCCGTGGCACTCAGACCGTGGGTAAGCTCAGCATCGTTTCGATTCAGGGGAATCGCACGATTGCCAACATCCTTCCTGATACACTCGCCGAAGGCATGAGCATTGCCCCTGGTGACCGTGTGATTTTGGAAAATCTCTATCAGTAAAATTAAATTCGCGTAGTTTGAGAACCATGTCCCCCCGTCTCATTCTTCAATCTCTTCTTGTTTTCATGGCAGTCCAGATGCTGGCTTCATGCACAAGTGACGATGACCGCAAACGCCGTCAGCGCGTGCCTCCTCCTGCCGTGGGAGACAGCAGTCTGCCCTGGAATCGCCCCCCAAAGTGGGAAGGGAATGCTAGGTATGGCTCCATGATGCCAGGCAGTCGCTAATGATTCATCTCTGATTGCTATTTCGAAAGGCAGCCTTTTACGGGCTGCCTTTTGTTTTTTTATGTTAATGAGTGATGTCGGCGGTGCCATTGGCGTTATCTCTGTCTGTTGCCGCATCTCTTCTTTTTCGTCCGTATTCTCCCCCGATGATTTTTTCTCTCACTTCCCGCATGTTGCGCACCGTGGACCCGAAGTGTCTCACGAAGATCGCTTGGAACTTTGGTTACAAGGGCGCGCGTTCCGTGCTGCTTTTCAAAAAGCGCATGGAGCAGGGGACCTACTTCCCGCCCTTCCTCTACATCTCCATCCTGAACTCCTGCAACCTGCGCTGCCAAGGCTGCTGGGTGGATGTGGATAAGCCGCGTGAGGCCATCAACCTGGATGAACTGAACAAGATCGTGAACGATGCCAAGCGGCATGGAAACGCCTTCTTTGGCTTGCTGGGCGGGGAGCCCTTCATGCACCCGGAATTGCTGGACCTCCTAGCGATGCATCCGGATTGTTATTTCCAAATTTTCACCAACGGCCAGCTCATCACGGCCAAGACCGCCGAAGCTTTGCGCAAAATCGGCAATGCCACCCCCTTGGTCAGTGTGGAAGGCAACAGCACTGTCAGCGACGAGCGGCGAGGCAACAAGGATGTGCTGAACCGCACTCTGCGGGGCCTGCAAAACTGCCTGGATGCGAAGCTGATGACGGGCGTGGCCACGAGTCTCTGCCAGACGAATATCAATGATCTGCTGACGCGCGAGTGGCTGCAAAAGCTCATCGACATGGGGGTCCACTACACCTGGTATCACACTTACCGTCCTGTGGGGCCGAAGATCAATGATCAGCTCGCCCTCACGCCGGATCAGATCACCCAGGTGCGGCGCTTCGTCACAAACATGCGTGCGGAGATGCCCATCGCCATTGTGGATGCCTATTACGATCACAATGGCAAAGCTCTCTGTCCGATGGCCACGGGCATCAGCCATCACATCGGACCCACGGGTGGGCTGGAGCCCTGTCCGATCATTCAGTTCGCCACGGAAAATATCCGCACGGAGCGGGACATTTTCGATGTCTTTAATGAGTCCGGTTTTCTCAAAGACTTCCGCGAGACAGCCGCCCAGCACACGCGCGGCTGCATCGTCCTGGAAAGGCCGGATCTGGTCAAGGAACTGGCTTTAAAACACGGGGCCAAGGACACCACGATCCGCCAGACGGCCATGGCCGAGCTGGAGGCCATGAAGCCGCGCACCAGCCAATGGCGCGAGGAGGAGGAAATCCCGGAAAAGCATTGGATGTATAAGATCGCCAAGCGCTTCTTTTACAATGACTTCGGCGTGTATAAACAACTCGATCCCAAAGCCCATTCCCCTGCGGCCTGAAGATGGCGTTTTTGATATGACTTCCTGTTTGACCTACGAAGCGTAACAGAGAAGACACGCTCATCCTATGACCACGCCTCCCGATCTCCTTTCCGCCCTGAACTGGCGCTACGCCTGCAAGGTCTTCGATCCCGCAAAAAAGATCCCAGCGGAAACCTGGGCGGCCCTGGAGGAGTCACTGGTGCTGACGCCCTCCAGCTTTGGTCTTCAGCCTTGGAAATTCCTGGTGATCCAGGATGCTGACTTGCGTGAAAAGCTCGTTCCCCACGCCTGGCAACAGCGCCAGGTAGCGGACGCTTCACATCTGGTCGTCTTGGCGGTGCCCAAAGTGATGTCAGAGGCGCATATTGACGCCAACATTCAGCGTATGGCCGAGGTGCGCGGCGGCACGCCAGATGCACTGATGGGCTTTCGAAATATGGTGGTCGGTTTCCGCACGGGTCTGGAGGCCAAAGGCGGCCTGGAACAGTGGGCAAAATTGCAGGCTTACATTGCCTTGGGGCAGTTCATGCTGAGCGCAGCCCTCCTGGGTGTGGATACCTGTCCGATGGAAGGTTTTGTCCCTGAGAAGTTCGATGAAATTCTCGGCCTGGATCAGGACGGCTGGACGGCGGCGGTTCTTTGCCCGGCGGGCTATCGTCATGAAGATGATCGTTATGCCGCTCTCCCCAAAGTGCGTTTTGAAAGCCAGGTGGTGATTGAGCATCGTTGAGCGAAGGAAGCTCGGGAAAAGGTGAAACCAAGCTGCCTTCAGGCGCGCACATGATTTTGATGCTGCGCCTCACTCTGGCTTTGTTTAGCCTGTTCTTGTCTCTTCCTCTGCTGATCACCTTTCACAGCCTTTTCATGTGGAAGGCGACGCTCCTGGTCGGCGAGTATGGTCATCGTCTGGCGGTGTTGACCCTCTTGTTGGCGGTCTGGTGCTGGTATGGGAACAAGGTCGTGCTGTCTGCATTGTCGGTGCTTTCCTCCGCTGTGCTGCTGAGTCCACTGATAACGGCGGTGTGGATGTCCTGGCAATTGCCTGCCAGTCTCGCGTCTGCTTTTGGGGCAAAACCGGATGGGGTGGTTCTTTCATTGAAAGATCTTTGGTTAGGTTTTGGTGCCGAGCCAACGGAGCCAAGAGAGTTCTTGTTACCCAATGACAAGGTGCAGTCTCCCAGACGTCTGTTCTTTTACCCCGCGCATTCAGATAAACCGGCTCCCGTGGTTCTGGTGATTCATGGGGGTGGTTGGCAGAGTGGCTCAGCGGAGGAGTTCCCCGAATGGAACAGCCAATGGGCGGCGGAGGGGTATGCTGTGGCTTCTGTGGAGTATCGTCTGGCCCCTCAATGGACCTGGCCTGCGCCACTGGATGATGTGCGTGATGCGCTGACCTATCTGCAAGCTCATGCCCGGGAATTGCACATTGATGCGCAGCGCGTGGTCCTTCTAGGGCGGAGTGCTGGTGGTCAGATCGCGACGGCGGCGGCGGTGCAGTTACGTGATCCGGCGATTCGAGGTGTGGTCAGCCTTTATGCGCCTGCGGACATGGTCTTTGCCAGCCGTTTTGCCGATCCTAAGGATGTGCTCGATTCACCAAAACTCCTTGGGCAATACATGGGAGGCAAACCTGACCAAGTGCCGGAGGCGTATCGCACAGCCTCGGCTACACTGACAGCGGACGTGGCTTGTCCTCCTATGCTCATGATTCATGGTCAGCGGGACATCCTGGTCTGGCATCTTCAGAGCCGCCGTTTGGCGGAACATCTGCTTCAGCAAGGGGTGCCGCATTTTTTTCTAGACCTGCCCTGGGCGACACACGGGCTGGACTATCCGCTGTATGGCCCTGGCTCTCAGCTTACCCGCTACAGCATTCGGGTATTCTTGAAGAACTGCCTAAATCCTTGATGAGGTGGGTTGCGAAATCCGACACATCTTTTGCTGCTGATTTTCATGAAAGACACACGTTTGAATAAGCGCAACCACCCGGCCAGCAGGGCCTGCTCCCAACCATGAAACTGACATCGTTATTCACTCTCGCCTTCTGTGCGCTCGGCCTTGTCGCGGCCTCGGCTCAGGATGGCTTCAAGCCGCTCTTTAACGGCAAGGATTTGACTGGCTGGGATGGCAATCCCGAACTGTGGAGCGTGGAGGACGGCTGCATCACCGGGAAAACGAATGGTCCTGAGCATCTCAGCTACAATCAGTTCCTGATCTGGCGCGGAGGTGAGGTGAAGAACTTTGAGCTGCGCATCAAGGCCAAGGTCACGGGCAATAACACCGGCATTCAATATCGCAGCAAGGAGTTGTCAGAGGTCGGCAAGTGGTCTGTGGGGGGTTATCAGTGCGACATTCATCCCGCAGCACCTAACAATGCAATGGTGTATGAAGAAAGAGGGCGTGGCATCATCTGCCAGAATGGCCAGAGCGTGGTCATTGATCAGGAGGGCGGCAAATGGCTGGTCGCTGAACGTGATCCCGTGGCTGTGGATGTTGCGGAGTGGAATGAATACACCGTCATCGCCCAGGGCAATCATTTGATCCACAAACTGAATGGCAAGGTGACGATCGATCTGGTGGACCATGAAGAGAAGGCCCTGTCGCTTTTCGGTCTCCTGGCCCTCCAGATTCACCGTGGCCCTGCCATGGTCGTTCAGATCAAGGAAGTGATGCTCAAGGAACTGCCTGAAGGAGGTGTCATTCCTTTTGCGAAAACTGACATCCCGAATGATGCGCAGAAGATCGAAAAACCAGCTCCTGCGGCGAAAAAGGGTCAGCCCGCGAAAGCCCCAGGAAAAGGCAAGAACAAGGCAGCCGCCAAAGCCGCTGGTGCCCCTGAGAAAAAGGGTCGCCCTGATGCTGTTGGCCCTGCCATTGGTGAAAACAAAGCCACTCCGGTGGAGCGTATCAAGGCCCCGGAGGGCTTCAAAGTGGAACTGCTTTATTCCGTCCCTGGCGGTGAGCAGGGTTCCTGGGTGGCCCTTTGCAACGATGACAAAGGCCGCATCTACGCCTGCGACCAGTATGGCGATCTTTATCGTTTCAACCCACCGGCAGCAGGTCAGGTCTTGAAGCCTCAGGACGTGGTGAAAGTGCCAGTAAACGTTCGTGCGATCAACGGCATGGTCTTCGCCTTTGGCGCCCTTTATGCCGGGGTGAACGACTATGAGCAAAAGACCCAGAGCGGTCTTTATCGAATCAGTGACAGCAACGCGGATGACCAGCTCGACAAAGTGGAACTGCTGCGCTCCTTTGATTCCAAGAGCGACCACGGTGTGCATGCCGTGCTGCCTACCCCGGATGGCAAGGCTCTCTATCTGATCACCGGAAACAATGCCGTGCTCGCCGAGGGACCTGTTGCAGGCACTCCCGCCAGTTCGCCGGTGCCGAAGCTCTGGGGCGACGATCACGTGCTGCCCCGCATGCCGGACGGCCGCGGTCATAACCGCCATGTGATGGCCCCTGGTGGTATCATTTACCGTGTGTCTCCCGATGGAAAACAGTTCGAGATTTTTGCCTCGGGTTTCCGCAACATCTATGATGCCTCGCTGAACACCGATGGCGAACTCTTCACTTACGATGCGGACATGGAGTATGACTTCAATACGCCCTGGTATCGCCCCACTCGTGTGAACCATGTGGTCAGCGGTGGCGAATACGGCTGGCGCAACGGGGCAGGGAAGTATCCTGAGTTTTACCCGGACAATCTGCCTGCGACCGTGAACATCGGCCCAGGTTCACCGACCGGCACCACTTTTGGCTATGGGGCCAAGTTTCCTGCCAAATATCAAAACGCGCTTTACATCATGGACTGGAGCTGGGGCAAGCTTTACGCTGTGCATTTGAAGGAAGACGGTTCCAGCTACACCGGCACGAAGGAAGACTTCATCACGGGTGCGCCGCTTCCCCTCACGGATGCCGTGGTGAATCCCAAGGACGGAGCCATGTATTTCGCTATCGGTGGCCGCCGTGTGCAGTCCGGCCTCTATCGTGTGACCTACACGGGCAGCGAAGACACTGCACCCGTTTCCAGTCAAGCCAAGATCACACCTGAGCGTGAACTGCGTCATCAGTTGGAATCCTTCCATGGTAAGCAGGACCCCAAGGCCGTGACCACTGCCTGGCCTTATCTGAACCACAAAGACCGCTTCATTCGCAGTGCCGCACGCGTCGCGATTGAGCATCAGCCTTTGGCTGAGTGGGAAGAGAAGGCGCTGGGTGAAACCGATGCTGGACGTCAGCTTGAGGCCCTACTGGCACTCGCCCGGGTCACGGGTGTGTCCACCAGTCAGCGCACGGCTGATTTCGTCGTCAATACCGCCATGCGGGACAAGCTGTTTGCAGCTTTGCTAAAGATCGACTGGTCGGCACTGACGGCTGAACAGCGCCTCGGTTACGTGCGTGTGACGCAGATCGTTCTGCATCGTTTTGGCAATCCTGACGAGGCTAGTGTGGCTGCCCTCATTGCCAAACTGGACCCGGCTTTCCCGGCAAAAAGCTTTGAGCTGAACTGGCTGCTTTGCGAAACGCTGGCTTTTCTTCAGGTTCCGAATACTGCCGCCAAAGGCATGGCTCTCATCGCCCAGGCAGAGAGCCAGGAGCCGCAGATGGAATATGCCCGCAGCCTGCGGATGCTGAAGACGGGATGGACACCGGAACTGCGCAAGGCCCAGCTCGAGTGGTTCCTGAAAGCAGCCAACTACAAAGGTGGTTCCAGCTTTGACAAGTTCATCGAGTTCATCCGCAATGATTCCCTGGCAACCTTTACCGAGGCGGAAAAAGCGGAACATGCCGAACTTATCGCCAAGAAGCCTGAGCGCAAATCCGCCATCGAAAACGTCGGTGCCATCTTTGTAGGACGCACGCCGACGATGTGGACGCTAGACGAGTTGAGCACTGCCGCAGAGACAGGTTTGAAAGGCCGGAACTTTGACAATGGCCGCAAAATGTTTGGTGCTGCCGCCTGCTATGCCTGCCATCGCTTTGGCAATGCCGGCGGGATGACCGGCCCTGACCTTACGGGTGCTGGTGGTCGTTACAGCCCGCACGACCTGCTGGATCAGATCATCAACCCCAGCAAGGAGATCAATGAACAGTTCGCCCCCATCGTCGTCACCAAGAACAACGGCGAAATCCTCACAGGTGTGGTCGTGAACCTCAGCGGCGATGGCGTCACTATCAATACGGATGCAAGTGATCCGAACCAGCGTGTGAATGTGGACCGCAAGGAAGTCAAAAGCATCGAACTGAGCAAAGTCTCCCCGATGCCACCGATGCTACTGGCTATGCTGATGAAGGAAGAGATTCTTGATCTGCTGGCTTACGTCCTCAGTGGTGGTGACCAGGAGAATGCAATGTTTAAGTGATGCGACCTTGCTGAAGGCCTTAACAGCGGATCAAAGTTAGGCGGTAAAACAGACTTCTATTTTACCGCTTTAATTTTTGTTGTTTTTCTTTAGCCGCGTTCGTTTTAGAAGAGTTGTTAAGTCTCCTATGAAATCCCTTCTATCCTTTTTGTTTATGATTGCTCTCTCCGCGTCGGCGGCTGATCTCCTGAATATTCCGCTCAAGACTATCGATGGTGGTGATGCCGCCTTGAAGGACTACAAGGACAAGGTGATTTTGATTGTCAATGTGGCCTCAGAGTGTGGATACACCGGACAGTATGCAGGGCTTCAGGCACTGCATGAGAAGTATGGAAAGGAAGGCTTCACGGTGCTTGGTTTTCCGTGCAATGACTTCGGTGGGCAAGAGCCTGGATCTGAGACGGAGATCAAGACTTTTTGCAGCACCCGTTACCGCGTTACCTTCCCCATGTTTGCCAAGGTGGCCATTACCGGGGCGAATCAACATCCACTCTTCGCTGCATTGACTGACGCCAATGAGGTTCAGTGGAACTTTGAAAAGTTTTTAATCGGCAAGGATGGAAAATTAATCGCGCGTTATGACTCGGGTGCTGAACCAGAGGGCGGCGAGATTGAGGAAGCTGTGAAAAAAGCGTTGGCAAAATGATCTTGATCCTGTCGATACTTGTCATTTTTCCGAATCCATAGCCTCCGCCCTGACGCAAACACTTGTGTGAATGCGTTTTCTTTGACATGGATAAATGAAATAGCACCGAAGGAACCTGTCAGGCGTGACTTTATCAATAACATGACATGGAAACGCCAAGCGACAGTTCATCAAAGTCCCATGTCCTCTCTTGATCTTAGCGATGAAACCCTGCTCCAGCGTGCTGGCACGGGGGACGCACGTGCTTTTGAGCAACTCTATGACCGCTATGCACCCCGGCTGCTGGGGTTGCTGCGGCAGATGCTGTCCGATGAACGCGAGGCTGAAGACGTGCTGCAGGAAGGGTTTCTTTACCTTTGGGATCATGCAAGCAGTTATGATCCAGACCGCAGTCGTGCCTTTACCTGGTCGGTGATGATTTTCCGACACAAGGCGATCGACCGCATGCGTGCTCTCGGGCGCCGCAATCAGATGCTCGAAAGGGCGACGGTGGAAACGATTGCCTTGGAGACTGCCGATATGGGGGCTGATGACACTCTCGTGATGAAGGAGTGTCAAAATCAGGTTCGCACGGCGCTGAAGGCTTTGCCTGGAGATCAACGAAAGTTGATCGAGTTTGCTTTTCTGAAAGGCCTCACGCATCCTGTCATTGCAGAATCTTTGGGTCTGCCGTTAGGAACAGTGAAGACCAACATCCGACGAGGTCTCTTGAAACTGCGTGATTTGATGAAAGGAGGGGCTTCCTAATGGACCAACAACACGAAGAACTGGCAGCTCTGCATGCGCTGCACGCTCTCGATGAATCCGAGCAAAGCGCTCTGGAGATCGAAATCGCCCGCGATGCGGAATTGGAGACTCTTTGTCATGAGCTTGAGGAAACTGCAGCGAGTTTGGCGTCAGTCGTGCCTGCGATTCAGCCACCCATGCATCTGAAGTCCGCCATCATGGATCAAGTCCGGCAGCGGGTATCTGCCAAGAAAAAAGCGGCACGTGCGGACAGGCGGCATGTCTCCCGATTTCACCCCTGGTCTTGGGGGATTGCTGCCCTTTTGGCGGTAGGGTGTTTCTGGCTTTGGAATGAACGGTCTCACCTGGCGACTCAGGTCGCGGCGATGACGGAAGTTGAGGCCGAAGCACGCAGGCAATTGGTCGCGGTGCTCGATGAACGCGATCTGTTGGAAAAAAAGAGCACCGAGTCCGCCCGGGAACTGGCCCAGATTTCCTTACAGTTGGAATCCCAGCGCCAGAGCAATCGGTTGTCCCAAGAGCAGGTGGCCAAGCTGACGGTTGAGATTACTGAACTGAGGAAAAAAGATTTCTTTACCCAGGTGCAGATCGCCACATTGCAAAGCACAGTGGATGCTTACAAACAAGGGGTGGCGGTCGTGGTCTGGGACAGCGAAAAGCATCAAGGTCTGTTGAAGCTGGAGAAGATGCCACCCGTGGAAACGGGTAAAGACTACCAACTCTGGATTGTGGACCCGAAGAATCCTGCCCCGGTCAATGCAGGAGTCGTGCAAGTGGATGCACAGGGCTTTGCCAAAGTGGAGTTTAAGCCTGTCATTGACGTCAGCGAAGCGGCCAAGTTTGCGTTGAGTGTGGAACAAGAAGGTGGTGTGCCCAACAATGTGGGACCCATCATCCTGATAGGGCCTTGATTTTTGGGGCATGAGGTAAAGGAATTCCCCTTTGCGTCTGGACACGTCTGCGGCTTATTGCAAGCGCTCCCAGTCTTCCCCCCAAGTCGGGTTAGCAACGTTCCCCCCCCCCTCAACGTATTATGAATTTTAGTCAGCTCTATCGGAGCATGGAAAGCCATGCCGTTTCTTCACTCCAGCCTACTTTGATGGCGGTGTTTTTGCTGACTGGTTCCCTTGGTTATTCTGCGGATGGAACTTGGAACACGGCGCAGACCGGCCTACAAGCATGGTCCGCCAGTGGCAATTGGACGGGCGGGGTCATTCCAGGCCTGACAACAGGTGCAACCAACACCGACAAGGCCACCTTTGGCAGCAGCTCGGCACCCACACAGATCACCATCGATTCTGGCAGGAACCTTCGCTCGCTGGAGTTTGGTGGCACCAATGCCCTGGGCCTTTACACCATCGGCAGTGCAGGGGCGAATCTGGGGGAAACTTTGCGCTTAACGAGTGGCGGTAGTATCTCAGTGTTAGCGGGAACGACCACCGTCACGACCATTGATGCTCCGCTCACTTTGGAGCCCGCCAGTGCCAGCACAGCGGGGACTTATTCTCTAACCAACAATGCAAATAATGTGGACAATGATCCCAACGTTCCCAAGCTGAATGTGACAGGGAACATCAGCGGTGGGATCACTTCAGCCGGTATCACCTTGAATCTTACCGGCTCGGCAGGCAGCCGCAGTCTCAATGATTCTGGGAACATCATCAGTGGTTTGATTTCCAATGGCGGCGCGGCCCAGGGACTCTCGATTGCTTTAACGGGTGCGGATGGCGGAGATCGTGGAGCGTGGCGATTGAGCAATAACAACAACAGTTTCACCGGGAGTGTCTCCGTCAGCGCCGGGACTCTGTTATTCACGAGTATTGCAGACTCTGGGGTGAACAGCGCTATCGGCGCAGGTAGTGTGCTGAATATCAACAGCGGCGCGCATGTGAAATATCTGGGTGGGGCAGCCAGCACCAACCGCACCATCAACGGCAGCGGGTCCTTTTACAGTCAGGGCACAGGAGCGCTGACACTGACTGGGACTGTCACCACGACCGGCACACTGAACTTTCGAGGCGGCCAAAACTTCATCATGGATACAGTCGTGACTGGTCCGGGTGGGCTGAGCCGCACGGATAACGGCACCTTGTTTCTGAACCGGGTTAACACTTTCAGTGGCAACATCAGCGTGGCTCAGGGGAAGTTCAGCTTTGCAACCATTGCTATTAAGTCCGTGAACTCTGCGATTGGGGCGGGCACCACGATTACGTTGGGACAAAACAGCAATTCGGTCGGCACCATTGAATTCACAGGCACCAGCGGCGGCTCCAGTGACCGAGACATTCGGCTGAGCAATGGTGACGCTGCCAGCAGCGGCAACGGTAGCATCAGTAACACAGTGGCCGGACAGACATTGACGCTGAGCGGCACGGTGAGAGCGACCAACTCCAATGCCGCCTTCTTATCCAGCCTCAATCTCACCGGGGCAGGCAATGGGGTGATGAGCGGTGTCATCGGCGGCACGAATGCCAATACCGCCGCCACGATCGCCATGCAATTGACCAAGACTGGCGCGGGCACTTGGGCTTTGTCCGGGGCCAATAACTATTCACGTGGCACCCTCATCAGCGCAGGCACTCTTTTGGCGACGAACACGACCGGGTCGGCGACGGGGACAGGGAATGTGATCACCAGCGGCACTGGCACCCTGGGCGGCACGGGATTCATCACCGGTGGCACCGGGGCGGCGATCACGATTGCCTCAGGCACCCGGCTGATGGTGGGAAATACGCACCAGACTGCGGCTGGAGTGGTCGGCACCGCCGGTTACAGCGGGGCGGCTTCTCAGTTGAGCCTAGGCGGTGCCACGAATGTGGCCATCACCCTGGCGGGGACTCTGCAATTCGACCTCTTCACTCACGTCACTTCACCGACCTTGGGACAGTCGGACCGTCTGATTCTGGCGACGACCGCATCGACCATCACCTTGGGAGGAGCTATCTCCGTGGCCAATCTCAGCAATGGCGGTCGCCCGACCTCGCGCGAGGGATCTTGGCAGATTATCGACTGGACCAATGCCAGTGCAGCCACGCAATCAGGCGTCTTTACCTTTGACTTTGCCAATGCCCCCCTGGCCAGCGGATACAGTTGGCAGACGGACAATATTTACTCCACCGGGGTGATCTCTGTCAGCAAGGTCGCGGCAAATCACACTTGGTTAGGCACAACGGATGCCAATTGGAGCACCGCCGCCAACTGGGAAGCCGGGACACTTCCCACCAGCAGCACGGATGTCTTTTTTCTCAATGCCACCTCCAACCTGACACAGAATATCAATGGAGATAAGAACGTGAGGAACCTCTTCTTTAGCGGTGAAAAGGATTACGTCATCAATGCCAGTGGCGGGGTGCTTTACTCTCATGGCACGCTGACTGAAGTGCTCGGGGGAACTCAGCGTTTCGGTGCTCAGCTCCGTATTGCCAATGGCACGACTTCAGCCTACACGATTTACAACGATGGGACGCTGACCTTTGACTCCAACATCATGTGGCATCGTGTCTCCGGTAGTTCAAGTTCGCTGCTCAATATCCTCTTTGAAGGTTCCGGTAATACAACGGTCAATCACTTCCAGCGCAGGACCAGTGATTACAATGTGAACATCGTCAAAAACGGCTCTGGGACTCTCACTTTGGTGGGGGGTGCCGCTAGTGAGGCGGGGACGACTGCGGGCTCCATCACCGGGACAACCACAGTGAATGCCGGTAAACTGCGTCTGAATAATGAAGGCAACCTGGGCAGCAATCCGGCGGCCTTCAATGCAGGTCACCTTACCCTCAATGGCGGGACTCTAAACGCGTATGCCACCTTCACCATCGATGACGCCAATCGCGGGGTCGCCCTCGGCGCGAATGGTGGAACGGTCGAAGTGGATGCCACGCACACCCTGACGGTTCAAACCCCCGTCACCGGCAGCGGTGCTTTCACCAAGACCGGCACCGGCACGCTGAGCTTGGCGGGCGGAAGTAGCCATACCGGCACCACGACGGTATCGGCAGGCACTCTTCAGATAGCCTCGGGCGGCTCCATAGGGACAGGGGTGACCTCGGTGTCCAGCGGTGCCCGGCTGGTCGGTTCTGGCACCGTGCAGGCCTCTAGCTTCAGCCTCCTGAACGGGGCCTTCCTTCAGGCGGGGGATATTGCAGGCGTCACCTCCGAAACGGGCAACGGCACCCTGACCTTCACCCCGGAGGCAATGGGCAGCTACCTTTTCCAAACCGGTTCCAACATCACGCTCAGCATCACCGGGGCCACCAATGCCGGTGCCATCGACCCCATGTTCGGCAGCAATCTGATCGGCTCTTCCGGTTACGAGGCTTATGTGGATGCCATCAGCGGGGCTGGAGATCATGACCGCCTCGTCTTCAATGGCACCGCCGGGTCCACCCTGACCCTAGCGGGGAACATCACGGTCGAGGACCTCGACTTCGCCCCGCTGCCAGGGCAGATATTCAATCTCCTGGATTGGGCCACGCTCATCGCCACGGACTTCAGCAACTTCGTGGTCGGGGCCAATCGCGATGGCTCGGGCGATGACCTCAGCCAGTTCAACCTGCCCGATATCAGCGGCACGGGCTATCTCTGGGATGTCAGCCGCTTCACCACCTCCGGCAGCATCGTGGTGATTCCCGAGCCGGGGCGCGTCTGCCTGCTCTTCATCGGCCTCGCCGCCCTCATTGCGCGGCGCAGGCGCAGCTAGGGGACGCCCCGGGCACAAAATCACTCCTCGGCGGCATCGCCGTATGTGAAAAGCGGCCGCCGCCCGCGTTGTAGAGGGATGACCCGCCTCCTCCTTCTCCTCCTTTTGTCTCTGGCTTGGTTGCCGGCGCAGGCTCAAACCAATGTGCTCACACTAGGCGTCACCGGGGATGGGCAGATCGACGACACCGCGGCGATCCAGAAGGCCGTGCTGGCCCATGGCAGCCTCCTCTTCCCGAAGGGCACCTACAAGCTCACCCGCACCATCACCGTGGATCTCGCCAAGACCGGGCTCGCCTCCTTGTCCGGCGATGGCACCGCCCGCTTCCTCATGGGTGGCCCCGGCCCCGCCTTCCACTTCATCGGTCATCATGAGGGCACCGCTGCCCCGGCTTCGCTCAAGCCCGAGGTCTGGGCGCAGGAGCGCAGCCCCATGATCAGCGGTATCGAGGTCTTCGGCGCGCATCCTGAGGCGGATGCCTTCTCCATCGGCGGCACCCTGCAGGTCACCCTCCATCGGGTTGTGGTAAGCCGCTGCCGTCATGCCGTTATCCTCACCCCCAGGAACCGCAACGTCATCATCAGCGATTGCCATCTCTATGACAATACCGGCATCGGCGTCTTCCTCGACCACGTCAACCTCCACCAGATCAACATCATCGGCAGCCACATCAGCTACAACCGCGGTGGCGGTGTCGTCTCTCGCGGCGGCAACGTGCGCAACCTGCACATCGGCACCTGCGATATCGAGGGGAACCATCACGCCGACTCCCCGCCCTCCGCCAATGTCGAGTTGGACTCCACCGGCGGCTCCATCGGGGAGGTGGCCATCACCGGCTGCACGCTTCAGCACACCAGCAAGGCCGCCGGCTCGGCGAACATCCGCATCCTCGGCGCAGGCACGGACCCCAGCCTGGAGCGCCGCGTGGGCCGTGCCCACACCCGCGAGGGAAACGTCACCATCACCGCCAACGTCTTCAGCGACGTGCGCGTCAATATCGAGGTGAAGGAATCCCGAGGCGTCGTCATCACCGGCAACACCTTCTGGGAAGGCTTCGAGCATGACATCCTGGCCGAAAACTGTGACCACCTCATCGTCAGCCATAACAACTTCGACCGGAACCCCCGTTACCTCGTCAACGGCTTTGATAACTCCGAAAACAACGGCCTCGTCTTCAAAGGCTGCACCGATAGCTCCATCACCGGCAACATCATCGCCGGGGTCGTGCGTCAAAGGGCCGCCGTGGACATCCAGGACGGTCGCCGCCTGATGATCACGGGCAATAGCATCCTGGACAGCGATGGCGTGGGTTTGCGCCTGGAGGGTGTCCAGCAAAGCCTGATCAGCGACAACCTCATCCGCGATGATCGGGAGGGCACGGCGAAGTCCAAGGAACCCTCCCTGCTCCTCATCGGCGGGAACGACAACCAGATCGGCGCCAACCTACTGGGGAATGGAAAGAGGGTCGACTGAGGTCTGTATCAGGACGCCCGGCGCGTTGAGGACAACGCGCCCTACCGCCTACCGCCGCAGCGCCAGGATCAGCTCATTGATCTTCACCCACATCGACTCCATGTCCGGGTCGCTGAAAGCGAAGTCCAAAGTCGCCACCGCATTGCTGTTGTTACTGGTGGTGGTGGAGATCGCATGGCTCAGGTCGGCGAACGAAACCTCCCCGGGAACACCCATCGGCCCGTTTTCTTGGAAAAAGGTAGGGCGGCTGGTCCCCCAGCGGCCGCGTCGGGCCGGGGGATGTTCGCGGGATGAATCGAGGTGAACGAAGCCGAGGAGCCTTCGACGACGGCGCTTGGCGGACCAAGCGCCCTACTGTCCTCTCCTCCACGGCGTTCCCCCTTCAAGTCACCCCGGTTTCCCGATCCCGGCGGGATCGCAGCGGGTAGCCAGGGTGTGTTGGTGAGCTTTGAGCGAACCGACCCCTGGAAATGGCGAGATAATGCCCGAAGCCGTCGCATGCCGGAGGTATGCCAGCGGGGTGGCCGTTCCCCAGAGTTGCTGGCGGTGTCGGCTTCTTTGCGATCCGGGAGACTCCCGACACCGCTGGCATCCCTGCCGGGATACGCCCCTGAGTGGGGTCGTTTTCCGGCCTGACCGGGGGTGCGGTCGTCCCGCACGCGGGACTCTCTTACCACCCGGCTACCTGCTGGAGATGCCTCCGGCATCCGGCAACGACCCAAGCCACGCCTCCAATCGCGAAGGGCCGAATCAACCCGAGTTTGGATCAAGCACCCTGGCCGAATAGGAGAAAAGCTTTCCCGAAGGAGTCAGTCCAGGACCTCCCGACCGCGAATCGTCCAACAACCGTTCTCAGCGCGGCTTCGTGCGATGATATGCATGTTTGTTAGGCGTTGCGGGTGTTTGAATTAGGCTCATCGAACAATGAAAAGAACTCGGAAAATGATTGGGCTATGAGAATGGGCTCCGCCTCGCTGCCGTCTGGCAGTAAATCGTGATCGCACCAATAGACGCGCCCGAAAAGCTTGTCTGCAAGGCCAAGCAGGATGTGGTTGCCGAACAAGTCGCGGGCGATTGGGAGCGCATGAGGGAACGCCTCCTCCCAGCGCAGGATCGCTTGGCGGATGTCGTCGTAGCCATCGTAAAAGCCGAAGAATACTTGGATGATGCCGCTGCCCTCGCCCGGAATGCGAAACTCCTCTTGGTCTGGCTGCAAGCCTCCATTGGCCGTGAGAAGAAACTGACGGTAATCATCTGGCAGCGGATGTCCGATGCGTGTCTCCAAGTCGGACACGTCATTGGGGTCAGCGGGTGGGTAAGTAACGCGGAAGTTGGCCATAACGGCTTGCGTCTCGGATCTGGCGACGGTTAGCGGGAATCGTCGATGACACGACAGATGCCATACGAGCCGGTGCCTGCATCCGTTTTGTTCGCCGTTGTTGTGGCCGTTGGCTTCATTGTGACGGCTTCTTCTTCACAGACTGATCTCGCAACTGCTTCAATAATCCCTCGTCCGTAACGCTGCTCCCTTCATACGGTGAACCGGTATAAAGGCGCTTCGATCCCTTCACGGCCTTGAGAGGAGCGATGGCAAATCGAAGCCCTTTGCCCAATATCTCGTGTCCCTCCTTAAACTCAAAATGAACAACAAACAGTCGTCCATCTGAATCCTTGAAAATGTAAGGAACAGCGGGTCCGTAAAATGGCTCAGCAGTCCACGAAGTTTTATAAAAATCCTTGTAGATGGTCATGAGAGTCTTCTCTCCGGATTTGAAGACTGCCAAGCTATTGCCGACTGACACAGCCCCGTCCTTCTCGCTCACGCAGTCATAAACGCTGATGTCCTCTGCCGCGACTATCGAGCAACTGATGACGAAGGCGGCAAGCGCAAATCTGCAAACTGCTGAACGTGGTGCATTCATGACGAGCGGTTCTGTTGGCTGGGGGAACAGTTTGAGCTTCTAACAGAAAAGGGGTTTTGAGTGCAACGCTATCTTGAACAAGAATGTCGGACAAGGCCAGTTCAGGGTGCTCCTGGCGGTCATCTTTGCGTTTCATTTGAGTGCCAAGCCACATGGCTGTGGACCCTGGTGCAAAGACGACTCTAAAAAGCATGGGTGAATCTTCGAAACCCCCAACCCAAACGGGAGGAACGGCTATGTGGGGTGATGCGAGCTTGCTTCGTTCATGCAGACACCGAAAAGGGGTTAGTTGAGTTGGAGGGTTACTTTTGCCCGTAATAGGCGGCGGGGCCGTGTTTGCGGTGGTGGTGTTTGTCCAGGATGTGGGCGGGGATGGGTGTCATGGCCGGGTTTAGGCTCAAGGAGGCGAGGGCCATCTGCGCGCACATTTCCAGGGCGATGCTGTTTTTTAACGAGTCCAGGGCGCTCTTGCCAAAGGTGAAGGGGGCGTGGTGAAGCTGTAGCACGGCGGGCATGGCCAGGGGGCTGAGGTTGAGCTCGCGCAGGCGCTCGACAATGGCGACGCCGGTGTAGTGTTCGTAATCGGCGGCGACTTCCTCCGGGGTGAGGGCGCGGACGATGGGGACAGTGCCGTAGAAGTGGTCGGCATGGGTGGTGCCATAGCAGGGGAGGTCCCGCCCGGCCTGGGAGAAGGCGGTGGCGTGCAGGCTGTGGGTGTGGGTGATGCCGCAGATCTCGGGGAACTCGCGGTAGAGATGCAGGTGGGTCTTAGTGTCGGAGGAGGGGCGCAGTTTGCCTTCGACGATGTTGCCTTCGAGGTCGAGGACGACGATGTCATCCGGGGTGAGGGCTTCATAGTCCACGCCGCTGGGTTTGATGGCCCAAAGGCCGGAGATGTGGTCGATGCCGGAGACGTTGCCCCAGGTGAGGCGGACGAGGCCGCTGGCAGGCAGGGCGCGGTTGGCTTCACAGACTTGGGCTTTGAGGTCGGAAAGGGTCATGGTGGCGGCGATGATTCGGCGGCGGGCGGGGTTTTTCAAGAAAGACCCTCCCGGTTTGGCAAGAGAGAACTTCATCTCGACGCTACACGCCTCCCGTGGTAGGCATCCCCTCCCTGCGGGCCTTGCCTGCGGTTGTTTTTCCCAATTCACCCATGGCTGAAGCCCTCCTTTCGAAGAACCCGTCTCAGATGACCGATGCTGAGATTGCGCAGTTGAAGATGCCGTATGGCCGCATTTTACAGTATCTGAAGCCGTGGCTGGGGCGCTTTTTCCTGGGTGTTTTTATTGGCATGGTGGCGGCGGCTTTTAACGGGGTGCTGATCATCGGGATCTCGCTGATTTTCCAGTTGGTGCTGGATGGGGGCTCGCAGACGCTCGGGACGCCGCTTCATTTGCCTGTGATCGGTGAGGTGAATGTGGCGCAGATTCTCGGCCTGGCCAATGACACGCCGGTCGGCCTGTGGGGCGTCATCATGGCCTGTGCCTGCATTCCGATGCTGATGTTCATCAATGGGTTCCTGGAATACCTGAACAAGTATTGCCTGGCCTGGGTGGGGGCGAAGATGCTGTTCCACATGCGCAGTGACGTCTTTCGCAGTGTCTTGCGGCAGTCTCCGGCCTTCTTTAGCCATGCCAAGGCGGGGGAGCTGATGCAGACGGTGTTTAACCAATCCCGTGTGGCGCAGACGAATGCGGTGCAGCTTGTGCAGCTCTTGACCAATCGCCCGCTGACGATCATTGCGATCCTGTTTGTGCTGTTCTCTCAGGACTGGTTCTTTACCCTGATGTCGCTGGTGATCTTCCCGCTTTGTTTGGCACCGATCATCACCATCGGGCGGCGCGTGCGGAAGTCGGGATCGCGGGAGGAAAAGGAAGTGGGCACGATGATGACCACGATGCATGAGTCCTTTACGGGCATCCGACTGGTCAAGGCGTATGCGCGGGAGACGTATGAGGTGAAGCGCTTTGATAAGGCGAACCGGACGATGATCCAGAACATGCTGCGCTGGACCCGTGCGACGGAGTTGATCGGCCCCATCGTGGAGTCGGTGGCCTCCATCGGGATCGCCGCCGGGCTGGTGTATTTCTGGATGGAGAAGCGAAGTGCGGGCGAGCTGATCGTGCTGGTGATGGCGCTGACGAAGATCTACCCGCCGGCGAAGGAGCTGAGCAAGGTGAGCATGCTGATGCAAAAGACGGTGTTTGCGGTGAACAAGGTGGTGCATCTGCTGGACCGCCCCGCCGATATCCAGGATGCGCCTGATGCGCCTGAGCTGCCGAGGATCAAGGGTGGTGTGACCTTTGAGAAGGTTTCCTTTGCCTACAGCACGATCGACGGTGTGAAGCTGGACAAAGCGGCGGTGACGGATGTGCAGCTCGATCTGACCCCGGGTAAGTTTTATGCCCTGGTCGGCCCAAGCGGTGCGGGGAAGAGCACGCTGTTTTCCCTCCTGCTGCGCTTTTATGATCCGGCCTCCGGGCGGGTGCTGATGGATGGCATCGATATCAAGACGGTCACGCAGGACAGCGTGCGCGGGAACATCGGCCTCGTCAGCCAGGATACGTTCCTGTTTCACGATACCATCCGGGAGAACATCCGTTATGGTCGCCTCGATGCCACCGAAGAGGAGATCATCGCGGCGGCGAAGAAGGCCCATGCGCATGACTTTATCCTGGCCCAACAGGGTGGGTATGATGCCGTGGTGGGGGACTCCGGCTGCAACCTTTCTGGTGGGCAGAAGCAGCGTCTTTCCATCGCCCGTGCCATCCTGCGCAATGCGCCAATCCTGCTCCTGGACGAGGCGACCAGCGCGCTGGATACGGAGACGGAGAAGATCATCCAGGAGGCGATCCATGTCCTGTCCGAAGGCAAGACCGTCATCGCCATCGCCCACCGCCTTTCCACGATCATGGAGGCGGATCAGATTGTCGTGATGAAAGACGGACAAGTGGACGCTATCGGCAGTCACCAGGAACTTCTGAAGAGCAGCGAGCTGTATCAGAAGCTGTATTCGCTGCAATTCAACGAGTAGCGGCGCGGCCCTTACCAGGCGGCCACGACTTCATACGCATAACCGGTTAGGTATTCCGTCTCCGGGATCGTCGCCAGGATGGGATGATCCGGGCGCTGAGTATAGACGGTGACGCGGCGCAGGGTCTTCCGCGCATCCACGGCGGCGTCTTCGATGCTGGCATGGAACTCGCCCGTGCTGACATGATGGCTGCAACTGAAGGTGGCCATGATGCCGCCGGGTTGCAGCATCTTCAACGCCCGCAGATGGATCTCCTTGTAGCCGCGCATGGCGTCCTTCACATTGGCTTTGGTCTTGGTAAAGGAAGGCGGGTCCAGGATGATCAAATCATAGAGCGCGCCCTCCGATTCCTGCTTCTTGAGGAAGTCAAAGCAGTTCGCCGCGATGAACTGGACATTCGCGCCGGAGATGGCTGCGTTCTTTTGGGCCAGGGCGGTGGCGCTTTCGCTGATGTCCACGGCGGTCACCTCGGAGGCACCGGCCAAGGCACACGCCTGGGCAAAGCCGCCCTGGTTGCTGAAGCAGTCCAGCACCCGGCGTCCCTTCGCCAGCTTGGCCGCGTGCTGGTAGTTATCGAGCTGATCCAGATATAGCCCCGTCTTTTGGCCTTCGAGCAGGTCCACATGAAAGGCGCTTCCCTGATACCGCATGACAAAGGGTTCCGGCACCTCGCCATAGACGCCGCCTTTGACCTGCTCCATCCCCTCCGCCTTGCGCACGCCGCCTTCATTGCGTTGCACGATGCCCTTGGGCGCGAAGATCTTCACCAGCGCCTCGATGATCAGGTCCTGCCGCATGGCCATCGCCAGGGTCAGCGTCTGTAAAACGAGGTAGTCACCATAACGATCCACCACCACGCCCGGCAGGCCGTCCGACTCACTCCAGACGACCCGGCACAGACTCGTGTCCATGCCCGCATCCGTGCGCACCTTCAGCGCCCGCTCGATGCGGCGGATGAAGAAATCCAGATCCAGATCCTGCCGCCGATATGAGAACAACCGGGCACTGATCTGCGACTGGGGATTGTAAATGGCACTGCCCATCGGCTTGCCCCGCGCATCCTGAAGCTGCACCACATCCCCCGGCTTAGGTTCGCCAAAACGGCCCTTGATCTCGGTGGCATAGACCCAGACATGACCGTGAAAAATGCGTGCGCGAGGCTGGATGGAAAGAGTGGCCATGAGGGAAAGGGGAAACGAACCGGCTCCATGCAACGGGATGGGGGTGAGGGCAACTGGGAAGGAGTGAGGGTTAAGAATGTGTTCACTTGAAGAGTGACTTGCAACATGTGAGTGGCGGGCAAGTATTGGGCCTTTCAGTTCCTGCATGACGCCTGTTACTATCTCCTTCCCGCCAGTTCTGGAACTCCATGATTCCATGGTTTTTCAAGGGGATGTTCGTGCGGTGCTGCCGAGGCTGCCGAGCAATTCAGTGCAGTGTGCTGTCACATCACCTCCATATTGGGGTTTGAGAGATTATGGGATTGACGGTCAGATTGGCCTGGAAAACAGCATGGCCGCTTTTATCCAGGCATTGGTATCCACTTTTGCCGAGGTCAGAAGGATCTTGAAACCGGATGGCATTCTTTGGCTGAACATTGGGGATGGTTTTACTAGCGGGAACCGGGGCTGGCGTGCTCCGGACAAAAAGAATCCTAACCGAGCTATGAATACCCGTCCTGACAATCCACCTGGCCTGAAAGACAAGGATCTGCTGGGCATTCCCTGGAGGCTGGCTTTTGCCCTTCAAGACAATGGCTGGTATTTGCGCAGTGATGTGGTTTGGAACAAACCCAACGCCATGCCGGAAAGTGTCAAAGACCGCCCAACAAGGTCACACGAGTACTTGTTCATGCTAACGAAGTCAGACCAATATACTTACCATCATGAAAGCGTGAGGGAACAGGCCGAAAACGGCAGCCTTAGGAATCGAAGATCAGTCTGGAACATCAATACCTGCGGGTCGGGCAGCTCGCATATTGCGTCATTTCCACCCGCTTTGGTAGAACCCTGTGTGAAAGCTTCAACGCAACCAGGAGACTTTGTTATGGACCCGTTTTTTGGATCAGGTACGGTGGGACTGGTCGCCCAAAGGCTGGGCCGACGGTACTTGGGCGTTGAACTCAACCCGCTTTATGTCGCGGATGCAGTTTCGCAGTTAAATCCATCAACGGTTGGATTTGGAAAGAATGGCCATCACCCCGTCAAGATCTCTTATGACACTCATTTTACCCTCCACGAAACTCCAAATCTCAGTGGCGACAGCTCTGGAGGAATTTCGACGGCTGTACTTGAGACAGGCACTGACGCAGACGGTGCAACAAATCGAGTTACCTATCCTCAACGAACAACTCGACGCAAACGCTCCAGCAAGTGATCTCCGTCAGCTTGCCAGTCAGGGCATACGAGGTGAGCTGATCTTCCCTGTTCCTTGTGTACTGCAAGCGAATCCGAAACTACTGGGATATTATCGCTTGTTGTTAGGCTTCAGCCAAAAGGAATTTTATAACAAAGGGCGTTTGGGACGGTTTGTCTCCATGGAGGAAAAGGGCATTATTCCTGCCAGGATCTCAGATGAAATTAGCGCGTTATGCGAGGCATTCGCCGAACGTGCTTCTGAGCTGCTAGGCGCGATCGGGGTTGAGCGTCTGTCAGTTTCGCTCATTGATGATCTCACTTTGCTGACTCTCGGCCCTCAGCTAAGAGGCAGTAACAACACCAAAATTGGCAAGCTGGCCAACCAGGCCGTGTTCGAACTCATTGAATCCATTGTGACACATGCAAGGCCTGAGAGGAGTGGCTTCCGGCTGGAACTGGTAAACTCATCCAAGAGAAAAGTCGTCATCGCGTTCTCCGCTGATCCTGATATTAGCATCGTCGAAACAGCATCCGCCAAGTCCATGCGAAATGTAGTCGCCATCGAGATTAAAGGTGGAGCTGATCAGTCCAACATCTGGAACCGGCTTGGCGAGGCAGAAAAAAGCCATCGCAGTGCAAAACAGCGTGGCTTTGTCGAGTTTTGGACTATCTACAATGTAGGCTTTCTCGATCTGTCTAAAGCGCGGGAAAAATCCCCCACCACTGACCGCTTTTACAGTCTGCCGCACTTGCTGGACAATCAGTCCAATGCGTATGAGGATTTTCGGGACCGATTGATTTCACTGGTTGGCATTCGCGCAGCGTCGTGAACCTGTAAATTGAATGTAAAGTCTGCCGCCCAACGGCTCTAAATCAACCCGCCACCAGATCGTAACCCCGCCAGTCCTTGATGGTGACTTCGGCGAAGCTGCCGACGGGCAGTTTTTTGTCCACAAAGACGGTGGTGTCAATGTCCGGGGCGTCCATCTCGCTGCGGGCGACGCCGGGTTCCTCGATGAGGACGCGCATGGTTTTGCCGATCTGCTGGCGGTTGACGTGCTCGACACTGCGCTGGATCGCGCGCATGGCTTCATTCCAACGGGCCTTACGAGTCATGTGGTGAATCTGGCCTTCCATCTTGGCGGCGCGGGTGTCCTCTTCACGGGAGTAGTTGAAGACGCCGGCACGTTCGAATTTTTCGTCTTCGATGAACTGGACCAGCTCATTGAAATCGGCCTCGGTCTCGCCAGGGAAGCCGACGATGAAGGTGGTGCGGATGGCGATGCCGGGGATGCCTGCGCGGATGCGTTTGATCAGGCTGCGGATGTAGGCACCGTCGGTCTCACGCTTCATCAGTGTCAGCATGTTGTCGCTTATGTGCTGGAGCGGAATGTCGATGTAGCGGGCGACTTTTGGACTCTCGGCGATGGCTTGAATGAGGTCGTCGCTCCAATGCGCGGGGTGAGTGTAAAGCAGTCGAATCCAGAAGTCGCCAGGGATGGCGTTCAGTTCACGGATGAGGGTGGAGAGGGATTCGCCTTTGCTGGAGTCCACACCGCTGCGGGGTTTCGGGCGCTCACCTTCCCACTTGTCCATGCCAAAGTAGGTGGTGTCCTGGGAGATAAGGTTGATTTCTTTGACACCGCTTTCGATGAGCTGACGGGCTTCCTTGATGACGCTTTCCTGAGTGCGGCTGCGGTGGCGGCCACGGATACGGGGGATGATGCAGAAGGAGCAGGGGTGATTGCAGCCCTCGGCGATCTTGATGTAAGCGAAGTGCTTGGGCGTGAGGCGAAAGCGGGGTGTGTCGTAGTCTGGGATGTATTGCGGTCCCTTGGTGACGAGGTTTTCCTGGGCTTCTTTGCCCATCAGTCCCTGTATGATCGGGGCGACTTGGGTGATTTGATCCAGGCCGATGAAGGCGTCCACATCCGGCATCAGACTGGGCAGTTCATCACGGAAACGCTGAGACAAACAACCTGCGACGATGATCTTTTGCTTTTTGCGTTTCTGTTGCTCTTCGCGGGCGTCCACGGCCTCATGAATGGCCCCCACAGACTCTTTCTTGGCCATGTCGATGAAGGAGCAGGTATTGATGATGAGCACATCGGCCAGGTCAGCCTCCGGCGTCATAGTCATGCCTGCCTGCTGGAGGTGGCCGACCATGATTTCGGAGTCAATGAGGTTCTTGGCACAGCCGAGGGAGACGAGTCCGACTTTGATCATAGGGGGGCGGAGAATACGGGAAAAAGGCCGGGAGGAAAGAAGAAGATGACAACTCAGGCCAAAAGTGAGGCTGTGAGATGTTTGAAAACAAGCCCTAGCAATCGCTGGAAATGTGTGAAGCCACCACGTATATCCTCATCAGCCATGTTTCTTGCCCGTCCTTTCTTTGCCCGCACTTGTGTTCTGGGCGTGTTTACCGCCCTCACCCTCGTGGGAGGCTGGGCGCAAATCCCCGGCCCTGAGGCACCGCCAAAACCGCCCGTGCCGCCGCCACCTGGGCAGGAAGGTCAGCGCATGGCCATTCCAGATGATCTCCTGGGCGATGAGCATGTGAGGGAGGAGTTTGGGGTGAATCAATTCACGACTCCAAGCATCCGCAAGCTCTTCGAGATGCTGGATGGCTTGGGTAAACTTTCTTATGATGCACTGAAGCGCCCGATTTCCCGCCAGACGCCTTCGGATCGTGTGCTTGTCTCTCTGGGACTGGGCGCTCTCATCGCGGACGGGTTTCTCATCGTTCAGTGTGAAAAGGTGGAGGCCATGGAAGATGTCGGCCGTGCCCTAATCAAGTATTCCAAGGTGCTGGGAACCGGCAGCCGGATGAATCGCCACACGCAGAGTCTTTTTGAGCACAGCATTGATGGACACTGGGACAAGCTGCGTTCTGAATTGGCACTGACTCAGGCGGATGTGGAGGCGGAAATGGTGCAACTGCGGGATGTGGACATTGCTCATTTGGTCAGCCTGGGCGGATGGTTGCGGGCTTTTGAGATCGCTACGCGCAGCGTGAATGACAACTACACGCCGGAGAAGACGCTGCGCCTGCTGCGCAAGGACATCGCCGAATATTATCTGGCGAGCTTGGAGAATCTGGGGCCGCGTCTTCAGAACAATGAATCGCTCAAGACTTTACGCACCGGATTTGCCGAGCTGATTCCCCTGATGGATTTCCCTGAGGACAAGCCTTTGACGCAGGAGCAAGTGAAAGCTCTCAGCGATCAGGCCGCCAAGCTTTCCGCTGTGGTAACCGGGGCGATGAAAAGCTAATCAGCCTAACCAACCATGTCTCAACTTTCCCCCGAACAACTTGCCCAGGTCGAGATCTGGGCTGCCGATGGTGCCAATCTCAACCAGGTGCAAGATCGCCTTCGGACCGAGTTTGGCATCACGCTGACGTATCTCGATGCTAGACTGCTGATGTTGGATGTTGGGGTGCGCATCAAGGACAAGCCACGCGAGGTCGTGAAGGCCCCTGAACCGGAGCCGGAAGCTACACCTGCGCTGCCCGCTGAGGATGAGACCTGGAATGAGAACTTCGATGATGTGACAACGGAGTCCCCGGCTGTCTGCCAAATCAAGATGAGTGCCGACCAGATTGCCATTCCTGGGGCGCTTATCAGCGGTAAGGTCGTTTTTAGTGATGGTCAGAGCGCTTCTTGGTTCCTGGATCAAATGGGCCGCCTAGGACTCAATGGAGCGCCTCAGGGTTACCAGCCTCCAGCAGAGGATGTTCCACAGTTTCAGCAGCAGTTGGATTTATTATTGCAAAAAGCTGGATTTTAGACTGCCGATGATCATTTATTGAAAGGTGTGAAAGACTTCTGAACCTCATCATGAGTCTCGCCAACCCTTCAACATCGAATGCAGCCTGCCTGATGATGCCGCCAACGCACAATGCGCTGGCGATGTTGGATTTGGCCTTGGATGAGGATTCTGAAGCTTTGGTGGAAGCAAACATGGAGCAGCCGGGGGATGTGCTTGGCTGCTACACTTTGGTGAAAAAATTAGGGGAAGGCGGTTTCGGTATCGTTTGGCAGGCTGAGCAGGCTCTCCCCATTCGCCGGACTGTGGCCATCAAGGTCATCCGGCCAGGGATGGACTCGCTCGCTGTATTATCTCGCTTTAGGGCCGAGAGGCGTGCTTTGGAGCGGATGTCGCACCCAAACATCGCTGTGGTATTGGATGCCGGGACGACACCTTTGGGAAGGCCTTTCTTCGTGCTTGAGCTGGTGAATGGTCGGCCGATCACCTCTTATTGTGAGGAAGCCAACCTAGACAAACGTCAGCGCATCGAGTTGTTTTTGGATGTTTGTCGTGCGGTTCAACATGCACATCAGCGTGCGGTGCTGCATCGGGATCTCAAGCCTTCCAATATCCTGGTCGGCAATGGTGATGCCGGGCCGGTGGCCAAGATCATCGATTTCGGTATTGCCAAGGCTCTCACAGAGGATGCGGAGAGTCCCGACAGTGTGGCCTACACCATGCGTGGAGTGGTGATGGGCACGCCGGAATACATGGCCCCTGAACAAGCGGCTATGGGGGCGGAGGTGGTGGATGTGCGGGTCGATGTGTATTCTCTGGGCGCGATTCTTTACCAACTACTCACTGGCGTGCCGCCATTGGAAGGGGACGTGGAAGGGCGCAAGACCTCCATCACGGCGATGCTTCAGCGAATCTATGAGGTGGAACCGATGCGCCCCAGCCTGCGTGCAAAACAGCGTCAGGCGATTGGTAAGCAGTCACCATGCAGCCCGGAGCAATTGTCCGGCGATCTCGACTGGATCATTCTGAAGGCCCTGGAGAAAAATCCCGATCAGCGTTATGACTCGGCCAATGCCTTGGCCGATGATTTACGAAGGCATTTGGACGATGAGCCGGTGAGTGCCGGACCGCCCGATAACTGGTATCGTTTTAAAAAGTTGGTTAGGCGTAACCGCGCGGCTTTCGCCTTGGGAACAATCATTGCGGCCAATCTGATTATCCTGACCTTCGTTAGTTCTTATGCCTTTATGCAGGAGTCAGCTGCGCGTGCAAATTCCGAGCGTCTGCGGATCGTCGCAGAGACTCAGTCTAGCAAAGCTGAGGCCTTGATTGATTATCTGACCCAGCTTCTCAGTCAGGCCGGTGAATTTGTCTCTCAAGGCAAGAATCCCGAAGCCTTGCGATTGGCAGTCAATGAAAGTGTCAAGGATGTGGAGGGACTCAAGGCGGAGCCGGAATTGCAGGCGGAACTCCTGGCGCGATTGGCGTCGATCATGATGGCAATGGGTGACTATCGCAGTGCCCTGCCGCTGATCCAACAGCAGTATGATCTGATGAAGACGCTGCATGGTGAGGAGGCTCCACCTGCTCTTGCCGTAAAACTGACTCTTGCACGAGCCTACTGTGATATTGGGGATAAAGAGGAGGCTTTGAGGTTATACCGGGAACTGGATGCTTCCTGGCTGGCTTTAGGATCTGAGTATGAAGGTCAGCGTCAGGAAGTAGCCCGTTTTCATGCACGTGAGCTCGCGCGCCAGGGCCGCGGAAAAGAAGGGTTGGCCCTGATCCAACCCGAAATCGAGGAGATCACGGGAAAGACGACAGAAAGCGCAACGCTCATTCTCTTGATGGCTGATTTGCAGGTGGCTACCAAAGATTTTGCCGCTGCAGAAAAGACACTTCTGCAGTTTCTTGAAAAGGTTAACACCGAGCCAAGTGCAGAGCCGAATAGCTACCTGGGGCTCTTCTTGCGTGCGCTTTCCAGAGTGAAAGCCAAGCAGGGAAATCATGAGAGGGCAGCCGAGTATCTTGAAGAAAGCATTCGCATAGGTTCCACAAAACAAGGAGCGGAACATTTTTCGCTGGTGGGACGCTGGATCGAAGTGGCTCATCATTATGTGCAGACCAAGCGTATCGAAGATGCTTTTCGTGCCACCGATGAGGCGATTGCCATCACCCGTTCTCATGGTAATGACCAGTTAATCCCCCGCGCACTGCGTGCGGCAGCAGAGATCCGTGAAAAAGCCGGACATCCCGAGGCAGCGCTGGCTTATCGGCGTGAATGTATGGAGAAGGAGCGGCTGCATAACACGGATCGTGGCAAGTGGATCTATGAGTTATCCCAGATCGTTCGTCTTGAGGCAGCACTGAATCTCCATGATGACCTGGAGCGAGATGCGGCCTTCCTGTGGGAGCGCTCACAGACTGAGCCGGCGGTGACGACGGACCCGCCCTTTATGCACTCTATCTGCAAGATTTTGACCGAGGCTTGTCAGAAATGGCAGACCGAGACTGGACAAATGGCTTTCCAAAAAAATATCCTGGAGTGGAAAACAATCACTGCCCAGGGGGTCGTGCAGCAGTAAACTCAGGCCCGGTTCATGCTAGCTGAAGATTGACCCTGACAACCACCGTCTTATTCGTCCAGACTCATGTTTTCCATCCCGCGCTCCAGTGGCATCCTTTTGCACCCAACTTCACTCCCAGGGAGGTTCGGAATTGGCGAGATCGGGCCGGAGGCACATCAATGGCTGGAGTCCCTGCAAAGGATGGGGCAGAAGCTCTGGCAAATGCTTCCTCTGGGGCCGACGGGATTCGGGGCCTCGCCCTACCAGAGCCTGTCCAGCTTTGCGGGAAATCCCCTGCTCATCAGCTTTGACTCGCTGCGCAATGACGGTGTCCTGACTCCGCATGATCTGGCGATGGTTCCGGCTTTTCCAAGCCATAAGGTGAACTTCATCGCTGCGGAGGAAGTGCGCACAGCTTTCTTGAAGCTCGCGTGCAGACGCTTCATGTCGCAGTGTGAATCCAGTCCGTTGTTGCAACATGCCTTTGACTCTTTTTGTGAGCGCGAGGCGGATTGGCTGGATGATTACGCGCTTTTCATTGCTATCAAGGCGGATCAGGGCGGACGTTCTTGGAATGACTGGGCACCCGAGTTGGCGATGCGTCAACCGGAGGCCATGGCGGATGCGATGGTGCGCCTGAGCGAGGAGATCGAAGAGGTGAAAGTTCAGCAGTTTTTCTTTTTCCGTCAGTGGCAAAAGCTCCATGCCAAGGCTCAAGAGTTGGGCATCAGCCTGATTGGCGACATCCCCATCTTTACTGCTCATGACAGTGCGGATGTGTGGGCGCGGCCTGATCTTTTCGAATTGGATGAAAAGGGGGCTCCCATCGTCGTCGCGGGTGTTCCTCCCGATTATTTCAGCGCCACGGGACAACGATGGGGAAATCCGCTTTACAAATGGAGCGCGCATGAGGCCGAGGGCTTTTCGTGGTGGAAGGCTCGTCTGCGCAAAACTTTGGAGATGGTGGACATTGTGCGGATCGATCACTTTCGCGGTTTCGCCGCTTACTGGGAGATCCCTGCGTCTGAACCCACAGCCGTCAACGGACGTTGGGTCGGTGCTCCGGGAGATGCCTTGTTTGAGGCATTGAAAGGGGAGATGGGGGATCATGTGCCGGTCATCGCAGAGGACTTGGGCATCATCACTCCTGACGTGACCGAATTGCGTCTTCGGCATGGCTTCCCAGGCATGAAAGTGATGCAGTTTGCTTTTGGCGCAGACTCGTTGTCTGAGGATTACATTCCTGAAAATTACCCCGATGAGTCCGTGGCCTATACGGGAACCCATGACAATGATACTGTGCAGGGACTTTTTAACAGTGGGGAAGGGGAGGATACCACCCGCACAGCGGAGCAGATCGAAGCGGAGCGTAGAACCATCCTTGGTTATACCAAAACGGACGGCTCTCAACTTCACTGGGACTTTATCCAGGCGGTCTGGAAATCTCAGGCCCGCATGGCCATCGCACCGTTGCAAGATCTGCTCGGTCTGGGCAGTGAAGCACGCATGAATACGCCCGGGAAAATGGGCGATTTTTGGAGCTGGCGTTTCACCTGGGACCAGCTCACTGAAGAGGTTGAGGCGAAGATGAAAAGCATTACTGACATGGCTGGCCGGTGATCCATGGTGTCGTCAGATCAGCGCTCCGATACCGGTGGAAAAGAAGGCGGTTTTGCCGCCGTTTCTACCCTGCTGTTGCATGAAGTCTCTATCGCTTTTATTCCTTGTTCTGACTACCTTATCGTTATCCGCCATTCAGGTGGACCCGTTCATGGGTAGCGATCAAAATGATGGCATCAAGGCACCGGTGAAAACTATCGCAAGAGCTGTGAAATTGGCTCAGCCTAGCGACACGATCCATCTGGCACCTACCACTTACTATGAAGAGGTCAACCTCAGCGGCAAAGTTGGTTTGCCGGGTCAGCCTATCGTTGTGGATGGGCACGGTGCAGTGATTGAAGGCAGCGAGCCTGTTCGTGCGGCTGTCTGGGAATCTCTTGGCAGTGGGTTGTTCCGTAAAGTCAAGCTTATGCCCCAAATGAACGCAGCCATCATCGGGCGTTGGTTCTTTCTTTGGAGGGGTAAGATGAATGCCATGGGCCGCACATCCAAGGGGCCCAGTGCGCCATTAAAGAAAGTGGAGGAACTTCAGGCCGATGAATGGACTTATGCTGAAGCCGAAGATGCCTTTTATATCCAACTGCCTGATGGAATGGGTTTGAATGAGGCGGAAATTCGTTATCCGGCACGTGCCAATGCCGTGAGTCTCGCCGGAAAGGGGGCGCATTTGGTGGTGCGCAACATCACGGGCACGCATGTCTATAACGATGGCTTTAATGTCCATGGAGATCAGGTGGATACCCTTTTTGAAAACATCCGCGCGATAGAGTGTGGCGATGATGGTTTCAGTGCCCATGGGACTGCGGAATGTCGCATTCTGGGATTTACCAGCATTGGCAATTCCACCGGTCTTTGCGATACGGTTTCCAGCGTCACGCATTATCAAGATGTTTTCATCCACGGTTGTCATGCCTATGATGTGTTCTTCATTGGGGATTCACCGCATAGCATCGAAAATGCATTGATCGAAAGCAGCGCCGCTTATCCGCTCTCCGTGGCTCAATCTGGTGACCATCCGCAAGGGGGCCTTAGTCGTGTGCGGTTGAAAAATGTCCTCATCCGCCGCGATATCGAAAAAGTCGGCGATATCAAAGTGACACGGAACAGTCTGTTGGAGGCGGAGAACTGCACGTTCATCGGACTCGATTTGATCGTCACTCCCGGTGCTGAAATGAGTTTAACAAAAAGTGCTATTGCAGGTGATGGTGCGGAAAAGCCCGTGATCACGATCTTTGCCGAAGCAGTCTGGCGAGGAGCGGAAAATCACTACGATATCCAAAGTCTGCGAAAAGGGCCGAATATCTTCACGGTGGCTAACTTTGCCGATTATCAGAAACTCACAGGTGGCGAGATTGGGTCAAGATACAGCCCTGAAAAGCCTGCACCTGGAGTGGGTGCTGATGCCGCGTTGTTGAAAAAACTTCGCCGATGATTAGATCCGCCGCAGCTTGTAGGGATACACCTGGTCTGCATTCCATTGGCAGGCATAAAGGCTGCCTTCATCATCAATGCATACATCGTGGACATTGCGAAAGATGGGCTGATGTTGGAGGAGGAGCTTCACTTGCTCTCCTTCATATTCTGGGGCCTTGCCTCCAGGCAAAGAAATGACGCGATTGTCCTTGTCCATGATGAGGATGAACCCGCGATCACGCCACATACGGTAGTCGCCGGTTTTCATGCCAAAGCAAACGCCAGAGACCAGCAAGTCTCCGGCAATAACCGGGCGGCTCATGAAGGCCCCTGGCAGATAGACGGAGCGAACATAGTCACCGTTCAGAGTGAACCAGTGGAATTCATTGCGGATGCGTTCCGTGCAAAGAACGAGCGGTTCGGGGCCGCGCAGATCAAGGGTGACTCCATGGGCTTGCATGAATTTGCCGGGGTTCATGGCCTGCGTGCTATTGCCTCCAAATTTACGGATAAATTTCCCCTGCGCATCGAATTGCAAAATGAACTGAGACCCATAACCATCAGCTACATAGACATCACCATTCGGGGCCACAGCGGCTTCCGTTGGTGCGTATTTGCTGAGGGCATCGTAGGCTCCGCAGTCTTTGGCATGAGGCAGCTTTAGAAGCACTTCTCCTTTCAGCGTGGTCTTGATCACAGCACCTCCGGACGGGTCACAAAGCCAGAGGTATTCCTGGCCGTCCCGGGTTTCTAGGCTGAGTCCGTGACCTGATTTGAGATTGAGTGTCCAGGCATCCAGGACATGGCCTTCTTTGTCAAAAACGAGGATGTTGTTTCGTGCCTCATCCGTGATCATAATTAGCCGCTTCTGTGCATCCATGACCATCTCATGGCAGTTCTTCACGGGGTGCTGGTCACGCTTCGCTTTGCACCATTCTATATCCACCTGATAACGATGTTCCCCATGGCCGATGGTGGCTCCCTGAAAGGAGGTCTTGCTCTGTGACCTAACGAAAGGTGCGGCAAAGATGGAGGTTGCGGAGGCAAGGATGGCGCGTCGTTTCATGGGCGATTAAACCGAGTTTCGTGCAGTAAACTATCGCAGAACCTGCGAAGTCATTTTTTCACGACCACCTGACCATCCGCATAATGCAGCAGACGATTGGTCAGTCCGCGTTTGGTTTGGCGGGGGATGACCACTTCCGTTTCGCCGATGTAGAAACAGCATTCGGCTGGAGTATTCAAGAGGGAGACCCAGTCCAGACGCCACCAAGCCGCACCGGCTTGTTCACCCTCACGACAGCGCACATATTCTAGAGCCAACAGCTCCCCCGGATGGGCGGGGGATTCAAGCTCCTGCTTTTGGCGAAGGAAATCAGAGAATTGGCGGGAGTAAAAAAGACCACACGGATGGCGGTGAAGTTCCATCATGGCAGAGAATACAAGTCTTACGCTTCAGCCCTGTTTCATTGCCAAAGGAAGTGTCTTTCGGAAAGTGAAAAATGATCAGTCGGGATCAGGCATGACATCCACGGCCACTTGCAGTCGCTGCTCGCCCGCACCGATGGTCACACCACGGAGGGGGCTAACATCGCTGAAGTCACGCCCCCAGGCGACGGTGATGTGACGCTCAGAGGGGAGCACATTGTTCGTGGGGTCAGCATCCATCCATCCGCACACCTCCCCGCAATACACTGAAACCCAGGCATGAGAGGCATCTGCGCCGACAAGACGGACCTGCCCAGGGGGCGGTAGGGTCTCCAGATAACCGCTGACATAGCGGGCAGGCAGCCCCAAGGAACGTAGGCAGGCGATCATCAGTTGGGCAAAGTCCTGGCAGACACCACGGCGTTGCTTGAGCACCTGCTCCACCGGGGTGGCAGCATCCGTGGCGGTGGGGTCAAAAAGGAAATCTTCGTTCACCCGGCGATTGAGGTCGCAGACACCTTCGAGGATGGGGCGCTTTGGCGGAAAGGAAGGGCGGGCATAGTCGGCATACATGGCACCGACCGGGATCAGCGTCGAGGCATAGGTCAATTCCCCGGCGGCAGTGGAGGGATTGTAAACATCACTTCGGCAGGCATCGCGGATGCTTTCCCACGGGGGAGTCTGAGCAGGGTCAAAGGTCTCGGCTTTTTCGACTTCCACCAAACTGCGGGCAATGACTTCCAGTTTTTGATGGGAACCCTCAATCTCAAAATACACACTCGTGTTGCCGTAGAAGTCAGACCTTTCCGATCTCTGTACAGGTGCCGGGCGGATCGTTAGCTCATGCCAGGGACACTCCTGAAAGGGCAGTGCACGGGGCTCCAGCCGGGCAGTGTAATGCCCTACCGTGACGGCACTCTCGTAGTTGTAGGTGGTGCGATGGATGATGTTGTAACGCACGGGGAGGAAATGGTTAGTTGTCGTTGGTTAGCGGTGGTAGGTGATAGCGAATCCTTGTCGTCATTCCTGCCTCCGCATGGCGTGGCTGAAGTAGTGTTCGGTGATGATGTCGGAAAGCTTTTCCAGACCTTCGGTCAAGGTGGTGCAGGTAGCACTGACAGCGGAGTGCAGTTGAGTGGGATTCGTAGCGAGATTGGTCAGGCTAAGGGTGCTAAGGTCGGAAAGGAGCCTGTCCGTCTGCTGTTTTTCCAGAATCCGGGCATCTAACGTGGGGTCGATGGGAAGCTGTGAAGCCTGGCGACCTAGCACGAGGAGCTGATGAGCAACGGAGCGTGGGTTGTCGTCGTTGAGGAGCAGCAGATCCAACACCGGGGCCAACGAAGGACGGGCAAAATGAAGCCGCCGATAGGTCATGGCACTGTCACAAATCTCCAACAGGGGCCCCAGGACGCTATCGTCCGTTTTGGCTTGTTTCAGGGTGCCTTCCATCAGAGTCAGGATAATGGTCGCACGCTCCAGACGGCGACCTATTTCCAGAAAACGCCAGCCATGACCGCGAGTCATGTTTTCCTGCTGCATCCCGCTGAGTGCGGCCAGATCCAGCACCAGTGTATCCAGGGAGCTTTGGGCGGCCGAAAGGCTGAAAGGGCCAGCCGGTAGGCGGGCATCCCGTTCGATGCGGTTAAACAAACGCCACATGTCATCCGATAGTCGATCTCGGGCGGCGGAGGCATTGTAGCGCAGGCGTGCCAACAGGTCTGCCACACTGCCGTTGCGTTTCGGGTCTTGCAGCAGGGCTTGGAGGTGATCCCGCAGGCTGGTGGTTTCATTCGGCAAAAGGCCGATTTCCACCATCAGTGTCACACAGCTCTGCGCCTCCCGGCTCTGGACCAAGCCGCGCTCGCTGGCGAGGCGCTGCATGATCACCCGGGCCATGCGCACGGTCAGCTCCAGACGCTCGGCATAGCGGCCTAACCAAAAAAGATGATCTGCTGCACGGCTGGGCACGCCACTTGGCGGGCGGGCCGGGCGGATGACCACCGGCTGCTGGCTCAGGTGCCCATAGGCCGTGTCCTCGGTGCCATCACCCAGCACCCAGGTATCCTTGCTGATCCCGCCACTGCGCATCGTCACCAGCCAGCGCTGCGGCTCTGGGCTGACCCGGCTAAGGCCTCCAGGCATCGTGGCAAAGCGGTCCCCCTGCGCGATGGCAAAGGCACGCCAGACCAGGGAGCGCGGCTCCAGCTTTGTGCCTGTCCAGGTCGGGGATGTGGATAGGCTCAGTACCTCCTGCGCCACCCAATCATGAGGCGCGGCGCGGATGTTTTCCAGAAGGCGGGCTTTTTGCTCTTTTTCGAGATCGCGGATGAAGACCGGATCACGCGAGCCACGGACAAAAGCGGGCTTCACCACCCAACGATCCGGTTGGGCCATGACCATCTCCAGCTCGCGTCGCTGCCCGCACCACCATGTTGGTACACATGGCAGCTTCAGCTCCTCTCCCAAAATATGGCGGCATAAACCGGGCATGAAGGGATGCAGCGCAGGGGTCTCGATGACTCCGGTGCCGAGACCATTCGCCAGGGCGATATTGCCACTGCGCCAGGCCTCCATCAGACCCGGGGAGCCGAGCAGGGAACCGGAGTTTAGCTCCAGGGGGTCACAGAAAACATCGTCCACATGCCGCACCATCACCTCCACGCGGCGCAGCCCCTCCAGCGTCTTCAGTTGCACCTGCCTGTCCCGGACGGTCAGGTCAGCCCCCTCCACCAGAGGAAAGCCGAGGTAACGCGCCTGAAAAGCATGCTCAAAATAGGTCTCATTATAAGGACCCGGCGTCATCATCAGGATGCCCGCATCCCCGTGACGGTGTTTGGGGGCCAGGGAGCGCAGCATCTCACGCTGGAGCTCAAAATAGTTCGCCAAGCGGCGCACGCGGGAGGCATTGAACTCCTCTGCATACACATTGGACATCACAATGCGGTTTTCCAGGGTGTAGCCTTGCCCGCTGGGGGCCTGGGCGCGATCTGCCAGCACCCGCCATGCCCCGCCCGCATCCCGCACCAGATCACTGCCCAGTGAAAAGATAAAGCGCCCACCCGGCGGATTCACTCCCACGACCGGACGTAAAAATCCTGGATTCGCACTCACGATCCCCGGCGGCAGCTTGCCCTTCTTCAGCAAGTTCTGCGGTCCATAGAGGTCCAGCAAGATCGCATTCAGCAGGCGCCCGCGCTGATCCAGTCCCTCCTGCACCCGCCGCCAGTCCTGCTCCGCAACGATGAAAGGTACCTGATCCAGCATCCAGGGGCGGCTATGCCCCTGTGCGTCGTCGTAAATATTATAGGTGGCTCCGTGATCTACCAGCAGTCGCTGGATCGTTTCCTTCCGCTGCTGAAAGTCTGCCGGTGTGCACTGTCCCAGGTAGCTACCAAAAATCTTCCAATGTGGACGCAACTCTCCATTGGCCTGGACCATTTCATCGAAAGTGCCCGGCATGGCCCGGTAATTCAGCAGACAGCTCGCGGTCGTAGGCGATGACGACTGCTGCTGGGACTGTTGATGACCGAGTGGCGCAGGCACGATGGGAGAAAGGGGCTGGTTGGGCATTCGGCTAAGGCACTCCTCCATCGGCACGGCGACGGGGTGAATCAAGCAAACAGATTCAATGCCAAGGTGGCGTAGGGATTCTGGAAAAATAAACGCCTCTCTTGCCCGGGCGGAGGCGGTTTTCCCAGGGGCCTTCGTCGAAGGCTCTTTGGCTTCGTTTAGCACCAATCATCCTGCGAATATCACGCGGCCTGTGATGGCGGCTGGAGGACCAGCCACCCTACCCAATGACTGGACCTGTGAGATTAGATCGCATTCAGCTTTAGCAGCGCATCCAGCAGGCCTTTGCCACGGTAAAACTCGGCCTCGGCGAGGCCGGTTTCCACCAGTCCGGAGCGGATGGTATCGGCGTCACTGCTGCCGAGGACGTGATCTTTGATGAGGGCTGTCTTGCGGGCCTGGAGGTCGAGGAAGATGGGGTCCACCTCAGGGGTGACGGGGTAGGTGCCGGCGTCTTGGCCGTCTTTGAGCACCTGTTTGAAGGCGGTGCCCAGCTTTTGCGCTTCGGCTTTGGCGGCATTCACCCCGGCATACCAGTCGGCACAGACCAGGCGGTAATAGTCGCGCATGGCCTGTTTGTTGTAGTGGATGATGAGGCTGTGGCTGTCCACGGGGACGGTGCTGGTGGCGCGGAAGCTGTCGGCATCGATGGTATCCACGAAGAGGAGGGACTCGCGGTCCACGGCGAACTCCCATTTCAAATCCCAGAGCTGCAGGCCGATCTCCTCCAGCATGTCCCTCACTGCCCAGGCGCCCAGGAGGGACATCTTGATGGTGTCGGTGAAATACTGGGTGCTGAGGCCGGACATGAGCAGGGCTTCTTGCTTGCTGACGGCGCGGTCTTCCGGCTCATACTTGCTGGTTAGGTCATAGATGGGGCGGTCCAGCATCTGCCAGGCCTGCATGGGGCCGGTGAGGCCGAGCTCCTGCTCAAAGGCGCGGCGTTCCTTGTCGCTCAGCGCCTCGTATTTCCGCAGAATGGAACTGCCGCTGGTCACACCAAAACGGACAATGTACTCCAGCGGGACGACGTAGGTGTCGCTCTGGTGAAACTGGGCATAATCGAAGACAAAATTGCCCATCACATTGCGCTGCGGGGGCTTCATGACGGGAAAACGGCGAACGACATTGTAACAGCTCGGCACGGCGGGCATGCCGCTGACGATGACCTCGCCCGTTTCTCCATCCAACATGCCCACATGGTGGGTCTGCGCGCCCTTTTCCAGCATAGCCTGGAGCGGGCCGTCCATAAGCTGGTCGCGCCAGGTCAGGCCCAGGGTCTCATTTTTCAACAAGGCGGCCTCCACGCGCGTCCAGGTATCCGTCTGGGTGAGGCGGGTGTACATGGCGTGGCGGAAGATGGCGCGGTTGAGGTCGTTTCCGGCGATGCTGAAGATGCTGCCGACATCAAAGACCGACCCGGCGGGGGTGGTCTCGCACACGATGTAGGAGGGGTGGTCCGGCACGGCGTAGAGGTGCTGCACGGAGCCGCGATAGACGGGCTCCCCAAGCTGGGACAGATCAAGACGGGTGGGGGCTGGGGCTGGGTATGACATGGTCAGTGTGCGGACTCAGTTTTCAGTGAGGGCTGGGGAGAATGCAAGAGGGGGCTGCGCAGTCTTGACACTCCTGGGCATCGCGGCATGGAGAAGGCATGTCGCTCATCGCCAATCTCTACCCCGTCATGAAACCCTGGCTTTTCCGCATGGACGCGGAGAAGGCGCATGAATGGACCACACGGATGATGCGGGTGGCGCACGGCCTGGGTTTGCTGACCGTGGGGCAGGAAAAAGTGCCGCAAACGCCGGTGCAGTGCCTGGGGCTGACTTTTCCCAACGTGCTGGGCCTGGCCGCAGGCATGGACAAGTCCGCTTCTGCCGTGGAGGCCTGGGGTGCTCTGGGGTTTGGGTTTGTCGAGGTGGGCACCCTGACTCCGCGGCCGCAGCCGGGAAATCCCAAACCGCGCCTGTTTCGCCTGCCGGAGCATGAGGCGCTGATCAATCGCATGGGCTTTAACAATCCGGGCATCCACGCAGCGGTGAAGCGCTTGAAAAACCGCCACACGAAGGCCGTGGTGGGGGTGAACATCGGCAAGAACTTCGACACACCGAATGAGGACGCGGTGAAAGATTACCTCCTGGGGCTGAAGGCGGCCTATCCGGTGGCCGATTACATCGCCGTGAACATCTCTAGCCCGAACACCAAGGGCCTGCGGGATCTCCAGGCGGAGGATTCGATCCGGTCGCTGCTCAGTGCGCTAAAGACGGAGCAGACGAAACTGGCCACGGAGCATGGCAGGCTGAAGCCGGTGTTGGTGAAGATCGCCCCTGACCTCGACGGACAGCAGATCGAGGCGCTGGCGCGTGTCTTTAACGAACTGGCGGTGGATGGTATCATCGCCACGAACACCACGATCAACCGCGAAGCCATCACCGGGCATCCTTTGGAAAAAGAGACGGGCGGCCTCAGTGGTGCTCCGGTCAAGGAACGCTCCACGCAGGTCATCCAGGCCTTCCGCATGTTGCTGAAGGAAGGCACGCCGATCATCGGCGTGGGAGGCATCTTTAGCGGGGCCGATGCCCATGAAAAATTGAAAGCCGGTGCGCAAGTGGTGCAGGTGTATAGCGGCCTGGTGTATCGAGGACCCGGACTGGTGCAGGATGTGCTGCGGAAGGTCGGTGGCGGCTCGCCGTAGTGTTCTTCCTCCCATGCTTCCCAAGATTTACGACATCAAGCCCGCCGTGCTGACGCTGGAGGCCGGGGATCATTTCTGGTGCTCCTGCGGCCTGAGCGGCCATCAGCCGATGTGCGATGGCGAGCACAAAGGCACGGGTTTAGGCCCAAAGAGATTGACCCTGACGGCTCCTGCAACGGTTCGTTTATGTAACTGCAAACACACGAAGAACCCGCCGTTTTGCGATGGAAGCCATGCGGGGCTGTAGGGCATTAAGCAGTGTTCAGGACTGAATCTCCTCAAACCCCGCCTCGCTGCCTGATGGCCTCATAAAGCGTGATCGCCACCGCCGTGGCCAGGTTCAGACTGCGGGTGCCTAACATCGGGATGCGCAGCACATGCTCCATCCGGTCATTCATCAGAGCGGTGGGGATGCCACGTGTCTCAGGGCCGAAGACGAGGTAGATGTCGCTGTTCTGGCCGAAGTTCGCCTCCCAGTGAGGTCGTGTCCCCTGGACCTCCACATAGAAAAAAGAGGCGGTTTTTTCAGCCTGTCCATACATGTCTTCCCAACTGTCCCAGACCCGCACATCCACCTCGGCCCAGTAGTCCAGCCCGCTGCGTTTCAGATACTTATCCTCCAGGCTGAAACCGAGAGGTTTGATCAAATGCAGACGGGCACCCGTTGCCAAACACAATCTACCAACTGCACCCGTGTTATGAGGGATTTCGGGCTGATAGAGGACAACGTTCAGCATCTGAAGAAATATGTTAGAACTACGATCCAGCAGATTTCCAGGCAGTGAGGAGTGTCCGCTAGCTTGATCGACCGGATCAGCAGCACATCTGCCCTTCGATGCGAATGAGTTCGCCAAACTGCTGCCTACCATTTCACCACGGAGCTTGCCCAGGTGAAGCCGCCGCCGAAGGCGACGAGGAGGACGATGTCACCGCGTTTGATCTTGCCCTGACGGTGGGCTTCATCGAGGGCGACGGGGATGGTGGCGGCGCTGGTGTTGCCGTATTGATCCAGATTGATGAAGGTCTTTTCCGGTGGCACGCCGAGGCGGTCGGCGATGGCGGTGATGATGCGGGCATTGGCCTGGTGCGGGATGACCATATCGATGTCCTCCTTGGTCAGTCCGGCCATTTCCAGGGCTTGTTCGCTGGCCTGGCACATGCGGGTGACGGCGTGCTTGAAGGTCTCGCGCCCTTCCATGTGGATAGTGTTGGGGCGGCTGGCGACGTTTTCAGGCGTGATCGGGCAGGCGCTGGCTCCACCGGGGACTTTGAGGAGGTCGGTGAGGTTGCCATCGCTGCCCATAACGGTGGAAAGCACGCGTCCGGGGGCGTCTTCGCTCTCCTCGGCACGGCGGATGACCACGGCTCCGGCGCCATCGCCAAAGAGCACGCAGGTGTTGCGGTCCTGCCAGTTGATGAGACTGCTGAGCTTTTCCGCGCCGATGACCAGGGCGGTGGTGCGGTTACCGGTATTGATGAAATGACGGGCGATCTGGAGGGCGTAAAGGAAGCCGGAACAGGCGGCGCTGATGTCAAAGCAGACGGCATTGCTGGCACCGATCTTCTTTTGCACAAAGCAGGCGGTGGAGGGGAAAAACATGTCCGGGGTGACGGTGGCGACGACGATCAGGTTGATGTCTTCGGGCTTCACTCCGGCAGCGGCCATGGCCCGGCGGGCGGCTTCACTGGCTAGGTCGCTGGTGGCCTGGTCATCGGCGGCGATGCGGCGGGCCTTGATGCCGGTGCGGCTGGTGATCCACTCGTCGGAGGTTTCTACAAACTTGGACAGGTCGTCATTGGTCAGGATTTTTTCCGGCATGTAGCTACCGGTCCCGATGATGCTGGAGGTGCAGAAAGGCTGCGAACTAGGCGTGGGCATGGATGAGAAGATGCTGAGAGATGGCGGCCTCGATATGAGGATTCACCTGATGGGAAATGGTGTCACAGGCCATGCGGATGGCGTTTTTCATGGCGTAGGCGCTGGCCCCGCCGTGGGCGATGATGGTGATGCCGTTGAGGCCCAGGAGGGGCATGCCTCCGGATTCATCCGCACTGGTTTTCTTGTGGATGCGCTTGAAGGCGGGCTTGGCCAGGAGGCCGCCGATCTTGGTGCGGGTGGTGCTGACGATTTCCTCTTTGATCATGCCAAAGAGGGCGTGGGCGAGGGCCTCGGAGGTCTTCAGGATGATGTTGCCGGTGAAGCCGTCACAGACGACGACATCGGGCGGGGTTTCCCAGAGGTCATGACCTTCAACGTTGCCGATGAAGTTGATGCCCGGAGTGGTGCGCAGGAGTTTGCCGGTTTCTTTGCAGAGGGCGTTGCCTTTTTCCTCCTCGGTGCCGTTGGACATGAGGCCCACGCGGGGATTGCTGCGGCCCATGACATGGCGGGCGTAGGCGCTGCCCATGAGGGCGTTTTGGACGAGGTGCTCGGGCAGGCTGTCGGGATTGGCCCCGGCGTCGATGAGCAGCCAAGTGGTCGTCATGGAGGGCATAACGGCGGCGATGGCGGGCCGTTCGATATGGGGAAGGGTGCGCAGTTTGATCAGGCTGGCGGTGACGGCGGCCCCGGTATGACCGGCGCTGACGACTGCATCGGCCTTTTTGTCCTTCACCAGGTCCACGGCTTTGGAAATGGAGCTGTCCTTCTTTTTCCGCACGGCATCCAGGCCGCTGTCGCTCATGTCCACCACTTGACTGGCGGGAACGATCTCCAGCTTGTCAATGGCGGGGATTCCCTGGGTCTGCATCTCCCGCTCAATGAGTTCGGGGACGCCCACGAGGAAAATCTTCTCCAGTTGGGGCAAAGTTTCGAGGGCTAGCTTCACGCCGCCCATGGGATTCTGTGGGGCGTAGTCGCCACCCATGACATCCAACGCGATTTTCATGCCTCAAAAGCTAGTGTTTTCAAAATGGTGAACGCCAGTGTAAAGCGTGGCTCTGGCAGTTTGCAAACGCGTATTCATTTCTCGCATTCGCTTCGGGCGTTGGGTGGGATGTCTGCGGTTACGAAATCACGTAAAACCACCGGTTGTTTGCGGGCCAGGTCTGGCGGATGCTGGGACTGTCTGTGAGCGAACCCTCTGATCTGTCTCCCCCCCTCGCCACCTGGGCACAGGAGGGTGAGGCTTTGGTCATGAGCTTGTCCGGGGACTGGACCCGTGATGGTGTGGCGGCTGAAATCCGGGGCGGGATGCCGGGGCGGTGGCCGGATCGCTATGAGACGGGCGCTTTAGGCGTTTTTGATTCCACGCTTCCGGCCTTTTTGCTTGCGGCCTTGCGCTCGGTGAAGGAGGAGACATCGAAGAAGCCGACGCTGACCGGGTTACCGGAAAATCTCCAGGGGCTTATGGAGCTGGCCCTGGCAGTCCCGGAGCGGAGTGAGGCCAAAACGCCGTCGGGTGATCATTCGGATATTGAAGAGCTGGGGAAGATGACCCTGCGTGTTTTGGCCAGGGCTAAAGCGACGATGGAGTTTGTGGGGGAGTCGGTTTTATCCTTCATGCGCTTTCTGCGTGGGCGGGCGCGGTTTCGCGGCAGTGATTTTTGGATGACGGTGCAGGAGTGTGGGCTGGAGGCGCTGCCCATCGTTTCGCTGATCAGTTTTTTGATCGGTCTGATCCTGGCCTTTGTGGGCAATGTGCAGTTGACGAACTTTGGGGCGAACATCTTTGTGGCGGATCTGGTGGGCATCGCAATGGTGCGTGAAATGGGGGTGGTGATGACGGGGATCATCATGAGCGGGCGCACGGGGGCCGCCTTTGCCGCGCATCTGGGCAGTATGAAGGCGAATGAGGAGATCGATGCGCTGCGCACCTTTGGGCTGAATGCGTTCGATTTCCTGGTGCTGCCGCGTCTTTTGGCCCTCTTGCTGATGCTGCCCGTGCTGACCGTGTATGCAAACATCGTGGGCATCCTGGGCGGTATGTTGGTGGGCGTGGCGGTGGGTATCCCGCCCGTGCTTTATTGGACGGAGACGCTGATGGCGGTGGACCTGACGACGGCCTCCCTGGGGGTCTTTAAGAGTTTCTTTTTCGCCGCTGCCATCGCCATCTGCGGCTGTATGCAGGGGATGCGGGCGGGGAATTCCTCCGCAGCGGTGGGGGAGGCGACCACACGGGCGGTGGTAAGTTCCATCACGACGATCATCATCCTGGACTCGGCCTTTGCCGCCATCTTTACCTTGTTGGATATTTGATTCATGAGCGTTTCCCCACCCGACCCCAAGGCCAAGATCTCGATCCGGGGTCTGACCATGGCGTATGGTTCTTTCGTGGTGATGAAGGATCTGAGTTTCGATATTCAGTCGCGCGATATCTTTGTCATCATGGGCGGTAGCGGCTGTGGCAAGAGCACGCTGTTGCGTCACCTCATCGGCCTGCGGGAGCCTGCCGAGGGCACCGTTTATTACGATGGGGAGAGCTTTACCGAAGCCGGGCCTGAAGAGCGGGAAAAGCTCATCCGCAGATTCGGGGTGATGTATCAGTCGGGGGCTCTTTGGTCCTCACTGACCTTGGCGGAAAATGTGGCGCTGCCGTTGGAGGAATTTACTGCGATGTCGCCGAAGGCTGTGCGCGACCTGGTCTCTTACAAGCTGGCCCTCGTCGGGTTGTCCGGCTATGAGGACTATTATCCCAGCCAGGTCAGCGGCGGCATGAACAAACGTGCGGGGATCGCCCGTGCGATGGCCCTGGACCCGGACATCTTGTTTTTGGACGAGCCGGGGGCGGGGCTGGACCCGCTGAGCTCACGCCGCCTGGATGACCTTATCCTGCGTCTGCGAGACAGCCTGGGCTCGACCGTCGTCATTGTCACGCATGAGCTGGCCAGCATCTTTGCCATCGCCAACAACTGTGTCTTCCTCGATACTGAAACCCGCACGCTGGGGGCTGTCGGCAATCCATCGGAACTCAAGGATCATTCCGACAATCCCGCCGTGCGCCACTTTTTGAACCGTGGTGAAGAATCTGCGAAGCTGTCATCTTAAACCCTGTCCCCTTTTCCATGAGCCAGAAAGCTAATCCTACCCTCATCGGGGCGTTTACACTGCTCGGCCTTGTCCTGGCCGGGGCGGGTGTCGTGTTGTTCGGTGCGGGTAAATATTTTGAGCGCTCGCACAAGGTGCTGCTGCATTTCGATAAAAGTGCGATCGGGCTGATGGTGGGCTCGGATGTGCGCTTTGGCGGGGTGCGGATCGGGCGTGTGGCGTCGATCAGTGTGATGGTGGACACGGAAAAAAACCGCAAGATCATCCCGGTGGTCGTGGAGCTGGCGGAAAAGGATCTGATGGCGATCGGGACGACCACCGGGGTGGCGATTGATTTCTCCAAGCGTGAAGGGGTGCAGCGGGCCGTGGAGCGCGGTCTGCGTGCCGGGATGAAGCAGCAAAGCCTGCTGACGGGCCTGCTTTACATCGAGTTTGACATCACGCCGGACGTTCCCGGCTTTGTCTATGATGGGCCGACCATCGGTGATTACCCAATGGTTCCCACGACGGCCACGGAGATGGATGAGCTGATTGCCGGGGTGGCTGACGGCTTGAAAAAGATCAATGCGCTGGATCTGCAAGGCATCGTCAAAGACCTGCGGGATGTGCTTAAATCCGCCGATCAACAACTGGCCGATTTGAACCTCAAACAGATCAGCGATAACATCGTGACCATCACGAATGATGTGCAGGCCTTTACGGACAATGACAAGCTGGGCATGGCCATCAAGAATCTGAGCGAGGCCCTGGTGGAGTTTAAAGCCCTGGCGGAAAAGGTGAACCAGGGGGTCGATCCTCTATTGGCGGACTTTTCGAAGGTCGCGGATAAGGCCACCGCCAGTCTGACCAGCATTGAACAAGCGGGGGATGAACTCGCCAAAACGACGAATCCACGCGGCCCGGTGCTCATGCGGCTGCAGGCGGTGCTTCAGGAGACGGAGCGTGCCGCGCGTGCGATCACGGAACTGGCCAATGACCTCAAACGGAACCCCAACGCCCTGCTGATGGGCAAGGAGAACAAGGAATGAAACCGCGATTTTTTCTCTTACTTTGCCTGCCTCTCGGGCTGCTCTCTTGCAATGTTTTGAAACCGGTCAAGGACCCGGCTGCGCGTTACCTGCTGGACCCGGCGGTGCCTTACCGTGCCGGTCATTCTCAACGCCCGGCGCTCGCCATCGCCAAGCCCTCTTTGCCCGCTTATTTGGATCGGCAGCAATGGGTGATCCGTGATGGGGGCGGGGCTGTTCAGCTTTTGGACAATCATCTGTGGTCCGAGCCCTTGAGTTCAGGCATCAGCCGTGTGCTGGCGGCGAATCTAAGCCGTTTGACGGGCTCCTCATCCATCCTGGCGGTGAATGATTATCTGTCGCTGGATTATACCGCTTTGGTGGAACTGCGCATCGCCCAGTTTGATCCTGATACCGCAGGCAATCTGGTTTTGGAATGCACCTGGAAGCTGCAACCCGTCAGGGGAGGGGACGCGGATTATCGCTCCTTTCGCACGGTAGTGCCCATGGCTGTGACGGTGCCGCCGATGAAAGGGCGGATGGCGGCGATGAATGAGGCCCTGGCCGATCTGTCCCGCGACATTGCACGCAGCCTGCGAGATGTGGACGGGAAAAAACTCAACCCCGCCCGGTTGCCCAGGCGGGGTTGAAAAGTTAGAGCGACTCCGGGGGATTACTCGCCAGCGGTGATGTTCAGCACCTGACGGCCTTTGTAATAGCCGCAGGAAGGGCAGGCTACATGACCGGGAATGGATGTGCCGCACTCTGGGCAGCTCTTGAGGACGGGGGCGCGCCAGCGGTTGGCTCCCTGACGGAGGCGTTGGCGGCTCTTGGATTGTCTGCGTTTTGGATTGGCCATGTTCGGAAGGGGTCGCTATTTCAGTTGATCAAGGGCATTCCAAACATCGCTATCCGCGCCGGGCACTTCGTTCACCAGAGGTTCATCAATCGGATCGAAGTGGCCCTCAGCAGGACAGTCGCGCGGATCAACGTTTCCATTTTCACAGCGCGGGAAGTTTGGAAGGGTTAACAGAATGTCTTCTCTTACCAAGTCTGTCAAGTCCATCGTTGTTTCCTTTTCAATGGGCACCTCGGCCTGATAATCCGGCAGGTTGACCTGCATCTGGAAGCGCTCTAGGCAGCGACCGCATTCCAGGCTGAAAGTGGCGTCCAGGCTGCCGGTGACGATGATGTCCTTGTCATCGCGGATGAAGCTGAGTTCGTAAGTCAGAGGGGTCTCGGCCTTGACGCTGTCGTTTTCCGGCAGTTCAAAGAAAGATGGGGGAAGTGAGCCTGTGACCTGTTTGCCCTCGGTGGGCAGGTTGCGGATATCGAATTGAAAAGGTTTCATGAGTGTAAAGTCAGGTTGTTGGCGGGGATTTTGCAGGCCTCCGGGGTGGGCCGTCAGGCAGCCTGTTTTTTCTTCAGTGCGGCTACCACATGGGGCGGGACAAATTGATTCACATTTCCCCCCAGGCGCGAGATTTCTTTGACCAGACGGCTGCTGATGTAGGTCAGTTCTTCACGTGGCATGAGGAACATGGTTTCCAGATTCGGTTCCAGTTTTCGATTCATCAGCGCCAGTTGAAATTCAAATTCAAAGTCGCTCACGGCGCGCAGACCACGCACCAGGGCGACTGCGGACTGCTGCTTGGCAAAGTCCACCAGCAACCCCTGAAAGGGCATCACGCGCAGGTTCGGGATATGCTCGGTCGCGCCGATGAGTAACTCCACGCGTTCTTCGAGCGTGAAGAGGCTTTGCTTGGCATTGTCCTGAGCGACGGCGACGATCAGTTCATCAAACAAACCGGCGGCACGTTGGAGCACGTCGAGGTGCCCGTTGGTGATCGGGTCGAAACTTCCAGGATAAATGGCACGGCGCATAGGGAGGGAGTGCTTACTCGTTCAGACAGTATGAGAAAAGCAATTGCTCAGGAAAGTTGCAAATCTCCTCCATCCCTCATAACACAGAACGGATCGCCCCACACGCCATGAATGACGAAAGCACCACCATCGAAACGCGCGAGGAAGTCATGTTTTTCGACACCGATATCGGTGGTGTCGTGCATAACATCGCCTACCTGCGGATGATTGAGACGGCCCGCACCCGGCTGGCAGCGAAGCTGGGCATGAGGCTGCGTGACATGGCGCAGACACAGATTTATCCGGTCGTCGTTCGCACGGAGATCGATTACCGGAAGCCTGCGACTTTGGGCGATGAATTGATTATCTCAGGCCGCCTCGACAGCGTGGAGCGGGTGCGTTTCTGGTGTGCTTTTGAGATCCGACGTGCGGGTGAGGACACGGTGCTGATCACCTGCCGTCAATCGCTGGCCTTGGTGCAGATGCCGCAAGGAAAGCCCCTGCGCCTGCCGGAGGATTGGATGGTGAAGTATGCGGCTCTCTTTTTGAAGAAGAAATAAGCGGGCCGGCCACCATCAGGGGGGCGATACTCCGGGGATGTTCAAGGGAAACAGGGTGTTTGCCGAGACCTCACGTCTTAACAACTCCTCGGTTTCACGGAGGATCTCAGGATGTTGGGCGGAGATGTCTTGGGCTTCGGCTTGGTCTGTGGACAAATCATAGAGTTCCCATGGGCCGGGTTTCTTGGTTTTAAGGTTTTGCCGCACCGCTTTCATATCGCCAAGGCGCACGGCCACCTGACCGCCATATTCGGGGAAAACCCAGAGCATCGGTCGGGTGCGTTTTTTCTTTTCGCCGGTGGTGAGTGTGGGCCAGAGGCTCTCCCCATCCAGGCCTTCGGGCGCTTGGAGATTGGCGGCCTCACAAAGGGTGGGGAACCAGTCGGGAAAGTAACCCGGGCTTTCATTGACCTGCCCGGCCGGGATTTGACCCGGAAGGCGGGCGATCATCGGGATGCGGAGACCGCCTTCATAGACGCTGCCTTTGTAGTCACGGAGTCCCGCAGTGCTATTGAAGAACTTGGCATCCACACCGCCGACATGGAAGTGATTGCTGCTGGATCTCGGGTGGGTGGTGCCGTTGTCACTGGTGAAAACGATCAGTGTCCGGTCCTGGAGCTTCGCCTCATCCAAGGCCGCCATGACCCGCCCGACATAACTGTCCAAATCTGAAATCATGGCGGCGTAAGCGGCGCGTGGACGCGGGTGCGGGACATAACCGTTTTGTCCGCGATACGGCTCGTCATCCCATTCCTGGGGGAACTTTTCCACGGATTCACGAGGCGGGTGCATGGAGACATGCGGCTCGATAAAGGCGAGGTAAAGGAAGAAAGGTTTCGCAGAGTTGTCTGCGATGAACCTCTCCGCTTCACGAATCATGAGCTTGGGGGCATAAGTTTCACCGATCCAATCCTCCATTTTCACTTCTCCCTCGGGCTGCTTGGCCTGGCCGGGGATGGGGGTTTTGTTGATGAAGACCTTTTCGGTATTTCGCCAGAGATACTCAGGGTAGAAGCTGTGGGCGATGGATTGGCAGTTGTAACCGAAGAAAAGATCGAAGCCCTTTTTGTTAGGCTCGCCACTGCTGCCGACAGGGCCGAGTCCCCATTTGCCCATGGCACCGGTGGCATACCCTGCCTTTTGAAATACCTGGGCCAGTGTCACCGCCTTCTCAGAGAGGGGATACTGACCTTCAGTGAATTCAGGTAAGATCTTCTGAACCGCGAGATTGCCCCGGATCTCTGCATGGCCCAGGTGTTTGCCCGTCATCAGCACACAGCGCGCGGGTGCGCACACGGGTGCCCCTGAGTAATGCTGAGTAAAGCGGCTGCCTTCCCGTGCCAGTCGGTCCAGATTTGGGGTGGGGATTTTCTTTTGTCCGTAACTGCCCAGTTCTCCCCAGCCTAGGTCATCGGCGAGAATGAAAACGATGTTTAAAGGCTTGTCAGCGGCGGTGAGGCTGCCGCTGACAAAACAGAGAATGACCGGTATCAACAAACGCAGTGGATTCATGCCCCTCCTCAACGAAGGCGGGGGGATGAATCACACGTAAAGTTGACGGTAGGATTCGCCGATTTTAGCGAGCCACGCTGCCTGATCCATGGCCCAGTAACGATTGGAAAAGATTTCGACTTCACGATGGCCCGTGAATCCCGTGGCATCCACCCAGTCTGAAATCTGGCGGATGGGGATGCAGCCCTCTCCCATCAAGCCGCGATCATTGAGCAGATCTGCGGTAGGGGTCTTCCAATCGCAGATGTGAAAAGCAAACAGCCTCTTTTGGGCGGCGGTAATGGCGATCTGATGATGTAATTCCGGGTCCCACCAGATGTGATAAACATCTGCGGCGATGCCAAGCATTTCAGGGGAGCCGAGCTCATCGCAGATGTCATTGGCCTGACGCATGGTATTCACGGCGCTGCGGTCATCCGCATACATGGGGTGCAGCGGTTCGATCCCCAGCTTGACCCCTGCGGCCTCGGCGTCCGGTAAAATGGCGGCGATGCCATCGGTGATCTGCTTCCGTGATTCCTCAAGGGATTGTCCGGGCACGGCCCCGCAGACAAGGACGATGAGCGGGGCCTCCAAAGCATGCGCTTGCTCAATGCAGCGGCGATTGTCGTCGATGGCCTGCTGTCGCGATTCCAAAGTTTGGGCCGGGAAGAAACCGCCCCGGCATAAACTCACGATATCCAGTCCGGCTCCACGAGCCTGTCTGCCGATGGCGACCGGATCACGCCCCTCCAGATTGTAGCGCCAAAAGGTGATGCCGCCCACGCCCGCCGCAGCATAACGAGAGATGCATTCTTCCGTGGTCCAGGGCTTGGTGGTGATGGTGTGGATGCAGAGTCTGCTCATGGGGCAGGATTAGGATTGAGGGCTGCCTGTATCCGTGCCTGCGATCTTGGCCCGCATGTCCGTATCTGCGGAGATGTTTTTGTAACGGGCAAAGTCCATGATGCCAAGGTTGCCATTGCGGAAGGCCTCCGCCATGGCCATGGGGATCTGGGCTTCTGCCTCGACGACTCGTGCGCGCATTTCCTGAGTGCGTGCGGACATTTCCTGCTCGACGGCGACAGCGGCGGCACGGCGCACTTCGGCATTGGCCTGGGCGATCTTTTTGTCCGTCTCGGCCTGCTCTGCCTGGAGCTTGGCACCTACGTTTTCACCCACATCGATATCGGCGATATCGATGGAAAGGATCTCAAAGGCGGTGCCTGCATCCACGCCCTTGGTTAGAACCAATTTGGAAATGCTGTCCGGATTTTCCAAGACCGCTTTATAAGAAGGTGCGGAGCCGATGCAGGTGACGATGCCCTCACCGACACGGGCGACAACGGTCTCTTCCGTCGCACCGCCGATGAACCGATCCAGGTTTGTGCGCACCGTCACGCGGGCACGCACACGCAGGGAGATGCCATCCTTGGCCACAGCATCGATCTTGCCTCCCCGTCCCATATCGGGGCTGGGGCAATCGATGACTTTGGGGTTGATGCTCGTGCGCACGGCTTCCAGCACGGTCTTCGTGGTGCCTTTGCAGGCGAGGTCAATGGCGCAGGCGCGGTTGAAGTCCAGGGGGATGCCTGCTTTGTCCGCAGCGATCAGAGAAAGGACGACATGAGTGACCTCTCCGCCGGCCAGATAGTGCGCCTCAAGCTGATCCGTACCGATTTTGAGACCTGCCTTTGCCGAAGTGATGCGGGTGTCCACGATCAGGGCATTCGGAACGCCGCGCAGATACATGGCCAGCAGGTTCACAATGCTGACCGGGGCATTGGAGATGCGAGCACGTAGCCAAAGATTGAAAAACTTGGCGATGATGAGGAACAGGAACAGCGCGACAATGATCGCGGCACCGACGAGAAGTAACTGTAGGTTGGGCATAAGATTTTGGGTTTAAGAGGTTGGAGGAATGAGACGAACGAGAAGGTTGCCGGGTTCTGACCCCGAGATACGAACAGCCGCCCCTGAGGGTGCGAAACCGTCTTCACAGCGCACCTCGCGTCTTTTACCTGCGAAGTCTGCACGACCGAGCGGGCGTAGTTCCGTCAGCGCCAGGCCCTCGGTGCCGCACGCGAGCGTATCGTCTGTCATGGCGGGAGGGATGGTCGCTTGCAGGGTAAAGGAGTCACGCCAAAACTTGAGTGCAAAATAGCGTAACCATACCAACTGGAGAGTCGCCGCACCGATGACGATCCCCAAGGCGACCATGCTGCGGCCCCAGCTCGGCCAGTGCGAAAAATCCTCGGCCAGCATGACCAGGGCAACCCCTGCCAGGACGCACAAAGCGCCCAGGATGCCTGCAATCATGCCGGGAATGAAGGTCTCCAAAATCATCAGGAGAACTCCGAAGGTCACGATGATGGCGATGGTGATGACCATGAGTAAGAAGATCATGGCGGCTATCCTGCACACCGTCAAGGCACAGTGGCTGTCCCTTTAGTCCCAGAGGATGAGACTGCGGGCGACCTCGCCCTGTTCCAGAGCCTCATAGGCCTCATTGATTTGATCGAGAGGGTAAGTGCGTGTCAGCAGTTCATCCAACAGGAGGTGGCCAGCCCGATGCATCTCCATGAGGTGAATCAAGTCCACGCGAGGCCGGGTGCTGCCATAGAGGGTGCCTTTGAGGGTCTTTTCGGCATAGACGAGTTGATTGACGTTGATGGCCGCACGGGCATCGGCCCGGCAGATGCCGGAGACAATGCAGGTGCCGCCCTTCTTGACGCTGTCATAAGCTTGCTCGATCGGTCTCGGCAAACCGATGGCCTCAAAGGCATAATCGACGCCACGACCTCCCGTTAGATCCTTGATGGCCTGGATTGGATCGCAAGCATCGGCATCCACAAAGTGGGTGGCCCCCATCTGGCGTGCATGGGCTTCTTTGTTGGCTCGTTTGTCCACAGCGATGATGGGAAACGCGCTGACCATCTTGGCCCCCTGAATGATGTTTAAACCGATCCCGCCGCATCCATAGACAGCCACGCTTGCACCCGGCGTCACCTTGGCGGCATGGGTAACGGCCCCCACCCCCGTAATCACACCGCAACCAATGAGTGCAGCTTTCCACAGGGGGAAGTCGGGATCGATCTTCACCACCGCCGCCTCAGGCATCGTCGATAAACTGCTGAAAGTGGAGACACCGGCGTAATGACGAATGCTGTCCCCCTGCTTGTTTCTAAAACGGGTCTGACCATCGGGCATCGTCCCGGTGAAGCGCATGGCCGTCCCCATGTCACAAAGGGCAGGTTTGCCATTCAGGCAATATTCGCAACGTCCGCAGGAGGCACGCCAGATGGGGATGACATGATCACCAGGTTGGACGCTGGTGACGCCGGGGCCGACTTCCTCCACGATGCCCGCCCCTTCGTGACCCAGGATGATGGGGCAGGGCATGGGCAGATCTCCCTTGATCACATGCAAGTCACTGTGACAGATGCCCGCCGCCTTCATGCGGACGGTGACTTCACCCGCCTGCTGCGGTAAGACGATGACCTCTTCGATCACCATGGGGCGGTTGGCTTCGTAAAGGACGGCAGCAGGGGCGGTGCGCATGAGGATTCATGAGTATTACGCCAGCCCCGTCACCGACTTCCAGCCCGAAGTCTTGTCACCTCAAGGGACGAATGGGGGTGCTTTCCACTCGGACTCGCCAGATCGTGGACGGATCTTCAGGAAGTAAGAGCGATGCGCCGGGAGCAGAAGTGTCGCGCTGACATCGAGCGTGGAGTTGTTTTCTTTGGGGGTCCAGGCTCCGGTCGTGCCATTCTGCCGCAGCCAGTAAAGGGTGTAGGTGGAGGCACCGGGTGTTTGATCTGCGGTCCAGAGCTGAAGCTGATCTGAAACGGTGCTGTTCACTCCTGCCGTAAAGCCTTGGGTAGCGGCGAAGCCCAACTGCTGTGGGGTGGAGTCCACGGGCCAGGGGAGTGCCAGCAGATTGTGACTCTGATCCAACATGCGCACAAATGCGCCGACACGCACGTGTCCCGTCAGGGTGTAGGTCACAGCCTGAGTAGCAAGTTTGACCATTACCCCCGTCCCCGGAGGAATAACTTTGTGATCCGAGGATGGAAGTTTGGCGTTCCCTACCGCACGCCACTCATGTCTAGCCGAGGAGAGCTCAAGCCAGTGTGTCTGCCATTCGGTTTGATCAAAGAACAGCACCTGATCGGCCTGAGGCGAGCCAACGCCTCCCTGCAATAGAGTCTTGGGCAATACCTGGCTCAAGGTCACATGCGGGCGCACCACGATGCGCGCACCGGCGATCTGGGGATGCAGCACTTTCAAGGTCGAATGAGGAGAAGCCAGGTCGAGTGTGAGAGTCTGCCCGGCGATGGTGGCAATGTCATAACGATGACCCGCGTAAGCCCCATCACGCACCTCCAGATAACAGGGGGTATTGGCCGAGGATAGTGGCAGGATCTGGCCCTGCACATTCAGGGAGTTTGAGGAGGCCAGATCCGTGACGAAGCCTGCATACAGCGGTGCATTGACCCAACTGACACCGAGGGTCTGGGTGCCGGGAATCAGTGCGTATTGCTGCCAGGACTGAGGTGTGCTCGCCGCAGAGATGCCGCTGCTGTGGGCGACACGAAGTCTGACGATGCCACGCTGAATAGACTGTCCGCTCAAATGGCTGATGCCTGACCAAGTAAGCTGCTCTTCATTGTCGTTCAAGGGGCTTGAGGTCGGAGCCAGGGCGATGGGGTGCCAGTGGATCAGGTCCGTGCTGCTTTCCAGGCTGAAGCTCACAGCCTGGATGAAGCGTGGCCGGATGAGCTGTGCATCCACTCGGCCTTGAGGTGTGGTCGTCAACCACCAGCCTGCATCGTATCGTTCATCGCTATTGAGGGCGTATTCGATCAGGTCATTGACGTCATCTCCGTCAAAGTCGCGGTCTTTGGCATTCGATGATCCGATGGGGTCCGGGGTGCTGCCATTTGTCCCGCTTCCGCCTCCTGTTGCCTGAATGCCCACGATTTGGACATTGTCGAAACTGGCGGTTCCCAATTGAGTCGCCCTAGAGGAGGTAAGGGCCAGACCGACATGCATGGTCGCGGGCATTCCCTCAAGGGAGATCACACTGACGGTGCTCCAGGCCGTGCCATTGGCTGAGGCATAAGCGGTGAAGGTATCGCCTGTGCGGACGAGTCTCACCCAATTGTTAGGCGCAGAGTTGAGGGCAGGCCCGCCCGCATAGTTGGAGCCGGTGTTGTTAGCCGATCTCCAGACAAAACCGAAGCCATTGCCCGCGCCGGTGGGGGTGGTGAACATCATGGCATGACGGGAACCTGCGGACAGGCTTTCGCGGAACATGACACCAGCTTTGCCCCAGGGGTTTTGGTTGCTCTGGCCAGTGACTCGGGCACGAATCTCGCCATCTCCCACGAGCTGGATGGCGGCATACTGAAAGCCATCTTGGGTGAAAAAGATGTCCTCTCCAGAGCCTTGCAGCGTGTAGGTGCCGGTGCCGCTGTCATAGCTTGTTGAGCCTGCGACTTGCCCGTTGCCGATGTCTTGCCCCTGCAGGCTAATGATGACCGGCGGCACATAACTGATCGTCAGCGTATTGGAGGCCAGGCTTGGAACGGCACCACTGTTTTGTGCGGCCCCGGCAGGCAGAGTGATGGTGACATTGCCCTCGGCAGAGGGTGTGATGGTCACACTGTAGCCGGTGCCGCTGCCCGTGAGGTTCGAGGCGGTGCCATTGGTGACATTGAAGTCGGAAAGCGCCACACCGCTGACATTTTGAGTGAACTGCGCCTGAACGGTGAATGAGCCTGTCTCAATCGCCGAAGCGGAAGTAAGCGTGACGGCAGGTGCTACGACACTCTGAGTGCCGACGATCTGCATGTTGTCAAAGGTGGCGGTGCTAAGCTGAACACGAGAGCCTGAGGTTAAAGCCAGCCCGACATACATGGAGGAGGGTAAGCCACTCAAAGTCACCGTATTCACAGTCGTCCAGGCGGTCCCGTTTGCCGAAGCATAAGCGGTCAAAGTATTACCGGAACGAACCATTCTAACCCAGTTGTTAGGCGTCGCATTCAGGGCCGGACCTGCGGCATAGCTGGTCAGTGCATTGGCCGTTGGGCGCCAGACCATGCCAAAACCATTTCCCGCACCGGTCGGCGTTGTGAACATCATGGCATGGCGTGAACCGCCGGTCAGGTTTTCACGGAACATCACCCCGGCCTTGGCCCAAGGGTTTTGATTGGTCTGACCGGTGACTCGGGCGCGAATTTCACCATCGCCATTGAGCTGAGTGAGTGCGAATTGGAAACCATCTTGGGAGAAGAAGATGTCCTCACCCGCGCCTTTGAGGGTGTAAGTGTCTGCACTGAAGGTCGTGGAACCTGTCACTTCCACCGAGCCTACATCCTGCCCCTGCAACGAGACAAGGACCGGAGGTGCATAAGTGACATTGAGAGTGTTGGAAGCTATGTTGCCAACCACAGCGGCGTTTTGTGCTGCAGCGGCGGGGAGACGGATCATGACCGAGCCGGGGTCCAAGGGGCTCAGGGTCAGACTGTAGTCGGCACCGTTGCCTGTGAGGTTCGAGCCTGTTGCATTGGTGATGATGAAGTCGGATAGAACCAGTCCAGTGACGGGTTGAGTGAACAGAGCTCGCACGGTGAACGGGCCGGTTTCCAGATTGGATGCCGTGCTGAGAGTGACTTCCGGGGGCACGATCGATTGAGTGCCGGTGATTTGCACCGAATCAAAGACGGCGGTGGTGCTCTCGTTGGTTTGACCCGAAGTGGCGGCGATGCCGATGAAAACCTGAGTGCCAAGTCCTGAAAGAATCGTGCTGCTGACCAGAGTCCAGTCGTTGCCGTTGGCGGAGGCGTAACCGGTCAACACATTTCCCGTTCGCACCATTCTAACCCAATTGTTAGGCGAAGCATTCAACGCAGGGCCTCCCGCATACTGGCTGGCCGCATTGGTGGCTGGACGCCAGACCATGCCAAATCCGTTGTCGGCTCCAGGCGGGGTGATAAACGTCGTTGCGTGGCGTGAGCCCGAGGTGAGGTTCTCTCGGATCATGACCCCGGCCTTTGCCCAGGGATTGGTATTGCCAAAAGTGCGCACACGGGCACGAATCTCTCCGTCGCCATTGAGCAGCACCTTGGAAAAGTGAAAGCCGTCTTCATTGAAGAAGATATCCTGACCGCTGGCTGTCAGATTATAAATGCCTGTGGCAGGATCGTAAGTTGTCGAGCCGATAAGACTCAGATTGCCGATGTCCTGTCCGACGAGAACGGGGACTGCCGTCTGGTAAGCACGTGTAAGGGAGGCTGAGGCAAGGTTGCCCACTCCGGTGCTGTCTTGTGCAACATTGGCCGCAAGGCTGAGGGTGATATTGGCATTGGGTGTGATGGTGAAACTGTAACTTGTGCCGCTTCCGGTCAGACCACTGGCAATGCCGCCAGTGAGTGTGAGGTCAGTGAGTGCAAAGCCTGTCACGGGATGGCTGAAGGAGGCGGTGACGGTGAATGGTTCGCTGACGGTTGCAGGTGCGGTGCTGGTCAAATTCACCGTGACGGGAAGGGGAGCCGAGGCAGGTGCGTCATCGAGTTGCTGAAGATAAGCGACGAGTTTGGCGAGATCTGCATCGGTGAGAGACACTCCGTTGTGCGCCCGAACGGCCTCGCCGAGTGTTGCGGCGGAGCCGTCATGCAAGTAGGGGGCCGTAGCCCAGAGACCCCGCAAGGTAGGCACATCGAATCCGGAGAGTGCTCCATTGAGGCGCTTACCGCTGCTGGCTTTGCGCGTGCCGATATCGCTGAAGATATTCAAGGCGCTGTTGGTAAAGGCGGCACCGCTGTGGCAGCTCGCACAGTTTTGCTGACGGAAGACCTTTTCCCCCTCAGAGGCAGCATCGGTCAGGCTCCCATCATTGTTGCGATGTGGACTGCGTGATTCGACGGTCAGAGACTTTACATAGGCTGCGAGTGCATCGAGATCAGAACTGATGCCTGCTTTGGGATCACCAAGCGGCTGACTGCGAGTGCCTGCATTGAATTGGGTATTGGTCATCAGACCCGTGCCCCCGGCGAGATTACGGATCTGTCCTTCAAAGTCATGCACCTCGTCGAAGTTGCCTGACCAGTGCAACATCCCATGGTTGCCGTGACCGCGCAGGGTGATGGTGTTACGCAGGCCCTCGCCAAACCCTGTAAGATCCCAGGTGCGACCGTCATGCCCACCATCATTGTGACAGCCTGCGCATGAAATGTATTCCTGGAGGGCGACCCGGCTATCCAGGGCGTCGTAAAAGAACTGTTTGCCTAACAATATTTGAGGTGTCAGTCTTTCTGTGGTTACGGTGCTGATTGTGGAGAGGGTGGTTGGTAGTTGACTACCTCCCTGGATGACGTTGCTGACGTCATGAATGCTGACGCTTCGATCCATGAAGTTCTGCACATAAAGGGTGCGTCCATCCGGTGAGAGGGTGAGTCCCTGCGGCGCACGCCCGACGCTGAAACGAATCAGTTCTTCCTTTGACCTCGCATCGACCACGGCCACAGATCGGCTGCTTTCCAGGGCTACAAACAAGTAGCCGCCCCATGGATCAAAGGCCGCCGCACTCGGTATGCCTGCATTATCGAAGTCAATGCGACCCGAGTAATCTTCAGCCTGGGTTGCCAAATCAATGCGACTGGCGATGGCACGTAGGGTTTGATCATGATTGAGACCCACGCCATAGCGTAGGCTGCCACGCTTGATGTTATCCTGTTTGGAGGGCACCCACGCGGAAAGGCCGTCTGGCGAAATGGCTGTGGCCCCCAGGTAATTGGGGATTCCACTAGCCGAGGTCGGGGTGTCTTCAGCGTCGCTGTGTCGGAGTAAAAGGGTGCGCTCGATGGCGAGACTGCCGGCGTTAAGGACGACAATCTCCCCGCCGCGTCCAGCAGGGACGGGTGTGGCCGTATTTTCCCCCGGCAAAGGAGGAGTGATGAACCTGCTCACGTAGATGCGTGTTCCATCGGCGCTGATGCTGACATGCCGGGCGTGTTGTCCGACGTCTTGCGTGCTGATGATGGCTCCTGTATTTGGGTTCAGTTTGAGCAGTTTGCCGGTGCCTTCCAAGACGACAAAGGCGGCGCTCCCGTTCGGATCAAAAGCAATACCAAAAGGGCGTGAGCCGCGTGGCACGGTGACCGTTGCGGCGATGGCGTAGGTGTTGCCGTTCAAGATGGAAAGGGTGGCGCTCTCCATATTGGTTACCCAGATGCGACCATCAGGTGCTACGGCAATACTGCGAGGAGCGTTGCCAATCGTGGTTTCGGCCAGTTTTAGGCGAGTGATGGAGTCGATCACGGTGACGCTATCGCTGTCTGGATTCACCACCCAGACACGGTCATTGCCTGTAGCCCGATCTTCAAAGACGATGCTGCCGGATTGGGTGGGTTTTTTGGCAGTCAAAGGCGGATGGATGACCTGATAAGCACTGGCTGTGGCAATGACCCCGGTGTCATCCGTGGCCGTGAGAGTGACCAAGTAGCGACCAGGTGCATTGTAGGGGTGTAACGCAAGTGTGGCACTGCTGTAGGCCGTCACCGGGCTACCATCCCCAAAATCCCAACGGTATCTTGGATTGGCTCCTCCATTGCTTTGGGCGTTGAAATTGACACTGACTCCTGTGATGACGGCACTGGTGGCCAGTGGTTGGAGAACCAAGGTGCTGTTGATCGTCCATACAAAAGTCACACTGACGGGAGGCGTGTTACCATCGGTGACCGTCACGGTTGGATTGTAAGTTCCGGCTGTTGTTGGGCTGCCGCTGATGACTCCCGTGTTAGGGTTGATGGTTAGGCCGGGTGGCAGGTTGCTCGCGCTGAAGGTCAAGGCGTCTTGATTAGCATCGGCGGCTGTTATGGGCAGATTCAACGCCATCCCCAAGACACCTGTCTGCGGGCCTGGATTTGTGATCGTCGGGGCTGTGGGAAGTGAAAAAGCGTTGCTATTGAAACTCCAGCTAATCACCTCATGCGTGTTGGTGCTGCCGCCTGTCGCACCGGTAAAACCCACCCATGCACTGGGGCCGATCAGGGTTGTGAGATCGATGTTAGGCAAAGACAGCACTGGCGTTGCCGGACGTGTGGTCACCACTCCCTGTGCCAAGTAAACATTCAAAGTATTGGCTGTTCCATCATACTCGGCCCAGGCCGTGTGGCTGGCACCGTTTTCAAGGTCGAAGGGTACGTTATAAGTGCCCAAATGGGGAGACACGACGCCGCTCGTGATGACTCCAATATGATTCGCGTTGGGATCGCTTCCTCCCGCATACGTGTCTAGTTCAATGGCGAGGCTTTCAATAATTCCCTCATAGCCGAGCCCGCCGCCTGCGCTGCCGAGTGCATTTACCCGGTCGTTTTGCAAAACAAAAGCCATGCCGTCCGCACCATCCCCCGCGCCATTCATCCGGAACACGAAGCGCGTCATGAATGAGGTATTCGCGGAAATTGGAACCGGGTTTTTCAAAAAGGCGGAGCCTGCCAGATTGGCTCCATTCGGTGTGAGTTCCAAGACAGCACCATTGATGCTGGCATTGCCATTGATTTGTAAGGTGCTATTGCCACCGGTAAAGGTCGCGTATTCATGATTCACATTCGGCGGCGTGATGGTCCAGGTGAACTCTGTGCTGGCGCTGGTGATACCGTCTGTCACCGTCACTCGAGGTGTGTAGGTGCCGGTAGTTGTGGGCGTGCCGTTGATGATGCCTGTGTTGCTCTGCAAGGTGAGGCCCGGTGGCAATGAGGTGACACTGTAGCTGACCGCTCCCTTTCCGGGTGCAATGCCGTAAACTGCGAGCAAGGCTGCAGTATTCATTGCGCTGACCTGATTGCCAGGATTTGCAATGGAAACCGTCGTGCTTGGGTCCACTTGGATGATTTTGGACTCTGAGTAAACGCCATCCGCGCGAATGCCAAACAACATCCAGTAACCCGGAGTCATGACATTAATATTGGCATGAGCCGTGACGGAATAAATGCCTGGAGAAGTCTCTGTGAAAGGCAGATTCAAAAAGCGAAGGTCGGTATTCACAGAGTGAGTCTGTGATGACATCTTGATGAAGCTGAACTTTTGCAATCCAGGGGTGGCCTGCACCGTGAAGACCGTGCCGATGCCGATGTAGGTCGGAGTTTGTTGAAGGATGGGCCGTGTGGCAAGAGAACCATCGGCAGCGAAGAGCATCGGTGGCGTGTAGATTTGAGCGTCACGGTGATCCGCGCTATTGCCAGAGAGACCACCACCACCTGACCAAACCCGGCCATCTGGCAGCAGTAGAGCCAGGGAGTGATAGTTGCGCGGCACGCTCATGTCCGTGACCTCACGCCATTGCCTGGTTGTCGGATTCCAGATTTCTGGTGAAAGGATGCTACCAGTATCGTTGAATTTACGGCCGGAGGTATTGCCCCCGATGACCATGACCTCTCCGTTGGGCAGAATAACCGAGTTGGCAAACTGCCGCACATACTTCATTGGTGGCGCTTGGGTGATTACGGGAGTTCCACCACGTATGTCGATGGTGAAAGCGAGATTGGTGCTTGTTCCCGTGGAGCTGTCGCTTGGATTTGTGTTGGTATTGAGGGAGCCGCCTGCGACCAGGATGCGGCCTTCATCATACATGGCAAAGCATCCTTCTTTAGGGTAGTGAGTGCCGGGAACATTGACACCACTGTAAGTTAGGCTGCCGTTTCCGACGGTGGTGACCCAGTTCATCTGACGTGTGGGACCGCCGTGAAAAAGTCGCCCATCCGGTGCTACTAGCATGAGAGGGTGCCAGCGTGTGACATAACCGGGTTGGCTGACGACGGTGGACCAGTTGATGCCAGTCAGACGTCTCCAGCCCCCTGCGGATGTCCATTGTTCGGCGGTGTTCGTTCCGCCGTCTCCTGTCACGGTAAAGACACTGCCATCCGTTAAGGCGACGCTGGTATTATACCAGCGTCCGTCGTTCATGTTGGGGATGGCTGTCCATTGATTCGTCCGGTAGTCAAAAATGCTGCTCAGACGCGTGGTATTGCGTCCGCCATTGACCAGGAGACGACCATCAGGAAGCAACACGGTGCCGCCACAGAACATGTCATGACGACTGTTGTTGATTTCTGTGAAGACTCCTGTCGCGGGGTTCCAAACAGCAGCATAGGTGAACTCGGCCCCGACGGGGAATGTGGTTCGTTGGTTGGAGGCAAAGGTCAACAAGCGTCCATCTGGCAGTGTCGCTGCCGTGACCGGTATGTGCGGTGTCCAGCTAATAACGGAACTCCACAGCCCCACATTTTTTCGTTCGGTGGCTGTCGGTGCCGGTCCTGTGGGCACGATGAACGCAGGGGCAAGCATCTCTGCCTCTGCGGAGAGTTGGTCTGAAAGACCGTGGTCATCGGCGGCAAAGACCAGATGGCCTAATACCAGCCAAACCAAGCAGTGAATGCGGATAATCCAGGATTTCATCAGGGTCTTTGGGCGAGCTTGGAAGGAGAGGGCGAGCCGATGAATTCCTCATCGGTGAGGGTCTTGAGAAAGGCGATCAGAGCGCGTTTTTCGTCCTTTGTGAGTTGCAGGCCTGAAGCGGGATGCTTGGCCAGATTGGGGTCCAAGGTCTCACTGCGTGTTACCCCGCTGTTGTAATGCTCGATGACTTCCTCAAGAGTCTGAAATCGCCCGTCATGCATGTAAGGTGCCGTTGCGGCGACATTGCGCAGGCTGGGTGTTTTAAATTTGCCTTTGTCCGCCGGATTGCCTGTGACAATCATTCGTCCGAGATCGGACGGGGTTAGATCAAGCCCGTTGTTCTTGAACTGATGATCGGTAAACAAGGTGCCGCCATGACAGTGAAAACAGTCAGCTCCGCGTAAGCCGCGTGCCGGATCAAACTCAGTGACGAAGAGTTGCAGACCGAGCTTTTCTTCCTCGGTCATCTTGGCGACTTTGCGCACGGTTTGATCGAAACGGGACTCTTGGGATATGAGCGTTAACAAATATTGCTCCAATGCCTTGGCGATGTGTTCGCAGGTGATGGTATCCGTGCCAAAGGCAGCTTTAAAATCGTTCTTCCTGTCGGCAATTTTCTCTACCACATGTTCAAGTGTCTCATTCATTTCATGAGCGTCTTCGATAGGCATCAGCACCTGTTCGCGAAGAGTCTTCGCGCGACCATCCCAAAAGAAAGCTTGATCCCAAGCCAAGTTGAAAAGCGCCATGGCGTGGCGCTTTCCTTTTTGGCCTTCGGCACCGAGGCTGAATTTCCGAGGATCACTGAAAGCGACACTGCGACTATGGCAGCTAGCGCACGATTGGGTATTGTTGATGGAGAGACGAGGGTCGTGAAAGAGTTTCTCGCCCAAAGTGACTCCTTCCATGGTCAGAAGATTGTCCGGTGGCAGTCTTACCTGAGGAAAGCGCTGAGTGATGGCCAGAGGGTAGGGATGTGTTCCCTCGGGAGCCGGGCTCAGTGCCGTTTGGGTTCTCTGAGGTGTCTGATAGAGATCGTATCGAACGGCATCGATAGAAAAGGCTTCGGCAATATTCCTTTTTAAAAGTGGCAGCACCGTGTCACCCTCACGTGAATGGGAAGCGCGGCCGTCTCGCACAAAGTCGATGCCCTTCAGGAGACGTGTGGCATCCAAGTTGAGTTTGAGTGTCACTGGACCACCGCCCTGAAAGACCACGGGAATTTTCACAGGCACGATATTGGGTGTCTTTGCCAGATGAAAAGTGAACCCACTGCGTTGCCCTTCAGGTGTCTGCCATCGTCCTTCAAGAGCCATGAAGACATATCCGCCTTGCCAACCCCAATGAAGTCCGCAGACGTCAGGATGCAGGGGGTGACCTGGCGGGAGAAGGTTGGGATCGGCCTTATCCGCCAAGGCCGGCAATCCGACGTCGAAACGGATGGCTTGAAATGAACCTACAGGCACTCCATCGGCCTGTGCAGTGAGACGGTTTTTTTCCAGACTGACGAATGCGAACCAGTCGGCTGAATCCACCCAAGTGCCGTCTGTGCGCTGAAGTGCCAGTTTCGATAACAAGAAATCCAGTCTTTGAATCACCGGAGTTGCGGGCAAAACAGATTCCTCTTGGATCTTGGGCCGAATTTCCAAATTCAGCATCTCCGCAGCTCCAATCCCATGAAGCAAAAATGCACTGCCTGTCAGACAGCGTATCCATCTCTTCATTGCGGGATTAATCATCATTGATTCTCGTTTTTGATAACTGTTTCAATAATGATGCAATTCAATGTGGCCTCTATAGGAAAAATGTAAAATTCCTGCAATTCCGTCAGCTATATTGGCTCTACTCAGGCAATTTGCCTGGATTAGACCGCTGGGCGGTTGAGGGAAAAGATGACACGACGTAGTCCTGAGCGCTCTTCGACTTCTCGTTCAACGTCACATCCCAACAGGCGCTCCATCATCTCACATTCGATTTCTTCGATCAGCGGATACTGCTTCAAAAGATCTCCAAATGGGCAGTGATAATCCACGATGCGCAGATTCCCTGTGCCGCTCACTTCGACTGCTGACATGTATCCCTCTGCACTTCGCAGCCTTGCCAAAACAAGAGCCCTATTTTCCAACTCAGTTTCGACCATCACTTTTTTAGCATAGCGTTCCGCTTTGGAAGCAAAGAAAGCGTAGAGTAATTTTTCCGGTGCGGTGACTCCAAAAAGGCGCTCTGCATGAATCAGTAATTCGATGAGATGATCGCTTGTTGCTGTCGGGAAGAGCGGGTCCAGTTTGTTGGTGAGGCGGTAAATTTTTTCCGGCCTGCCATGAGGCACCGCGTGTCGCCAACTGTCCAAATATCCCTTTTCAGCAAGCGCATCGCAGTGCTGCTTGATGCCCATGTAGCTCATTTTCATGACGCCACAGAGCTCTTTGACCGTCATACCGGGGGACTGCTTCAAGTGCAGAATGATATCCACCGCCGGTGTGTGAAAAATTTCGCGGAGTGTGGGGAAGATCATGGCCGCCAGTTGTCATCCTCAGACTAACCAGAATGTTCTTTTTTACCAGCTTGGCTGTGTAGGATCTTTTAATGATCTTTAGCGGCGTCGGCGAAGACCAACTATAGCGAATCCGATTAGCATCAAAACAACCCGCCCTGGTTCAGGTGTGATGACTAGAATACCATGGCTGGCGAAGAGACTGGTGTCCCAAGTATAGCCGCTGGCCGAGATATCGGGCAAATCGAGATCGGTGGTGTTATCGGCAGAGCCATTGCGGTAGGTATCCCCAAGATTGCCGGACGCTGAATTTCCTGAGAGCGAGGTCCAGTCCGCAAGGTTGAAAATTTGTCCAGGGGCCGGAACTAAGCTCAGTGAAAGCACCTTGATCTGGGCTCCTGTTTCTTGGTTGAAGCTTCCAGTGATATTCAGTTGGTCGTGATTTCCCTGTCCTCCGGCATTGGCCAAAATGTAAGCAGTGTAGCCTGACGTGCCGGGGGTATTGCCACCGAACGAATCGATGCTGGTGAAGGTGGCTCCGGTGACCTGAAGATTCGTGACGGAGCCGATCTTTAAGGTCAGTCCCTGTGCCAGGTTGAGTTTGCCGATTTCGTTAGGCGATGTGGAATCTCCTGGATTGAGTGTGCCTCCGTTGGAAATCGTGGTGGCCCCTCCGATGGTTCCTGTCCCGCCGAGAATACCTGCACCGACAGCGACTGCACCAGTGGCGGTGCTTTGATTGCCATTAATCAAAAGCGTGCCGCCAGTAATGGTGGTCGGGCCAGTGTAAGTATTGGCTCCACTAAGTTCCACGGTGCCTGGGCCTGCAAAGATCAAGCCATGGCTATTGCCTGCGTCGCCAACATTGCCGCTGATGATGGTCTTAGCCGTTAGATTTTGCTGAGTCAGGGTGCGCGTGCCGCCAGTCAGCGTGACATTGCCAGCCAGAGTCAGGGTTTTATCTGTCGAGCCTGTCGGAATGATGGTATCCGCCTGAAAGGTGACTGCGTTATGCAGCACAATATTGGCTCCACTGCTTCCGCGCAAGGAACCTCCTGCCAAAATCAGGGTGCCTCTTCCGAATGGGCCGCTGGTTGGGGCATTGGCGCTGCCTGCGGAACTTGCCGCCGCAACGGTGGGAGCATGGATCGCCATGTTGCCTGTGAAGGTGTTTTGTTGATTGATGACAAACAAACTGGTGCCGAATAAGCTCAGTCCCGCACTGCCAGTGATCAGACTGTTGAGATTGGTGTTGCCGCCGCTCGCATAGCTGGTGATGATCCCTTCCTGTGTCCCGAATGCCAAAGTTCCTGCTCCACCAATGCTCCGGGTGCCGGTGCCGGAGATCAGGATGGCCCCGCTCGTCACTGTCAAAGTCTGGCCTGAGTTGAGGGTGGCGTTGGCCCCTTCCAGAATGAGCGAATTGATGGCGGTGGTTGCCGACAACGTCGTGTTTGTGGTTAGGCGAGTGTTCTGACCCGTGGTGAAGACGTTCTGAGTGAATTCGTCTGTCAGGTTCAGTGGGCGCAGGCCCGTATCGGCCTGATAGGTCACAAATGTGTTTGCCGTTCCGGCGGTTCCGGTGCCGTTCGTGGAGCTGGTGACGGACCCCAGAAGGAAGGGAATGATTTGAGTGTTCTTAGCGGCACTATTGATCCCTATATTCAAGGCTGCCGTTCCGCCAATCTGTGTTGGGCCTGTGGTCAATATGAAGCGTGAGATGCTGGTGGTATTGCTGCCATTTTGACCGAGGTTGACTCCATTAACGAGTGCGATGCCGCCATTGGCCGAGCGTTGCAGTGCTGCCGCCGTCACGGTTGCTGTATTGGTGCCTCCAAAGGTGGTGCTCAATGTGGAAACACCTTGTCTAAGGCTCACATTGCCGAGGGTTTCCACAGAGTTTGTGGCAGCTTGATCTGATCCGCGATAGACGAAGCTTCCTCCTTGCAGGCTGATCACGGTGCTATTGGCGAGGCGGTCTGGATTGTTATTGCTTGTTCCCAAGTTATCGAGCGCCAAGGTCCCGCCTAACAAATTGATTTGACCGCTCCCTGTCAGTGCGCCATTGCCGCCGAGAGTGCCTGCGCTGCCGCCTATTTGCAGAGTGCCCGCTTTGATGGTGGTCTCGCCGGTATAAGTATTGGAGCCGATTAGCGTCTGTGTTCCACTACCCTCCTTGATGAGATTCATGACGCCATCTCCATTGCTGACGATGCCTGAGTAAGTGTAGCTGGTTGTGCTCGACAAGGTCAAAGTGGATGCGGAGGAGCCATCGTTCGTCACGTCAAGAAAGGTGCCATTGGTATGGCTAAGGCTGCTGTCCAAGCCGGCCAGCGTCAGCACGTGTCCGTTGAAATCCAATAGCATCGCTCTACTGGCCACGGCAACTCCTCCCAAAACAGTCAGTCTGCTGGCGGCGTTGATGGCATTGTCCACGCCGATGACCAGCCGTGTGCCCACGGTTCCGGCATTGGCAAAGAGCTGTGTTGCACCTGTGTAGGTGTTTATGGCATTCAGGATGGTCGTGGAGTCATTGCCACGGTTGAAAAGGATGCTGCCACCTGCCGCGCCACTGATTACCCCGGAAACGGTGAATGTTCCTTGCTCTCCACCTCCGATGCGCGCACCTGCATTGGCGACGATGACATTGCCCGCCCACTCGGCACTGGCTCCCACAGCCGTTTGCAAAGGACCGTTGCTGTTGCCGCCGTCACCGGCAATGCTGATGGTTTCTCCGGTGACAACGATTCCGTTTTGCAGGACGACGCGACCGGATGTGACGCTGGTGCCTGCCACGGTGCTGCCGAGTGCGTTATTGTGACCGACTTGTAAAACGCCACCGTTGACAACAACCTCGCCGCTGATGGTATTGTCACCTGTCAGAATCAGCGTACCCGCAGTCACGGTCGTGGTGCCACTGGAGCTATTATTTCCAGATAAAGTCTGCGTGCCTGTTCCGAGTTTGACGAAGTTCACCGCACTGTTGCCGTCTTGAATGATCCCGCTGTAAGTGCCGTTGCTCGTTTGATTGACAGTCAGGGTGCTGGCGACTGCACCGTCATTTTTGATGAAACTCCCGCCTGTTCCAGAGCCTAGTCCGGATCGTGTCAAGCTGCCGAGGGTTTGATTGTAGCCGTTCAGGTCAAAGATGGAGTCTTCCACTGCGGAGGTGGAGTCCAGGTCGAGCGTGGTCCCTGTGGGCAATGCGTTGTTGGAGCCAAGTTGCAAACGTCCCCGAAAAACGGTCGTGCTTCCCGTGTAAGTGTTTCCTGTGCCCGAGATCTTGATGGTGCCGAGAGTTGAGCCTGTGCCTGTGGCTGAGATGATCAGATTGCTCGCGGTGCCGTTTTGGATGCTGCCGCTGATTTCCAAAATACTGCCGTTGAGTCCTCCCAGACGACCGTTTGCGTCCAAAATGACGGTGCCTGCCCAGGTAGAGGTGGCGTTGGCCGCCGCTTTCAGTCCTCCGAAGAAGTCCGTTCCACCTGCCCCGAGATTGATCGTTTCGTTGGTTATAACGACACCATTTTGCAGTTCTATCTGGCTTGAGCCAGTCACAGAAGTACCGCCCGCGACACTCCCGAGGGCCGTATTGCTGTGGCCTGCCCCCCGAAAGTTGACCCAAGAGTTATGAGAGTCTGAAGTGTGCGTAGCACATCTACAGACATCATGAAACGCAAAAGACATACCCCGGAAGAAATCATCAAGAAGCTGCGGGAGGCCGC
>Ga0247831_1000298_pt1 | contig 110726 bp, 102 predicted proteins | sample LaCruzMarch2015__9_FD_192406 | JGI IMG/M metagenome (GOLD analysis project Ga0247831, IMG submission 192406) | Freshwater microbial communities from meromictic Lake La Cruz, Castile-La Mancha, Spain - LaCruzMarch2015_1m | ecosystem: Environmental > Aquatic > Freshwater > Lake | place: Spain...
GCGACCTTGCAGCATGACGTGATGGTGCGAGTGCCGCCAGAACGGCGCGTAATGACTGTTTTTTTAGGCTCGCGGGCTTGGCCGATTTCGATCTGAACGACGAGCCAATCAGCGCTAAGAATTTGGGGATCGCGCCGGCGGGCGATACCGGACGTGCGAACACCACCCTGCGGTTAGTGGCGCAGGCGGCGTCGAGCGACCCCGCGATCTGCCGCCTTATCGCGTAATCAATTGGCCTGTTGGGAGATCAGGTGCCGCTGGTTGGCCGCACGCTGATCATGCCGAACAAAGTCACGAACATTCACAATATGATGCTCTTCGGCAATGGAATGCCTGTTGGTGGTCGATGCCGAATTTCAGCTTTGGAGCGCCTTGAGGTCATCGACGCTCGAGATCCGGTAGGGGATTTCCCCCGCGTTATGAATGGCCGGACATGGCAGCACTCAGTCGGTCAGCAATGTGAGGGTGGGGCATCCGCATTATGCGGGGACATCAAGCAACGCGGGATTTGGAAAATGGCGGAGGCGCCGTTGAACTCGAACCCTAGCGCGGCATTGAACTAAACAATGTTGGACGAAGCGACTGCTGGCTTTGGCTGCACGGCTCACACGGTTTTATCGCGAATTGTCACCACCGTGGGTCCATGGTGGGTCCATGGAACCCTCGGAGACTTCGATTTATTGGCTAAGTCTTTGAAATTCTGGCGCGCCCGGAGCGATTCGAACGCCCGACCCTCAGATTCGTAGTCTGATGCTCTATCCAGCTGAGCTACGGGCGCGCAGAGAGCGGGCATTTAGCGAAGCCAGGCGGATCATGCAAGCTAATCCCGCCCTGGACGCCGGGTTTTTCGCCAAACCCTAGCTAAGGGACCACCCGCTGAAAGATCGGCCGACACCCTCACGCGTAAGGATAACATCGCAGACGGGGCAAGCTGATCTTGAACTTGAGGGCTAACGCCTCGATCGCCTCGGCATGCTGGGGATAGGGGTCTGAATTTTTCGGCCCAACGACGATGCACGAGAACGACGTATCCGGTGCGCTGCTGGGAGGCAGCATGGCCGTCGCCAAGCCGTTGCCTTCGCCGTCCCGCAACGTCAGGAATAGCGGCATAGACCGGGCAATGTGCGCCTTCAGGCCGATATCTCGTTCGATCCCCGCGCCCGGAACATAGCTCGACTGAGCACGGGCATAGGCCGTGCAATAAAATTTCTCTACCGCATGTTCCATCAGCTTGGATTCCTGAGCCGCCTCGTGCTCGGATTCCATGCTGAACCACGTCTTTTCGCCGCTGCTGCACACGAACTTCATAAAGGTGAGATAGCCGTTTCCTGCGGTGAAAATAGGGCGCCAGCGCACGTTTATTTTGCTTCGCGAAGACGCACCTCACTGCAAAGCCTTGCGGATGTCAGGTGCGCCCGAGAAGCGCGCGATTGCGCCAAGCCTGGAAATCCCCCATGGCAAGCACACGACTTTAACGGAAGTATTTATGGCGACCTTCAATCACCGCTTTGTGCCGGCTTTCGCGGCTTTCGCCGCATTCGCGCTTGGGTGCGCCGTTGCGACCGACGTTTTTGCGGCGCCGTCGCAAAATACGCTCCGCAAAGCGTTTACTTCGAAACTGACGGGCGTCTGGGGCGACATTTACGAGAATGGCGCCGAGCCGACGCTCCCCAGCGGCTGGGCGAAGTTTGGCTGTGGTCCCCAGCCCGCCTTGATTATCGGCGGAAATTACCGGCTAGGGTTCACCGCAAAAGTCGAAAGCATGGAAACCGGCCCGGTCGAGGGTAGTCTTTCGATGGGCAATATGGATTCCAAGATCTCGGGCCGTGTTTTGTTGCCGGGAGTCGCGTGGGAGCAACGCCTCACCATAAAAAACACAGACTTGATGGTGCTGGACGTTGCTGAAGCAGACCCTAAGAAGCCTTCGCCGGCCGCACGCTTTCTCAAGCGCTGTCCGCAATAACGGGATCCCTCCCCCGAGGCCGAACAATCCCTATTTCATGAAAATCTGCCAAGTCTGATAGCTGGAGAGTACGATAACCAGCACGCCCACCACGCCCATCAAGGTGCGGGCGGGAATGAGCTTCGTCGCGTAGCCAGCAAGCGGCGCCGCCAGCAAACCGCCGATCACTAAGCCCATGACGGCTTTGACATGGCCGAGCAAGCCCTCCGCCACAGCGAGACCGCCCGTAGCGATCGCCCAGACGAACGTCGCTGAAATAGCCACAGTGACAAAGAATTCGGCGGTATTGACAGTGCCGATCGCGAAGCGCGGCGCATGCCCGCGGCCCAATAAGGTCGAAGCCACGACTGGACCCCAGCCGCCGCCGCCCACTGCATCCATAAAGCCGCCAGCCAGGCCAAGCGGCACAGCCCCCTCCAGATGTGGCGGCGCTTCTTTCAAGCCCCGAATGGCGCGGCTCAGAATGATGCCCCCCATAATGATGAGATAGAGACAGACGAAGGGCTTAATCAGATCGCTGGGCACATTGGTCAAAACATAGGCGCCGAGCACGCCGCCTATTATTCCTGCCGGGGCAAGCCTCCAGAACAAGCGCCAATCCAGATTTCGATGGGCGATATGCGACATACCAGACGCGCCCGTCGTGAAAACCTCCGCCGCGTGGATCGTGGCCGAGGCTTGAGCCGGCGGCACACCGATGCTGATGAGCACCGTCGATCCGGTAATCCCATAGGCCATGCCGAGCGCGCCATCAACCATTTGCGCAATGAACCCGACAAAGATAAATAGCAATAAAGTTAAGTCAAACAATGACTTAAAATCAAAATCTGGGCCCAACGCACCATCTCCCGCGCGGGCCACCGCACCTGAATTGAAGTCAAAAAAACGGCCCAGGAGGCAAAGCGCATAGAATTTTCGCAGGGGCAACAAAGGGAATCTGTTAGAAAAACTTCCCGAGCGGCAAGCCGTGTTTGCGGAGCGGGAAGTAGTTTATCCGCAACCCGATCGCTCACCCTAGGCGGGAACTGGCAGCGCGACTCGATTTGCGTGTCACAATTTTATAGATTCACCCTCATTCAAAGCAGCGGGCCATTGATTCGCCTCACGGCGGAGGCATAAGGGTCTGTCTTTCGCGTCCCGAGGGCATGCATTGCGCCAATTGTCAGATATCTTCACAGCGTTCCGCGACCTAACCGGCCACCTGTTCGGTTCGACCATCGTGAATGATCCGCTTCTGCTGCTTGCCGTTGCTATGGGCGCGATGACAACAGTCGGCGTTCTCGCGTTTGGCTTTTACGCCGCTTGGCGCGCTGGCCGCCGCTTGATCCGCACCCTGCACGCTCGCCGCTTGAAGGAGAAAAAAGGCGCTGCGATTCTGATCCTTGTAGCCGGTTATGGCCGCACCGCACGGATCGCCAAGGAAGCGCTCGAGAAGCATTTTGCCGATTTCACTTTCAACGCGCCTTTCCAGGTCGAGCTCTTTCCGCTGCAATTGCCGTCGCCATCGACGTCGTCGCCGCGCGAAGCCCGGAAGGGTTTGGCGCTCGCGCGCCGGTGGCGCGCCGAGGCAGACGCCGACCTCATCGTTTGGGGCAATATCGGGGCACTGCGCGCCAAGACCGACTATCTCTTGCTGCCTGCGCCAGGCCCAGGCGCCAATGAGGCTGAGCCGCAACGCATGCGGGAAATTAGCCCCTCCAAAGCCGACCAGCGCGCGTTAGCCTTGGCGTATATGGCTGCGCGCGCCGTACGCCCGACCTTAAGCCGTCCGTACGATTTCAAACCGGACCGCATCCGGTCTTCGGTGTCGCTGTTGGGCACGCTCATTGGAACGCCGATCGACAAGACGCTGGATCCTGTCACCCGCCGGGCAATCGCTGGTGATTACGCGGCCGCCGCGGCGAGTTTGGGTGACCGGCTCGGCGATCCATCCTGGCTGGAGACCGCGATCTCCGCCGCCGAGGCGGCTTTGCCGACCGCCGACCGCCGCGCCGAACCTGCTGCATGGGCGCGGCTGAAACAAACCATCGCCCGCTCAAATGGCGCCCTCGGTGAGCTGCGACGCGACGTGCGCCTGCTCCAAGCCGCGCGCAAAGAATTCCAAGAAGCTTTGGACGCCGTCTCGCCAACGCCAGAATTACAGGCTGCGCAAGTGGCGGCACGCGGTTTGGCGCGCTGTGAATCGTCAATCGAGGCGCTCAGCCGGCCGCAGGCCGCCGCCAAGGCGCCAGCACCGCAAGCTCAAGGCCAACGCCAACCGGGGCAGCAAGGGCAATCCGGCGAGCCTGGTCGTCTGCGATCCTTTTATGGCTCCTACGCTGCATCAATGATCTGAGCGCCAGCTCGTACCGTCCCCGAACGAAAAAGGCCGCGTGATTGCGCGGCCTTTTTCGTTGAGAGCGGCACTTCGTCAGTGCCACTGCTATTGCGCCGCCGGCGATCCGTTTGTGAGCTTGGAAACAGGCCTAGCTGTTTTCGGCGGGCCTACGATCGGCGCCGCTGCGCCTTTGACGGCTAAGCCCTCGTCTGCTGGGGAGGTCGCCGCGATCAGCGCCGTGCGGAGTTCTGAGCCGCGCGCTTTTTTGAACGCCGCACACAAGCGCACGCTTTCTACGCTCATAGCGAGCACGCGCGCGCTGGGCCCATACCCGGAACTCTTCTGGAAGAAGCGATCCACGTCGTCCGCCATTTCGTCGCTGCAGAACCAGCGCGCCATCCAGGGGGCCTCCGCTTTCGCAGATTCCGGAATGCGCTGGGCGAAGTCGCTATAGTTCTTTTTGAGCCAGCCCCAGGCAGGCTCTTGCGCAAAGGGATTGGCCAGCAGCGTGCGCAGCAAATCGTAGCTTTCGACGCCAGAGAGGGTGTCGTCAAGGGCCTCGCGCAGAATTTGGGCGATCAGCGTTTTGTCTTTCGTCCGGCCAATCGCCTCGATTGCATCCCGGCGGAAGCTCTGATCCCGTGCGGTCTTCAGCGTGATGAACACGGCGTCCAGAACGGGCTTGCCGCCATCTTGGATCGCGACCGTGAGCGCCGCCTGACGCAAATCCTCATCCAGAGGCGCAGCGCCCCCTTCCGGCGCAGGAAAACCAAGCCCAGGGAGAACACGACTCGAAAGATCCTTGCGCAGTTCGGCATCGCCCCCCAGCACGGCCACCGCTTCAACAGCCGCTTTGCGGAGAATTGCACTGGAGGTGTCTCCGCCCGCCATCGCGCTTTGCAGCCGCGGCGCATACATCGTCCGCATCAGCATCGCCAATTGCTCATGTGCCTCCGGCGCTGCACCATTGACCAGCGCTTCCATTGGACCTGGATTTCCGCCACGCGCGCCCAGCCCTGCCGGATAAGAGGCGACATCCCAGGACGGGCTTGCGGCGGCGGCGCGCATACCGTCGAGATACACGGCCGGATCCAAAGAGCCCGCGCGGAAAGCAGCGTCGACACCGTCGACCAACGCCAGCATTTCGCCAGCCGATAAGGCGCCGCGCACCTTCAGCAATAATGCTGCCGAATCGTTGTTCAAACCGATGCGATAATATGCTTGTCCGCCGACATTGGGCAAAATCGCCGTAGGGCAATTGGGCGCCTGCACGCTTTGCTGTAGCCGATCCAGCAGAGCGCAGGTTTCGCGCCGCCCCTGTGGCGAAATGTTGGCGAAGCAGGCGGGCACTATCCAAGGCTCCCCCACGGTGATGCGCGATCCCAACGGCGCATAACGCGCCTGGCGCATCGAGATTTGCGGACCAGCGACAGAGTCGGCGCAGGCCGGTGTGGCGCTCACGACCGGTACACCCTGACGCTCGATGAACGATTTGAAAGCGGGTACAATTTCTGGCCGGTTTGCGCCTTGCGCCAGCGACGACAGGAAATCGTCTGTGGTCGCCGAATCGTTGGCGAACCGTTCCATATGTCGCCGAACACCGGCCCGGAAAGCGTCCTCGCCCAAATAGCGCTCGAACATCGCTAGGATGGCGGCGCCTTTTTGATAGGTGATAGGATCAAAGGCCTCGGCCGATTCCTCTGTGCGTGTGACGGGCTCGCGCACGCGCCGGACGTCGGCCAACCCGTCCAAACGCATCGCGCGCAAGCCCTCGCGCTGAATGTCGCGACTATAGTCTCCGGCAGGGTCGACCTGGCTGGCGATCTTGACTTCCATCCAAGAGGCGAAGGCTTCGTTGAGCCAAATGTCATCCCACCAGCGCGGCGTCACCAGATTGCCGAACCATTGGTGGGATAATTCATGCGCCATGGTGAGCAAATAATCGCGTTTGCGAGACGTCCCCGCCTGCTCGTCCAATAGCAAAAGCGGCTCGCTGAACAAAATCAGCCCTGCGTTTTCCATGCCGCCAAAGCTGAATGAAGGCGCGGCGACCAAATCGATTTTTGCAAAAGGATAAGGTGTGCCGAAATAGCCCTCGAGCGCCGAAATCACCGGCGCAACGCGACTTAGGGCATAGGCGAGTTGTGGGCCTTTGCCCTTAACCGCTATGCCGCGCAACGGAATGGCGGTTCGACGCACGTCGCTGGCGGGAATCGCGGGGCCCTCCACCACATCGTACGGCCCGACCGCCAATGCAATGAGGTACGTCGGCAGCGGCGGCGTCGGCTCGAAGACGTGGCGCTGAAGGCCGCTCGCGAGCGTTTCCCGGCTTTTTTCTGGCGCGTTCGATACGACGGTTTGTCCGGCCGGCGCCGTGATCGAGATCGTGAAAGGCGTTTTGAACGCTGGCTCATCGAAACTTGGAAACATGCGCCGGGCGTCCGTGGGCTCGAACTGCGTCATGGCGTACCAGTCATCGCCTTGGCGGACCCGATACAACCCAACGAGGTTCTCGTTGAAACGCGCCGAATATTGAAACACCAGCCTGGCGGCGCCGGGCCCCGCCGCGCGCTCTAAATCGACTTGCGCCACGCCGGAGTTCAACACTTCGCGATAGCGGGCGCGCACCTTGGCCCCGTCGGCGGTCAGAAGATAAGCGCTGGAGACGTGCAGCCCTGCGCCATGTAAATAGAGCTTACGGCCACGCTCTTTGAGGACAATTTCGATTTCCGCACGCGCCGAAAAGTATTCAGATTTCGGATCCACGGTGAGATCGAGTTTGTAGGATTGCGGAACGACGGTGCGCGGTAATTGCGCGACAGGCGCGACCGCATTTCCGCGCGGCGCGGGCCCGCACGCGGCAAGCGTCAAACCTAACATCAAACATGCAAACACCAAGACGGCGCGAACCGTTCGCATGTGCGTCCCCGAACTTCTGAAAATCGGCCTTAACGCGGCCAAATGACTCTGATCGTCTTAACAGAAGCCACGCGCGTCACGCCAGCGACGTGAGAATATTGTACGATACTTTTGCCCAGTCGCGCTCGCCAAACGACTCAAAAGGGCAGTGATTTGACCCCAGACCCGCCCGCGCTTATCGGATCCGTGGCGCCGGCGCTTTGTTTGACCGATAGAAATGAAACCGCACCCGTGAGCGATCAAGCCATCAGCGATCAGAAAGAAGCCGTCAAAGACGTGCAATTCCGGCTCCCGCCGGATGAGGCGGCGAAGATCACGCGCGATACAGCGCTTTTGTCGACCGGCGTGGCGTTGCTGCTCGTGGTGCTGAAGTCTGGCGCCTGGATCTTGTCGGGCTCCATCGCGATGCTGTCATCCTTTGCGGATTCAGCGCTGGACTTGGCCGCGTCTTTGGTGACGTATTTCGCCGTTCGGTACGCCGCTACACCGCCTGATTCCAAGCACCGGTTCGGTCACGGCAAGGCTGAGGCCTTCGCCGGCATCTTCCAAGCAGGTTTGGTCGCTGTGTCCGCGGTCTTGATCGTCATCGAAGCCGTTACGCATTTGATCAATCCCGTTCCAGTAGCGTACGGCGGTCTCAACCTTGTCGTCATGGCAATCTCAATCGCCCTCACCGGCCTCTTGGTGACCGCGCAATCTAGGGCTATCCGCAAAACCGGCTCGGTGGCGACCAAAGGCGATCGGATCCATTACTTTGCCGATTTAACCGCCAACTTCGCCACCATGGCTGGCATAGCCGTCGCGTATTATCTCGGTTGGACGTGGGCGGATGCGGCGGCAGGCATTCTCATCGCAATTTGGCTGGCGATCGGCGCTCGGCAGGTCGCAAGAGCCGCAGCCGATCACTTAATGGATCGCGAAATGCCAGATGCAGACCGGGCGCGCGTTAAGGCATTGGCGCTTAACGATCCGCGACTACTTAGCGTGCACGATCTGCGAACACGCTTTGCCGGACCCTACATTCATATCCAGTTTCACGCCGCACTCGACCCGGACCTGACGCTGGAAGCGGCGCACGATATCATCGTTGACGCGGAAGCGCGTATCCGCACGGAGTTTCCGGCGGCGGATGTGATCATCCATCCGGACCCGCAAGATCGCTCGCAGCCGCATGGGCTTGAGCACTTTGGCGAACTCGCATCGCGCAGGACCGTCTAACGACATGGCGCCGTCCGCCGAGCAGCTCGAACAGCAATTAAAATCGCAGGCGCATGCGCTCGGTTTTGCGCATTGCGGGATAGCGTCCTTGGCAGGTGCGTGGGGCCATGGCGAAGACCTAAAGCGTTTCGTCGATCTGGGCCTACACGGTGAGATGGGCTGGATGGCGGAAACCGCCGACCGCCGCTCTCATCCTCAGAATATGTGGCCAGAGGCGCGCAGCGCCATTGTCCTGGCGCTTGACTATCCGCCGCCGGAAAATCCGCTGCGGCTTTTAGAACAGACCAATAAAGGCGTGATCTCGGCTTACGCACAGAATTTCGATTATCACGACATCATCAAGCCGCGCCTCAAGACATTGGCGCGGTGGTTGCAGGCGCAGACCAATGCAGATGTTAAGGTCTTCGTCGACACCGCGCCACTGATGGAAAAGCCCTTGGCCATGCGCGCCGGCCTTGGCTGGATCGGCAAACAAACGATCTTAATTTCTCGCACGGGCGGCGCCTGGACGTTTTTGGGGGTTATCCTCAGTGCGGCGGAATTGTCGCCAGATGCGCCGGAGGCCGATCATTGCGGCGGTTGTTCGCGCTGCATCGACATCTGTCCGACAGCGGCGATCACCGCGCCCTATCAACTCGACGCCCGCTTGTGCATTTCCTACCTCACGATCGAGCACAAAGGGTCGATCGCGCCGGACCTGCGCGCCATGATGGGCAATCGCATTTATGGGTGCGACGATTGTCTGGCCGTCTGTCCTTGGAACAAATTTGCGGCGGCGGCGCGGGAGATGGCGTTTGAGACCCGGCCGGAATTGCGAGATCTCGATCTGGCGGTTCTGGCGGCGCTCGACGATTCAGCCTTCCGCACGTTATTTCGCAAATCGCCGATTAAGCGGATCGGCCGCAATCGGTTCGTTCGCAACGTCATGATCGCAATCGGCAATTCGCAAAATCCGGCCTTCGCCGCCTGTCTGGGGCCTCGTTTGCGGGACGCAGCGCCCGAAGTGCGGGCAATGGCGGCCTGGGCGCTGCAACGGATCGCCCCGGACCTGGCTGCGACCCTTGCGCCGCAGGTTCTCTCCGGCGAAACCGATCCGGACGTACGTGCGGAATGGGGGCAAGCGGCGTGAACGACGATATGTTCAAGAATGTCGGGCCACCAGACTCTGGCAAAATCCCGGCCGATAAGAATGCAGCAGCGCCGACATCCGGCGTGCCGGTGGTGTTCGGCGCGCCGGAAGAGTCCGCCTTAGAGCTCCCTCAATCGCAGCCTGCGCCACCTTTGTTGTTCGAGCCCGAGCTCGCTTCACCGCCAATACGCGAGACGCCAGCCCCTAACGCAGGGGCAAAGCAAGATGCTCCCCCGCCGCAAACCAAAAGTTCGGCTAAGCGCGTCCAGCTGGTGAAACCTGAAAAAAAAGCCGAGCGCCCGCGCAAAGGCGTCGGCGTCAGTATCCTCAAGTTTGCCGCGAAAGCCGTCGCGGCGTTTATCGTCCTCAGCATTCTTTGGGTGCTGCTTTACCGCGTTGCGCCCATTCCCGGCACGATCCTAATGGCCCAGCGCGCAATGCAGGGGCAGGACGTTCGCCGTACGCCCGTGCCGCTCGCGAAAATCTCACCGCATTTGGCCCGCGCGGTGATCGCGGCGGAGGATTCTGGCTTTTGCAAACATGACGGGTTCGACTTCGACGCCATCAATATGGCGCTGGAAAACAATGAGAGCGGCAAGAAAATGCGCGGCGGCTCAACGATTAGCCAGCAGACGGCGAAGAACGTCTTTCTTTGGCCGGGCCGGACCATCGTGCGCAAAGGCTTCGAGGCCTATTACACGTTACTGATCGAAACCTTCTGGCCCAAAGGGAGAATCATGGAGGCGTATTTGAACTCCATCGAATTCGGCCAGGGCTATTTCGGCGCAGAAGCCGCCGCGCGCGGCTATTTCGGCAAATCCGCGAAGGATCTGACGCCGCGTCAAGCGGCGGCGCTGGCGGCGGTGCTGCCCTCGCCGAACAAATGGAAGGTCGTCAATTCCGGGCCTTATGTTTCGCGCCGCATCGGCACGATTCAAAAGCGCATGGCGATCGTGCGCCGCGATGGCCTCGCTGAATGCTTTCTATCAAAATAGCGAAAGTCAGATCGCTATTCGACGCTGCGTCCGGCGCGGGCTTCTTTGACTTTACCCCGCAACAATAGGCCCGGCACGTAAGTCGGATCGGTCTTCAACGCAGATTCCGCATCCGCCGAGGCGCCGTCAAAATCGCGCAGCGCCAATTTCGCTTCGCCACGCATGCGCAGCGCCTCGGGATTGTTCGGTTTGATCTTCAGGGCTTCATCCATGTCGGCGACGGCCGCGCCCCAATCGTTCAGCAATATCGAGGACTGCGCCCGGTCGAGGCGCAATTCCGAATCCTGGGGCGTTAATTCCACCGCAGTAGAGAATTTCTGGCGCGCTTCGTCATTCCGGTTCGCGAGCAAAAATGCGTGCCCGGCTTCAGCAAGGAACGCTGCGCGCATGTCCTTATCCGGCACTTCACGCATCTCCGCGACCAGCGACAGCCGCTCCGCCGCTTCGTCATACTGACCTAGCCCCACTTGCGCGCGTGCGACGCAATGCAGCGCCAGCGCGCCACCGCCTTCGGCCCGCCAGATCAGGCCGTCTTCATAGGCCTCCTTCGGGGATTTCTCGGCTTTCAATAGGCAGGAATCATGCCGTTTCATGGCTTCGGGCCCAAGATTGGTGGCGATCGCCGGCCCGCCGATTTGCGGCAAGGTCAGCAAGCCCCCCGTACTTTTGCGCTCCACGGCTTGACCTCCCGGAATGGCGTCGGGGGTGCGGCCGGCATCGGTCGTGATTGGCGAATCCGCCAGCGCCGGCAGCGCAATCGTCAAGAACAACGCGGAACTGCCCAACAGCGACTTGATGCGCATCGCCCACTCCTTTTGCTTCGTTCCAGCCTGCGGCATAAGGCGTCCAGCCTAAAATGCGACAGCGCCGCTTATAGACCCGTCCATCATCGAAGAATGTCTAAATTGAGCCCAGAGCAACCCTTTCAACTCCTTTGTCTCGGCTATGGGTCCATTGCACGCGCCCTGGTGCGAATTTTGCCCCGCACCGATTGGGCCGCGGCAGGCACGACGCGGGACGCGGGCAAAGCAGCAAGCATGGACGCGGAAGGGGTCGCGGCGCATGAATTTGCGGCGCTAAATCCAGCCTTACTGGCGGGTGCAACGCATATCTTGGTGTCGATTCCGCCCAACGATCAGGGTGATCTCGTCTTCACCGCCGGCGCTGAAGCGCTTTTGCGTGCCGCGCCAAATGTGAAGTGGGTTGGGTATTTGTCGACCACAGGCGTTTACGGCGATCTGCAGGGTCGCTGGGCGTTTGAATGGACGCCGTCAAGGCCGCTTTCTGCCGAGGCTCAACGCCGTGTGCTGGCGGAAGGGCAATGGCTCGGCTCCGGCTTACCGGTTCAAGTGTTTCGTTTGCCGGGTTTGTACGGACCCGGCCGCTCGGCCTTCGACCGGCTGCGTGCGGGCGAAGCGCGCCGCATTGTGAAGCCCGGCCAAGTTTTTTCGCGCGCGCATGAAGACGATGTGGCGGCGGCGTTGCTGGCGTCAATTCAAAGGCCGAATCCTGGCCGGATCTACAATATCTGCGACGACGAACCGGCGCCGCCGCAAGACGTTATCGCCTTTGCGGCGCAGCTTCTTTGCATTGAGCAGCCGCCAGATATCGCGCTTGCCGATGCGGCTCTCTCACCCATGGCGCAACGCTTTTACGCCGAGTCTAAACGCGTCGCGAATGCGCGCGCGAAATCCGAACTGGGTTGGCGGCCGCAATTTCCCTCCTATCGCGAAGGTCTAAGGGCCGTCCTTAAGGCTGAAGGCTCTACTTGATCTCGCCGAGCAATTGCTCGAGCTCAACCAGCAAGAGGGCGATGTCCTGCGGCCGTGACAAACGATGATCACCGTCCTTAATCAGCCGGACATGCACATCGGGCGAGGTGAGTTTCTCCGCCGTCAACAGCGCGTGGCGCCAGGGGACATCGGGATCATTTTGTCCTTGTAGAATACGCACTGGCCCGTCGAATGGAACTGGCGCATCGAGCACCGACCAGCGCCGGCCGTCTTCCAGAAAGGCGCGCGTTATCGGATAGGATTCTTCATAGAGTGAGGGCCGCATCCAGACGCCCTTGTCCTCAAGATCGCGACGCGCGGCGTCGTCAAAAGCGGGCTCCATCAGTTTGGCGGTGAAATCCGGCGCGGGCGCGATCAAGAGTATTGCTTTCACTCGCTCTTTCAGCGCCATGGCTGCGTGCAGCGCCATCCAGCCGCCCATTGAAGAGCCAATCAGCAAAAGGTCGCCCTTCGGGGCGATCGCCGCCAAAATGTCCAACACGTCCTGGCGCGCCTGGCCGATGGTGAAATCGATAAAGTCGCCGCGCGATTGACCGTGACCGGCATAATCGAACCGTAAGAAGCTTTGCCCGCGCGCGCGCGCCCAAACGGCTATCGCCTCCGCCTTGGTTCCGGCCATGTCGGATTTGAACCCGCCTAACCAAACCACAAGCGGACCGGCGCCTTGCTCGAACGCGTAGGCCAGCTCCGGAGCCTCAGATCGGTGCAAAAACTTGGCGTCTGCGACTGGCATTTAGGACTTCCTCTTAAGTGGGCTATAATACCTACGCTGCTGATTCATGTAGTTCTTGTTGCGGTGCTGATTGCCTGTGTGGACGATTCTGCAAGTCATCCCGGAATTATCCGCCGGCGGCGCCGAGCGCACGACGATCGAGATCGCCGAGGCCGTGCACGCCAAAGGTGGTCGCGCCCTGGTCGCTTCCGAAGGCGGGCGGCTTGAGAAGGAGTTGAGCGAGGCTGGCGGCAAATTAATCAGGCTGCCGCTCTCAACCAAGAACCCCTTTGAGATACGCAAGAATGCAGATCGTTTGGCGGAGCTGGCCGCGGCGGAGCGGGTCAATTTAATCCACGCACGCTCCCGGGCCCCCGCGTGGAGCGCCTATTGGGCCGCCAAGCGTCTCTCATTGCCGTTTGTGACGACCTATCACGGCATCTATAACGCCCGCAGTCCTTGGAAAAATTGGTACAATTCGGTCATGGCGCGCGGTGATCGCGTCATCGCAAACTCCGCCTACACCGCCGAGCATCTCATCCGCCGCCACCATGTCGATCCGGCCAAGGTGCACGTGATCCTGCGCGGCGTGGATTTGCAGAAGTTCAATGTCGACGTGGTATCGGATAACCGCGCGGCGGCCGTGCATGAAGGCTGGGGTCTCGCCGACAGCGATCACCGGCCAATCATCTTGCACGCCGCGCGTCTAACCCGCTGGAAGGGCCAAAAGCTGGCGATCGAGGCTGCCGCCAAGCTGAAATCCCTGGCCGCGCCGCCCTTTTTGCTGGTGCTGGTGGGGGATTCCCAAGGCCGGGAAGAATATGTAGCCGAACTGGCAAATTTGGTCCGGGAACGTGACCTGCAGGGCTACGTTCTGATTCCGGGCCATTGCTCTGATATGCCGGCCGCGTTTAAAGCGGCGTCAGTGGTGATTCAGCCTTCTTTAGAGCCGGAAGCCTTCGGACGATCCGTCGCTGAGGCTCAAGCTATGGGCGCGCCGGTCATCGCCGCAGCCCATGGCGGGTTGCCCGAAGTTATTGCGGACGGCGTCAGCGGTCTTTTGGTCAGACCGAACGACGCGGACGTTTTGGCGGGCGCTCTTAACCGGTTATTGACTATGAACAAAAATGATCGTGTCACGATGGGTTTAGCTGGAATGCAGCGCGCACGGCGCCTTTTCGCCAAAGAAACGCTGCAAGAGGCGACTTTGAGCGTGTATGCGGAATTGATTGGGGAACACGCTTGAGCGACGGAACACCCGTCCATAGCCAGCCGGCGGTGAAACCCGCACCGCGAGACGCGCGCCAGGTTTTGGTGATACGCGCGGGACCGCTGCCTGCGTTCTTGCAGGCGCTTGCCCCGGCCAAAGCTATTCGCGCGCACCACATGCAAGCTCGGATTACGCTTTTGACGGTGCCGGAATTCGCTGAGCTGGCCAAAGCCTGCCCGTTTTTTGATGAAGTCGAGACAGACGGGAAACCAGGTATGGACCCCAGCACGCTGACCAAATTGGTGCAGCGGCTGCGCAAGGCCAAATACGACATCGTTTATGATTTGGAAGGCGCGGCCGACACGAGCCGATTGTTTCAGCTTCTAAGGCCCTTTCCACCCAAATGGTCTGGACCGGTTGATGGGGCCTGGCATAAATTCTCGCCGCCCAACGCGGCCTTGATGCACCCCTTGGATCGCTATGCCTTGCAGATGAAAGAGGTCGGAATCGGGCCGCCGGACGGCTATCCGATGGGCATGGCGCCGTTACCCGATCTGTCCTGGGTACGCTCCGTGTTGCGCAATCCACCCCGTCTTCGGCCTTCGCATTTCGGGTTGACGGGCCCCTTCATCCTGATCTCCCCCGGTACAGCCGATAAAGGCGAACAGCGATGGTCCGCTAAGCAATACAATGCTTTGGCGCGCTTGATCTCTGCGCGCGGCTTCACCCCAGTGATCACTGGGGCCCAAGAAGAACGCGGCTTGGGCGGCGAGATCGCCGGCTCAGACGGCAAGGCCAAAAACATCGTCGGACGCGCCGACCTGTTCCAACAAGTCGCCTTGGCCGAGGATTGCAATTTCGTGGTCGGCGACGATACCGACCCGATCCATCTGTCAGCCGCCGCTGGCGCCTCGCTTTTGGTGTTCCTCCCCCGCGCCAGCGACCCCTATATGCGGCTGCCGCGCAGCAAAGCCGGGGCCGCTCTTTATGCGGTCGACGATTTCAGGGCGCTGACGCCCGAAGAGGTGGATCTGGCCTTAGTGAGCCTCGGCGCGTACGCGAAACGTGCGCCGTCTTGATCCTGGCCTCAGCCTTCGCCATAAGGGGGGTCGCCTGACGGGGCTTGATTCCGGCGTACAGATGCTGAAATCAATGTCTGCAGGCTATTTTACAACAATCTGGGAGATGTCCGATCGTTCGCCGTCCTAATTCCGCCCCGCCGCCATCGCGCGAAGGTCCGCGCATTAATGAAGAAATTCGCGTACCGCGCGTCCTCCTGATTGACGATCAAGGGGAAAAGCAAGGTGAAATGCCGATTCAGGCGGCGCTTGACGCCGCCCAGGAGGCTGGTCTGGATCTGGTGGAGGTCGCCCCGAACGCAGACCCCCCGGTCGTAAAAATCCTCGATTTCGGCAAGTTCAAATTCCAGGAGCAAAAGCGCAAAGCTGAGGCCCGGAAGAATCAAAAAATCGTCGAAATCAAAGAAGTGAAGTTCCGCCCCGGAATCGATATTCACGATTACGACGTGAAGATTCGTTCGATGCAGCGCTTTTTCGAAGAAGGCGATAAGGTCAAAGTGACCCTGCGCTTCCGCGGACGTGAAATGGCGCACCCGCATCTGGGCTATGAATTGCTGCAAAAGGTGAAGGCCGATTTTGACGGCATTTCCAAAGTAGAACTCGAACCCCGCTTGGAAGGCCGCCAGATGATCATGATCATGGCGCCGCGCTAAACCGGGTCACACTGAACCAAATGAAAAGGGCCAGGCTTTTGCCTGGCCCTTTATTTTTTGCGCCGATGCGACGCTTAGGCCTTCGCCGTTTCCTCGTCGATCCATTCTAGGATCTTCGATTTCGGCATGGCGCCCATCTTCTTGGAGACGACCTTGCCGTCCTTGAACAGGATCAGGGTCGGAATGCCGCGCACGCCGTATTTTCCGGTCGTCAACGGGCTGTCGTCGATATTGAGCTTCACGATCGAAACCGCCTCGCGCTCCTTGGAGATTTCCTCCAGAGCCGGTGCGATTTGGCGGCACGGTCCGCACCATTCCGCCCAGAAATCGACAACGACTGGGCCCGAGGCCTTCAGGACGTCTTCGTCAAAATTGTCGTCGGTGACTGGTTTCGGCATTGGGTGCCCCTTTCAAACTGGCGCGCCTAAATCTGACGCGAACATATCATTTCTAGCCAGGATGTAATGCACCCCGATGCGGACGCAACGCCCATTCGGCTGAAGGGCGACTTTATGAAAGCTCATCCTACAGTACTTTTGTCGGGATTCGCCAGCTGCGCCAGCGCTGCGTCCAGCATGTGATCCGGGATCGGCATGACGCTGGGACCATCCGTCCAAACCAAGGCGCAGCGTACTTTGCGTCCCGGCAACCGCGCCGCCAACACCGCCCGATAGGTCGCCATCTGGGCGATATAGCTCTGCGACGTATCTTCGATCCGTTCAGGCGCGGGCCTGTTCGTTTTGAAATCCACGATCACGGCTTCATCCGCGGTGACAATCAGACGGTCGGCCCGGCCGGAAATTTGAACGCCCGCTGGCAGTCCCGGCCCCCAACCGACGATCGCAGCCTCCGCCACGCCGCCTGGCGTGAAAACTGGCGAGAGGTCTGGATGGTCGAGCACCTTCAATGTGGTGGCGAGTATCTCCTTGCGCTGCTTCGCGGAGAGATCGGGCTCCGTCGCCAGCATGTCGGTGGCGAGCTTGCGGCGGTCTTTCTCCGGCGCTTCCGGCAGACTCTGCAACAGGCGGTGGATCAGCGCGCCGCGACGGAAGCGGCCTTCCATCGACCCCAGCAAGGGCGAGAGCGCGATTTCCGCGGACGCGGCCGCTGTCGGCGCCAAACGGCGCGACGGCGCGGCCTTGATGGACGATGCGGCCCAGACCGGAATAATCGCCCGCGTCGCCGCGACGTTCTCCGACCCCAGATATTTCGCCGCAGCGCCCAAAGCGAGGCCGACGCCGAACGGCGTTTCCGTCTGGGCGCCGCCGGCGGCGCGCACAGCCATTTCCAGCTTGGCGTGCCAAGACGCGTCGGTGTTCCCCTTTTTCGGCAGCGCTGCGCAAACGATCAGCTGATCGCGTGCGCGGGTGGCGGCGACATAGAGCAGGCGTAAATCCTCAGCCTTCGCACGGTCGTCGCGGCGCGCCTTCGCGGAATCGATCATTTCGGATTTCAGATCCGGCGCCGCCCAAAGGAAACCCGTCTCCTCGTCAGCGAACAGCGCCACGTCGCGCGCCGCGCCGCCGCTGATCGTGTCCGGCAGATAGATCACTGGCGCCTCAAGGCCTTTTGAGCCATGCACCGTCATGACGCGCGCTTCGTCGCCGCCGGAGTCGAATTCGCGTTTCACGGGGGCGTCGTCTTCGGCGATCTCGGCGGTGAAGCGTTGCAGGCTTGGCGCGGGACCTTGACCGTGCGCCAGCGCGCGGCTCAGCATTTCTTCAAGGCTGTCGCGCGCCTCGCGGCCTAAACGCGTGATCATCCGCCGCCAGCCGCTCTGTCCGTTCGCGTCGAGCTTTTCCAATAAGGCGGCGAAGAATTCATAGGGCGGTACAGAGCGCGCGCGCTCTTCGCATTCATTCAACGTCGCATCAACGGCGACCAGATGCGGCTTGGCCGATGCGCGCAAGCGCTCGCGCAAATGTACACCCGCGCGATCAAAAGCGAGTTCATAGAGGTCGTCTTCGGATAGGCCAAACAATGGCGTGCGCAATGCTTCGGCGACGGAGAGGTCATCCTCAGGCAGCAATGCCGCACGCGCGACGGCGAGAAGATCGAGCACCGCCGGCTCATCCTTCAGCCGGATCTGATCGGCGCCTGCCACCGGCACCTGCTTGCGCTTCAGTTCTTTTAGGATCTGCCGGAACAAGCCGCCGCGCTTGCGCACCAAGATCATCACATCCGACGGACGCATCGGCCGCTCTATCCAGCCGTCCGGCCCGCGATCCCAGACCGACAGACCTTTATCCAGATCGTCGCGGATGCGCGCCGCGATGGCCTGCGCAAGCTTTGCGTGCGCACTGGTTTCCTTGTCGCGATCCAGAGGCGCGCGCCAGGGTTCGTCGTCGCTGCCCTCATCGGCCTTAGCGCCAGCCCACCATTCGACCCGGCCTTGATGCTTTAAGCGCGACGCCTTGTGCATCGCGCGGCCACTGGCGCCAAAGGCGAATTGCGCGACGGCCTCGTCGTCGAACAATTGATCGACGACTTTCAGGATTTCCGGGGCGGAGCGGAACGACACTTCCAGCGCGGGTCCAACAAATTTTGCGCCCGCATATTCTGCGAGCTCCGCGATTTGGCCGCGCTCTTTCAGAAATCGATCCGGGTCCGCCCCCTGGAAAGAATAGATGCTCTGCTTTTCGTCGCCGACGGCGAACATGGTGCGCAGCACACCGCGCGGCCCGTCGATGGCGAAGAATTCCGAGATCGCGGCGCGCACTAAATCCCATTGCCCCGGCGCCGTATCCTGCGCTTCATCGACAAGAACATGATCGATGCGCTGATCGAGCTTGTACGCAATCCAAAGCGCCGCCGTATTGTCCCGCAAGAGGCGCACGGCATATTCGATCAAATCATCGAAATCCAAGGCGGCGCGCTTTTGTTTGGAATTGCCATAGCTTGAGACGGCATGCGCCGCCAAAGCGAACAAGGCGCAAGATGCTTCGGCCAGATGCGCGGCGCGCACCCGCCGCTCGGCATCGTCAAAACGGAGCGCTTCCGATTTTAGGAATGCGCCAGCCCGCGCATCATTCATCACGGCTGCTGTCGCGATCGTCTTGCGCAGCGTGCCTGTTTTCGTGAGGAAGACCGCACGTAGCGACTGATAGGTCTGTGCGTCCGAGGGCGCGCGCAAAGCGGCGGTCAAGGCACTCGCGGTTTCGGCATCGGTTGTCTTTTCGGATTCGCGCAGCGCGCCCAGCGCCGCCTCCGCGCTCTTGAGCGAAAAGCCGCTCACGAAGTCGCCCATTACGTCCTGTGGCGTTTCTTCACCCCGCGCTCCGCACAAAATGCGAATGCCGGACAACGCTTCCGCAATCCCGCCTTGCGCCTGGACAAATCGCGCGATGTCAGCGCGCCGGACCAACGCCGTGGATAAAAGACGCTGGAAATCCGCCTCGAAGGCCCGCCCCGCCACCGCGCGAAGCGGCGCGGTCAAATCCTCCGCGTCATGCAAAGCACGCACGCTCTCCGCGCGCAGCATGGCGCCGATAGAATCGTCCACCACTTTGAAACCGGGCGGGGCGCCGGCCTCCAGTGGGAATTGCCGCAGCAGGCGTTCTGCGAAGGCGTGGATCGTCTGAATCTTGATGCCGCCCGGCGTTTCCAGCGCCTTCGCGAACAAAGCCCGCGCTTGCCGGAGGCGCGTCGCGTCAAAGCAGGATTCCGTTTCCTCACAGAGCTTCGCCAGCTCGGTGCGCAGCAGATCGTCGCCCATGGTGGACCAGGCGCCGAGCCGCGCGAACAACCGGTCCTTCATCTCAGCCGCAGCGGCTTTGGTGTAGGTGATGCAGAGCACCGCATCCGGCTGGGCGCCGCCCAAAAGCAGCCGCGCGACGCGATCAATCAACACCTTCGTCTTGCCTGAGCCGGCGTTTGCCGTCACCCAGGCCGTGATCTCCGGCGAGGCGGCGAGGTTTTGGTTGCGCGTGGCTTCGGCGACGGGGTCAAGCGGCTGAATCATTCGCCCTCCCCTTCCGCATCCGCCCATTCCGCCCGTCGCGCGAGAAGGTCAAACTCGCCCACAGAATCCTGCGCCTTGCGAACGAATTTCGCGCGCGGCTTTGAAAGGTAGGGCTGCTCTTCCTTGGCGTACTGGATCAGCATGCCCATCATTTGGTCGATCTTTTCGGTCACTATATGCTCGACGGCCGCGCCTTCAGCGACGGCGTCCACACCCCATGGCTTTTTAAAGCGGACATAAGAGAGCTCACGCGTCTGCGCGCGCAAGACTTCGCCGCTCGGCTCCAATTTGAAAGCGCCATTGGCGAGCATCGCCGCCTCAAGCGAGAGCTGTGGCACGAAGCTGAGCGCCTCCTTGATCGAAGGGCTGGATCCCGTCTTGTAATCAAAGATCGCCGCACGGCCGTCCGACAGCATGTCGATACGGTCGGCGCGACCCGACAAGGTGAAAGCGGGGGAGAGATTGGGCAGCACCCATTCGCCCTTCACTTCGTGATAAACTCGCGCTCCTGCGGCTTCTTGGCTTTGGTGCCAATCGGCAAAATCGCGCGCCGTATCTTCAAGCCGGATGCACAAACGCTGGCGCTGTTCTTTCGGTACGCCGTAATCGGCCAGCGTCTTTTCCAGATTGATCAGTACTGCTTCGGCGCCGCGCGCCGCGCCGTTGCAATAATGTTCAAGCGCTTTGTGGATGCATGTGCCCAGCGCGCGCGCATCGTCCATCGGACCTATGGAATCCAATGGCGACAGCCCGAGGATTTTTTTGGCATAGATCGAATAGGGGTCGCGGATCAGGGTCTCGATGTCGGTGACGCTCAGGCGGCGCGGGCGCGCAGCTGCGGGCGGCTTCGGCGCAGGCGCGCTGGCGGGGACGATCTTATCCGGCGCATCGAGCGCGCGGGCGATGCGCAGATAATCGCGCTTGTCGGCGAAGGATGCTTTGGCTTGTGCTGCGCCAAGCGCGCCTTCGGCCAAGGTCGACAAACGCCATAACCAGCGCGAGGCGACGGCCGGCGCGGACTCCACCCGGTGCGCGCGGCTCAGGATCACATTCGGCGCGCAGGCAAGTTCAGCGAAGTCGTGTGCGGCAAGCGCAACGCGCTCTTCGAGATCCGGCAGACCCAAGGCCTTTCGCAAACGTGGGCCGGTGAGCGCGTCTGCGCCCGCCGCTGCAGGCCACGCGCCTTCATTCAGACCCGCGAGGATCACCAAATCGGCGTCGAGCAACCGCGCCTCCAGCGGCGCGAGAATGCGTACACGCGCATCGCCGTCCTTGCGGCGCACCCGTCGTTCTCGGATCAAGGCGCCCAATGCATCCACCGCATCGCGCGGCGGGCTCTGCAAGCTTTGTTCGCTGAGGGCAAGGATACGCGTGAAGAGATCGGCGGCGATCTCGCCGTCCGAACCTGACCATAAACGCGCCGCGCCCTGTATTTCTAAGCCGTCTTCACCCTTCAGGCGCGCCAACGCTTCCGCCGTTTCCAATAGCAATTGCGTCAATTTAGGCAGCGCGATCATCTGAACGCGCAGGGCATCGGCGAGCGGCGACAAGCGCGCGGACAAATCGTGCGCGAACCCCATAGCGAGGCGGTCCTTCACCGGGTCGAGCTTTCCGGCGAGCGCAGTCAACGGGGGCGGTACGCGGCCACGCAAATTCCTGCGTTCAAAGATTGAGGCGGCGCGGCGCGCTTCTTCAGAGTCGCGGCCGATCGTGAGTAGCGGACTTTTCAAAAGCGCCGCCCAATTCAGCGCGTCATCCGGGTCAAGCGCGACGTGCAAAAGCGCGTTCAGAAAATTGCCGACCGGTGCTTCCGCGAGATTGGGACCCATCGAAGCATCGGGATTCACGCCCCAGCGGGTCAGCTTGGCGGCGATGCGCCGGCCGAGTCCCGCTTCGGGCGTCACCACTAAAATGTGCTCAAGCCCTTGCTCCAAAGCGCCGCGCACATGAAGGGCGACCATCAGCGCCTCTTCCTCATCGTTACGCGCATCGACGCGCGTCATCCCGGACACGCCGGACTCGGCGAATTCCGCTACGGTTTGGCGTTCGCCGCTGGCCAAGCTTTGTAAGCGCTCCAACCAGTCCGCGGTGCGTTCAGCAGGGCGCAACGCTTCATTGATCAAACGGCGGCGGCGGCGCGCTTGCGGCGCCTCGATGATCGTGGGCCATAACCGCACGTCGGCGCGGTCGATCTTTAGATGTTCGAGCACGCCTTTCAGCGCGCGCTGCGGATGCTGCGCGTCGAGTTCTTCCCAAGCGGAAATGTCGAGGTCCTGATCGAGGCCCGGCAGCACCACCAGCCCCTGCGGCGCGTGTGCGGCGGCTTCGATCAAACGCCGCGTGGCGGGCTGTGCGCCCGTAGAGCCTGCAATGATGATCGGGCTTTGCGGCGCATGGGCGCGCCAGCGCTGGGCGATCGCGTCCGTGATCAAAGCGCGGCGGCGGCCTGGATCGATGAGACCTTGCGCCTGCAATCGCTGCGGCCAGTAATCGGCGACGATCTGCAGGAATTGCGCGTTGCGCCGCCAATGCATGGCAAGGTTTTCGTCCTCGACGAGATTCGCCAGATCGTCCCAGGCGGGTGCGTCGTAAAATGCCGCTTGATCAAGCAGACCCGCGAGTTCACGCGCCAAAGCCAGCGCGCCGGCGGCTTGCAATGGAACGCCTTCGGCGGACGCTTTCGCCGCCAGGAGGGCGGCCAATTCCATCTGTCGCGCGAGATCGTCGATGGCCGGCGCGACGGAAAGATTGGAGCCCATGATCGGCGGCGGATCGTCTTCGATCTCCAGATCACCCAAAGGCGCGATACGCGGCGGCAAAGCGGCCCCCCCGCCCAATTCTGCGAAGGCTTCAGCCAGCGCCTGCGCGGCGCGGCGCGTTGGGACCAGAACCAGCGCGCGGGAGAGCGCCAGCGGATCGTTCGGATCGTCGAGCACGGCGTGCAATCCCGCCGCCAAGGACGGAAGGAATGGCGCACCGGCGGGAATGGTGAAAATGCGCGGGGCAGGCGTGGTGAAGAGGGCGCCGGTCACGACGTTTCGGCGGACGCCATCAGGCTTTCAAGCATCGCCTCAGCTTCATCGCGCGCTGCCGGATCGCCGACATGCATCCAAAAGCCGTCGAGCACGATCCCATAGACGCGCCCCTGCGCCAGCGACGCCTCCCAAAAACGGCGCAGTGAGAACGGTTCCACAGGCGCGCCATCGGCCACTTGCGGACGCATCAATTGCACGCCGGTATAGGCGTAATGCGGCGCACCAAGCGCATCCTTAGGCCAGGCAAGGCGCCCGTCCGGCAACAGAGCGAAATCGCCCTTGTCGCCAAAGCCCAATAAGCGATCCATCCGCGCCAGCAACAACAGGAAATCCATACGCGCCGGATCAAAACATTCGCGTAGCGCGTCGAATCCCGGCTTGCCCTCTTCAGTCCAGATTGAATCGGTGTTCGCAACAAAGATGGGCGCAGAGCCCAGCAGCGGGCGCACCTTGGCCAACGCGCCGCCAGTTTCCAACAATTGCGCGCGCTCATCCGAGATGGTGATGCGCGGCGCGGCGCGGCCCTTGAGGTGCGCCTCCATCTGATCAGCGCAATAATGGACGTTCACGATCGCCTCTGTGACGCCCGCCTGCGCCATGCGATCCAGCATGTGATCGACCAGCGCCCGCCCGCCCACCTGAAGCAAAGGCTTTGGGCGATCATTGGTGAGCGGACGCATGCGCGTGCCGAGGCCCGCCGCCAACACCAGAGCTTTTTGTCCTGCGATCGCGCCAGAGTTCATGACGCCGGCGCCAATTCTTCCGTCGGCAGATACGCATCAAACCAACGCGCGACGGGCGCCAGCGCCGGATGCGCGAGGTCGCGGCGAAAATGCGCCTGCACCCGCGGCAACAAATCGAGGTATCGCGCCTTACCGTCGCGAATCGCAAGGCGGCAGAAGATGCCGATGATCTTGGCGTTCCGCTGCGCGCCAAGCACCGAATAGGCGGCGTAGAAAGGATCGAGCTCCAGATCGAAGGCGCCGGCCACATAACGTTCAACCATCGCCTTGGCCAAATCAGGATCGACGTCGCGGCGCGCGTCTTCCAACAATGACACCAGATCGTAGGCGGGGTGCCCAGCCAAACCGTCCTGGAAGTCCAGCAGACCTGTACGCTTCCCTGCGTCCCGGTTCGGCAGCCAAAGCAGGTTTTCGGCGTGGTAATCGCGCAGCACCAGCACGGGCCGCGCGGCGCCCAGCGACGGAAAGGACTCGCGCCAAGCTTCCTTCCAAAGAGCGCGGGCAGTCTGGTCGATCGTGATGCCTTTTTGCTTTTCAGCATACCAATCGAGCAGCAACTCAGTTTCCGCCAAAAGCGCGGTCTCATCATAGAGCATGACCGGCCATTCGGCGCCCTTGTATTCCAGTGAGCGCGGAGGCGAAGATTTGTGAAGCTGCAACAAAGTGTCGATCGCTTCAGAATAGAGCTCTAGTTCAGGCGCCCCTTTGTCGCGAATTTCGGCGGCGTAAATCGCATCGCCCAGGTCCTCAACGATCGCGAAGCCCTGTTTCACGTCGTGCGCGAAAATCTCCGGCGCAGAAAGCTGCATGTAACGCAAGCGCCCCGCAATCGCGACGAAGGCGTCGACCCGACTCGCGGCCAAGCGCGCGGAAGCGTTGTAGCCCAGCTTCAAGCGCTCTTCCGCCGTAGCGGTCGGCGGACAAGGCGAACTCTCGGCCGAGGGCGGCGCGTCCATGAGGATCGCGTCATACCCCGGCAAGCGTAGCCTTTCGTACCGCCGCGTCGACGCGTCTCCGGCCAGCGGGCTGCGCGTGGCGGCCGACCAGCCTTGGTCACCGAGAAAGGCGTCCAAGCGCTTGGCCCGCTCCTGTTTGGCGCGCTCAGATAGCGACAATACGGTCCTCCCATTCGGGCCCAGCCTGTAAATATGCAACGCGGCCGCCGACGCCCTCTTGCTTCAGCTCAACTGCCAGGCCAGGCGGCCCCAAGGCATCCTGCAAGCGTTCGGGCCATTCGACTAGACACACCGCCGAACGAAATGCGTCGTCCAGACCGAGTTCGAAAACTTCGTCTGCGGCCTTAAGCCGGTAAAGGTCCACGTGCCAGACGTCGAACCCAGGCGCTTGGTAAATTTGCACAATATTATAAGTCGGACTGGGGATCTCGGTCACGCCGGCAACCACTTCAATTAGCCCGCGCGCCAAAGTTGTCTTGCCTGCGCCCAGTTCGCCTTGAAGGAAGATCACATCCCCCGGCTTTAAGCCCTTAGCCAGAGCACGCCCCAGGGCAGCTGTCGCCGCCGGGTCCGCCAAGGGAATTACGCGCTTAGCGTCGGACATTTGGGTTTGAACCACCCGATCCTCAATGCCGCATCGGCTGGCGCCGCCCCTGCGGCGCTGAATTCGGACCGATGTCGCCGTCACTTAGACTTAAGCTCGGCCCCAATGGCAAGGTTTTGGGGCTGTCCGAAGCCCCCAATTGCGGCTTTGGGGGCCAATTGTCCGCCGACCGATGGCCAAATGCTCAATTGCCTATCGAAAAACAGGACGCTAATGCGATGGTAATTGGCCGGGCTTAAGCACTCACGGTGCTCTAGCACCGGCCGTACCCTGTTTAAACCACGCGCCATCGCATTTGGAGTTTCTCCGCGCATGCCCAAAATTACTTATATCGAACACAACGGCGCCGAACACGTCGTCGACACGCCAGTCGGCTTTTCGGTGATGGAAGGCGCTGTGAAGAACTCCGTCCCTGGCATCGATGCGGATTGCGGCGGGGCCTGCGCCTGCGCGACCTGCCATGTTTTTGTGGATGAAGCCTGGATGGCCAAAACCGGAGAAGCCGGCGACATGGAAAAGTCCATGCTCGACTTCGCCACCGGCGTGAAACCAACCTCGCGCCTGTCCTGCCAAATCAAGGTGACGGCGGACTTGGATGGCTTGGTCATCCACATGCCCGAGAGCCAACACTAATCAGACCCTTAAGCGGCGTACACGCCATCGGGACCACGCGGCGCAACACCCGGCGAGGTGTTGCGTACCGCGCTGAATGGGAGTATCGCCGCGCCGCAATGCGCTGGGTGGGATTGTCCGGACACGGTCGCGGCCATCGCTCGCCTTTTGGCGGCGGAGAGACAGCATGAGCAACGCCGGATCCGACGATACTGACGGCTCGAAAACCGAAGCGGTCAAAAGCGCCTCCGATCAATCCGCCAAAGCCCCAGACACAAAAACCAGCGACACATCCAATTCCGTCGTCGCTCACGGTCACGCCAAAGAGGGCTTTTTGACCTTGGCGGTCGGTTCGGTCGGCGTCGTGTTCGGCGATATCGGCACCAGCCCGCTTTATGCGATGCGCGAAGCGCTCCATCACGCCAAAGGCGGCGCGGGCGAGCTTCAGGTCATGGGCGTCGTGTCTCTCGTCCTATGGGCGCTGATCCTCGTCGTCACCGTCAAATATGTTATCTTCATCATGCGCGCCGACAATAAAGGTGAAGGCGGCACGCTCGTTCTCATGACCCTGGCGCAACGCGCTTTGCGGACGCACTCTACGGCCGTGCTGGTGCTCGGCGTTATCGGCGCGGCGCTATTCTACGGGGATGGCGTCGTCACCCCGGCGATGTCAGTGTTGGGGGCCGTTGAAGGGTTGAAAGTGGCGCCGGGCGTCGGCGATTCACTGACGCCTTACGTCCTGCCAATCTCCGTCACCATCCTGATCGCCTTGTTTCTTGTTCAATCGCGCGGGACGAGCGCAGTGGCGCGGTATTTTGGGCCCATTACGGTGGTCTGGTTTTTAACGCTTGGGTTTCTCGGGCTCATTCATATCTCCGACGATCCGCGCATTCTATATTCTTTCAGCCCTCATTACGCCGCGCTGTTTCTGTTCGATAATGGCTTTGTTGGATTCGTCATTTTGGGCTCTGTGTTCCTTGCGGTAACCGGCGCTGAGGCGCTTTACGCGGACATGGGGCATTTCGGGAAAGGCCCTATTCGCGCCGCCTGGATGGTGTTCGTGTTGCCCTGCCTTGCCCTGAACTATTTGGGACAGGGCGCCCTGGTGCTCGCCTACCCCGACACAATGGAGAATCCGTTTTACCGGATGGTGCCAGAGATTCTGTTCTGGCCGGTATTGGTGCTTGCCACAGCCGCGGCGGCCATCGCCAGCCAGGCCGTGATCACCGGCGCATTCTCCCTTACCCAGCAAGCCGTACAGCTGGGCTTATTGCCGCGCATGACGATCCGGCGGACGTCTGAAACCCAAGCGGGACAGATCTTCGTCCCGCAAATCAACTTCCTGTTGCTGGTCGGCGTCTTGCTGTTGGTCGGGATGTTCCAGAACTCCTCCAACCTCGCTTCGGCCTATGGCATCGCCGTGACCGGGGCGATGATGGTGGACACGGCGTTGGCCTTCGTCGTGGTGCGCTATCTCTGGAAATGGTCGCGTACGGCGACGCTTGGCCTCATCATTCCGCTCTTCATTCTCGACGCGGTGTTTTTCGGCGCGAACCTGTTAAAACTCATGCATGGCGCTTGGCTGCCGCTGGCGTTGGGCGCGGGTATTGTGACCATCATGCTCACCTGGCGGCGCGGCTCGCTGATCCTCGCCGACAAAACTCGGCGGGAGAGCGTCTCCTTGGAAGACCTTCTGGCCGGCATTAAAGCCAAGCCGCCGCATAAAGTTCCAGGAACTGCAATCTTCCTGACAGGCGATCTCGACATCGCGCCGATGGCGCTCATGCATAATCTTAAGCACAATAAGGTGCTTCACGATAAGAACATTCTTCTCACGGTGCGGACCGAATCCGTTCCCCGTATTCGTTCCGATCGGGTGGAATTTGTCGACGCCGGCGAAGGCTTCCAGAAGGTCATCATCCATTTTGGCTTCATGGAGGAGCCGAACGTCCCGAAGGCCCTGGGCGCGGCGCGCAAGCAGGGGCTCAAGTTCGACATAATGTCGACGTCGTTCTTCGTCGGCCACCGCACCATCTTGCCGTCACCCAATTCGGGCATGCCGCTGTGGCAGGATCAGGTGTTCGTGATGACGGCGCGCGGCGCGGCCAACGCCACCGAGTTCTTCCATTTGCCGTCCGGCCGCGTTGTGGAGCTAGGCGCGCAGGTGACCGTCTAGCGCCCGATCGGATTGTCGACTCAAACAGCCGGCGCGTGCGGCGGGCCCTGTTGATGAAGGAGAGCGCGTGTCGAACTGGCCGGTTCCCTCCGGCCTGATATCGCTCGGCCCTGTTTTCTGTGGCGAAACGCACGCCTCCGCGCTACACGCGCGGCGCACTTGCACTTCAGTCTGATGGGTCTTTCCATGTCCAAAAAAGGTTCCGTGAAAAAAGTCGTCCTTGCCTATTCGGGCGGGCTCGACACCTCCATCATCCTGAAATGGCTGCAGGACGAATATAATTGCGAAGTCATCACCTTTACGGCCGATCTCGGCCAGGGCGAAGAACTGGCGCCGGCGCGCGAAAAGGCCTTGAAGGCCGGCGTGAAGCCAGAAAACATTTTCATCGACGATCTGCGCGAGGAATTCACGAAGGACTTCGTGTTTCCGATGTTCCGCGCCAACACCCTCTATGAAGGCCAGTACCTCCTCGGCACCTCCATCGCGCGGCCGCTCATCGCCAAGCGCCAAATCGAGATCGCCAATATGCTGGGCGCCGACGCCGTGTGTCACGGCGCGACCGGCAAGGGCAACGATCAGGTCCGTTTTGAGGTCTCTTATTACGCCCTGAAACCCGATGTGAAGGTGATCGCGCCCTGGCGCGAATGGGAATTCGAAGGCCGCCCGCAATTGCTCGAATACGCCCGCACACACGGCATCGAGATCGCCAAGGGCAAAGAGCAAGCGGCGCCCTTCTCCATCGACGCCAATCTGCTGCACACCTCCTCCGAAGGCATGGTGCTGGAAGATCCGAACGTCGAAGTGCCCGACATCGTCAAGAAGCGCGACGACCGCCGCACAATCACGCCGGAAGAAGCGCCGGATAAGCCAACCTACATCACCTTGTCCTTCGAGCGCGGCGACGCAATCGCCATCGACGGCAAGTCCTTGTCCCCAGCGACCTTGCTCAAGGCCCTCAATGATATCGGCGGCGCCAACGGCGTGGGCGGACTCGACCTGGTCGAAAACCGCTATGTCGGCATGAAGTCGCGCGGCTTCTATGAAACGCCGGGCGGCACCATCTTGTGGCAAGCACACCGCGCCATTGAGAGCATCACGCTCGACCGCGGCGCCATGCACCTCAAGGATGAGCTGATGCCGAAATACGCCTCGCTCATCTATAATGGCTTCTGGTGGACGCCAGAGCGCAAGATGCTGCAGGCCGCCATCGACGCGAGCCAGGAAAGCGTATCCGGCGACGTGCGCCTGAAGATCTACAAAGGCGGCGTCTATGTCGCGGGTCGCTCCTCCCCGAACTCGCTTTATTCCAAAGCGCTGGTCGGCTTCGACGAAGCGGGCGGCTACAATCAGGCCGACGCGGAAGGCTTCATCAAGCTCAACGCTTTGCGCCTGCGCATCCTGGCCGAGCGGGATAAGCGCAACGGCAAGAACGCTTAGGGCGCAGGGCGCCCTTGCCCTGCTCCCATTAGTTCCGCATCCTACCCGCAAAATACCTGGGGGGGGATAAATGGCGGAGACCGTGGCGGCGCCGGCCGCAGGCCAAAGCGGCGGCGAAGGTAGCGGTATGAGTACGCGCCAGCGCCTCCGCGCCATCATAGGCGGGTCGGCGGGCAATCTGGTCGAATATTACGACTGGTTCGCTTATTCGGCATTCGCGCTCTATTTCGCACCTGTATTCTTTCCCCAAGGCGATCAGACCGCCCAGCTGCTGCAGAGCGCCGCCGTGTTCGCGGCGGGCTTTTTCGCGCGCCCGATCGGCGGCTGGCTGATGGGCATTCTCAGCGACCGCTATGGCCGGCGCGACGTGCTGATCGGTTCGGTCATACTGATGTGCTTCGGGTCGCTGATGATCGCCTTGGCGCCAACCTATGCACAGATCGGGGCCGCCGCGCCGCTGATCCTGGTTTCGGCCCGTATCCTTCAGGGCATCAGTATGGGCGGCCAATATGGCGTCAGCGCCACCTATTTATCCGAAGTGGCGGATCGCAATCGGCGCGGTTTCTGGTCCAGTTTCCAGGTCGTCACCGCCGTCGCTGGGCAATTGATCGCCTTGGCTATTCTCCTGATCCTGCAGCGAACACTGTCACACGAGGACTTACAGAATTGGGGCTGGCGCATACCCTTCTTTATCGGCGCCGCACTGGCGCTTTTCGTGTTTTTTATCCGGCGCGGCCTTGCGGAGACCGAATCCTATCTCAACGCGAAGGCGCAAGGCGCCCAAGCGCCGCGGACGATGGATCTCCTCACCACCTACCGGCGCCAATCACTCATTACGATCGGCATTTCCATCGCAGGCGTTTTGCAATTTTACGCACTGGCGACCTATGCCCAGAAGTATCTGGTGATCACGTCGGGCTTCAGCAAAGCCGCTGCAACGGAGATCATGGCGATCGCCCTTGTCTTTTTGATGCTGATCCAAGCGCCGATGGGCGCTTTGTCGGACAGAGTGGGGCGCCGCGCGCTGCTCTTGATGTCGTTCGGTCTCACGACGCTGCTCGCTTGGCCCTTTTATAATCTCCTTGGCGCCACACAGGACAAGGGACTGGCGCTCCTTCTGGTGTGCGCGTCAATGGTGGTCGTGTCGGGCTATACCGCCGTCGCCGCAATCGTAAAGGCAGAGCTATTCCCTGCGCATATCCGCGCGTTGGGCGTTTCCTTGCCCTACGCGCTGGCGGCTTCGGCGTTTGGCGGCGGCGCGGAATATATCGCGCTTTGGTTCAAAAGCGTGGGCGTGGAATCTGGCTTCTACATCTTCTTGTCCGCGACCTGCGCGGTCGGCTTTATCACCGTCTTGCTGACGCGCGAGACAAAGAGCAATTCCACCATCGTCGAAGATTAAACTGCGCCGCGCAGCGGAAGGATGGATTTCATGCCCGAAGTAAGTACGGCCACGCAGGCGCCGGGACTCACCATGAACAAACGCATCCGCGCCATTCTGGGCGGGTCCGCCGGCAATCTCGTCGAATGGTACGATTGGTTTGCCTATTCATCCTTCGCACTCTATTTCGCGCCGGCCTTCTTCCCGAAAGGCGATCAAACCGCACAGCTTTTGCAATCGGCGGCCATCTTCGCCGTGGGCTTCCTCGCGCGCCCCTTCGGCGCCTGGATGATGGGCAAATACGCCGACCGCGCCGGCAGGCGCGCCGCGCTCTCCGCCTCCATCTTTTTGATGTGCTTCGGCTCGCTGATCATCGCGCTGACGCCCACCTATGCGCAGATCGGCGCGGCGGCGCCGCTCATTCTTTTGTTCGCTCGGCTTATTCAGGGCGTCAGCGTCGGCGGCGAATATGGCAGCAGCGCCACCTATCTCTCCGAAGTCGCCGGCAAAAAGGCGCGCGGCTTTTTCTCCAGTCTGCAGATCGTGACGCTGGTCGCTGGACAGCTCATGGCCTTATTCGTTTTGTTGGCGTTGCAGGCGGTTCTCACGGAAGAGGCGTTGAAAGCTTGGGGTTGGCGCATCCCGTTTTTTATCGGCGCCGCGCTCGCGGTTGTAGTGTTTGTGATCCGGCGCGGCATGCACGAAACCGATTCCTTTAAAAACGCCCAAGGCATGACTCGCGCTACCGCGCGTATGCTTTTCAAGGACTACCCAATCGAGACGCTGATGACGGTTGGTCTCACCATCACCAGCTCTTTGTCATTTTATACGTTCACAACCTATATGCAAAAATTTCTGGTCAACACGTCCGGCTTTTCCAAGCCCGAGGCGACGCAGATTATGACCGGGGCGCTATTATATTTTATCTGCCTTGTACCATTTCTCGGGGCGCTTTCCGATAAGGTTGGGCGGCGGCCAATGATGATGATCTCTTTCGCGCTCACTGCTTTGTCGACCTATCCCATAATGACAACGATCGCTGCGACGAGTTCCACAGCGACAGCATTCCTCCTCATCTGTTTGTCGCTGACATTGTTCGCGGGCTATTCATCGATCTCGGCGATCACCAAGGCGGAACTGTTCCCGGCGCATATTCGTGCGCTGGGCGTTGCTTTGCCCTATTCGCTGGCCAATGCGCTATTTGGCGGCACCGCTGAATATGTTGCGCTGTGGTTCAAGACCCATAACGAATCTGGTTTTTATTTCTACGTCACTGCCGGGGCGGTATTGGGTTTCCTCATCGCCGCCCGCATGCGCGACACGAAACACACCTCTCAGATCCTCGAAGATTGATTTCCCAAAAAGATGCCCGCGCGAATTATGCGCGCGGGCGCCAGGGGGGAGGACAACCAATTCCTACGCCAGCTCTGCCAGCGTATTCTGCGCTCGGCGCTTAACGCCAGTGACCGCCGCGATAGTCGCCGTCATGGCGCTGGACGTAGACCCGCTCACTGATATCCCGATAACGATCCTTAATTTCCCGGCGCTCCCAGCGTGAGAATCCGCCGCGGCTGTATTCATCGGCCCGTTCTTCTAGAGCGTCCACTTGGACCGAAAGGCGGCGAGCTTCACGGCGCGTTAGGTCGCCAGTGCGCACGCCTTCCCAAATGCGGCTCTTCAAACCGCGGAAATCGAAATCGCCGCCATGGCGATACGAAACCTGCGTTTCATAGCGGCCTTCATATGGCCGGGCCTGCGCTGCGCTCGGGGCCATCGCCGACATCGCCATCGCTGCGCCAAGTGCAGCCAAAGGAAGCGCGATTTTCTTTTTCAGTGAGAGGTTCATTTCTAGTCTCCTTCAAATCCTGGCTGAAGGCGTCGCCATCAACCGATGCTGAAGAAAAGCACATCGATGCTGAGCTGTTCCTGAACCGAATTGTTGGTTTCGGTTCATCTCAGCTCGCCCGCCGCCTAAGGACTAAGCTTGCAGGAGCTTTTGAAAAAAAGCCGGGACGATTTGCGTCGCCGGTCCATTCATCCTTTCGGAGAACAAAAGCGCGCCTTCGCTGGGTTCGAGATTCAGCTCGACGCTATGCGCGCCCGCTTCAAAAGCCTGCGCTACAAACCCTGCCGCCGGGTAGACGGCGCCTGACGTACCGATTGAAACGAACAGATCGGCTTGCGCGAGCGCATTGGAAATGCGCTCCATCTGATACGGCATCTCCCCGAACCAAACGACGTCGGGCCGCATGCCGCCGATCCGCGCGCAGGATGGGCACACCACATCGACGGAAAGATCGGAGAACCACGCGCCGCTGGCGCCGCAATGCGCGCAGAGAAACCGCAACAATTCACCGTGCATGTGGATGAGAGTCTTCGATCCCGCCGCCTGATGCAGGCCATCGACATTTTGCGTCACGAGAAGAAAATTGCCGCCCTTCTCTTCGTAGCAGCACTCAAGGTCTGCGAGCGCCAGATGCGCTGTGTTCGGCGTCACCGTCTGCACCTCTCGACGGCGATGATTGTAGAATTCGTGCACCAGTTTTGGATTGCGCGCGAAGCCTTCCGGCGTCGCCACTTCGCGATAATCGTACTTCGCCCATACGCCGCCTGTATCGCGAAAAGTCGCCAATCCGCTTTCGGCCGATATTCCTGCGCCGGTGAGGATTACGATGTTTGGATATTTCAGCATCAAGCGCTCCCCTTGCGATCAATTCGATTGCGGCGCCAGGTCGGAAGCGCTCACAATTTCGTCCTATCCGCGCGCTTCGATTTTTTGGCGCACGCATTAACGGTTCAATCTGCGAATGCGCGCAAGCTTACATCATTGATGAGCACGGAGGAGTACGCATGGCGTCACCCGAGTTCGTAGCGCAGCTTCAAGGCTGGCGTTTGGCTACGGCCCGCATCCTTTATCGCATCCCGGACCACCCGATCTTGCTGCAGACCTTCGTCTGGCAGACCTACGATCTGGCGCCGGATTTTCCGCGCATCGGGCGCTTCATCGATTTCTGGAAACGCGAGATCGAAGCTGATCTGCATTCCATCGAAATCGCCGCGGCGGATGGGATCAGTCCTGGGCGCTGGCAGAATGTCGATGCCCAGTTCTTGATGAACTGACGCTTATTTCTTCGCCGTCATCGGTACGCTGGCCAATGGCTTGCACACCGCCTTGGAGGCGGTGCGGTTGGCTCTGATCGTGTTGTACGCGGTCATCAGTTCTGAAGTGCTGATGCCGCGCTTGCCGGCGGCGGAGGCGAGACCAGAGATCGCCTTAAAGGTGTCCTTCTCGTCGAGTAGCGGCTCCACGTCCGGTATCAGCTTGAAGGTTTTGGGCTCCAATTGCGCATAGCCCAAACCGACGCCACAGGCGCATACCCGGGCGTCTTCACCTCGCGCAACGCAACCTTCCTGAATCTTTTTCGCCGCTGCCGTCATTTCCGGATCGACCGGTGTACTTGCGGCAAAAGCTGCAAATCCCGAAAAAAGCGCTGCAAAGCCAATACCTAAGGCGGAGACCCGAAGGCCGGGGGCGATTTTGCGCGCTGCCATCGATCTGGCTCCTTGTTCAGCTTCGTTTCAGACGAAATAGGAAAAGATGACCAAGACCGCCACCGGAAACATGGCGCCCCAGACGCGGGACGATAGTTTCCTTTCCCGGTCAGCATGACCATATAATGACGAGACTGAACTGAGGTTGAATATTTCGCAGCAGGAATTTGAAGTCGCGAAGGCGCATAAAAGTATTTTGCTCCTGCCCGATATTCACGGCGTCAATCGCGATTAGTTTTGAGCGCCGGCCCAACAACGCCGGAAGGAGGCGACGATGAAAAAGTTTCTGATGGCCGCGGCGGCGGCGGCGCTTTTGAGCGCCTGCGCGAGTGGTCCCACCCCCTATCAACCCCTGGCGAAATCGGACGGCGGTTACACCGAGACAAAGGTGGAATCGAACCGCGTGCGGGTGGCGTTCGCAGGCAATTCGCTCACCGACCGCGAAACGGTGGAGACTTATCTGCTCTATCGTTCCGCCGAGACGACTCTGGCCAATGATTTCGACTATTTCATCGTCAACACCCGCGCAACAGACGCAAAGTCCCGCACCTACGGTACGGCTTATGGCGACCCGTTCTGGGATTACGGTCCTTACCCATACCGTTCCCGCTATTACGATCCCTTCTGGGACCGCCCCTTCGGCCGGTATCGGTCCTATGACCAAACAACCGTGACCAAATACGAGGCCAGCGGCGAGATCGTGATGTATAAGGGGAACAAACCCGCGGACAATCCCGCGGCGTTCGACGCCCGCGACGTCGTGAAAAATCTTGAAGGCCGGGTCCGGCGGCCCGAGCCTGCGAAGTAACTCGACCCTACTGCAAAGGAGCCTTCGTATGGAACACGGCAAACTCACCCGCCGCGATAGCCTCACCTTGATCGGCAGCGCCGGCGCCGCGCTCCTTGCGCCCGATGCGGCGTTCGCGATTTCCGAAAAGCGCAAGGCCGAACAGCAATTTGAGAAAAACGAAATCGTCGACGCCACGGCCGATTTCTTTGGAATCACAGCCAAAGCGGCCGGCGAGGCGGTCGATCGCATCTTCCAAGATCACGGTCAGCCCAATGCTTATATGAAGGGCCAGGAAGGCTCCGCTGCGATCGGGGTCGGTCTGCGCTATGGGCACGGCGAGATCGTGATGAAAAGCGAAGGCTCGAAGAAGATCTTCTGGCGCGGCCCTTCTGTGGGCTGGGACGCCGGCGGCAACGCCTCCAAGGTGTTCACGCTCGTCTATCATCTGCCGTATCTGGACGCGATCTACCGGCGCTTCCCAGGCGTCGAAGGCTCCTTCTATTTGGTGGGCGGCGTCGGCGTGAATTATCAGAAGGCCGAAGGCATCACGCTGGCGCCGATGCGGGCCGGCGTCGGACTGCGCGCGGGCGCGAATATCGGTTACCTCGCCTATTCAAAGAAGGGCAAGGTTCTGCCGTTCTAACAAACCAGATCCGGCGGCGCTTCGCCTTCCTTAGTGAAACAGCCGGGTTCGCGCGGGCGGGCCCGGCTTTTTCGTGCGCGGGGTAGATCCGCACCGTTGCGGGAATCCCACACTCCAAAACCAAGCGCCGCGCGCGACGGAACGCATCCGGCGCCCCCACGTACTTGCATCAGCGGAGCAGCAAACATTTCTCGCCTGCGCTGACAGCAAGAGGACTATTAATGACCAAGCGATCCCCAAGTTTTTCCTTCGTGAAAGTTTTGGCGGCTTTGAGCGTCGGCGTGAGCAGCATGGCGGTGGCCGGCGCGGCGTCGGCCCAAGACGCCACCTGGGGCGCCGGCGGCCCCGCCACCCGCACCGGGATCTATTTGGAAGCCGGGCCGAGCTTCTATGACTTCAAGGGCGACAACGGCGTCAGGGCCGACACCTGGGCCGCGACGGCGCGCGCTGGCTGGCAATTCCTGCCGATGCTGTCTGTCGAAGCCGATGCGAGTTTCGGTTTCGAAGACGGCGATTTCAGCTATCGCACCAGCGAAGGCGATCTGTCCGTCGACGACAATTCCGATGGCGATCTGGCGGATGTTCTCTCGGCGCCGGGCAGTTTCAGCCTGAACTACATGATCGGGATCTACGGCAAGGTGAATCATCCCGTGACGCCGAACTTCAACCTCTTCGCCCGCGCCGGTTATGCGCATGCGGACGTTGACACGACCATCACGACGCCAGGCGGCACAAGCTTTACGCTTGGCGATTCCGAAGACGGGCCATCCTATGGCGCCGGCGCGTCTTGGAATTTCAGCGATCGCAGCGCCATTCGCGCCGATTACACCTACACCGATTTCGATCTCGCCGAAGTCGACGGCTACAGCCTGAGCTATCAGTTCAAGTTCTAAGTCCCGACTTTTGTGATCGCGATAAGACAAGGCCGGCGGCATGGTTCAATCCTTGGCGCCGGCCCATCGCATATGGCGTTTGAAACAGGAAAACAGCGATGAAAGTCATTCGTAAGGGTTCCGCCAAATGGGCCGGCGGCTTGAAGGACGGCAAAGGCCACATCTCCACCGAAAGCGGCGCGCTCAGCGACTATCCTTATGGCTTCGCCTCGCGCTTCTAAGGTCAGAAGGGCTCCAACCCGGAAGAATTGATCGGCGCCGCGCACGCGGCTTGCTTCACGATGGCGCTGTCGCTTGGGTTGGGCGAAGCCGGCTTTACCGCGGAAAGCCTGGAGACGTCCGCGAAAGTGTCCCTCGAAAAGCTGGATTCTGGATTCGCCGTGACGCTGCAGGCGAAGATCCCTGGCATCGGCGATGCGGAAAACCAGAAAATCGCCGCCGGCGCCAAAGCGAATAGCCCGATTTCAAAGCTGCTGAAGGCGGATATTTCGCTGGAGGCGACCTTGCGCTAAGCGGCGCGCCAACGCCTGTACCTCGGCCATGGGCGCATCAACGAGGCCATCGTGCGCGATGAAAAGGCCATGCTGCCCGTCTCGGCGCGCCTGGACGGGCACTATGGATTGCGCGACGTGTTTTTGAGCCTGCCCTGCGTTCATCGGCGCCGGCGGCGTCGAGCGCATCCTCACGCCGGAACTAAGCGCCGAGGAGCACGACGGCTTGCTGCGCTCGGCGGCGGCGTTGAAAGAAGCGTTTGCGGGGCTCTAGTCGCCATCCATTTTGAGGGCGGCGATGAACGCTTCCTGCGGGATGTCGACCTTGCCGAATTGCCGCATGCGCTTTTTGCCGGCCTTTTGCTTGTCCAGCAGCTTGCGCTTCCGGCTCGCATCGCCGCCATAGCATTTCGCCGTGACGTCTTTGCGCATCGCGCTGATTGTTTCGCGCGCGATGATGCGGCCGCCGATCGCCGCCTGGATCGGGATCTTGAACATGTGCTGCGGGATCAGCTCTTTCAGCTTCTCCACCATCAGGCGCCCGCGCTGTTCGGCCCGGCCTTTGTGGACCAGCATCGACAGCGCATCGACCGGTTCGTCGTTCACCAGGATCGACATCTTCACCAAATCGCCGGGCTTGCGCCCGATCTGGCTGTAATCGAATGAGGCGTAGCCAGTACTGACGGATTTCAGCCGGTCGTAGAAATCGAACACCACTTCGTTCAGCGGCAATTCATATTCCAACATCGCGCGGCTGCCGACATAAGAGAGGTTGATCTGTACGCCGCGCCTGTCCTGGCAGAGCTTCAGGATGCCGCCTAGATATTCGTCCGGCGTCAGGATCGTCGCCTTGATCCAGGGTTCGCGGATTTCCTTGATGCCCATGACGTCCGGCATATCGACCGGATTGTGCAGCTCCATCGTCGTGCCGTTGTTCATCTCGATTTCGTAGATGACCGACGGCGCCGTGGCGATGAGGTCGAGATCGAACTCGCGGCTCAGGCGCTCCTGAATGATCTCGAGGTGCAATAGCCCTAGGAACCCGCAACGGAAGCCGAAGCCCAGCGCGGCGGAGGTTTCCATCTCATAAGAGAAACTGGCGTCGTTCAGGCGCAGGCGGCCCATTGCGGCGCGTAAGTCTTCGAAGGCCGCGGCATCGGTTGGGAACAGGCCGCAGAACACCACAGGCTGCGCCGGACGAAAGCCAGGCAGCGCTTGCGCCGTCTGGCGCTTATCTTCGGTGACGGTGTCGCCGACCATGGCGTCCGCGACTTCCTTGATGGCGGCGATGAAGAAGCCGATCTCGCCGGGGCCGAGCTCTTCGCAATCCTGCGGCTTGGGCCGGAACACGCCGACCTTGTCGATCGTGTAGGTCGAGCCGTGCGCCATCATCTTGATCTTCATGCCGCGCTTCATCACGCCGTCGAGGATGCGCACCATGACGACGACGCCCATATAGGTGTCGTACCAGGCGTCCACGAGCAGCGCCTTCAGCGGCTCATTCGCATCGCCGTATTTGGGCGGCGGCAGGCGGGTGACGATCGCCTCCAGCACGTCCGGAATGCCGAGGCCGGATTTGGCCGAGATCATCAGCGCGTCGGAAGCGTCAATGCCGATCACCTCCTCGATCTGGGCCTTCACCTGATCGGGTTCGGCGGCGGGGAGGTCGATCTTGTTGAGGACCGGCACGATCTCAAGATTGTTGTCCAGCGCCTGATAGACATTGGCGAGGGTCTGGGCCTCGACGCCCTGCGCCGCGTCCACCACCAAGAGCGCGCCCTCGCAAGCCGCCAGGCTACGCGAGACTTCGTAAGCGAAATCGACGTGCCCCGGCGTGTCGATCAGATTCAAGACATAATCCAGGCCATCCTTGGCTTTATATTCCAAGCGGACTGTCTGGGCTTTGATCGTGATGCCGCGTTCTCGCTCAATATCCATAGAATCAAGGATTTGTTCGCGCATTTCACGGCTGGTCAGCGCCCCTGTCTCCTGGATCAAACGATCCGACAAGGTCGATTTGCCGTGGTCGATATGCGCCACGATGGAGAAATTGCGAATGCGGTCGCGCGGGAACATGCTTTGAGCCAAAGACTTGATGAAGGGGGCCTTCGTAGAAGGGGCCGCGAAGCCATGCAACATATGCTTTTTGACACATTCAGTCCGCCGCAGCCGGCCGGACCGGCCTTTGGCGGGTCTGGCTTAGGCCGAACGCCCAATCGCGCGCCGGCCGCCTTGCCCGTTAGTGTGCACGGCGAAGCTGGAGAACCCGAAGTGCATGCCCGTTTGGCCCTGATCACCGGCGCCTCCGCCGGCATCGGCGAGGCGTTCGCGCGCCTGTACGCCGACAAGGGCTATGACGTGGCCCTGGTGGCGCGCCGCCGCGACCGCCTGGAGAGCCTTGCGCATGAGCTGCACCAGAAGCATGGGCGCTTCTGTTACGTGATCCCGGCCGACCTCGCGCATCCAAGCTCCGTCGAGGGGGTCCTGGAGGGCCTGGAGCGCAAGGGGCGCTATGTCGACGTCTTGATCAACAATGCCGGCTATGGGCTCAGCGGCGGCTTCGCCGGCACCAAATGGGCCGATCAGGCGCGCTTTCTGCAGGTGATGGTCGATACGGGCTGCGCCATGACGCACCGCGTGCTACCCGGCATGCTGGCGCGCAAATATGGCCGCATCATCCACGTCGCTTCGCTGGCGGGCCAAGCGCCTGCTTCCGCCGGCCACACGCTCTATGCCGCGTCCAAGGCGTTCCTGATCAAATTCACGGAATCGCTCGCCGATGAATGCGCCGGCTCCGGCGTGCACGTCACTGCGGTGTGCCCCGGCTTTACGCGCTCCGAATTCCACGACGCCGCCGGCACGCGCGATATCGTCGACAAAGCGCTGCCGCCCTTTATGTGGTCGAAAGCCTGCAAGGTCGTGGAGGCCGCCTATCGCGCCAGCGAGACCAACAAAACGGTGATCACGCCGGGCGCCGTGAACAAGGCCATCGCGACGCTCTGCAAGATCGCGCCCGACGACTGGATCCGCGCCTGGGCCCGCGGCACGAAGGGCATGCACCGCGCGCGGGATTGAGGGGAAGCTCAGCTCACTCCGCCGCAAACCTCGCCACCCACGCCGCGAAGCTCTGCATGAATTGTGTGAGGAGTTTTGTGACGCTTTCGTCATTCAGCGCGCCGATCTCGTCGAGCAATTTGTCGGCGCGGCTGAGATAAATCTCCGGTTTCGGCATGACCGGTAAGTTCAGCGTCACGAGGCTCTGCCTCAAATGCTGGTTGGCGCCGAAGGCGCCGGTCATGCCGGGCGTCACCGAAATAATTGCGGCGGGTTTTCCATTCCAGGCGTTCTTGCCCGCCGGGCGCGACCCGACGTCAATCGCGTTCTTTAATGCACCGGGTAAGGAGCGATTATATTCGGGGGTTGCGAATAAGATCGCGTCTGCGCCGCGGATCCAATCTCGAAACGCGATCCAAGCCGGCGGCGTGGAGGAGTCCGTCTCGAGATCCTGATTATAGAGGCTGAGGCCGCCGTTCTCTACGCGGTCGAATATCAGACTGCCAGGCGCCAGCGTCACCGCCGCCTCGGCGATTTTCCGGTTGAAGGATTCGGCGCGTCGGCTGCCGACGATCAAAGCAACGCTATAAGTCATGGGGAATGCTCCTCTTTCCTCGCGCTGACCTGAGAACTGCCCCCTGTTTGATTTCGTTCCGGCCGCGCCGCGCAAGCTTATGCGGCCCGTGGCCGCGTGTTGCCGTGGTCCGGCCCGCTTCGGCGCCCGCGTGGGTTGCACCGCCCTGGTCGCTTGAGCCGGATCAAAACCCCGGTATAGGTGTTGTTTGGTTTCCCGAATGGCGGGCAAGGATTTGGGGCGACGATGGCGGAAGACTTTGGCGGCCATTACCCCCCGGCAGGCGAGGCGCGTCTGCCAGCCGCGCCCGTTGATGATCTTATAAAGACAGTGTCCGAACGCACCAAAGAACGTCTGCGCGAGGTGCGCTCCCATTTCCGCCCCTTGCGCGGCGGCGTGCGGGATATTCCCGGCGCCGGACTTGAGGTTTTGGCGCAGGTGCGCTGGCTGACCCGGCGGCCGGGGCGAAAGCACAACCTGCCCAAGCCCTTAATTGTCTCGCTGACCTCGTATCCGCCGCGTTTCGGGACATTGGCGCTGTCTTTGAAGTGCCTGCTCACCCAGGCGATCGCGCCGGACAAAATCGTGCTTTGGATCGCGAAAAGCGATTTCGACCAATTGCCCGACGATGTGTTGGCCTTGCAGGACCAGGGGCTTGAGATCGCCCTCACCCGCAACGTCAAATCCTACAAGAAGATCATTCCGGCGCTGCGCGCCTATCCTGACAGCTTCATCCTCACCGCCGACGACGACGTCTATTACCCGTCTGGCTGGCTGGGCGAATTGGTCGCCGGCTACGATCCGTCCCGCAAGGACATCCCGGCCCAGCGCGTCCATCGCATCGTCACCGATAGCGCCGGCGAGCCTGTGCCTTACATGAAATGGGAATTCGACGTGAAGGCCGGCCCGGCGCATGCGCGCAACGTGGCGACCGGCGTCGGCGGCGTTTTGTATCCGCCCGGGAGCTTGCATCCGGATGTGATGCTGGAATCCGCTTTCAAACGCTTCTGCCCGTCGAGCGACGATCTGTGGCTTTATTTCATGGCGCGGCGCGCCGGCTGGCAGGTTCGCAAGATCGGCCGCCGCCGCCGCTATCTGTCCTGGGCCGGGTCGCAACGCATCGCGCTTCAGCATGACAACGTCGTGGTGGGCGGCGGCAACGACATCCAATTCGAACGGCTGCTGAAACATTTCGGCTCGCCCTACGCGCCCGCGCCAGTTTCAGCCAATTTGCCCGGACCCGCGCGCAAGCGCCCTCACACCAGCGGCGCGGAACGCAAGGTCGCCTCGACCACGCCATGAAGTCCGGCGCTTCAGAACCTGCAACGGAGGCGATGGAGCCTGCACGCGCGTCTTCGCGCCCATCGTCGCGTCTGGGCGTCGCCTTGCGCATCGGCTTCGCGGTCGCAATGTTCGGCGCTGCGGCCTGGGTGATTGCGCACGAATTACAGGGCCAATCCTTAAGCGCCATCGGGAAGGCGCTGCGCGCCACCGCGCCCGCCGCGATCCTGTGGTCACTGGCCTTCACCGTGATCAGCTATGTGGGGCTCGCCGCATCGGAATGGTGGGCGATCCGCATCATCGGCAAAAAGCTGGATTCTGTGCGGCTCATGGCGGTCACCGTGGCGTCCTACGCCGCATCGAACGCGCTGGGATTCAGCCTGGCGACCGGCGGCGCGGTGCGCTTTCGATTGTTCATGCATTGGGGTTTTCGCCGGGCCGATGTGGCGGCGATAACGTTTTTGGGTGGGCTGGCGGTGACGATCAGTGGGCTCGTCGCGGCGGGACTCGCGATCCTGGTCAGCACCGAATTGCCAATGTGGATGTATTGGCTGGGGGCCGGTTTATTGCTGCCGAGCTTGATGTGGGTGATCCCGCCGCCGGCCAATGTTCCCTTCTTCAAATCCTACCGGCTGACGGCCCTGCCGCTGGCGGGCGGCCTCGCCGCGTTGTTCGGCGCCATCGTGGATTGGGTGTTTTCCGGGCTGGCGCTGTTCGTGTTGTTGCCGAATCCGGATTTGGCGCATCTGGCGCAGTTTCTGGCGGTGTTCATCGCGGGCTCGCTTGTCAGCGCGGCGTCCGGCGTGCCGGGCGGAATCGGCGTGTTCGAGGCCGTGGTGATCATTTTGAGCAAACATTTCGCCATGGGCGCCGAAACGGCGGCGGCGCTGTTGCTCTATCGCGTCATTTACGCCGTGGGGCCGTTCTTGCTGTCGGCGCTCGGCATGGCCCTGCATCACGCGCACCATGCGGCCAATGGAAAGCCGATCGAGCGATCTTAGCTACGGCCGTAGCCGGCTCGTCGCACGCTCGCAACTTGTGGTTTTCGCCGCTTCCGGCGCCGGGGCTTGGGTGTTGCACATGCCGTACGTCGCGCCGGTGGTTGGGAAGCGATCCATCGAAGCCAAGAGCGACGAGAGCACCCAGCCTTCCTTCGCGGCGCCCGACGCATTGGCGCCGCCTTCCTGCGTGCGGATCCGCGTGTAGGCGGCGAAGCTTTCGGCGGCCAAGACGTTCTGATCCTTGCGCAGCGGCCCAAGCACTGTTCCGGCCGCTTCCGGTGCGCTTTGTATCTGTGTGGCGTTCTTCAGAAAGCGGCGCCCGCCGAGCAGGCTGGCGGAGAGGCCCGCCGGATGCGCGGCGCCGGCGGTGGAGGCCGCGTCAAACTGACCGAACACACCGTTTGCGGCGGAGTTCAGAAGATTGGTGTCCACGCCGAGCTTCGCATCGGCCAGCGTGATGTCGAGCGCGTTTTGATACATCGTCCACAGGCCTGTGTTGTAGAAGGCTTGCGTGCCCGAATGGCCCGTTGAGCCGGACAGCCAGAAAAAAGACGCGAGACCTTTTTCGCGGATGAGGTTGCAGGTGCAGCCGTTGGAATAGATGCCGACCTTATAGCCGGAGCCTTCAAAGGCTTTGTTGATGTCTTCGAAATAAACGACGACCCGCTCGAGCATGCTGGCCCAGGGCCAATCGCCGTCCACGCCGAAATAGATCGCCGAACCCGCGGGCTGTTTCAACGCCGCCGCCATGCGCAGCGCCTGTTCCGCGTCTTCCTTGCCCCATGTATTTTCGAATGTGCGGTAGCAATTGTTGAAGTGCTGGAACACCACGCCAAGACTCAGCCCTTCACCCAAAATGATGTTGGCTTCTTGAGGCTGGAGGTCCTTGCCGGGCAGGCTAGGCGGCAAGTGGCTGTAATAGCGGAACACCGTCTTCACGCCGCGCGCCTTCAGCGCCTTGGCCTTCGGCGCGTCGATGCGGGCGGAGGCGTCGATGATGGCGGGGAAGCTGCTGAAAGCCTGCGGCGCCGGGAGCGGTGCGGGTTTTGGGGAAGGCGTTGGGGAAGGCGCTGGTTGCGCCGGCGCTGGAGCGCTCGTCCCTGAGGGCGTTTCCGTCGTGGCGCACGCCGCCAAGCTTGCGGCCCCCAACGAAGCCAGAACGTGCCTGCGCGACAGTGACGCTCGCATACTGACCTCCCAGGCCGCCGCCCGCCGTTCAACACGGACTTTAATCATCGCTCTAGAAAAACGATGTAACGAGGTTTGAAAGATACACTGCAACCAAACTGAAAGCGACATGCCACAGCAAGACTTGCCGTTGGTCGCACAGCGTTTGTTGTTCCCAAACGCCGGCCTCCCCGACTTGCGCGGCGAAGCTCTGCAAATCCCGGCGGGGCACGGTCGAGACGATATCGTCGCCGGATGGGCCCGGCCCCTCGACGATAAATGGCTGCGAGAGCCGATAGAGCGTCACGAGCGGCCAAAGACAACGCACAGCGATTCCGCGCGCCGGTTTGGGAATCGCAAAAAAGAAATAGTCCACGCGAAGTTTGCTGATGCAGCTCCAGATGGCGTCCAGCGTTTCGCGGAAGTCCAATTCAAGAGACAATAGCGAGTCTTTTTCTGAACGCGCCACGGTCGCGCCAGCGGAAAGATAAATCGCCGCAGCGTCGAAGCTCCAGGCAGGAAGGCTGAGCCCCACGGTCGCGATCTGCCGGATAATAGCGTCGAGCGCAGCGGACTGTGCGCCTACAATGGTTCGCAAGCTTACACTCAATTCCATGAGCGCCGCACTCGAGAGAAACTTGGCGAGGCCGATCAGCGACAGCAAAAAAAGGGGGAATGCGATAATCGAAAACAAGGATTCGAACGCGCGGCGTGCAGACGGCCATACCGATTGTGCAAGCAGCTGAAGGGCGCTGGGCGTGGCCGGAGCAACTCCGCCAGCTTCGCCTCTCTCCCGATCGGTTTTGCCCCCCGGCTCCATGTTGCATGGACTACACCGAAGCCTTCGATTTCACAATCGCCCTAGCAAGCGAGCGGCGGACCTCAGAACCGCACGTTTCACTTCGATCGCGTCAGCCGACCGCGCCTCTCCAACCGCTAGGCTGCTGCGAATGCGCCACCGGTCCCATCTGCTGATTTACGACCAGATCAAGCTTTGGACATTATGGGCTCGGGCTGAGGCCGTCTTGTAGCGCGGACCGCATTCTGCAGGGCGCCAAGAAGCGGCTTCTCGATCACGCGATGCACCGCGACGCCTACCGCCGCCGACAGCGCCGTCACGATGACCACGATCGGCCATTGGATCATAGCGGACAGGCCTTCATGATCGCGCAGCAGCCGCCCGTAGATCATCATAACGAAGGGGTGGCACAGATAGATCGAGTAGGACGCATCACCCAGCAATCGCCAGAGATTGTCGATTCTTCCGGCCCCGATGCGCCAATGCAGCGACGCCGCCACGATGATGAAAGCCGGCGCGCCCCAGGCGATGACGCGGGTAATTCCTTCCAGACCCGACGTGCTGGGATAAACGAGGAAAGCCGGCGCCGCGATCATGATCGCCACGGCGCCCCAGGCTAGCCAACCCGGCATCCTGAACGTTACGCCCTTCAGGACAAGCGCACCGAGCGCCAGGCCGAAACAGAATTCCAACGCAACCGGGTTTGCCAAGAAGCGTTGCGTCGCGATGTCCGGCGCGAAACCGCCGAAGACAAGGCCACAGACGATGCCGGCGATCGTCAGCCCGAGCGTCATGGACATCGACCGGAAGATCAGCGTGAGCGCGAAGATCAGATAGAAATAGATTTCGTATACGAGCGTCCAACTGACGCTGAGGAGAAGATGGTTTGTCGGGAGCAATGAAGCCGCCCTGATCACGGAGTCGGGCGTTAGACCCAGGGTCTTGTAGAGCCCGACAGACCAGATCGCGAGCAAGACGCTGAGGAAAACCCAATAGATCGGATAAATGCGGACGAAGCGGTTGATCAGAAATTCCGATGGCGAACGCACCTCCCGCTGCGGCGAAAAGGTGGTGAACATCATGATGAAGCCGCTGATGACGAAGAACACGTCCACGCCCGCGGCGCCGCTGGTCGTCAGAAAATCCGGGCTTTTGTAGCCTGCGGCCGCGGCGAGCGATTCCTGAAGCGCGTGGTGAAACGTCACCGCCATCGCCGCGAAGCCGCGCAGGACCTGAATGCCGAGAAGCTGGGATTCACCTCCCGCGCTATGTGGACTTCCCGGCTTCATCTTGACCCTTGCCGAACCAGCTCCGCCGATCGCCGCGCGTTTACCTTGTCGTACGCACGGCAGGCGGCCGCTAGGCTGGCCGAATGGGCTACTTAGAAATCCACCGCGATGCCTTTGCGTTCCCAATCGCCAAAACGCGTGGGCTCGGGGCCCTTGGGGCCGCCTTGTTCGCCACTGGCCGCGGCGGCTGCTTGCGCCTCCGCCTCAGCTTTGCGGCGCGCTGCGGCTTCGGCCAGCGCCCGGCGCGCAGCCGGGCTTAATTCGCGGCCGTCGGCGCTATGGGTCGGAATCTCTTCGTCTAAAATTCCGGTAATCGGTGAGGCGTTTGCGGCGCCGGACGCGGTATTCATAGGATTGTCAATCATGGATCGGCTCTTTCGCTGCGGCGCATTGTGCTCTGTTCGAAAGCCGCCCGCCACCCCATCTATTTGGGGTCATGTTGATTAAAAGCGAAGCTGGCGTGCACCTGAAGCTAGCCAGCGCCAAAAAATTGAGCGACTCTGCCTTACAACAGAGGCAATCTATCCTCGTTGACGCCCGAATCGTGTGGCGTCCTACCATGCTTAGCCATGTTGCAGGCGCGACGGCGCTTCCGCCCGCCTCGCAGCGATGAAGTGGAGCCATGATGTCCGACGATCTGTTCCGCACTTACACGACACGTTTCGAGAGCCGCAAGGAAACCGAAATGTCGGTGCAGGATTTCTTGAAGGGCTGCCGGGACGACCCGATGCGATACGCCAGCGCGCATGAGCGCCTGCTGCACGCCATCGGCGAGCCGACAACCATCGACACCGCCAAGGATCAGCGCCTGGGCCGGATCTTCTCGAACCGGACCATTCGCATCTATCCCGCTTTCGCGGAATTCTACGGTATGGAAGATACGATCGAGCGAATCGTGTCGTTCCTGCGTCACGCCGCGCAAGGCTTAGAAGAGCGTAAGCAGATCCTTTACCTGCTCGGCCCTGTCGGCGGCGGTAAGTCGTCACTCGCAGAGCGCGTGAAAGCGCTGATGGAATCGGCGCCGATATACGCGCTAAAGGCCGGCGAAGAATTGTCGCCCGTGTTCGAAAGCCCGCTGGGCCTGTTCGATCCGGAAACCATGGGCGCACAGATCGAAGAGCAGTTTGGGGTGCCGCGCCGGCGCTTGAGCGGTTTGATGAGCCCATGGGCGGTGAAGCGTCTCGACGAGTTCGGCGGCGACATCACCAAATTTCGCGTCGCCAAGCTTGTTCCATCGCGGTTGCGCCAAGTCGGCATCGCAAAAACCGAACCGGGCGATGAAAACAATCAGGATGTCTCCTCGCTGGTCGGCAAGGTCGACATCCGCAAGCTGGAAATGTTCTCGCAGAACGATCCGGACGCATATTCCTATTCAGGCGGCTTGAACCGCGCGAACCAGGGCGTTCTGGAATTCGTCGAAATGTTCAAGGCGCCGATCAAAATGCTGCACCCGTTGCTGACTGCAACGCAGGAAGGGAATTATATCGGCACGGAAAATATCGGCGCGATCCCGTTCAACGGCATCGTGATGGCGCACTCGAACGAGGCCGAATGGCATACGTTCCGTAACAACAAGAACAACGAAGCCTTTATCGACCGGATCTTCGTGATCAAGGTTCCGTATTGCCTGCGCATCACGGAAGAACGGCAGATCTACGATAAATTGCTGCGTAGTTCCGAACTCGCCAACGCGCCATGCGCGCCGGGCACGCTGGAAATGCTGGCGCGCTTTGCGGTTCTGTCGCGCTTGAAGCCGCATGAGAACTCGAACCTTTACGCCAAAATGCGCGTCTATGACGGCGAGAGCCTGAAGGAAGTCGATCCAAAAGCCCGCACGCTGCAGGAATATCGCGACGCGGCGGGCGTGGACGAAGGCATGGACGGGATCTCGACCCGCTTCGCCTTCAAAACCATCGCGGCGACTTTCAACCACGACACCAACGAAGTCGCAGCCGATCCGGTGCACCTGATGTATGTGCTGGAGCAGGCCATCAAGCGCGAGCAATTCCCGCAAGAGACCGAGGCGCAATATCTAGAATTCATCAAAGCCGAATTGGCGCCGCGCTATGCGGAATTCATCGGCCATGAAATCCAGAAGGCGTACCTCGAGAGCTATCACGATTACGGGCAGAACCTGTTCGACCGTTATGTCGATTACGCGGACGCCTGGATCGAGGACCAAGACTTCAAAGATCCGGACACCGGCCAATTGCTCAATCGCGAGCTCCTGAATCAAGAACTCTCGAAGATCGAAAAGGCCGCCGGCATCGCAAACCCAAAAGACTTCCGCAACGAAGTCGTGAAGTTTACGCTGCGCGCCCGGGCCGGCCATGGCGGCCGGAATCCTTCCTGGACGTCGTACGAGAAAATCCGCGAAGTCATCGAACGGCGCATGTTCAGCCAGGTCGAAGATCTGCTGCCCGTTATCTCCTTCGGTTCAAAGAAGGATAATGAAACGGAGAAGAAGCACGAGGAATTCGTGAGCCGCATGACGGAGCGCGGCTATACCGAACGGCAAGTTCGCAGACTCGTCGAATGGTATATGCGCGTGAAGCAGGCTGGATGAGGTCGCGGGCGTAGATGAGTATAATTGACCGGCGTCTGAACCCAGGCGGCAAGAGCCTCGCCAACAGGCAACGCTTTATCCGCCGGGCGCGGGCTTTGGTCCGCCGCGCAGTCCATGACGCGTCTGCGGGACGCAGCATCAAGGATGCAGGCAAAGGCGGAGATGTCGTCATTCCCGCCGATGGCGTCCACGAGCCGACGCTTCGGCGCTCTTCGCAGGGCGGGTCCCGCGATTACCTCCTACCAGGCAATAAGAAATTCAGCGAAGGCGACAACATCCAGCGCCCGCAAAGCGGCGGCGGTGGTCGCGGCGGCGATCCCTCCGGCGACGGCGAGGGCGAGGACGATTTCCGCTTCGCGCTGACGGCGGAGGAATTCCTCGACCTCTTCTTGGAAGATCTCGAACTGCCCGATATGGCCAAGCGCGAAGTGGCGGGCGAGGCGAATTTCGAATGGCGGCGCGCAGGTTACACCACATCGGGCTCGCCCAGCGCACTCTCCGTGTCACGCACCATGCGTCAATCGATGTCGCGCCGCATCGCATTGCGTCGACCCAAACCGGCGGAAATCGCCGAACTGGAAGAAAAAGCCGCTGCCTTCGCCGAAGACGATCAAGGCGCCGAGGCAAAGGCGGCGCGTGACGCTCTGGCGACTGCTAAACGCCGGGCGAAGCTGATCCCCTTCATCGACCCGATCGATGTGCGATATCGCCGCCTTGAGGCCAATCCGCGGCCGTCCGCTCAGGCGGTTATGTTCTGCCTGATGGACGTCTCAGGCTCGATGAACGAGCATATGAAGGATCTAGCGAAGCGCTTCTACACGCTGCTCTATCTGTTCTTGAAAAAGCGCTACAAGCGCGTGGAGGTCGTGTTCATCCGGCACACCCATGTGGCGCAGGAAGTCGATGAGGAGACCTTCTTCTATTCGCGCGAAACAGGCGGCACCGTTGTGTCCACCGTGCTGGAAGCGATGAAGACCGTGATCGACGAGCGCTTCCCGCCGGACGTCTGGAACATCTACGCCGCGCAAGCTTCGGACGGCGACAACACCTCCTCCGACAATCCGAAAGCGGCGGCGCTGCTGACGGAGGTCATTCTGCCCTTGTGCCAATATTTCGCGTATGTCGAAGTAGGCGACGACGAAGACCGTCACCCGGCCATGATGCAGGAAATGCCGACGAGCCTCTGGCGCACCTATGCGCGGGTCGGCGAGGCCGTCGAATATATGGCGATGAAGAAGGTCCGTCACCGGCGTGACATTTATCCCGTGTTCCGTGAACTCTTCAGCCGTGAATCCATTGCCGCTTTGGGAGGCGCCTAATGGCGCGTAAGACCACAACATCCAAAGGCGCGGCGGCAAAGCCTAAGGCCAAGCCGCGCGAAAATGCACCCGCCGTCGAATCCGTCGCGTCGAAAAAAAACGCGCCGGCTCAAAAACTGGTGAGCACGCTCACGGGCGATGAATCGAACATCCTGTTCAAGGGCGCGGATTGGGATTTTCCCTTGATCGACCGCATCTATCGCGCGGTTGAGGATATCGGCCTGAACGAGATGGGGATGTCGATCTATCCCAATCAGATCGAAGTCATAACCTCCGAACAGATGCTCGACGCCTATGCCTCCACCGGCATGCCGCTATTCTATAAGCATTGGTCGTTCGGCAAGGAATTCGCACGCAATGAACAGGCCTATCGTAAAGGCTATCAGGGCCTCGCCTATGAGATCGTGATCAATTCCGATCCTTGCATCCTCTATATCATGGAGGAAAACTCCGCGACGATGCAGACGCTTGTGCTGGCGCATGCGGGCGTGGGTCACAATCACTTCTTCAAGAACAATTACGTCTTCAAGCAATGGACGGATGCTGAGGGCATTCTCGATTATATTGCTTTCGCCAAATCCTATCTGGCAAAGGCCGAAGACAAATACGGCATCACCGAAGTCGAACGCGTCATCGATGCGGCGCATGCGCTGCAGAGTCACGGCGTGCATCGGTCGCCGCGCAAGCGCATGGCCGATCTGCGCACGGAGCAAATGCGCGAAAAGCAACGCCGCGATCACGGCGAGCAATTGTTCAACGATTTGTGGCGCACCGTGCCGAAGGGCAAGAAGGCCGATAAATCCGTGGTCGACGCCGACCGCCGCCGCGCCATTCTTGGCCTGCCGGAAGAGAACATTCTCTATTTCCTGGAAAAGACCGCGCCGCGTCTGTTGCCATGGCAACGCGAGGTGCTGCGCATTGTCCGCCAGATCGCGCAATATTTCTATCCGCAGCGCCAGACCAAGATGATGAACGAGGGCTGCGCCACGTTCACGCACCACCGGATCATGAACCGCCTGCACGAAAAGGGTATGCTGACGGACGGCGCGTTCCTGGAATTCCTGCACTCCCACACCAGCGTGGTGATGCAGCCAAATTACGACGATCCGCGCTATAGCGGCATCAATCCATACGCGCTGGGCTTTGCGATGATGCAGGACATCGAGCGCATCTGCGTCAACCCCACAGGCGAAGACCGCGCCGCCTTGCCCGCCATCGCCGGCAATGGCGATCCATACGGCACTCTGCGGGAAGTGTGGGCCAATTACCGTGACGAGAGCTGCATCAGCCAATTCATGTCACCGAAACTGATCCGCGATTTCAGTCTGTTCCGCGTCTCCGACGATGGCGATCCAAGTGAGGATCTCCGCGTCGATGCGATCCACGACGAGCGCGGCTACGCCCGCATCCGCCGAGCGCTGTCACGGCAATACGACATCTCGCGCCGCGACCCGGATATTCAGGTGGTGGATGTCGATCTTGTCGGCGACCGGAAATTGATGCTGCAACACCGCGTCCTCGACGGGGTCATGCTGGCGTCTGAAGACGCGCAGCGCGTCTTGCAACATTTGGCTAATCTGTGGGGCTATCCGGTGGTGCTGACGGAAATCAGTCAGAATGACGAAAGCCTGGCCGAACACACCGCCGACCCTTTCCGGCCGTTCGGGACAGTCTGAGTTAAGCGCTTTCGGCTCTGAGCGATCGACGCGTGTTGCTCTTCCAAAAAGTCGGGAGCGAACGAAAAATACGCTGTGCGTCCGATTTCCCGGGCTAGGCTCAAAGTTCTTCCATTTCGAACCATCCACCAGGTCAACAATTTCGATTTTGTGACACGGTTTAGGCCGCCGGCGCCTTTGCGGCCGGTGCGTCAGGCTGTGACGCCAATACGGCGCAAGCATTGGGCGCGCTACAATTTTTGAGGTACGTCGACGGAACGAGGCGCTGGCTGCGTTCTTATTCGTTGGGAACAGTTGAGTATGGCAGACTTTATGAATGCGCTGATCGCACGTTTACAGAAGAAGCCGGTCACCAGCGGCGTGACGGTGCTGGCTGCATTGCTCCTGCTCTGGTTCATCTTTGGACAGGGCGACAAGGATGTCGCCGAATATCGCACCGCCGCCGTGGACCGGGGCGAAATCCTCCGCGCCGTAAGCGCCACGGGCCAATTGCAGCCTCTCGTTACGGTCAGCGTGGGCTCCACCGTGTCCGGTCCTGTGAAAACCGTCGAGGTCGATTTCAACTCGCAGGTGAAGGCCAACCAGGTCCTTGCCCGCATCGACCCGCAAAGCTTCGAGACCAAAGTCACGCAATTGCGCGCTTCGGTGAACCAAGCGCAGGCCAATCTCGCCGCGGCGCAAGCTGATTTCAGCCGCTACAATATGCTGTCAAAGGAAGGGTTCGCGTCCGAACAATTGATGACGCAGCAGCGCACTGCTGTGAAAGTGGCGCAGGCCAATGTCGCGACCGCCACTTCGCAATTGAGCGCCGCGCAAATCGATATGGACCGCACTATCATCCGCTCTCCAGTCGACGGCGTCGTCGTGAGCCGCCAGGTCGATCCCGGTCAGTCGGTCGCCGCCAGTTTCCAGGCGCCGGTCCTGTTTCAGATTGCGCAGGATCTCTCTCAGCTCGAAGCGGCGATCACCGTGGACGAGGCCGATATCGGCGATGTGCGCGAAGGGCAATCCGTCCAATTCACCGTCGACGCGTTTGCGGGCGAGGATTTCGAAGGCCGCGTGGTGCAATTGCGCAAGCTCGGCGTTGCGACGTCCGGCGTGGTTTCTTACACCGTCATGGTTGAGGCCTCCAATCCGCGCGGCCGATTGCTGCCCGGCATGACCGCGAATGCAGAGATCATCATCGAGCGCAAGGACGATGTGATGCGCGTGCCCAACGCGGCGCTGCGCTTCAAGCCCGCGGACGAGAAACTGCAGGCGGAGGCCGAGAAGCTCCGCGGCGCCCGGCGCATGGCCGGCGCGCCGAGCCCGCAAGCCGCTGGTGGGGGACAAGGCGGCGCTGGAAATCGTGGTGCACAACAGGCAGCGCGTATCGCCGAATGCTTGAAGCTCGACGACCAGCAAACAGCCGCGCTGCAAAAAGCCATGGAGGACGCGCGCGCTTCGATGCCGCCGCCCTCTGCTGAGCAGGATCAAACGGCGCGCCACGCAGCTATGCGCAAGATGCGCGAGAAAGCTTTCGCCGCCATCGAACCTACGCTCACGCCCGAGCAGAAGACATTGCTAGACGGGATGCGCAAGGAGCGCGAATCCAACCGCGTCACGGACTCCGTGTTGTGGGTGCTGCGCGATAAAAAGCCAGTGCCGGTGCGAGTGCAACTCGGCGCCGCATCCGATTCTTACACGGAAGTTTTGAGCGGCGATTTGAAAGAAGGCGATCAACTGATCACCGGCGGCGGCCCGAAGGGAAAGACAAATGGCAATCAAATACCCGGCGGCGGCGGGCCGGGCGGCGTCCGGGTTCGGGGCGCGTAATGCTGGTGTCCGCACACAATCTCGTAAAGACCTATGTCATGGGCGACGAGACCGTGCGCGCCCTCGACGATGTCAGCTTCGATATCCCAGAAGGCGACCACGTCTCGATCATCGGGCCGTCTGGTTCCGGAAAATCCACGCTGATGAACATTGTGGGCGGCTTGGATACGCCCAATAGCGGAAAGCTGGTCATCGCCGGCGCGGATGTCGGCGAGATGGACGATTCAGCTCTAGCGGCGTTTCGCAATCATAAGATCGGCTTTGTGTTTCAGAGTTTCAATCTATTGCCGCGAATGACGGCGCTCGAAAATGTCGAACTGCCGATGATCTATGCCGGCCAACCGCCCGCCGTGCGGCGCAACCGGGCGCGCGAATTATTGGAGCGCGTCGGACTCGGTCCGCGCATGGGGCACCGTCCCACGCAGCTCTCCGGCGGCCAGCAACAGCGCGTGGCGATTGCGCGGGCATTGTCCTGCAAACCGGCGATGATCTTAGCGGACGAGCCTACGGGCGCGCTGGACACGGCAACCACGCTCGAAATCTTGCGGCTGTTTCACGAGCTGAACGATGAAGGCGCCACGATCATGGTCGTGACGCACGAAATGGAAGTCGCCGAATCCGGTAAGCGCATCATCGAGATGCGCGACGGCCGAATCGTGAGCGACCGCGCAGCGCAGCGCCGCGTGCCCGGGGCGGCGGCATGATCAAACCCGCCGATCTTGTCGCCACCGCCGCGCGGGCGGTGCGCTCGAACCCGATGCGCAGCGCGCTGACAGCCTTGGGCGTCATTATCGGCGTCGCGTCCGTTGTGGCGATGGTGTCACTTGGCCGCGGCGCGCAGGCGCAAGTGCAGAACAGCATTTCTAGCCTGGGCTCCAACCTTTTGATTGTTGTGCCGGGTGCGATGAATTCAGCCGGCGTGCGTGGCGCGGCGGGCGGCTTCAACAGCCTCACCATGTCCGACGCGGACGCGATTAAGAAAGACGTCGGCGGCATAATCGCCGTCGCGCCATCCGTCCGCTCCAGCGCGCAGATCGTGGCCGACGGCGCCAACTGGAACACCCGCATCGAAGGCACTGTGCCGGATTATCTCCTCGCGCGGGATTGGGATGTCGCCCAAGGCCGCTTCTTCGACGAGAGCGAAACACGGCAGGCGCGCAAGGTCGTCGTCCTGGGCCAGACGGTCGCGGAGAATCTGTTTCCGAATTCCGACCCGCTGGGTCAGCGCATCCGCATGTCCGGCGGCGCATATGAGATCATCGGCATTCTGCAATCCAAGGGCCAATCCGGCATGGGCCAGGACCAGGACGACATCGTGCTGGCGCCGCTGCAGACCGTGAAGCGACGCCTGTCCGGCCGCCAAGGCCGCCCCGATACGGTGAACCAGATTTCCATCAAGACGGAATCCGAGGATCAACTCGATCAGGCGCAGCAAGACATCGAAACCCTGCTGCGGCAGCGTCACCGCATTCAGGTGGGCGCCGCAGATGATTTCACGGTGCAGAATTTGAACTCCATCGCCGCCACAGCGCAGCAAGCGACGCAGACCTTTACCGCACTGCTCGCCGCCATCTCCGCCGTGTCGCTGCTGGTGGGCGGGATCGGCATCATGAACATCATGCTGGTGTCGGTCACCGAGCGCACGCGCGAGATCGGGCTGCGCAAAGCGCTTGGCGCCCGGCGCGACGATATTCTGCATCAATTCACATTGGAAGCCGTAGCATTGTCCGTAGCTGGAGGGATCGTCGGGTTGATCCTGGGCGTTCTTATCGCCTGGGGCGTCACGACCGCAGCGAAGCTGCCGCTGATCCTGGGCGCAGAGTCCGCGCTCATGGCTATCGGCTTTTCGGCGCTCGTGGGCGTCGGCTTCGGCGCCTATCCAGCCTGGCGCGCTGCGCGGCTCGATCCAATTGAGGCGCTCAGACGAGAATGATTGGTATGAAACGTCTCTCTTATCTTCTTGCCGCGAGCGCGATGCTGCTCAGCGCCCCGGTCTCGGCGGAAACGCTCGATGAAGCGCTGCGCGCCGCCGTGGAAGGCAATCCCGCCATCGCTGCGCAACGTGCGCGGCTAAAGGCGGCGGAAGAAGCCGTGCCGCAAGCGCGCTCTGCGGCGTTGCCAAGCATCTCCGCCAGCGCATCGGCCACGTCATCGCGCAACCGTCTGGAAGATGGCGCCGGCAGCGCGACATTGCGCTCCGACAGCGATACCTGGAGTGGTGGCCTGTCCGCGTCGCAAACCTTGTTCGCCTCTGGCGGCGTGTTCGCCAATATTCGCCGCGCCAGAGCCGACGTGGAAGCCGCACGCGCGAGTTATCGCGCGACCGAGCAGGACTTTTTGTTGGCGGTGATCGACGCCTATACCAGCTTCCGCGAAGCGCAGCAGATCGTGGCGGCGCGCTCCAAGACGGTCGAGAACCTCGAAGTGCAGCGCAAATACGCCGACGCGCAATTCCGCGCCGGCCTGGCCACACGCACGAACGTGGCGCAGGCCGACGCGCGTTTGGCGTCCGCGCGCACGCAATTGATTCAAGCGCAAGGCAATCTGGCGGCGGCGAATGAAAATTATCGCCGGTTGGTTGGGCATCCGCCCGAAGGTTTGCTGCCGGCGGCGGGCGCCAGCAATCTACCGCCTGATCTGCAAACCGCATTGAACGATGCGGTGAGCAATAGCCCAACCTTGATCGCCGCGCGCGCCAGCGAAGATTCTGCGAAGGAAACGCTGAACGCGGCCCGATCTGAGTTCGGGCCAACCGTTTCCTTGGAGGCTGGGTCCGATCTCTCCAGCGGCTTTGATGATTTTGCGGACCGCTCGACCGGTTCGAGCGTGGGGGTGCGATTCTCCATTCCGCTGTTTACCGGCGGGCTCAATTTATCGCGCTCCCGTCAGGCCGGCAGCCAACTCCTGGCGGCGGGCCTGGAGCGCAATGACGCAGAGAACCAGCTACGACAGGACGTCACCACCGCCTGGACCAATCTCACCGCCGCACGCGCCGCGTATGATTCCACGCAGCAAAATGTCGCAGCGGCGGAATTGGCCTATAATGGCGTGATCCTAGAACAGCAGGTGGGCCTGCGCGCGCTGATCGATGTTTTCGACACCGAAGAGCAATTGCTGAGCGCACGGCTCGATCTGGCGTCGGCGGAACAGCAAATCGCGCTGGCCGAGCGCTCCCTGCTCGCGGCCACCGGTCGCCTTACAACGCCGCCGGAAGCCATTGTGCCGAAGAAGCCGAAGCCGCGCGCAAGAGGCGCCGCGCGCGCCGCAGTGGCCGGGCAATAATTGTAGGTGCGGCTGACGCGCTCTCGCGCTCAGTCGAAAATATCGAAGATATCCATGCCGCGCTTTTTCTTGCGGCCGTATTTATCGTATTTGTCGTCGTCATAGCGGCGGCGGTCGTCGTCATCGCGCCGGTAATCGTCGCGCGGTGGCTGTGGAGCGCTGTATTGTTGCGGACGGGGCGCCTCGGCCTCGGGCTCACGCGCCATGCCCATGAGCTTTTCCAGTTCACCGCGATCGAGCCATATGCCGCGGCAGGTGGGGCACATATCAAACTCAACGCCGGAGCGTTGCACGGCTTGCATCGACGCCTGACAATTGGGGCACATCATGAGCGGCACGTGGATCTCCCTTGATTCTGACAAGGTGTCAGATGGGGAGGCTGCGCGGAACTTCCAGAGCCGGCGCCTTCTATCCGCATGTGAAAAAAGTCGGAAGGGGGGCGATGCGGTCAACATGATGCGCGATCTCGGCGTGAATCTGATGCAGGGCTATTTGTTCGCCAAACCTGGTCTCGCCGCGCTCCCCGCGCCTGTCTGGCCGGGCAATGAGGCTGAATTGCGCGCAGTGGGCTGATCGGCGGCGTCGCGCCGGCGCGTTCAAACGCGACTAGCGCTTCGCAAACCAAATCAAATGGCGCGGACCTTTGCCGTTCGGTCGCGCGCGGACGAAGACTTCCTCAACGGCAAAGCCCGTATTCCTCAAACGCCGCGCAAAGCTCTCATCCGGCGCGGCGGACCACACCGCCAATATGCCGCCGGGCCGCAGCGCGGATTTCGCGCGTTCCAGGCCTGCGCGCGAATAAATGCGGTCGTTATCATCCCGCGTCAGGCCGTCGGGGCCGTTATCGACGTCGAGCAAGATGGCGTCATAGCGGCCCGACCCTTTGTCGATGAGCGCCGTCACGTCATCGATCACCAGCTTCACGCGCTTGTCGTCGATGCATCCCGCGCAGAGATCCGCCATCGGCCCGCGCGCCCAGTCGATGATTTCCGGCACAAGCTCAGCCACCGTGAACTTCGCCTTTGGCCCGAGCTGCGTCAGCGCCGCACGGAGCGTAAAGCCCATGCCGTAGCCGCCGATCAGAAGGTGCGGGGCGTCCCGCAACTTCAGGCGCTCGCAGGTCATCAGCGCCAGCTTTTCTTCCGAACCGCTCATGCGGCTGCTCATCAGCTCATTGCGGCCCAACATGATAATGAAGTCGCGGCCATGCTTGATCAGCTTGAGCTCGTCGCCGCCTGGAATGTTTGCTGTGCCGATGAGTTCGCGTGGGAGCATGCGGCTTCATCCCACATCCAGCGCCGCGCGGCCAGGATCAAGCGGCTGCCCAACTCGTCTGAAGTATTGGGTCCATCCCGGTCGGGCGCGCCGAGCGGAAAGTGCGGCCGGAAATAGCGTGCATCTTCGACGCAGCGCGCGAAAGACGGCCGCGCCAGCAGGCGGCCGCGATAGTCGCGCAGGTTCGAGTCTGCGTGTAGGATGAGAAATAATGGCCGTACAGCGCTAGCGCCATTTGCGATGCTCCCAAGGAAGCTGGCGCTTACGCGCCTTCCACCGCCGCAAACAAAGAGGCGTCGCGCACTTCGCCCGGATTCGGCGTGGTGAGGAGTTCTTCGCCGACGAACAAAGAATTCGCGCCGGCGATAATGCACAGCGCCTGCTGTTCCTCGGTCATTTCATCGCGCCCGGCGGCGAGGCGCACATAGGATTGCGGGAACACGATCCGCGCCACGGCGATCCAGCGCGCGAAATCCATCACCGGGATTTGTTCGACGTCCGAGAGCCGGGTGCCGGCGATCGGCACAAGACGATTGATGGGCACGGATTCGGGATGCGGTGAGAGCTTTGCCAATTCCACCAGAAGATCGGCGCGGTCCTTTGGCTCTTCGCCCATGCCCAGAATGCCGCCGCAGCAGAGGTTCATGCCCGCTTCGCGCGCCACCGCGAGCGTATCCAGGCGATCCTGATAGGTGCGGGTGTTGACGACTTCCGGATAATATTCAGGGCCGGTGTCGAGGTTGTGGTTGTAATAATCGAGGCCGGCCTTGCCGAGCTTTTGCGCCTGGTCCTTCGTCAGCATGCCGAGCGTCATGCAGGTCTCCATGCCGAGCCCCTTCACGCCTTCGATCATCGATACGATCGTATCGACGTCGCGGTCTTTCAGTTCACGCCACGCCGCGCCCATGCAGAAACGGCCGGCGCCTTCGGCTTTCGCCTTCTGTGCGGCTTCGATGACTTCGTTCACCGGCATCAGCTTGGAGGCTTTGAGGCCCGTCGGCGCGAATGCGGATTGGCTGCAATAGCCGCAATTCTCGGCGCAACCGCCGGTCTTGATGTTCAAGAGGCGCGAGCGCTGAATTTCGTGGCCGTTAAAGTTCGCGCGCAAAACGCCCTGCGCCAGGAACATCAAATCTGAGAGCGGCGCCGCGTGCAGCGCCAGGATTTCTTCCCGCGTCCAGTCATTCCGTTGCAGGGCGGCCGGGTCCATCGAGCGTATATCGAACATGTCGCATCCTAGAGTCGGCGAAGTGGGCCGCGCTGGCCTTTGCTAGCGGGCGCAGCGCGAAAACTCAATGACGTGCGCAGCTTAGAGCGCTCTGAACATGAGACGCACACGCGGCGGGCTAGCAGCTGCTATTGTCGACCATTATTTCGCCGTCGCGCCTTAGGATTTCTTACCGGTATTCACTTTTGAATAACCATCTATATCTCTGTTATTAATGCATTTTTCATTTCTCCATCAGGGTCTTGCGGGAGAATAAAGGGCCACCCATCTAAACTACACGGTTGTGTTACGGCGGCTTAGATGAGCGCCGTACGCAGGAAGCCTCGACGCCGCCGGATGGTCCGGGACGTTGGATGGGGCTTCGGCGGCGCAGCGCAGCCAAGTCGCTCTGTAAGGAGGGCTCGTATGGCAGTGAATTCTAATCATGGCGGCCTGCTCGCTGGGCCGTTCCTGGTGGGCTTCGAAAGGACCCGGTCGCTCGTAGAACGAGCCGCCAGGGCGGATTCAGAAGGCTACCCACCCTTCAATATTGAAGAAATTGGCGAAGGCTCGGGAAAGAGCTTCAGGATTATTGTGGCCGTCGCCGGTTTTGGTCCGGACGAAGTGACTGCAACGCTCGAAGGCCGCGAATTGGTTGTGTCCGGCGCGAAATCCGAGTCATCGGAGAAAACGTATCTACATCGTGGGATCGCAACACGCCGGTTCCGACGCGTGTTCGCCCTCGGCGAGGGCTTGGAAGTACAGGAGGCGACTTATGCGAACGGATTGCTGTCTATCGACCTCAAAGTCGTGACCCCAGAACAACGGGTCAGAACCATTCCAATCCGCGTTGCAGGCCGCGCTGAAAATGCCGGGCCGACCGCCCTCAAAGACGCCGCCGAATAAGGAGCGCTGCACATGAAACACGAAACTTTTAACGTCGCGACCGCACAGAACCTCGTCTACATCAAAGCTGAGCGCGCAAAAGATCTGGCCGCCGAAATGGGCGCTCAAGCCAACGTCACCGATGATGACGGCAAGCCCTTCGACTTCGATCCCGATGCGATCTGGTATGTCGTGCACGCCGCAGACGGCTCGCGCATTGCGATCCTCGACGACCGGGACACAGCCTTCGCCGCCGCCCGCGCCAATTCTTTGGACCCGGTCAGCGTCCACTAAATACCGACCACTACCCTAACCTACCCCAAAGACTTCAGCCCCCCGCCGGAAACGGCGGGGGGTTTTTCTGTCCAGTGATCGAACAAGCTTGCGGCAGCGCCGTTTAAGCGGCGGACCGCACGCGCTTAACGTCGTCGGCAAGCTTGAACTTTTCCACTTCCCGGGAAAGTTCGCGAGCGTCATTGGTAAGCTTTTGCGAATTCGCCGTCGTCTCTTCGACCATGGCGGCGTTGCGTTGCGTTACCTGGTCCATCTGATTGATAGCCGAATTCACCTCATGCAGCGCAGTGGATTGCTCGCTTGAGGAATCGGCGATCTCGACGACTCGGTCGCGAATCTTCGCCACGTCGGACAGCACAGAATTGATGGTCTCACTTGTTTGTTTAACTAAGGCAGACCCTTCCGTCACATGGCTAGAACTTTCCGAGATCAACCCTTTGATCTCTTTCGCCGCATCCGCCGCGCGCTGCGCCAGCGCCCGCACTTCCTGCGCAACGACGGCAAAACCACGCCCGGCGTCGCCTGCACGCGCCGCTTCCACGCCAGCATTTAGAGCCAACAGGTTCGTCTGGAATGAAATTTCCTCGATCACGCTGATGATCTGACCGATCTGGTTAGACGAGTTCTGAATTTTGTTCATAGCAGCCACGGTCTTCGCCAGAACTTCGGTTGAGCGCTGCGAGTTCTCTTCCGCGGTTTGCACCAATTTCCGCGCCTGATTGGCGCCCTCAGTCGCCCGCTTGACCGTTGCGGTGACTTCATCCAGGGCGGCAGCGGTTTCTTCTAGAGACGCCGCTTGGCTTTCCGTGCGCTCGGACAATTGAGCAGTCGCATCATTCAAAGCACGTGCGCCGGAATACATTTCCCCAGACCGTTCAGCGATCGCGGAGACAACACTGCGCAAGCCCTCACGCGCGGCGTTGAAATCCTGCCGCAGCTTTTCATATTCATCCGGAAAGCGATCATTCAGCGGTTGACGCAGATCGCCCTGCGCCAAGTCCGAAAGGCCACTCGCCAATTGCGACATCACATTGCGAAGACGCTCTTGATGTTCGCGTTCGGCGCGCAGATTGGCTTCGCGCACTTCCTCCGTGGCCTTGCGATGCGTTTCCAGCTCCGCGGCGGCCGTACGACGCGCGACGTCATTGTCCCTGAGCACCGAAATCGCGCGCGCCATGTCGCCAATTTCATCTTGGCGGTCGCAATTAGGAATCGCTGAGTCAAGATTCCCACCAGCGATTTTCTCAATCACACGGCACATGCGCACGAGTTCTTCGAAATATGCCTTCTGCTTGGCGAGGCTCTCAGCTTCCTCCGCTACGATTTCGGCTTGGCGAGCGTTCTCTGTTTCCAACTGAGCTTGATCTGCGGCGGCTTCAGCGGTTCGCTCGCGAATGGCGATGACAGCACGCGCCATCGAACCGATCTCATCCGTGCGTTCACTGCCCTGAATTGTGGCGTCGGTGTCTCCTCGCGCCACTCCGTGCAGGGAATACGTCATTTCGAGGATAGGTGCTATGATGGCCCGGCGGCCCATAAGGCTGATCATTGCCCCTGCGACCAAGCCGAAACCAAGCAGCGCCCACATCAGCATCTGCGCTGTGCTGGATTGATCTGCGCCTGTCTTCGCGGCGGCCGCAGCGTGCGCCGACAATTCCTCGGTCGCCTCAGCCATTGCGGTTTCAAGGTTGGAAAATTTCTCGCGGAACGCCGGCAATTCCGCACTCGCGCCAGCGCGATCCGTTTGCGCGCGCTTCACGATGCCGGATGCGCTTTCAATATAATCGCTCAACGGCTGCTTTAGGGCGCCAAGCAAGCGCTTTTCCGTTTCGGTATACGCGAGACCTTCATTGGTCTTGATCGCTTCATTGAAGTTTCGAGCATGCTCCGAAAGATCCGCGACCGCCTCTTTGCCCGTCTCCTCGTCTTTTTCGGAAGCAGCAAGTAAAGCGTTAATGACGTCGCCTCGGAGAGCGTCGTGCATCATGTCCGCTTCCAAATGATTTCTAAGCATTTGCGAGCTGCGCTCTAAGTCTGATGTTGCATCCTTGAATTCGGTTGCGATCAGACTGCCGATGACGCTCGAGCCCAATAAGAGCGTCACGAGCGCACCGGAGCTCAAAGCAAGCTTCCCGCTCAAGGTGCTCGGGCTGAGTGAGCCTAGCTTCAGCCGTTCTGGAGAAAGCCGTTCTGGCACGTGGGCCTTTTTAGAACCGTTGGTCATTAGCTACTCCAGGGTTGAATAGTGATGCGTAGACCCGCCGTAACGCCGACATCCGCGTCTTTGTCGCCGCCAGGATTGAACGTGAGTTGAAGGTCTGGTTGCACCGTGAGCCACGGCGCGGCTTTGTCGGAAAATGTGAGTTCAAGCGTGGTTTCGTGGTCGGCTGGCGCAAAGCCGGCGTCGCGCGCATTGTCCTGGAAACCGTCAGAAGTGAAGGCGGCCGCCACGCCAATGGATGCCGCGCTGTCGGGCCGCGCGGCGATTGGGCGCTCGAACAGAATTCCTGCTTGTACCGAACCTGCGAAATCTGAGGTGCGCCCGTCGGAGAGCCCCCCGCGGAAAAAGATGGTAGCGCCGGTCTCGCCAGCAGCCCAGACCTTCTTTTCAACCGTGGCGTAGAGGCCCCCGGCGTCGCGCTCTAGAGGGTCTCCCGTGACGGCTGTTGCGTGGATATCGGGTTGCGGCTGCGTGTAAGTCCAGGCCCCGAGTGAAATAGCCGCCGGGCCGCGCCAATTGATCTGTGAAATGACCAACGCACCGTTGTTAAACGCGAGATCCGGCCCTCCGGGTTCGTTGAGGCCAAGCGCGTCGGCGTTGAAGGCGGCGGCCAAGACGTCCATCGACTCGTTCACCGCCGCAAGGAGGCGGAGGCCTGGCGCCGTGGACGGATAGGTCGACGGCCCGTTCAATCCTGTGCCGGACAATTCCGGCGTCAAGCCGAATGAGGCGTTCATCAGGAGCCCCGATGAATCCGTCGCCTGAAATTCCGAATTCAGCTCTTGAAAGCCGGCCCGTGCGCTGAACTTACCGCCGCGGATACCCTGCTCAGCCCAAAGTTCGTAGATTCGGGTGCGTTCCCGTCCGGACTCGATGTTGTCGACGCCTTGCAGCGTGCCGATATCGTCATTGGCCGAAACGCCGGACGTTATGTTCAATTCCGCATGCACTATGGGCCCGGTTCCGCCCGTCAGCTCCGAAAGATCCGCGTCCAGGCTCAAAGCCGTGCTGTCCAGATACCGCGCCCGGCCATTGACCTTTTCGGACCAGCTCGACATGACGTCACCGGTGTAAACGGCGCCGAATTGGATCAATTGGTCTGCCTGCGCCTTGTCCGGCGCCGCCGCTCCGGCGCAGGCGAGTCCTGCTAGGGAATAAATCGCCCAGCGTTTTTTGGGCATTGCTGCATCGCAACACTCTACTTCAGGGCGAAAACTTCCGTTTTGGATCTGCAAACGCGTCGTCTTTCATGCCCAATGGAACGCTAGATTAGCGAAACATTACTAACAAAAATCAAACCTTGAGCGTTTGCATTTGAAAGATAGCAACCTTCAGTGGTCGCATTATGTGATACTGCCTCGCATTATTATATAATGTTTGGTATGAGCTGTGCACGCAAAGGTAGGCGGGTCGATCCAGTTTCCCCTCTGAATGTGGTGAGAATTTAATGAGAACACTTATTTTGTTGGCGGCTGTCGCTGCCATGGCGCCCCAAATCGCTGCCTCCGGCGACGTTTCGATGTCCGCGCGCCAAATTGAGAATTTCCGCGCGATCCAGCCGCACGGCGGCGTCAAGCAGAATGGCCTGCTCGTCGAAGGCGGCTATTGCCGGGACACCCGCTATGCGGTGCGGCCGCAGATTGTCCGTGTTGTGAAAATTGACGCAGCTGGCCTGGAAACCGCCAGCGAGACCGTCCGCATTCTCGGTGCAACCGGCAATCGCAGCCAAGGCTGCGGGTTTTATGTGGCGCGCCCGGACTGGAGCCTTTCAAGCGGCGATAAGATCGAGATCCGGCCGAACGCGGGCTAAAGAAGCCCACGCCAAGTTGGACTTATGACAAGCGCCTAGGCTGCATCCGTTGTGATCTTTGGCGTCAGGATCACCACGATCGCTTCCTTACTTGGCGCAGCGCGCAAAGCATCGCGAATGTCCGCGCGGCGGAAGGTGCGTGCGATGGTCGCCAAGGCCTTTAAATGATCCGCGCCCGCATCTTTCGGCGACAGCAGAAGAAACACGAGGTCGGCCGTCTGTTCGTCGGCGGCTTCGAAGTCCACCCCATTTTCCAACCGCGCAAAGACGCCCAAGGGCGCTTTGAGCCCTGCGACGCGGGCGTGCGGGATCGCGACGCCATCGCCGACGCCTGTACCGCCTAGCTTTTCGCGCTCCTGGACGGATTCGTAGATTTCGGGAGCCGACAATGACGCAACCTTGGCCGCCGCGTCCGCAAGCGCGCTCAAGACCTGCTGGCGGTCTGTAGCGCGCAAACGCGGCAATACGGCCGCTGGCTTCAGGATTTCTGCGAGATCTGTCATTTGCCCCAGTGTTCTGAATGCTGAAACAACAAGGCGGTTCCCGCTGATGCCTTGTCTAACTTTTCGGCGCCGACCGTTCAGGATCGACCCAGCCTATATGCCCGTCCGCGCGCCGGTAGACCATGCTTAGCCCCCCATGCGCTGCATTACGAAACATCAATGCTGGGCTGTCGAGCAGCTCCAATTGTAACACGGCCATTGAAACGGTCAGCGTTTTCACATCGACCGTAGTTTCGGCCACCACAAGAGGATGATCGTTCGACGCGTCCGTTCCGGAATAATCAGCCTCGTTTTCTTCCTGATCCTCGCCGACCGAGCGCAGCACAAAAGACGCCGCAATCTCAGCCGGAAAAGCGTCCTTGGCGCCGTTGTGGTGATTCCGCAAGCGTCCTTTATAGCGGCGGATGCGGCGTTGGAACTTATCCAATGCGTCATCCCAGGCAAAATGCGCGTCAGAGCCGAAGCCCTGCGCCTGCAAGGCGATTCCAGACGGCAGACGGACGACGCAATCCACCTCAAAGCCATGTCCCTCTTTTCCGACAGTAATAATCGCCTCGACGGCCCGGCCGAAATATTTGTCCACCGCCTGGGTCAATTCGTCAGTGATGCGCTGTTGCAACGTATCTCCGACTTGAACATGAAGGCCGGAAACTTGGATCGCGTTTACATTCATCGGTGCGCTGCCTCTCTGGCTAGAGCCCTTCCCGATCAAATTGCATCAGACCGGGCAAGTCGGTCGACAGTTGAAAGCATAGGCCCGCTCTTTTCCAATTAGAGTTCCGTAACTTAATCGGGAATGGATCGAGACGCCGTTGAGGGCGGCAGCGGTGGCGCCAGAGGTTCTCTGGCGGAAAACTAACGTACCATCAGACGTCTACGTTCCACAGAGGACGGAATGCGCATCGCCTCACGGTACTTCGCCACGGTCCGGCGCGCGATCTCCACGCCCGCCTCTTGTAAGATTTCCACGATCCGGTCGTCAGACAAGACCTCATCGGCGGATTCCGCCTCGATGAGCGCTTTGATGCGGTGCCGCACAGATTCCGCCGAGTGCGCTTCGCCGCCATCGGTCGACTGGATCGCAGCGGAGAAGAAATATTTCAGCTCGAACATGCCGCGCGGCGTCGCCATGAATTTGTTCGAGGTGACGCGCGACACGGTGGATTCGTGCATTTCAATCGCCTGCGCCACGACCTTCAAATTCATCGGACGCAGATGGCGGACACCGTGCGCAAAAAACCCGTCTTGTTGACGCACGATCTCGCGTGCGACCTTCAAAATTGTGCGGGCCCGCTGATCGAGGCTTTTGACAAGCCAATTGGCGTTTTGGGCGCATTCCGCAACATATTGGCGCTCTTTGTCCGAGCGCGTCTTATTCGAAACTTCCGCATAATAGCGCTGGTTCATCAGCACGCGCGGCAAGGTGTCGGAATTCAATTCGACCGTCCAGCCGCCGCCTTGCGCGTCGCGGATGTAAACGTCTGGAATGACGGGCTGCGCCGGCGGGCCGGCGAAGGATGCGGCAGGGCGCGGATTCACTGCGCGGATCTCGGCCAGCATGTCGTCGATATCGGCGCGGTCGAGACCACACACCGCTTCGAGCTTCGAATATTCGCGCTTGGCGACCAGATGCAGATGGTCGAGCAATAAAACCATCGCCGGATCAAGGCGATTGCGCTCGGCCAATTGCAAGGCGATGCATTCCTTCAGATCGCGCGCCATGATGCCGGTCGGCTCAAAGCGCTGTGTGAGCTTCAGGACGCGTTCGATTTCCGCGGGGGTTTCACCGAGGCGCTCCGCCAGCTCCACAATGTCGACGCGGCAATAGCCGCCTTCGTCCACCAGATCGACCAAGGCCGCCGCGATCATGCGATCGACGGGCCCATCGATGGCGAGGCCGATTTGCTGGCTGAGATGTTCCTGGAGGGAGATTTCGCGCGTCAGCGCGCCTTCCATGTCATCGCCCAGCTCGACGCCGCCGCCCGTGGCGCGCGACCAATCGACCGCGCCGCCAGCTTGGGCCGCTTGCATTTCAGAGGGCGAATCGTCCGCGCCATAGAGCGTGTCCGGATCGGAATCGATCGAACTTTCGGCGTCGCCGATCGCGGCGCCGTCCGAGAGGGACAATTCCTGAAATTCATCGCTGGCGCGCGAATCATCGGCCTCCTGCGTAGGGCCGTCATCGCTTTCGGCGCGATCCAGAAGCGGGTTTCGCTCCAATTCTTCTTCGAGATATTCGGCCAGTTCCAAGTTCGACAATTGCAGCAGCTTAATCGCTTGCTGCAATTGCGGCGTCATGACCAGCGATTGGCCTTGGCGTAGCTCAAGCTTATGACCAATCGCCATGCGCCGTCCCTACGCTGAGTAGCGTTCGCCGAGATAAACTCGGCGGACGTCTTCGTTGGCGGTCACTTCATCGGGCGAGCCCTCGAACAGAGCTTGCCCTTCATAAATGATCGAGGCGCGATCCACGATATCGAGGGTTTCACGCACATTGTGATCGGTGATCAGAATGCCGATGCCGCGGCCCTTTAGATACAGGATCAGGTCGCGAATATCCTCAATGGCTTTCGGATCGATGCCGGCGAATGGCTCGTCCAACAGTATGAAGCTTGGGCGGGTGGCCAGCGCGCGCGCAATTTCCACGCGGCGGCGTTCACCGCCGGAGAGAGACGTCGCGCGTTGATTGCGCAATCTATCGACGCCGAGTTCGACCATGAGCGCTTCACACATCGCGTGCTGCTTTTCCTTGTCGCTTTCGACGAGTTCGACCACGCACATCACGTTTTCTTCCACGGTCATGCCGCGAAAGATCGATGGCTCCTGGGGCAAATAGCCGAGGCCGAGACGCGCGCGCTGATACATCGGCTGCGCCGTGACGTCCTCCCCATCAATGAAGATGGAACCATAATCCACCGAAATTAGCCCCGTAATCATATAGAAGCAGGTGGTCTTGCCGGCGCCGTTCGGCCCCAGAAGCCCCACTACCTCACCGCGGCGCAGGTTAACGCTGACGCCTCGAACGACCGGGCGTCCTTTGAAGGATTTGCCGATATTATCGACTCTTAACCCTTCGCCGGCGGCGGTATTCCGTGCGTCTGATTGCATCGCGGTTTCCGCGTTCATAGGACGCTACCTCGCTTAAGTTTCCGTGAAGCCGCAGCTATTGCGGCGAGGTCCCCGCCGGTTTTGTGGCGCCTGGGGTCTTGGGCGCCTGTTGGAAGACGCCGCGGACGCGCGGCGGCTTCTTGCCCCCCGCCGTTTGCGGGTTCGACAGGATCGTGGTCTTCCCGGTGGCGACCTCAATCGTCATTTTGTCGCCCTTGATAACATTGTCGCCGCGCGTGACGATGACATTGCCCGTCAAGGTGATCGTATCCGTTTTCATTTCGTAAACGCCGTAATCGCCCCGCGCGCGCTCCTGCGCTGTGAGATAGAGAACGTCGCCGTCCGCGATCAAACGTTCGATTTCGCCAAAACTGGCGCCGAGCGCTTCGCCCGCGCTTTGCGTGCCAGGCGCAGCCGCCGCCTTTTGCGCGAAATAGACTGTGAGCGTCCGGGACTTTAGGCGCGCATCACCTTGTTGAGCGTCTACATTGCCGCTGAAGATCGCTTTGCGCTCTGCATCGATGACCTGCAATTGGTCTGACTCAATGTCGACCGGCCCACCACTATTGGCGATCTGTGCAAATGCCGGGGCCGCCGGGCAGGCCAACGCCACCGCAAGGATGGCGGCCGCTGCGGTTTGACGCGCACTCAACATAAACAGCTCCCCTATTGCCCAGCCGGCGCGGACGCCGCAGGCTTCACCGCGCGGCCCGTTAGACGAGTCCGCACGCCCCCCGTAAACAAGACCACCTGTCCGCCGTCGCGAATTTCATACGCGTTCGACTGGATCGAGCCCATCTGCCCCTGCCCCGATATGCCCGTGCGGCCATAGACCCGGCTCTCCGCCAACAGCACCACGGAATTGCGGGTGTCGAAACTGAGGCCCTTCACGGGATCGAGAAATTTCACTTTACCCGTAAGCTCGATGATTTTCGCCTCGGTATTATAGATCCCAGTGGCGCTCGTCAGCGTGCCGCCCTTCAAATCCTTCATAACCGGCGCGACCAGATCGATAATGTTCGGATCGCCCTTCCGGCGCATCGCCGACTCGGCCAGGACTTGATAGGGCTCGCCCTTCGCCGTCCGGCCCGAAAAGCGCGGATTGACCATGCGCACAATGTCTTCCGCCTCGAATTTCTGCGGCCTGCGGGATTCGCGGTCGATGCTCATCAAAATTGCCGAGATCAGAAGCGCCCCGAGGGCTAAAACCGCCATACTCAGCATCGCGACCCGCAAGCGTTTGATAAATATGACGCGGTCGCGCGCATCCGCCAGCGACGTCAGCCGCTTCGGCTCCCAAAAGTCCAGGCCTGGCGCAACGCCGTGATTCATGCGGCCTGCTTTCCTTTCCCAGTTCCGCGCAGCTCCACCCGCTTCATCGCGCGTCCTGATGACAAGCTGCAAGTCCCGGTTTGACTAATAGCGCCATAGGCGCACGCGCATAACGCAAAATTGTGGCGCGCCCGCAGCTTAGCGGCCCAATTTGCGCGTTCTGCCGTATCACGAATGTGCGAAAACATCTTCCTCGGCCCAGCCGGCGAGGTCCAAAGCGGCGCGGTGCGGCAGAAACTCAAAGCACGCTTCGGCCAGTTGCAAGCGGCCTTCGCGCTCCAACATCGCATTCAGCTTTTTACGCAGATCGTGCAGGTGCAGGACGTCGGACGCCGCATAGGCCAATTGCGCGTCACTGAGGCTCGCCGCGCCCCAATCAGAGCTTTGCTGTTCTTTTTTAAGGTCTTGGCCCAGGACTTCCTTGGTGAGATCCTTCAAACCGTGGCGGTCGGTATAGGTCCGGGCCAGGCGCGACGCGATCTTGGTGCAATAGACCGGCGCGCAAATGACGCCCAGATGCAGCTGGATCATGGACAGATCGAAGCGGCCGAAATGGAAGATTTTCACGACCGCCGGATCGGCCATCAAGGCCTTCAGAACCGGCGCGTCATAGCTCGGGCGCTCAAGCTGGACCACATGCGCATCGCCGTCGCCCGCTGAAAGCTGGATCACGCACAATGGATCGCGGCGCAGACGCAGGCCCATGGTTTCGGTATCGACGGCCACGCCGTCTGGAAAGGATAGGCCCGCGGGCAGATCGCCGCGATGAAGGTGCACGCTCATGAATTGTCCGTGATGCGGGCGGGGCCGCCCTTGATGACAGAAATGCGATGCCCCATGGCGGAGGAAAACTCAAGGTGTGGGGGTGAAGTGCATTCCCTCCCCGCTCATCCCCGGGAAAGCCGCGCCCCTGAGATCATAGAGCGCTTCCAGTTTGCCTGGGTCCCGCCTTTCGCCGGGATGAGCGGTGGAGATGGTGCGCCCCATCTAATCTGATCGCCAGTCTCGAAGCCTATTCGTCTATGTGAAGCTCCCCGCACAGAAACGACATCCCGCGCGCGACACAGCGCCCGGGCCTAGGGAAGAGCATCACTATGCGCAATCAAAACCGCCGGCAAAACCGCCGGCAAAACCGCCGGATCGTTCTGGCCAGCCGTCCGACCGGCATGCCCAGCCCCGAAACGTTCAAGATCACCGAGGCCGACATCCCCGAAATCGCGGACGGCGAAGTGCTGCTGGAAAATCAGATCTTCGCCATCGACCCCGCCGTGCGCGGCATGTTCGACGATGTGAAAAGCTATCTGCCGCCCGTCCCCATTGGCAGACTGATCCCGACCATGGTGCTGGGCCGCGTGGCGAAGTCGCGCAATCCCGCTTTCAAGGAAGGCCATTATGGGCGCGGCTTTATCGGATGGGAAGAATTCTCCGTCCTCAATCCCAACAGCGTCGGCTTTCCGAATGTGAAGGTCGATCCGTCTTTGCCGCTGACCGCTTATATGGGCGCGGTCGGCAGCGTCGCGGGTCATGTGGCGAAGCTGAGCGGCTGCCGCGTGGTAGGCGTGGTCGGCTCAGCCGAAAAGGCGGACATCATCACCAAGCAATTCGGCATGGATACGGCGATCAATTACCGGGAGTCGAGACACCTCGACGCCGCCATCGCCGAGGCCTTCCCCGATGGAATCGACCTCTATTTCGACAATGTAGGCGGCGCGATTCTCGATTCCGCTCTGCCGCGCATGAAAGCGTTCGGCCGCATCGTCGTGCGCGGCATGGTGGCCAATCACAACAACCAAACCGACCAATATCCGATCCGCAATCTGTGGCAGGTCCTGGTGAACCGTATCACGATGCGCGGCATTCTGGCCTATGAGGCCGGCGACATGGTGTATGAAGCCGAGCTGCAGCTGGCGGACTGGGTGCGCAACGGAAAATTGATCGCCGCCGAGAATGTCTCGACCGGTTTGGAATCCGCGCCCGCCGCCTTCATCCGGCTGATGTCCGGCGACACGACCGGCAAGACGCTGGTGCGCCTGACCGATCAGGTGACGACGCTAGAGCATCATCCGATCAATCGACTCCAGATTGATCGCTGAATGATGCTCTACACTTCTGAATCAGAGCCCTTCTTATCCCATCGAACCAATTCACTTCGATCGGGAAGGGCTCTGGCGCAATGGGCCGCGGGCGATGGGCGCTGAGCCAATCGCGCACGCTTACATCAACCCGCCACCGTAAACCCACCATCCACCGCCAAAGTCTGCCCGGTGATCCAGCTTGCGCTCGGGCTCGTCAGAAACAAGATCGCCCCGGCGATGTCTTCAGGCTCGCCGAGGCGGCCGATCGGCGTGCGGTCGAGCGTCGGCTTGGTCCAGGCTTCCTGCTCGAACGTGCCGGCCGTCATCCTCGATTTGGTGAGCCCCGCCGCGACGGAATTCACGCGCACGCCGCGCGGGCCCCATTGCACCGCCAAGGTGCGCGTGAGACCGACAAGGCCCGTCTTCGCCGCGCCATAGCCCGGCACAATGCCGATGCCGAAATAGGAGCTCATCGAGGCGATGCCGATAATCGAGCCGCCGCCTTCGATCTTGCTCTCCGCGATCAGATCCACCGTGCGGCGCGCCATGCGGAAGGCGCCGATCAGCAGCATGTTCACGGCGCGCGCAAAGATCTCCGGCTCGTATTCATCAAGGCCGAGGCTGGGCAGCGCCATACCGGCATTGTTGATCAGGATGTCTAGCTTGGGCAGCGCCTTCGCCGTCGCGTCGATGCTGGCGCCGTCTTCGACGTTCATCTGCAGATAGCGATAGCCCTTCAGATCCACATCGTATTCCGCCGCCGAGCCGCGCGTGCCGGTGATGGTCACTTCGGCGCCGGAGTTGCGATACCACTCCGCCGCCGTGGCGCCGATGCCGCTGGTGCCGCCCGTCACGAGGACGTGCGCGCCTTTGTAATCGTATTTCGGGTTCATACTTTTTCGACCTCCACCCAGCGCATCTCTTTCGAGGATTTGCGCGCCGCATCCAAAATTGCTTGTCCCGCCGCCGCGTCAAAGAACGTGCCGGCGCGTTCGGGGATCGCGGGCTCCTTGCCCTCGATGCGCGCCTTCATTTCCGCGAAAAGGCGCGTGTAGGGCGGCACGTCAAAGCCCATTGTGTGCCAGCGATCCATTTCCGTCTGGATCAGCTCTTTCACAGGGAACGGCGTCGGCGCCGGATTGATCAGATCCTTCGGCGTTTCCATCTTGCGCGGGCCGTCCTTGTTCTCGACCCAGACTTCTTCCGGATCGCCATAGGTCGGTCCGCTTTGAATCCAGGCGCCGCCCGCAGAGCCCGTGACTTTCGTGGCCATGACCAGCGGGCCGGGCGAGGCGTTCGTCGCCATGATCATGCCTTTGGTTCCGCTCTCGGCGACGAATTGCAGCGAATAGCAATCGTCAGCCGTCATCGTGGGGCGGCCGGGCGCGAGGGTTTGCAGCACTGCGCTGACGGCCTTGAACTCACCGAACATGGAGCGCGCCTGATCGAACATGTGGCTGCCGAAGGCGCCCAGGAATCCGCCGCCTTGGTTTTCGTCCTCCCACCACGCGGCAAGCGCCTCGTTCGGGTCTTGCAAACCGGGTTGATGATAGATCCGCAAAAAGTGCAGCGGTTTGCCAATCAGCCCTTCCTTCACCACCCGGCGCAAATGCGCCTGCGCCGTTTCGAAGCGAAACTCCGCCCCCAGCATGTGATGCACGCCGGCCTTTTCCGCCGCGCGCAGCATTTCGCGCGCTTGCGCAAGGTCCTTCGCAAACGGCTTTTCACACATCACATTGCGGCCGGCGGCGATGGCCTCCATCACCGGCTTGTAGTGGGTGTGCGGCGGCGTCGCGACCGTAACGAGCTTGATGCTCTCGTCCTTCAGCACGTCCGGGAGGCTGTCGGCGCCCTTTAGGCCCAAGGGCGCGGCGCGCACTTGGGTTTTCTTCAGGTCACGGCCGATAATGGCCTTCACCTCAAAGCCCGCTTCGGTGAGCGCACGCGTGTGCGTGAACAGGCCGAAACCCGTGCCGACGACGACGGCGCCGATCTTGCCGGTGCTCATATTTTTCTCCTTGCCTGGTCGATGGTTTTGCGGCCCGCCGCCGCCCAGGTCTGGGCGATGGTTTCGATGTCCTGCGTCGGAACTTGCATGTTGAAAATTTCCACGCCGATGGGCGCCGTCGAGCCGATCCTGTCGAGCGTTTGGATAAAGCCCATCAGATCAAAGCCGCCTTCGCCCGGCAGCATGCGTTCGCGGCGCTCGACGATCGGCGTTCTTGGCATCGTCGGCGCGTCATTGATCTGTACGGCATGCACGCGCGATCCGGGGATGGCGGCGAGTTGATCCAGCGTCGCGCAGGAATTGAAGAAGTGGCCGGAATCCACCGTGAGCCCGGCATTGGCTTTGCCGCTGGCCTGCACGATGGCCCAGGCCGTCGGCAGATCTGGAATGCTGCCGAAGGGCAGCCATTCGATTTGCGCTTTCAGCCCGCGTTGCGCCGCGAGATCGCAAATGTTCGCGAAAGCCTCCACCACCGCATCGCGCGGATTGGGATCGGCGATCATGTCCACCACGGCGACCGTTTTCGCGCCCACGCGCGCCGCCGCATCCAGTACAGGCTCGGGTTCGAGGTTCAGCAAACTCATCGCGGCGTCCGGCGCAGACGCTGCGGCGCGGTGCGATGGCAACCAATTGCCAATACATTCCATATCGGAGATTTCGAGACCCGCATCCGCCACACGGCGCACGATCTCGGCGGCTTTGACGCCTTGGCTCTCCAGCGTCCAGATGTCGCCCGGCGTGATGGAGATGACCGTAAAGCCCGCGCGCGCCGCGGGCTCCAGCCGCTCCAGCAGCGGGATGTGCCAGACGGACGGTCCGACCAGGACAAGATCGTTCGGGCCCATTTTCATCCCTTGCTGCGCGCCGTCGTCAGAAGCGCGCGCGCGGAGTCGGCCCAGTCCTGCGCGATGCTATCGATGGGCGTTGTCGCGAGGCTGGAGTGAAACACTTCGACCTCAATCGGCGCCTGACTGCCCGAACAATCCAGCGCCCGGATAAAGCCTGGCAGATCGAAATCGCCCTTGCCCGGCAAGAGACGCGCGACCATGCATTCTTCCATGAGATTGGCGGTCGCCTGCGCTGGGGCGTCGTTGATCTGGACCGTGAAGATTTTCTCGCCCGGCATGTTTGCGAGGTCTTCAAGCTTCGAGCCACTGCGGAAAAAATGCCACGCATCGACCGTCAGGCCGCCATTGGCCTTGCCCGCCGCTTCGATAATACGCCAGGCCGTCATCAGATCAGGGATGCTGCCCCAGGGCAGAAACTCAATATGAAGGCGCAGATCATAGCGCGCCGCCTTGTCGCAGAGCGCCGCGAAACTCTCGACGCATTCGTCGAAGGTCAGCATCGGGCCCATCATATCCACGACGGTTACTGATTGCGCGCCAAGGCGCGCGGCGGCTTCCAGCACCGGATCGGCCCTCAGCGATTTCAGGACCTGCACCAGTTCACCGTCGCCGGTCAGCTTCTCGTGGCTTGGCGTCCAACAGCAGATGCAATCCATCTCCCGCAGTACAAGGCCGTGATCGGCCGCGCGGTCGCGCGCGTCCTGCGCACTCAGACCAGCCGCCTCCAATTGCCAGAGATCGCGCGGCCCCATGGACATGCCCTTGAAACCCGCGCGCCCGGCAGGTGCGAAGCGATCGAGGAACGGTACATGCGCGATGGGAATCCCGCCCATCACCAGATCGTTTGGGCCGAGCTGTTGCATACTCAATCCACGAATTGGCCGGTGTCGATCGCAGTGCTTGGCTCGAGCGTGGAATTCTTGCCGGATTGCAGATCGGCCAGCTGCACGCGCCAGAGCTTCACCGGCGTGGTCTTTTCGGTGCGGATCAGTCGCAGGCCCCAGATGCCGCGTTCATGGCCGAAAGAATTCACCCAATTGCCGCCAAGGCCGGGGTCTTTGTCGGCGATATAGATGCGCACTTTGCCGTCCGGATCGACCTTGTGATTGTAGTTCGTCACATAGCCGTTGCCGTCTTCGAACGTGTCGAGATTTTCCTGCCAGAGATTGCAGAGCTGGAAGTTCCAGTACTCGGCCACGGGCGGATCGAATTCCAACACCAGCGCTTCGCCTTTGGCTTTAGCCAGCCGCCGAACGCGACGTGACGATCCGCGACGCCGCCATTCGACAGATATTGTGCGCGGCTGTAGTCGAGTCGGTTCAGCTTGGCTGAGAAATTGCCCTGCGTGCCCTTCCACCAATTGCGCACCAGTTCGGCGTAGCCGACCACAGCTTGGCCCGCCCAGGCCAGATTGTTCGCCAGCAGCGCGGGCGTTAGCGGTTCAGGTTCAGCGCTGTCCGCGCGCACAATCTTGAATTGCGGCGCGAATTCCTTGGAGCGATCCGTCCACACGAGCCGGATCATGATGCAATTGGAGTTCGGCTGGAGCTGCATCCAATTTTTGCCGGGGCCAGGATCTTTTTGCGACAGGATGATCTCGAACGTCCCGTCCGGATTCACCTGCATCTGCTGGCTCATCAAAAAGCCGGTCGTCTTCAAGTTTGACGGATCGAATTCCTTAAGGCTCGCGACGCCGCCACTGGCCCAATCGCGGGCGCCGGGATTTTCCGGCGCGGGGGCGGACAGGATCGCCATCACGAAGTATGGAATGGTGCCGCGCGTACCGGTGATGATGTAATCGCGCGCTTCGTCGAATTGGCACATCAAATGGTCTTGATCGACGCTCTGCACATTGATCGATTGCCGCCACACCATGTCGCGTAGACGCGGCCGTGTGGGCTCGGCGTTTTCGATCAGGCGCTCCATGCTCGAGCGCGCAAGGCGCGACATGAAGCGATACCATTCGGCGCGGTCGAGATCGGAGGGTTCGTCGCCGAACGCCGAGATCATTCGTCCCGCCGCCTTCAGTGTGTCGCAATAATCGTCCCAGGCCTGACCGGAGAGAAGCCGTTCCGCCGCCTTTTTCTGTGCTTGTGCCTCGGCCATATCAGTCCTCCAGCTTCACAGGATATTTGTCGTAATAAAATTTGAAGCGCTCGCGCGCTTTCGCGACATCGACGCCGAAAACGCCCTCGAGATCATAGATGACCTTGCCGTGCTTGTTGCGTGGGTTTTGCGTGAGGTAGCCCAGCAGCGCGTCTTCGGCCTCCTTGGTCAGCTCCATGCCGGCTTGAGCATAGACCTTGCGCATCGTGCTTTCCTGATCGCCCATATATTCATGGAACAGGACGTCGATGGATTGCTCCGGCCCCCAGGCGTCACGCTGTTCGACGCAAGCGCGCAACAGACGCTCGATGCGATCGATCCAATGTTTGGCGAGGCCTTCGGGATCGATGGGATCACGGCGAATGCGATCGCCATAGCCCAGCATTGTGGTGAGCGAGCGGATCACGGCGATCGGATCGCGGTGCGTGATCACGAGCGTCGCGTCTGGAAACGCCTTTTTCAACGGCGCCAGATTTTCCATGTGCTGCGGCGATTTCAGGATCCAACGATTGGGTCCGCGGTACCAAGTGAGGACCTGCAGCACCTTCTTTTCGTAGAGATAAGACCCCGTGCGGTCATGCGCGAAATAATAGTCGATCCAGCGCGGCAGGCGGGCCTGGAACTCCCACGAATAGCAATTGAGATCCATATAAAGGAGCTCATTGTCTTCGTGAATCGAATCCGCGTCCATGCCGTGCATTGCGGGCATGTAAGGCAGGATTTTTTCAAACATGCCCCAGAAATCGGCCGTGCGCACCGCGCGCGGATCGGGCTCGCCGGGCGCCGGGATGACGGACGGCACCGGCTCTTCGGATTCCCAGAGCGTCAGTGAGCGCAGGCGCTTATCCCGCGCCAGCCAATTCACAAGGTGCGTGGTGCCGGAGCGCGGGAGACCGGCGATGATCAGCGGCTTCTCGATTTTAACATCGTGGATCTCGGGGTGCTTCTTGACGATGTCTTCGATGCGCAGGCGGTTCGCCATGACGCGCACGGCGTGTTGCACCAAGGTCTTGCTGCCGCCCAGCGTCAGGCCTTTATCTTCGTAGATGCTCTGCAGCGAGACCTCGAGGCGCTCTCGAAAGCCGGTGTCCTCGCCGAAATCGGAAAGGCCCGTCATCTCCATCGCCATCTTCAGCACGCCGTCGGCGGTGAGAAGGTCTGGAAAATTTGGATCGCCTTGCCGCGCCGCCGCCTGTTCCGGCGTGATGCGCGGATTGGCCATATCGTCGATGATGATGTCGTTCGCACTCATGCGATGAAATTCCTTAGAAGGTGAGCATGACTTTTGCGGATTTCGCCGGGTCGGAGGCGATCGCGACGGCGTCGAAGAATTGGGTGAAGGCCACGCGGTGGCTGATCATGGCCGAGAGGTCGATCTTGCCTTCTGCGATCATCTCCAGTGCTTCGGCGAATTCAGCGTGCCGGGAATCGGCGATCGAGCCGATCATCATGATCTCGTTCGCCATCATCTTGAACAAATCCAGCGTCGCCGGCTTTTTGTAGAGCGCGATGATGGCGAAGCGCGCTTTGTATTTTGCGATGTTCATCGCCTCGGACAGCGCCGGGGCCGCGCCCGCCGCGTCGATAAAGACGTCCGTGCCGACATTGCGCATGCCGAAGCGATCATGTTCGCCGTGCGCCTTGGCCAAGCCTTCGGTCATGTCGCCGTCGCCGGAAACCTTGATCGCCGCGTTGGCGCCCAGCGCCTTGGCGCGATCGAGCCGGCTTTGTTCCCGGTCCAGGATTGCAATGTCCTTCACGCCGCGATGGCGCAGCATGGCCACGGCGCAGAGCCCGATCGGGCCGGCGCCGATGATGGCGACCTTATCGCTGGCCTTCACATGCGTAAGGTTGATGCCGTGCAGCGCCACAGAAAGCGGCTCGGCGAGGGCGGCCACATCTTCTGAAACGTGGTCCGGCAGCGGATAGAGCGACGATCCGACCTTGGCGTTCGTGATCAGGATGAGATCGCCCATGGAGCCTTCGGCGCCGCTGCCGATATAATTGTCGTCCGGGTTTACCGCGACGCGCAGGCCAGGCTTCACGCCCTGCACATTGGCCCCGACGCTTTCCACCACGCCGGCGAACTCATGGCCTAGCGGCAAAGGCGCGGAGAGGACCGAGCCCGGCGCCAGTCCGCCATTGTGAATATAGCCGAGGTCGCTACCGCAAATGCCGCACGCCTTTACGCGCACCACGACATCATTCGGGCCCGCCACAGGGGCGGGTACATCGTCCAGGCGCACATCGTCGGGCCCGTGGACCCGGGCCAGCTTCATGTTTGTCATATTTTCCTCCCGCGGCTTTGCAGCCGGACGCTCTGGGGCTCATCTTGATCTGAATTGACGACGCCAAGGCCGACTTGGCAATCTCTAGTGTTGTCGCGAACGTGCTGTTATCTTTCTCCCGTGACAAGAATTCAGTCAAAATCGACAGCCGCGCCCGCCCCGCTCTGGACGGTCGAGGCCGAGGCAAACGCGGCCCACGCTCGCATCGAGGTGCGCCGCTATGAGTTTCCGCGCCCGAGCGAAATGTGGGAGCTGGACGACGCGCCGATTTTCTCCATGAGCCTGCCCCGGCCCGGCGGCGCGCATGGCACGGTTCAATACGAAGCCGGTGCCACGCCTGCCCAAAAGGTCGGCGCGATGATGCTGCGGCCCGGCAATGTGCGGATGCACTCGATCGGCGATGGCGGCGTGTTGAGCATATTGCGCTGCCGCTTTGACACGGAAGCGTTCGCATCGGTGACTGCTCTGGCCGATTGGGATCCCGAGCGCCTAAAGCAATGCGCCGCTTTGCACTCCGCGCCGTTGGCGGACGTCACAAAGCGGCTGCGCAAGGAAATTGTGACGCCCAGTTTTGGCGGCGCTCTCGCCGTGGATTCTTACGTCAATCTGATCCTGATCGAGATCGGCCGCGCCTTTCGCAGCCGCAAAATGAACCGGCGCAGCAAAGGCGGCCTCGCGCCCTGGCAGCTGGCGCGGATCACTGAGCGCTTGCGAGTGGCCGATGGGGCTTGGCCCAGCGTGGCGGAGCTCGCCGCCGACTGCCGCGTCAGTCGCTCGCATCTGTCCCGCGCTTTTGTCGAAACCACCGGCGCGACCTTGGCCGATCACGCCGCGACTTTGCGCGTCGCCCGCGCCAAGGAAATGATGACGATCAGCGACGCGACGATGAGCGACATCGCAGCGCGTTTGGGCTTCGCCTCACCCAGCGCTTTTGGAACCGCCTTTCGGCGCGCGACCGGTCTGTCGCCGCTCTCTTATGCGCGCGAAATCCGCGGCGTTTAGGGCAATCTGCGCTGTCGACGCACCGCCTCGATCGATGAATTTCACGCTTCAGCGATTGCCTGACGCCGCGCGACGTCCTTCGGAAAATGCTCCGAACCCCACCAAATCAAGGCGCCCGCGACAAGCGCGAGTACGCTTAAGCTCAGAAGGCTGTATCGCAGCGATTCAGCTTGTTGCGTTGCGGACAACAGATCGCTCACCACCCCTGTCACCACCGGACCAAGCCCGCTGCCGATGACGCTGATGACGATCACCAGCAAGGCCATGGCTTGCGCCCGTAGCTCCGGCGGCATCAATCGCGCGACGGCGTCGAAAGCAGGCCCAGCCCAGAAAGCCGTCAAGAACCCCGCCAAAAGCCCCACGAGCGCAACAGCCGGAACGTTGAGCGGCCCAAATGAAATCTCATAGCCGCCCGGTATGAGGAATTGCAGCACCAGAAGCGGGAAGACGACAATGTATCCCAAAGCCGGCAAGCGCAATTGCCAGCGCATATCGCGCGGGCGCAATGCATCGACGATAAAGCCGCTCGCGAATGAGCCCGCCACACCGCCCACCGCGGAGCCCAAGCCCATCCATGCCCCCGCCTCAACCAGGCTCATACCGTGCGAGCGGATATAATAGGTCGGCATCCAAGTCGCGGAGCCAAAACCAAAGATATTGAAAATGGCGACGCCCAAGATCAGCAAGCGGTACGACGGAACCGCCCAACACTTCGCCGCCGCCTGAATGAGCGATCCCGCCGGCGCCGCTGCGGCGACCGCGCCTTGGCGGCGTGGAGCGACAATCCAAATCAATAAAGCCAGCGGTATTCCCGCAGCCGCGAGCGTGAAGAACGCCGCCCGCCAACCCCAATTGGCGGCGATGATTGCGCCGCCCACCAGGCCGAGCATCAATCCGAAATGCGTCGCCGACGCAAATATGCCCAAGGCGCTCGAGCGGCGGGACTCTGGAAAAATGCTACTGAGCATGGATTGCGAGGGCGGCAGCCCGCCCGCTTCACCCACGCCCACCAAAGCCCGCGCGACCGCCAATTGCAGCACGTTCAGCGCAGCGCCGCACGCGGCTGTTGCGACGCTCCAAAACGCGACGCAGATCGCCAAAACGCCGCGCGCCGACCACGTGTCCGCCAGTCGCGCCAAAGGCATGCTGAACGCGACAAAGCTGATGACGAATACCGGCCCGCCGATCAGCCCCAAGACACTATCGCTCACCGCGAATTCCGCTTTGATCGCAGGGATCAAGATTGAGAAGACATGGCGGTCCGCGTACGCAAGCGCGTTCGTCACGAGGAGAAGCACAAGAATGAACCAGCGATACGTAACAGAACGCTCGCTGCCGTTGGCCGGTGCGCCTCCGTTCATCTGCCCCCCTTTTGTTTTGTTTTGCGGATCATCCCATACCCGGGACGATGCGGGAATGACTTTTTTGCGTCCTCTCAAAGATCGCGATTGAAAGGCACAGGCCGGACACGCGACAAGTGCGAAACGGGGGAGAGGCACGATGACACAACAAACAGGTGTGGCGCGTTTCAAGGGCGGCTGGGCGCTGGTGACCGGATCAGCACGCAAGCAAGGCCTGGGCTATGCCTTCTGCCGCGGACTGGCGCAGCAGGGCATCAATATCGTGCTGGTCGATGTGCTGGCGGAGGATTTAGCGGCGCGGGCAGCGGCGCTGCAAAAGGAGTTCGGCGTGCAGGTGCGGACAGCCGCGTGCGATCTGGGCGCGCCTTTGCCTTACACCGCGCTGGATGAGGCCGTCGCGGGAATCGAAATCGACATCCTGCACTGCAACCACATGTACACGCCGACCGATACGCCGAAGATTTTGGATATGGATTTGGCGCTGCACCACAAGGTGCTGGACGTGAATGCGCGCGCCTACGTGAATTTGATCCACCGCTTCGGCAACGAAATGAAAGCGCGCGGCAAGGGCGCCATCATTTTGACGGCGTCGGGCTCCGGCTTGATACCGACGCCGTACACGGCCGCCTATTCCGGCAATAAAGCGTTCCAGATCGCCTTCGGCGAAGCGCTTTGGTACGAATTGAAAGGCACGGGCGTGGATGTGCTGATCATCGTCGCGGGCCTGATGCGCACGAGCGAAGCGATCTCGGGCTATCCGAATTGGCTGATCGCTGAACCCGCCGATGTTGTGAAAGAGGTGCTGCCGCTGGTCGGCAAGAAGCACATGGTCATTCCGGGGAGGGCAAACAAACTCATCGTTTGGTCGCAGACGAAGATGCAATCGCGCCGCACCTCTATTCAGGCCATGGGCGATTTCATGGCGAAGGGTTTGGGGAAATAAGCGCGCAAAGAAAATTGCGCCGATTTGCACTCCGCGCGTTCAATCTTTCTCGCGGAGCGTCTAGCCGCGCTGCGAGCTAATATTGCCGCCGTCTACGACGATTTCTGACGCCGTGATGTAGCTGGCTTCATCCGACAATAGAAAACGAACGGCGCGGCCGATTTCTTCCGGCTCGCCGATGCGGTTCAGCAAAATGCGCTTTTCAAAAAAACCTTGGGGCAAATTCTCGACTGCCGGGCGCATCATGGGCGTCATAATCTGACCCGGCGAGACGGCGTTGATGCGAATTCCATCCCGCGCCAACGCGTCGGCCATCGAGCGCACCAAGGACAGAACCCCGCCTTTGCTCGCCGAGTAAATCGGATTCATGGCGTTGCCCAGGGTGGCGTTGATCAACGCCATCGCGACGATGGCGCCACCGGGATGCGCCTTCAAATCTTGAAGGAACGCCTGGGCCAAAAACACGATTGGCCGCAAATGCACATTAACGCCGCTGTCCCAAGACTCTGTCGTTACGCCCGCAAAGCCGGCTTTATCCACCGTGCCGGCGCTGTGGACAACGCCGCCAACGGAGGGCAGCGCCGCACGCGTTTTCGCCGCAGCGTCTTTAATCGCGTTTACATCGCGCACGTCGACGCCGAACCCCACAGCGACCACATTGTGTTCATTGGCGATGTCCTTCGCAGTTGCAGCAGCTTTGTCTTCGTACAAATCCCAAAGCGCCACAGGACGCCCGACAGCGGCGGCGGCTTCGGCGCTGGCGCGGCCCAGTCCCGACGCCCCACCGGTAATCACCACACCGGTCGACGGCGCGGCCAATAGAGGTTTTTACGCATCCTTCGCCACGCGGCGTCTCCTTTTTGCGCCGCTACAAGGTTAATCCCCCCGGCTGCGCCAATGCGCCGCGACCCTAACGGAAGAGAATTTCAATTCATAATCAGTTTGAGTGAAGCCGCTCCGCCTTGACCCTCGTAGGAGAGACCTACATTCGGTCTCACACAAAGGTGCGCCCTTGAACTCTCCCACACAAAAATCCTCTGGACTACGCTACGCCGTCATCGGCTCCGGCATGGCCGGAATTCTAGCCGGGGTGAGGCTCAAGCAAGCCGGCGAAGATTTCACGATCTTCGAAAAGGCTGATCGTCTCGGCGGTACTTGGCGCGAAAACCGCTATCCGGGCCTCACCTGCGACGTGCCCGCACACGCTTACACCTATAGTTTCGAGCCGTATGCGGAATGGAAAGCCTATTACGCAACCGGCGGTGAAATTCAGGATTACTTCATCAAGACCGCTGCGAAATATGGCGTGACCCCACATATCCGCTTTAATTCCGAAGTGGTGTCATGCGTTTGGGACGCAGCGTCTTCGCAGTGGACCTTGGGCCTAGTTAATGGCGAAACCTATGTCGCTGATGTCGTGATCGCCGCCTCAGGCGTCCTGCACCATCCGAAAACGCCAGATATTCCGGGCCTCTCGACATTCCAAGGCAAAGCGTTTCACAGCGCCCGCTGGGATGACAGCGCGAAATTAGACGGCGCCCGCGTCGGTGTTATCGGCAACGGCTCTACCGGCGTGCAAATCGTCACCGCGCTCGCAGGGCGCTCAGCGAAGGTCGTGCATTTCCAGCGTTCACCGCAATGGATCATGCCTGTTCCCTATTTTGTGTATACGGATGAAGAGCGCGAAGCGTTCCGCAAGGACCCTGCGCTGATCGATGAGATCCGGAACAACAAGGATTACTGGGACAATATCCATCGCTTCTGCAATGCGATCATGAATATCGATGGGCCGGAAATCGCGGCCGTCGAAGAAGCCTGCCGCCAGAATCTCGAGCATAGCGTCAAGGATCCGGAATTGCGCAAGAAGCTGACGCCGAGCTATCGCGCAGCCTGCAAGCGTTTGATCTATTCCTGGTCCTATTATGACGCCGTGCAAAAGCCGAATGTCTTCGTCGATACAAGCGGCATCGAACGCATCGAGCCGACCGGCGTGCGCATGAAAGACGGTACGCTGCACGAACTGGATACTCTGGTGCTCGCCACCGGCTTCCACGCCGACCGCTTCATCCGGCCGACCAGTGTTGTGGGCGCCGGCGGACGCTCGCTCGACGACGTTTGGAAGGTGCGGCCGACCGCCTATTATGCGGTCACTTTGCCGGACTTCCCGAATCTGTTCCTGCTGAATGGACCAACGGGCCCAGTTGGAAACTTCTCGCTCATCGACATCGCCGAGCGTCAATGGGGCTATATCGAGCAATTGCTTGAACCCTTGCGCGAAGGCTCCGCCAAGGCCGTGGCGCCGAAGCAAGCCGCGCTCGACGCGTATGAAGAAAAGCGCATCGCAGCTGCGAAAAAGACGATCTTCGGTTCGGGCTGCTCGTCCTGGTATCTCGACGATACGGGCGTGCCGGCAAGCTGGCCCTGGTCTTACGACGCATTCGCCGACGCCATGGCGAACCCCGTCACCGCCGATTACGAACTCGCGTAGGGCCGTTTCCTCCCCGGGCTCTATTTGGTGAAGACGCGGCGTTCTCCCGGCGCCGCGTTTTCTTTTTATGCGCCCTCGTAAATCGGCGCCTGATTGCCAGCGCCTCGCGCCGCCTTTAGCGTCCGCCCGAACATACACAGCGGCGAATGCGCCGCGCGGGAGGGGTATTTATGCGTCGTTTTGAAGATAAGGTCGTCGTGGTCACCGGCGGCGGCTCGGGCATTGGCGCGTCGATCGCCGAACGCTTTCACGCCGAAGGCGCGAAGGTCGTCATCGCGGGCCGGGATGCGACGCGACTGGAAACCCAGAAAGCCAAGATCGGCGGCGCTAACGTACGCGCCAAAACTTGCGATGTGTCCAAAGCGGACGACATTGAAGCGCTCATCGCCTTCGCCGTCGCGGAATTCGGCAAGCTTGACGTGCTGGTGAATAATGCCGGCTCGGGCATGTTGGGCCGCGTCACGACGCTGGAGCCGTCGACCTGGCATCATGTGATTGCGACCGATTTGGATTCAGTTTTCTACGCCACGCGTTTCGCCGTTCCGCATCTGCAAAAGACGGGCGGCTCCATCGTCAATATAGCCTCCATTTGCGGTGTGGCGGGTGATCCTGGTTTTTCCGCCTACAACGCAGCGAAAGCCGGCGTTATAAATGTCACTCGATCCTTCGCGCTGGAGCTGGCGCAAAGCGGCGTGCGCGTGAATGTCGTGAGCCCAGGGCTCATCTCCACGCCATCGACCGATCAGACGCCGCCGCCGATCCGCGACATCTGGCATGGGATGATCCCGATGCGCCGCGCCGGCACAGTGGAAGAAATTTCGGGGCTGGTGGCGTTTCTGGCGTCGGCGGACGCGACCTATATCACCGGCCAAAACTTCGTCGCCGACGGCGGCGTCACCGCGCATACAGGGCAGATCGACTTGCTCAGCACGTTCGGGATGTAGAGCGCGCTCGGAGACGGTTGAGCGCATGCTCCGCCGTCATCCCGGTTGCGCGAAGCGCAGACCGGGACACGCTTCCGAGAGCCACCAGCCGCTTCAGAATAAAGCGCAATCTTGCGTGGTAAAGATCAAGCCACTTGAACCTCGTCATGGTGGGCCCCGGCTCGCGCGCTACTTCGCTGTCGCTACGCAGGCTTGGCCGGGGTGACGGTTGAGGTTGTGTTCAACCGCCGAGGCCACTACTTCACCTTGATCACGCTGCATTTCGGGATCGGGTGGCTTTTGGCCCCAACCCAGCGCAGCAAAGCCACGCCATTGGTGTGGCCTGTCGAGTCCAGCCAATTGCCGCCGAGGCGAGGATTCTTCTTTGCGACCACGATCTTCAGCGTGCCGTCTTTTTCAAGCTTCGCCTTGGTCTGATTCGTCCAGACGTTATCAACGGTGCGATAGTCCAGCGATTCCATCCACCAATTGCACAGCTGGAAGTTCCACAACCGGCATTTCGGCACTTCGGTTTCGATCACCCAGGCTTCGTCGTCGGCCAGCTCGTAATAGGCAAAGCCGTAAAAGATGTTCGGATCGCCGCCGCCGCGCTGGAAGAATTTCTGATCGCGCGCGAGAATCTGGTTCGGGTGCTCCATGAACATGGCCGACCAGTCCGCAAAGGTTTTCGCGGTGCCGGTAACCCACGCCGCCGTGTGACTCAAAGCGCGCGTCACGTCTTCCTGCGTGATGGGCTTCGGCTTGTCGGGCGCATCGATCGCTTCGATATGGAACGTGCCCGGACGTTCCTTCGTCTTGTCTGTGAAGGTCTGCCGGATGATGAGTCCGGTGGAGCCCGGCGCGCTCGGCAGCCAGTTCTTGCCCTGCTTCTTCTGGCTAATGATGATCTCGAACGATCCGTCCTTGCTGAACTTCATCTCATTGGCGTCGAGTTCGCCGGTGGAGATCATTGTGCCGTCCACGCCATAGCGATTTTCCTTCGTGCCGAAGGTCAAATAGGGCACGTCGCCTTTATTGCCCCAGACGCGATAATCGCGATCGCCGGTGATGACGGCGTTCCAATAGATATTGTCCGGATTGTCCGCGCCGATCTTGATCGTCTCGTTCGACAATTGGAAGAAGCGCGGGAAGTCGGGGTCGGCGGATTCCATCGCCTGATCGAGCGCCGCCCGCGTCAGCCGCGAGAGATACCGGACGCCCTCGGCCTGATCGAGCTGATTATGCGGCGCACGCGGATCGGCCAAGACCTTGCCGGCTTCGGACAGGCTGCGCAGGAAATTATCCCACACGGCGCTGAAATCCTCGGCGTCCTTTTTCGCCTTCGTCGTCTTCGGCGATTTCGCGGTCTTGGGCATGCTCGCGGCCTTGGCGGGGCCGGCTGCCTTGGGCGCGCTGGCCGGCTTTGCTTTGGTCGCCGTCTTTGCTTGGGCCATGTATTTTCCTCCCTTTAGCGGCTCTGTTCGCGACCAGAATGCGCCGGGCGGCGAAACGGGGCAAACAAAAAGGCGGCGGTTAACCCGCCGCCTCAGAATTTCTCAACGATCAGCGGGCTCCGGCCGCCGCACGCTTTGCCGCCTATTCCGCAGCAATGCTGACCTTTACCGGCTCGGCGGACGGAGCCAAAAACTCGCCCGGCTTCGCGCCCGTATAGGCCCCATTTTCGAAGGTCGGCACGCCGTTGACCAAAGTCAGGCGGGTCGGCATCGGCTTGCGCGTGAAGCGCCATTGCAGGCCACCTTTGCCGTCCGGCACGTCATAGGCCTTTTCCATCTGCTGACGCTGGATCTCATCGAGATTGAACACGGCGATATCCGCGCGCATGCCCGGCGCGATCACGCCGCGATCCTGCAGACCGAAGTGATCCGCGAGTTTGCCGGACATGATATTGACGGCTTCCTCGATCGTGATCGTCTTGTCGTCGCGGGTATATTTGCAAAGCAATAGCGCGTTCTCCCCGCCGCCGCAGAGCATTTGCAAGTGCGCGCCGGCGTCGGAGATGTTGCCCACGGTGTGCGGGTCGCGCATCAGCGCCACGGTTAGGGCTTCGTCCTTTTCGAACGGCGCCATGTGCACGGTGGAGCGCACGCCGTTCTTCAGGATCCAGTCGGCCATCGCGTCGGAGCGGTGCAGGCCGGTCTGGTCGATATAATCCTGCAATGTGATGTGCAGCGGCCCGACGCCATTTTCAGAATCGAACAGGTTCAGACGCTGCGGATTGTTCATCGGCGAATGCGTCCAAGCCTTTGTATCCCAGCTTTCGCGGGCGCGGGCGCGCCACTCAGGATCGGCCAGCATGCGGGCCTTCTCTTCGTTGGTCTCCGCCAGCACGACTTCGTGCCAGACATAATCGTTGGACTGGGCGAAAATCAGCGATTTGTAGAGGCTAAGCGTCGAAGTCGGCGATACGTGCGCATAGCCCGGCCACACATCGACGCCGGCGGCGCGCATTTCGTCCAGGCTCTTTTGCATGCTCGGCAGGATATCCTTTTGGAACATCAAGGTCGGGATGCCGCCCGCGATCTGCACGCGGATCGTATAGCCCTTCAGCAGCGTCTCGAGCCGCTTCATGCTTTGCGGACCGGTCTTACGCATCGAGGTGTCGACGATGACCTGATAGGTCGTGCCCGGATATTTCTGCAGCACGTCGAACAAGGCAATCAATTCCGCATCGTCCGCTTTCATCGACGGCACGGGGCGGTTGTCGCCGTCATGATCGTGCATATTGTCGGACATGCCGAGCGCGCCGGCCGCCAAAGCGTCGTCGAGCAAATCGGCCATGATCTTGATTTCAGCCGGCGTCGCGGCGCGGTCCCAGGCGTCCATGCCCATCGCGGCGAGGCGCAGCGGGATGTGGCCGACATAGGTCGCGTAATTCAGCGGCACCTTCACGGTGGCTTCCAGCGTCTTGCGGTACTCGGACCATTTACGCCAAGACCAGGGCACGTTCTCCATGAACGGCCCAAGCGGGATGTCTTCGAAGAACGAGAAGATCCCAATCATTTCCTGCTGCACTTTCGGATCGGCGTGCAGCGGCGCGGCTGTGAAGCCGCAATTGCCGAGGATCATGGTGGTGCAGCCATAGCCCGGCAGCGGATCGAGTTCCGGCTGCCACCACATGGTCGCGTCATAATGGGTGTGGGCTTCGATGAAGCCCGGCGTGACATAGCAGCCCTTGGCGTCGAACACGCGCTCGCCATCCGCCGCTTTTAGATCTTGACCGACTTCGGCGATGATTCCGTCATGGACGCGAACGTCCGCAGGAAAGGCTTTCGCGCCGGTGCCGTCGACGACCGTGCCGCCCTTAATGAGCATGCGACCCATGCATTCCTCCCGATGAATTTCCGCAGCCTATTGGCGGCCGCTGTTGTTGACACTGTGCCGAAAGACCGCAGCAAGCGCACCTATGAATCTGGATTTTGGATCGAGAAATGATCCGCCTTCGGTCAAATTGTGATGCGGTGGATGATGGAATCCGGTTCGTCTGAGAGCGCCAGAAAGAAAAACGCCGCAGCCCTGTCGAGCCGCGGCGCATTTTCAGTCTTTAGATGTCTGCGAGGCTTATTCTGCTGCAGCCGCGTAAGGCAGATTCTTTTCGCCAGCCATGACGCCTTCGTCACAGAGAATGTCGGTTTTGTCCCAGAGACCATCCGGGATGATCGGGAAAATGCCGAGTTCTTCGCGAACCTGCGGGATAGACTTGTCGAGATAATGCTTCCAGTTCACGCACATCAGCGGGTGGATCCAGTTGCGGCCCTGTTCGGCGCCGAGAAACTCAGCATCGTAACACATGACGGCGGACGCCGGATAATGCAGGCCGTCCTTCATCATCGTCTTCGCGCGCAGATAGGTCTGGATACGGTTGAAGAACATCGCCAGCTCAGGCTTAAAGTACTTGCCGCGGGCATGAAGGTTTGCCGTGACGAGCGCGATTTCGCCGCCATGGTTCGGACCGAAGCCGGTGACCATGTGCTCTACGTCATGCGTCAGCGCAGATTGCTTGAAATAGAAGCTGAGGTCGGAATCGACCACCATGCCTTGATAGAAGATGTCGAGCTGGAAGCCCGAATTCACGATGAAATCGTGCATCTTCGCGCCGAGCGTGCCGGGCGCGCAATGCGCGACGTCTTCCGCTTTAATGTCGAACAGATCGCGGTCGTCCAGCCATTTCTTGAAGGCCGGCAGACGGGCTTTTTCTTCTTCGAACCACTGAACGACCTTCGCGAAGTCTTCCAGGCTCATCAGGATCTGCGCCACTTCCGGGATATAGGCGGTGTTCGGCAAATCAGCGCCGTTTCGGCGCAGCATTTCCTGGGCGATCAGTGCGCGCAGGGACGCGTTGTTCAGATAGGCCGAGGACGAGATCATCACGGAGGAATCCGTGGTGTGCTTTTTGATCGAGCCATTGAAATAGGCCAAATCGGCGTCGGCGACTTTTGGCTGTTCAGTCATTCGTTTTTCCTTCCCGATTAGGGTTTATTCTGCGGCTTCCTTCGCGGCGTAGGGCAGATCTTTTTCCCCCGTCATGACGCCTTCATCCACGAGTGCGTTGCTCTTGTCGAACAATCCATCGGGGATAACGGGCGTAATCCCGAGCTCCTCGCGGACTTGTGGAATGGGTTTATCCAAGAATTTCTTCCAATTGACGCATCCCAGCGGATATTTCCAGTTTCTTCCCTGCGTGATGCCCCAATATTCGGCGTCGTAAATCATAACTGCCGCCTCAGGATAGTGCAGCGCGTTCTTCAACAAGGCCTTGGTGCGTAGAAACGTCCCAAACCGGTTAAAGAACATTGCAAGTTCCGGCACGAAATATTTCGCGCGAGCATGCTGATTGGCCACGATCAAAGCGATCTCACCGCCATGATTGGGGCCGAAGCCCGTAACCATGTGCTCGACGTCGTGCGTTAACGCCGATTGCTTGAAATAAAAGCTGAGATCCGAATCGACCTTCATGCCCTGATAGAACAGGTCGATATTGAAGCCCGAATTCACGATGAAATCATGCATCTTGGCGCCCAGCGTGCCGGGCGCGCAGTGCGCGACGTCTTCACCTTTAATGTCGAAGAGGTCGCGGTCGTCTAGCCATTGCCTGAATTCCGGCAGCCGCTTCTTCTCTTCTTCGAACAGCTGCGCGACCCTGGGCATGTTTTCCAGGCTCGCCATGATTTCGAAGACCTGCGGGATGTTCGCGGTGATCGAAATGTCCGGCCCGTTCCGGCGCAGCATCTCCTGCGCGAGCAATTCGCGCAGGGATGCGTTGTTCAGATAGGACGACGAGGAAATCATGACGGAAGATTCCGTCGTGATCTTTTTCGCGCCGGCATTGTAATAAGCGATGTCCGCGTCGGTGACCTTCGGCCGTTCCATTCGCCTGCTCCCTTGTTCGCCTATTCGGCAGCCATGCTCATGCTGAGGGGCGCGTATTCATTGGCGTGGGTGACGAATTGGCCCGGACGCGCATCCGTGGCTTTGCCGCCTTCAAAGGTCGAGACGCCATTGACCATGGTCAGGCGCGTCGGCATCGGCTCGCGCGTGAAACGCCATTGGATGCCGCCTTTGCCGTCCGGCACGTCATAGGCCTTGATCATTGGGCGGCGTTCGATCTCGTTCCAATTGAAAACGACGATGTCCGCTTTTTTGCCGACTTCCAGGGTGCCGCGATCGGCGAGACCAAAGTGACCGGCGAGTTTGCCCGACAGGAAGTGCACGGCTTCTTCCACCGAAATCCACTTTTCATCGCGGACATAGCGCGTGAACAGAAGCGCATTCTCGCCGCCGCCGCAGAGCATTTGCAAGTGCGCGCCGGCGTCCGAAATGTTCGGCACCGAACGCGGATTGCGCATGAGATCGACGGTGAGCGGTTCGTCCTTCGGAAACGGCGCCATGTGCACGGTGGAGCGCACGCCGTTCTTGAGGATCCAATCCGCCATCGCGTCGGAGCGGTGGAGACCGGTTTGATCCATATAATCCTTCAGTGTGATGTTGACCGGGCCGACGCCGTTTTCGGAATCGATCAATTCAAGCCGCTGCGGGTTGTTCATTGGCGAATGCGCCCAGGCCTTCGTGTCCCAGCTTTCGCGAGCGCGCGCGCGCCACTCAGGGTCGGCCAGCAAGCGGGCCTTCTCGGCATTGTCTTCCGCCGTCACGACTTCGTGCCAGACGTAATCGTTCGATTGCGCGAAAATCAGCGACTTGTAGATGCTGAGGACGTTGGTCGGCGATTGGTGGGCCGCTGTGGTCCAGAGATCAACGCCTTCATCGCGCAGGCGATAAATGGTGTCGCGCATCGCCGGCATGATGTCTTTTTGGAATTCCAAGGTCGGGAACGCGCCCGCCGCTTGAACGCGGATCTTACGGCCCTTCAACAGACCGCCCAGGCGTTCCAGCATCGCGCCGCCCGTTTTGCGCATGAAGCTGTCGACGATCAGCTGAACGGTGGCGCCGGGATAGCGATCGAGCACATCGAACAGAGCATTCAGTTCGGCGTCGTCCGCCAGCAGCGTTGGGATTGGACGGTTCTGCCCGTCATGGTCGAACAGATTGGTCGACATGCCGAGCGCGCCGGCCGCCAAAGCGTCGTCCAGCAAGGCCGCCATTTGCTTGATTTCGTCCGCAGTCGCGGCGCGATCCCAAGCCTCTACGCCGAGGACGGCCAAACGAATGGGGATATGTCCGACAAAGGCCGCGTAATTCGCCGGCATCTTGATGCTGGCTTCCATCGTCTTGCGGTACTCGGACCATTTGCGCCAGGTCAGCGGCACGTGCTCAAGGAACGGGCCGATCGGGATGTCTTCGAAGAACGAAAAGATCTTGATCATCTCGAGCTGCGCAGCGCGGTCATTGCTCATCGGCGCGGCGGAGAAACCGCAATTGCCCATGATGATCGTCGTGGTGCCGTAGCCGGGAAGTGGATCGAGGTCCGTCTGCCACCACATCGTGGCGTCGTAATGGGTGTGGGCTTCAATGAAGCCGGGGGTGACGTAGCAGCCCTGAGCGTCGAACACGCGCTCGCCTGCATTGGCCGTCAGGTTTTGGCCGATTTCGGCGATCACGCCGTCTTTTACGCGGACGTCCGCCGCATATTCCTTGGTGACGCCAGTGCCGTCGACAACCTTGCCGCCCTTAATGAGCCAATTGGTCATTGCTCTAAACCTCCCGATGGGTTTCTTTTTGGACGGCGTACGCCAGTCCATATTGGGCGTGATCATGCCGAAACGCCGCCCCGTCCGCGAGGGGCAGCCTTGCATTGTCAATCAAAAAATGATCTTTTTTCGATCATGGAACGATCAAGTGGTTCGAAAGCCCTTTTAATCACCTTACGCCGGCAGCTGCGTCAGCGCGGCTGGACCACCGCTAGCATCGCCCAAGCACTCAAAGTCGGGCCGGCCACCGTGCAACGCTGGCTCGGCAATCGGGGCCTGACGCTCGACAAGCTAGAGACCCTGGCCAGCCTTTGCGATCTCAGCCTCGCCGATTTGACGCGCATGTCTGAGAAGCCGCCGCCCGAATTGCGTCACGAGCTAACGCCAGCCCAAGAACGGGCTTTGTCCAAGGACGTGTTTTTGGGCTTTCTGTTCGTCGCCCTCTTAAGCGGCGAAGATTGGCGCGGCATCGGCGATGATTTGGACATTTCCCCGCGCGCGGTTGAGGCTGGCTTGCATCGTCTTGAGCGGCTGGCCCTTATCGACCGTTTACCCGGCGGACGCGTGCGCCCCACGATCGATCGCGCGCTCATTTGGCGGCGTCCGCACATGCGGGCCATGTTCGAGCGGCGCATGAAACCGCAATTCATGGCGATGGACTTTTCGGCGGAAGAGGCCGTTTACGCGTCCGAAACGATCAAGCTGTCCGCCGTGGGTGCGGCACAGCTGGCTGAACTGATCGAGGAATTCCGGCGCGACGTGCAGGATTTGACGGCCCGCGATCGCGAAACCGCGCATCTGCCGCGCAAATGGCATGCCGTGCTCTGTGCGTTGAAGCCTCTCAATTGGACCGGCGCCCTTGCCGCCTCCGCCGCCGCGCTGAACACGCATGAACCCACCCGGACGGATTGAAGACGCGGCGTTTCTCATGCAGAACCCACAAACGATTTGAGAGAGAGACCCCCGATGAAGACCCGCGCCGCCGTCGCATTCGAAGCCAAGAAACCGCTGGAGATCGTCGAGGTGGACCTCGAAGGGCCGAAGGCGGGCGAAGTGCTGGTGGAAATCATGGCGACCGGCGTCTGCCACACAGACGCCTATACGCTGGACGGTTTTGATTCCGAGGGCCTTTTCCCATCCATCCTCGGTCATGAAGGCGCTGGCGTCGTGCGCGAGGTCGGCCCCGGCGTGACCAGCCTGAAACCCGGCGATCACGTGATCCCGCTCTACACGCCCGAATGCCGCCAGTGCAAAAGTTGCCTGTCGCAGAAGACGAACCTCTGCACCGCCATCCGCGCCACACAGGGCAAGGGCCTGATGCCAGACGGCACCACCCGCTTTTCTTATAAAGGCCAGCCGATCTATCATTATATGGGCTGCTCGACCTTTTCAAACTTCACGGTGCTGCCGGAAATCGCTTTGGCGAAAATTCGCGACGACGCGCCCTTCAACACCGCCTGCTATGTCGGCTGCGGCGTCACCACAGGCGTCGGCGCCGTGATCAACACAGCCAAGGTCGAGCCGGGCGCGAACGTCATCGTGTTCGGCCTGGGCGGCATCGGCCTCAACGTCGTGCAGGGCGCAAAGCTGGTCGGCGCCAACATGATCATCGGCGTCGATCTCAACCCCGACCGCGAGGCATGGGGCCGCAAATTCGGCATGACGCATTTCGTCAATCCGAAGGACGTTTCCGGCGACATCGTCGCTTATCTTGTGGCGCTGACCGATGGCGGCGCGGATTACACGTTCGATTGCACCGGCAACACGACCGTCATGCGGCAGGCGCTGGAATCCTGCCATCGCGGCTGGGGCGAGAGCATCATTATCGGCGTCGCCGAAGCTGGCAAGGAAATCGCGACGCGGCCGTTCCAATTGGTGACGGGCCGCGTCTGGAAGGGCACCGCGTTCGGCGGCGCGCGCGGCCGCACCGACGTGCCGAAAATTATCGATTGGTATATGAATGGGAAGATCCAGATCGACCCGATGATCACGCATCAATTGCCGCTGGAGCGCATCAACGACGCCTTCGATTTGATGCACAAAGGTGAAAGCATCCGCAGCGTGATCGTGTACTAAACAGCTTTCAAAAACGGAGGATTCCCATGATTTCTGGTGATGGCGTATACACGCACGTGGCCGTTGGCGCGAACGATCTCGAAGCGTCGAAAAAATTCTATGACGCCGCGCTCGGCGCGCTTGGACTTTCCTATCTCGGCCCATTTGGCGAGAAAGCCATTTTGTACGGCAAGGACAAGCCCGCGCTCCTCGTTTTAAAACCCGCGAATGGTGAACCGGCGGCGGCCGCAAATGGCGGCACGATTGGTTTTACCGCAGCGCAGACTGCGCAAGTGGACGCCTTCCACGCCGCTGGATTGGCGAATGGTGGAACGTGTGAAGGCGCGCCTGGACCGCGTTCCCTGCCGGGAAGCTACGGCGCCTATCTGCGCGACCCTGTCGGCAACAAGATCTGCGCTTATTCTTTCTCCGCCACGTGATCGGAAAGTTCGTTAAGGGATCGGCGGCGCAATGCGCCGCCGATCTCATTAGGGGGGTACGTTATGAGTCTTGAGACGCTGAACGCACATCGATGCTTCGGCGGCGAGCAGGCCTATTTCCGCCACCCGTCGCGCGAGACGAAGACATTGATGCGTTTCTCCGTTTTCACGCCGCCGCAAGCGGCTGACGGAAAAGTCCCGGTGTTGTTTTGGCTGTCGGGCCTCACCTGCACCGAAGACAATTTCACCGTGAAAGCTGGCGCACAGCGCGCAGCGGCGGAACTGGGCCTGATGATCGTCGCGCCGGACACCAGCCCGCGTGGCCCGGACCTCGAGGGCGCCGACGTGCCGGACGATCCGGACAAGGCCTATGATTTCGGTCTGGGCGCCGGTTTCTATGTCGACGCCACGCAAGCGCCCTGGGCCAAGCATTACCGGATGTATTCCTATTGCGCACAGGAATTGCCGGAACTGATCGCGGCGGAGTTTCCGCAGGCCGATCTCAGCCGCGTCGGCATCTTCGGCCATTCGATGGGCGGACACGGCGCGCTGACGATCGGCCTGAAGAACCCCGAAAAATTCCGCAGCATTTCGGCCTTTGCGCCGATCGTTTCGCCGCTCAATTGCCCATGGGGCGAAAAAGCGCTGGGGAATTATATCGGTCAGGACCGGGCGCATTGGCGCGCCTATGACGCTTGCGCCTTGATCGAGGATGGCGCCTGCACACGAGACCTGCTGGTGGATCAAGGAACAGGCGATCAGTTTTTGACGAACCAATTGAAGCCGGAGCTTTTGAAGGCTGCCTGCGACAAAGCCGGTCTGCCGCTGACGCTGCGTATGCAGGACGGCTACGACCATTCCTATTTCTTCTTGTCCAGCTTCATGGACGATCATCTGCGCTGGCACGCGCGGAATCTGGCTTAATCTCGCGCGGCGCAGAAGCGCGCTAGATGAGGATCTTCTGCGGCTTCAGGAAATCACTGTGCGCTGCTTCCGATAAATTTTCTGCGACCTGCGCCCCGAGTTCCCCTGAAAGGTCGCTCTGCCGGCGGCCGTCTGAACCTACAGGCGGACCTTCGCGCTTGAACCGCCGGTCAGGACCGACATAGGCGCCGACGTCTTCTTCCAGAAACTTGCGGTGGTCACCGGCGACCCAATAGATTCGCTGTAACAGAACGGCGGGCGTGATGGGTTTGGCGACGAAAAAGTTGGCGCCGCAATCGCGCGCTTTCCAGATACTGCTGATGCGCGCGTGTCCGCTCACCAAGATGATGGGAGCGTAATGGTTGTTGGCAGCGGATCGACGCAGATCACGGACAAATTCAAATCCGTCATCGTCCTCGAGTTCGGGGTCGATAATTACAAGATCTACATTGTTGACCGCCAGAAGCTTGTGCGCCTGTTCAACACGCTGGCTGCGCAAAATATTGTGCACGCCAAATCCCGATAGGATTTGCGACACCACGTCTGCGCTGTGCGTGTTGCGATCAATAATCAACACGACCGCAGTGGACAAATTGAATTTGGAATTAACGTCCATCGGCTTGGCCATGGCCGCACCTTCACCCAGCGGTCATTTCGACGAATGTTCGAGAATGACCCTCCAATATTAAATACATCAAGAATGGCCTGCTCAGAATGATTTCCAATCATCCTCGCTTTGGAACCGTTTTAACGCCGTCGCGGTCTGTCTTTGTCCAGAGAAGGCGGCAACGCATTTTTGCGCCGCTTTGACGGTGAGGGGCGCTTTATCTCGCCTTGCCGCTGGAGCCGGGGCTGAACCCAGGTCCGCGGCGCCGTATTCAACGCGGAACCGCGCCACTTGCCGGCCCAATTCCTGCGCTTCATTATTCAGGGACTGGCTCGCAGCCGTCGTTTCTTCAACCATCGCTGCGTTCTGCTGGGTGACCTGATCCAATTGGTTCACGGCCGTGTTCACTTCGCCCAAAGCAGTTGATTGCTGACCGGCCGATGCTGATATTTCGGACACCAGGGCGCTCATCTCGTTGACTTGATCAACGATCTTGCTCAAAGACGCGCCGGCCTGGTTGACCAATTGTACGCCGTTTCCAACGTGCTTCGAACTATCGAAAATTAGCGCTTTGATCTCCTTAGCTGCAGCTGAGGAGCGCTGCGCCAACGCCCGCACTTCTTGCGCCACGACCGCAAAACCGCGCCCGGCGTCCCCCGCACGGGCAGCTTCCACGCCGGCGTTTAGCGCCAAAAGATTGGTCTGGAACGCGATTTCATCGATCACACCGATGATCTGCGAGACTTGACGCGACGACCTTTCGATCTCGCTCATCGCCGCAACTGCTTCCGTCACCACTTCACCGCTTTTCGAGGCGTCCTGCCGGGCGTTGCCGACAACCTTGTTCGCCAACGCCGCGCCCTCCGCGGTCTTGCGGACCGTCACCGTCACTTCATCGAGCGCTGCCGCTGTTTGCTCGAGAGTTGCGGCTTGTTGTTCCGTCCTGCGCGAAAGATCATTGGCTGCCTGTGCAATTTCTCCAGCGCCCGATTTTACCGCAGTGGCGTTGTGCATGATCGCCGCCATGGCGTCCTGCATCGCAGTCACTGCGCCATTGAAATCGTCGCGCAGCGGCACATACGCCGCCGGCACGTCTTTGGTGACGCGGTAGGTCAGGTCGCCATTGGCCAGCGCGGACATGCCTTCGCCAAAAGAGCCGACCACGAGGCGTTCTGCAGCCGCAATGGCTTCGGCCTGCGATGCAATACGCGCTGTTTCGGCGGTGCGTTGGTCTTCTTCCCGCTGTCGCGCCGCTTGTTCCGCAGCTTTGGTTGCGACTTCGAGATTTTGTAGGGCCGTGTGAAAATCGTCCCGAAGCTTGAGGTAGGCTTCGGGCAATTCACGAACGATGCGATAGGCGAAATGGCCGTTCGCCAAAGCGCCCATGCCATCCCCAAACGCCTCGACGACCAATTCTTGCGCGCGCGTCTGCGCCTCTTCCTCACTTTGGCGCCGCGCCGCCTCAGCGCGCACCTTTTCCTCCGCACTGCGGCGTTCGGCGGCTTCGTTTTCAATCAAGCTGCTTTTGAATTGCTCCAGCGTACGGCCGATCTTACCCGTTTCGTTGGTGTCTTTGAGGCAAGGGATGTCGAGATCCTTGTCGCCTGACGTCAGAGCGTCCAGTGTCTTCAGTAAAGCCTGCAGTCGGCGCGACAAACCGTTGGAGACTGACCATGAGAGAAAGCCAGCGGCCGCCAGGGCCAGCACGATAAAGCCGAGCTCCAGTATCAGTTTCCGCTGCAATTGCTCTAACCGAGCGTCCAGCAAGCGATCGAGTTCACCTTCGCTCGCGCGCCAAGCGGTATCAACTTGATCGGATAACGCTTCCAGCGACGCCTTCAATTCGGCAGAGTCCCCGCGGCCTTCGGCAGCCGCGCGCGCGCGCGCCATTGCAGTATTCGCTTTGCTTTGAAGCGCCTGTATCTCCGCGCTCATGGCGCGATCAGATTCGCCGGTTTTATTGCTTTCAACACTCGTGGTGAGAGAGGCAATCGCCTCCTCAGCAGCGAAGTTTAGGCGGTCAAGACGCACGGCATAGGCATTTGTGCTTCCGGCGTCTTGCTGCTGCGCCAATACTTCCTGCAACTCAAAAATCCTATGGTCGAGCTTGGGCAGACGCACAACAGTCGCGTCCATTATATAATAACTGTCGCGGTCCGGATCGAGCGTGAGATTCGATCCGTCTGCGACCTTTAATATGAGCTCGCGCCCTTCGCCAAAGCGCTCAGCTTGATTCTTTGCGGCGGCGTAGTCGTAAAGCGCCGTGCCGACTTGGAATTTATCGCGCAGATATCGGGCTGTGTTTTGCGTCTTGCCGAAGTGATCCAGGTGTTCGGTCTTTTCCAACAGCGCGCCGGAATGGATCGAATCCCAAATAGCGGTCAGCGCATGGACGCCATCCTGTTCTTTCTCGGTGAAAGTGATCTGCGACCGCGACGATTTCACAAACATTGTCGTGGCAAAAACCGTCGATATCGCGAACATGCCGGAGATGATGGTTAGCCGTCCGCCAAGGGACATTTGGCCATTAATTTTTTCAAGCACGACACACACCCTCTGCCTCATTTAAGGCTCGAGCGAAGGCGTACCTGGAAGATGTGAATGCAACGCCAATCAAATGTTAGTGCTCGCGTGCATTTTCCAGGTTTTGCGCGTTATAAGTGTATGTGATTGAACAATTTTTTCGGTGCTGCGTTTACCGATAAATCCCAGAAGACGGATTCGAAGCGTTAATGTTTTCGAGGGGGAGGTAAAAAACATTCCAGTTTTCAATCCTCTCTGCGGGAACGTAGAATCGTTGACGGACGCTTTCCTGCAGCATCTGGTCAATGGCAATGCATGGGCCCGCACGGTCCCGGGCTCGGCGCGTAAATCCAACGCCATTTGGAATTTTTTTGCGCCTTGCGTTTTGTTGACGTCGAACGCCCGCCCTGCGCTCTCGTTGTGTTTCTAAAACTTTCGCGAACGCGCGCAGTTGATGTCCACGCGTTTGCAACGCATTCATGGGCGTGGCGCGCCCACGGCCCTGAAACGCGCGAGAGCGACTAAGGAACAATATTATGAACGCCATCGGATCCGGAAAGCTGGCCGTCATCACCGGCGGCGCCAGCGGCATCGGCCGCGCCGTGGGCACGGCGCTGGCCGAGCACGGCATGAAGGTGGCGTTGATCGACCAGGGGCCGAGCGTCGAGGCGACGGCGGCGGAGATCGGGGGCGACGTCGGGGGCTTCATCTGCGACGTCAGCGATCGCACGGCGATGCAGGCCTTGGCCGCGACCATTCAAACACGCTTCGGCGCTCCGCCATCTGTCGTGCTTAACAATGCCGGCATTCATGGCGGCGCGGATGCGCTCTCAGGGGCCGTGATCTGGGACCGCACGCTCGCAGTGAACCTATTCGGCGTGCTGAACGGCGTGCAGGCCTTTGTGCCGGCGATGATCGACAGCGGCCAGCCGGGTGTCGTCATCAATACCGGCTCGAAGCAGGGCATCACCCAGCCGCCGGGCAACACTGCCTACAACGTGTCGAAATCCGGCGTGAAAGCGTTGACCGAAGGTCTGGCGTATTCTTTACGCGAGCAAACCGGCGGGCGCGTCACTGCCCACCTTCTGATCCCCGGCTACACGCATACCGGCATGACCGGCGGCGGCGAAAAGCCCGCTGCTGCCTGGAGCCCGGAGCAACTCGCCGGCTTCATGCTGGACAGCCTTAAACGTGGCGATTTCTATATTCTGTGTCCCGACAACGACGTCACGCGCGCCATGGATGAAAAGCGCATGGCCTGGCACATGGGCGACATTATCGAAAACCGCCCGGCGCTGTCGCGCTGGCATCCCGATTACAAGGACGCGTTCGCCGCCTTCATGGCGAAAGACTGAATTGATCGCAGCGTCTATAAAAAAACTTAAGAGGATCGCATGAGCTTGAAGAATTTCGTGACGCTGGGACGATCCGGCCTGCGGGTCAGCCCGCTCTGCCTCGGCGCCATGACGTTCGGCGAAGATTGGGGCTGGGGCGCCAACGTCGCTGAATCCGAAGCGATGATCTCGGCCTATCTGGATCGCGGCGGTAATTTCATCGACACCGCCAATATCTACACCAACGGGCATTCGGAAAAGATCATCGGCGATTTCTTCAAAGCTCGTAAAGGCACGCGCGACCGCGCCGTGATCGGCACCAAATTCTATTGCAGCCTGTTTGACGGTGATCCGAATGGCGGCGGCGCCGGCCGTAAGGCGATGATCCAGCAATGCGAGGAATCGCTGCGCCGGCTGCAGACCGACTATATCGACCTATACTGGCTGCATAATTGGGATATCGGCGCGCCGATCGACGAGACCATGCGCGCGCTCGATGATTTGGTGCGCGCGGGCAAGATCCGCTATGTCGCGTTCTCCGACGTGCCCGCCTGGCGCACCGCCGAAGCGCAGACTATCGCCGCTTTCCGCGGCTGGGCGCCGATCATCGCGCTGCAATTGGAATATTCGCTGCTGGAGCGCACCTCCGAAGGCGAGTTGATTCCGATGGCGCAGAGCATGGGCATGGGCGTGATGCCTTGGTCGCCCCTGAAGCGCGGCTTCCTGACCGGCAAATACCGTCGCAGCGATTCAGCGAACGGGCCTTCCGGCGTCTTGGGCCGGCCGAGCGATAAGGATTTCGACATTATCGAGCCGCTGATCGCCGTCGCGGAAGAGGTCGGCAAGCCCGTCGCCGCGGTGGCGCTGGCGTGGGTGTTGGCGCAAAAGGGCGTGACGTCGCCAATTATCGGCGCGCGCAATTCTGAACAAATGCTGCAGAATCTGGACGCCCTCGACGTCAGTTTAAGCGATGCGCAGATCAAGCGTCTGGACGACGTTTCGCGCCCCGTCTTGAACTTTCCTTATGGCGTCAATCACGGTCTCGCGCCGGTGCTTGGCTTTCCAAACACAACGATCGACGGGAAGACTGTCGGCCCATCGCCGTTCCTCACCAACCCAGAGCGGTACTGATCGGGACGCGCCGGGAAAAAACCATTTCCATACCGAGGACCGGCGGTATCGAACGGCAATAGCCAACTTTGAGCATTCGATGGCGTTGTTGTTCCGGAGCCGGACTCTTATGCGCCCGCCGCGTCTGGCCGCTGCCCACCGCAAATCACGTCGGTTACCAGTTGCGTATCCATGTATTCCTGGCTCTGGATGATCTTTCCGTTACGGATGGTGATGAGAAAGTGATATTTGTTGACGTACAACTTCCCGGACGCGTGGATGCCGCGAGATTCCGCCTGCACGGCCACGCGGTCATCTTCTGCGGTCATGCCCGTTACGGTAAACTTCAGGCCCTCCGGAAAGGCGTCGAGGACAGAGCTGCAAAATTCCGCCAGTTGCGGCTTGCTGAAGCTGCCGGAGATAAGCGTGTCTCCGGGAACGTGCAGCGTCATCGCGTCATCATAGATGTCCATCAGCGCGGGGATATCGTTGCGCGTCAAAATGTCGAAATAGCGTTCGACGAGGTGCTTGTTATCACTCAAACTCATGTCTTTTCTCCCGGTTCAAGACGTTTAAGCCGTCTCATTTTTTCGACGCCGCCTTTGGCGAATGCTTCCTGCCTTGCCAGCGAAGGCGCTTTATTGGTCCATTCTCGCGCAATTTTGCAGTGAATGATATACGGGCGCCATCAAGCAGCGCCGCAGTTTTTGAGCGCGCGGCAAACTCCGCATGGGCGGAAGCGCTGGCGGAAGGATTGCGCGCTCAGTTCGCCTTCGCCCTAGATCGGTTTTGTTTCGAGCAGTAGGACCGTTATGGACATCCCCGGGTACACCATCTTCACCGGCGTGACGCCATTCGCCGACCATGTCGGGCCGATCCATCAGAAACAGGTCAAGAACGAGGCCGGCCAGGAAGAGCATTGGGTGGCGCTGCGCGTCGACGACCGGCACGTGAATGTCTGGGGTTTCGCGCACGGCGCCCTGATGACCTGCATGGCGGAATTCGCGCTGAACTCGCCGGCCTACAAGCATGGCGGGCCGCCGACCGTGATCATGCAGATGAGCATGAGCTTCATCGCGCCGCCAAAGAGGGGCGACATTTTCGAAGCCTGCGGCGTGCTGACCAAGGGCACGCGCACCATGTTCTTCACGGATGCGAAGGGTTATGCGGGCGGCGAGTTGGTGTTCGCCGCCACCGGCATCATCAAGGCGCTGAAGGGCTAGTTTGCGGGCCTGCGCCTGTCACCGCCAGGAGAGTAAAAGTACGCCGCGCCCCCGATAGCGGCGGATCATCTCGTCCGTCTGGAACAGCTGTGCGATCTGGCCGGGAAACGGGAACCGCCGCCAGTGAAACTCGCAGAGAATGAGATCGATCCTGCTCATCACATCGCGCTTCAGCAGATGCGGCAGAAGATCATATTCGGCGCCCTCAACATCCATCTTCACCACGATTTTGGTGTCGGGCGTCGACCTGTCGAGAAGAAAGCGCGCCAGATCCAGCGCCGGTACGGTGCGGCGGCGCCCCAGGGATTGATCGCGCGCCAGGCTCAGCACAGTCGTAGAGCCATCGTTCGGGTGATAAGCGTCATCGCGGCCGTCGAGCGCGATCTCGATATCGCCATCCGACGTGCCGGCTGCGGCATGCACAAAATCCACCGGATTGGCGGCGTAGTGGGGGGCGTCCTTTACCGCCTCGTCATGCAGTTCAGCTTGCAGCTCAAGACCGCACCAGCGGAAGTCAGGCGCCAGCGCCGCATAAAAGCGATCAAAAACCTTCCGGTTGTTGAAGCCAAGATCGCAAAACAGACGGTCGCTCGCCGTCCATAATGCCGGGCGCTGGCGAATAATCTCGACTGAGCGATCGATGACCTGCGTTTGCTCCGCCAACAGATAGAACGGGTCGCGGGCTTCGATCCAGGTCTTGAGACCGGTTGGAAGCGACTGGCTCAGCGCCTTACGGCGGCGGCGGCTGATGCGAGGCAATGGTGCGGCGAACATATGACGGCTCCGGAAGCGTGCACGCCGAATGGAGGAGCGCCCGCTTTTGCCGATCCTTCTAGGAGCAATGCACGCGACTTAGAAGCAATAATTCCTGCCGCGCCTGCGCTAGAAAACAAATACGCCACGCGCAAGCTTGCCGGCTTCCAGATCGTGGAAGGCGTCTTCGAATTGATCGAGGCGATAGCGCTTGGTCACCAGTTCATCCAGTTTCAGCGAGCCGTTTGAATATAGTCGCAAATAGGCAGGAATGTCCTTGTGCGGCTGGGACGCGCCATAGCGCGCGCCGAGGATTCCACGATCGACATAAGCCATGGACATGATCGGCAATTCATAGGTCGCATTCGCTTTCGGCACGCCGACGATTACGCAATTGCCGCCCCAGGCCAGACACGCCACGGCGTTCTTCAGCGCTGCCGGACTCCCCGCGCATTCGAACGACCAATCCGCGCCGCCAGAATGCGGGTTCACCGGATCGGGTAGGAGTTCGCGGATGCGCACCACCGCGTCTTCTTTTGAGGCGTCGATGAAATCCGTGGCGCCGAAATCGCGCGCCATGGCTTCGCGGCTCGCCAACAAATCCACCGCAACGATCCGCGCGGCGCCCGCGAGTTTCAGCCCTTGAATCACATTGAGGCCGACGCCGCCAATGCCGAACACTGCGCCGGTGTCGCCCGTGGCGACGTTTGCGCGATGAATTACGGAACCCACGCCGGTCAGCACGCCGCAACCGATCAGACAGGCCACATCCAATGGAATGCTGGGGTCGATCTTCACTGCCTGCTGTTGTTTCACCACCGTCAGTTCGGCGAAGGTTGATGTCGCCGCAAAATTCGACACCGGCGCGCCATGCAAGCTAAACGGCTCCGTGCGATTGCCAAGCGTGGCGCGGCAGCGCGTCGGCCGCCCGCTTTCGCAATGCGCGCAATGGCCGCAATTGGCGAGCGTGTGTAGCGCGACGTGATCGCCAGGCTTTAGCGCCGTCACGCGCGGGCCGATTTTTTCGATGACACCAGCGCCTTCATGGCCCAGCACGGCGGGCGCGGCCCAAGCGATGGTGCCGTTTACAACGCTGAGATCCGAGTGACAAATGCCGCTGGCGGCGATGCGCACTAAGACTTCGCCGTCCTCAGGTTCGCGCACGGAAAGGTCCTCGGTGTAGGAGATCTTGTTCAGGCCTTCATAAATCAGTCCGCGCATGTATTTTCTCCCTCGAGCCGATCAGCGCAGATCGAGATCGTCCCAGACTACGTCCGCGCACATTTTGTAGAATTCCGGGCTGCCCCAGGGCGCATTGACCTGCAGGCGTTTGTGCTTGGCGTTCACGTAATAGTTCTTGTCGATGCCGCCTTCCTTCGTCAGCTGGATCAGCGGCTGGGCTTCCTTATCGAGCGATTCATTGTAGCGGCGATAGGAGGGCTCTTTCACTTCAACGCTGGATTTTTTCTCACGCAGCACGCGCATCATGCATTGCGCGACGTAGGACGACCAGAGCGCATACCAGGCCGGCATTCCCGTGCCGCCGGTCAAAGGCTGCGAGTTCGGGCCATAGAGCATGAACAGGTTCGGGAATTCCGGAACCATCATACTGAGATAGGCGCGCGGGCCGTCGCCGGATTCCCACTTCTCATGCAGGTCGATGCCGCCCCGCCCTTTGAACGCTGCGGGCATCAGATATTTCTCGACCTCAAAACCCGTGGCGCAAACAACCACGTCAACCAGACGCACCGCGCCATCGGCGGCCTCGATCCCGGCTTCGGTGAAACGCGTGATATCGCCTGTGACCAGTTCGACATTCTTCCGCGTGAGCGCGCGATACCAGCCATTGTCCACCACCGGGCGGCGCGAGAACGGCGCGTAATCGGGCATCAGTTTGTCGATCAGGTCTTTGCGGCCGCCGGTTTCCGTCTCGATATATTTTTTCAGCATCGTGCGGATCGCGTCGTTCGCCGCGCTGACGTGGCCGCCTTTGGCCTGCCAGTCCTTGTCCACCAGCTGCATGCTGAGCAGGTCGAACAAGGGCGCGGTGGAGGTGTAGCGCCACCAATGCCAATAGCCGGGGAAGTTCTGGATCAGCCAGGCCAGTTCCGGCTCAATCGGCTGACCGTATTTTTCTCGCGGGCTAATCCATTGCGGCGTGCGCTGAAAAACGAAAACCTGCGCCGCGTCTGCCGCGATGGGCTTTAGCATCTGCACCCCGGTGGAGCCATTGCCGATAATCGCGACGCGTTTGCCCTTCAGGTCGAGATCGTCCGGCCAACCCGTTGGGTGCACGAAGCGGCCCTTGAATGTTTCCTTGCCCGGGAAGTCAGGGATCTTGGCGTTGGCGAATGTGCCGACGCAGGTGATCACAACGTTTGCGTCGAGCTTTTGCGCGCCGTTCGGGCCTTGCAGGTCGAGCGACCAGATATTGCGCGCCTCGTCGAATACAGCCGCTTTCAACTCGGTGTTGAGCAGCGCGTTCGACGTGATCCCATGTTTTTCGGCGACGTGGTTAAGATACGCGCAGACCTCGGCGCCCGGCGCGAAATATTGCGACCAGGGATAGAGCTTTTCGAACGAATGCTCATAGGTGATCGAGGCGGTGTCGACGCGCACATCCGGATATTTGTGGCGCGCCCAGGTGCCGCCAATCTGGCTTTGCTTTTCGATCAGGACATAAGGCAGGCCCAGCAATTGGCATTGAATCGCCGCCGCGATGCCGGCCCAGGCGCCGCCGATAATGGCCACCTTGAAACCGTCCGGCAGCTTTGGCTTCGCGTCATCCCAATGCGCAAAATAAGGGTAATCCCGGAAGGCCGTCAGATCGCGCCGCGCCTCGAATTCGAGGTCGGACATGGTCTTGCCGTTGACCAGATCCATCAGCCTTCGCAGGCGCGGCAAAGGCGGTTCAGCCGGCTGTACCGGCGCCGCGTTTTCGGACAGCCACGTCACGGCGCCGTCGATCAGAAAGGCCTTCTGTTCGGGGCTCATCTGCGCCGGCGGCGGAAGCGCCTCGATGGCGGGATCTTCCGTCTGATGCGCTAAGGCGATGCGCACGGCGTTGAGATCCGCCAATTCGACGCCGCGCCGGATAAAGGCAGGTTCCACCGAAAGGCTCATGCAATCCCGCCGCGCATCCGCTTAAAAACCCAAAGATCAGCGGCGACTAAGCAGTCCGCCTCCAGCTCTTACAATGCGGCGGCCGGGCCTTTCCAGATCGGCGGAACTTTACCTTTGTTGGCATCCGTGGCCGGCGTTCATTACAGCGGCGCAGGATTGACCTAGATACGCGGAAGTTATAGCTTTTTGTTATAAGTGATCGCGCACTCATAGACGATCAGCGTGCAAACCAGCGCGCATTGGGAGGAAGACATGGGTCTGAAGCGTCAGGGCCCAGTTTCGGCGGCAAAAAAACCGTGTGCGGGCGTGAAGTCTGCTGCGCGGACGGTCGAGATCATCGAATACTTCACCACGATCAGCCAGCCAGTGCGCACGCGCGAGATCAGCGATGCCCTGAGCATTCCGAATTCCAGCGTCGATGAAATCCTACGCACGCTCGCAAGCAAAGGCTTTCTGGCCTTCAACCGCCGCACCAAGCGTTATGCGCCATCTTATAAGATCGTCGGCATGGCGCAGGCCATCGAGCGCGGATTTTTCGGCGGCGGCTGCGTGCGTGAATTGCTGAACGATCTGAAGCAAGAGACAGGCGCCTCCGTTTATCTCACCTCGCAGAACGATTGCTGGATCGAAAACGTTGCGGCGGTACAGGGCTCTTGGCTCGCGCCGAACGGAGAAGATTCCAATTTCCGGCGCGAGCTTTTGTTTTTCGACGGCGGCGCCTGGGCGCCGTCCACCAATTTTGCGGGCGCCATGCTGACGCTGCGCTCGAATGTCGAGATCATCGATCTGGCGGTGCGCAGCCAGCAAATCGGCTTGGCCCCAAAATCCCAGTGCGCCATGAACGACCTCATCGAGAAGGTAAAACGCATCCGGTATCGCGGTTTTGCGCTCTGCCGCCGCGATGACGATGTGAAAGTGGAATCCATCGCCTGCCCCATGCATCTCCCGCAAAGCGACGCGCCGATGGCGGTCGGCCTTTTGGGCGATAAGCTGCTCGAAAACGACCGCAGCGCCAACGAACTGGCCCGCACGATGCAACATCTGATCGCCCGGCACGTTCAAAACTGGAGCGCGGCGGCGATCTAAGCGCGCCCAGACGAGACATGCCGCTTTGTCGCCACATCTGGCGGCCATAGAGACGGTATGGTCAAGACAATCAACACCTTGCTCTGTACGGCGGCTGTGGCCGCCCTATCAATCGGCGTATCTGGCTGCGCCACCCAGCCGAAGGTCACCGCCGTACAAGGCGCCGAACTGGCCGGTCGGCGCGACGACGCCGAAACGCTCAGCCGGCTGACCGCCATGGCGATCGACGCCGCAGCGCTCTATCGCGAAGCCTATGGCCGCGCCACCGATGGCCCATTGAAGGATGAACTTTCCAGGCTCGCCGCAGCGCGCGATCAAGTCGCCTCCAATCTGCAATTGAAGTCGCAAGAAATCGGCGTGCGGCCGGAGGAGAAAGGCCAGCCCACCGGCGCGCGCGAACGTGTCTTCGCCAAAATCGGCAGCGTAATCTCCGACAAGAACAAATCCGCCGCCGCAGACGCCTTCGAGTCGGAAAAGACCTTCGCCCGCGCGCTGCTGGACGCGGTGAACAATCCGTATATCAACACGGATGTGAAGGCGACGCTGCGGAGCGCGCTACCGCAAGTCGAGCAAGACCGCGACCGCATCGAAGCCTTCGCGCGGAATTTGGGCGCACCGGTCTAAACCCGTTAAAAACGCATGCGATCTCGGCGTAAGGTGCGACGGATCCTCCATTCCGGGTAGGCGGAAGGCCCTGCCGGTCCATTGACCCGAGGGCGCTGCGGCGTAGGAGCTTGAAGCGTGAAATTGCGAGTCTTTCGATGAACGCCCCTCTGCCTTTTAAGGTTTACGACGCCGACAACCATTTCTATGAGCCGGAAGACGCCATCTTCCGCCATTTGCCGAAGAAGTGGGCGCGCGATTTTCGCTTGATCACAGAGGCCAATGGCCGCCGCCGTCTCGCGATCAATTCAGTCATTTCAGACTATTTGCCGAACCCGACCTTTGAACGCGTCGCGGCGCCCGGCACTCACTTGAAATATTACAAAGGGGAAAACACCGAAGGCCTCTCCATGCGCGAACTCGCAGGAAAGGCTGTGGCCCCGCCGGATTCCTGGCGCTATGGCGCGGATCGTCTGCCGCTGCTGGACCAACAACACGTCCACGCCGCCTTGATGTTCCCGACTTTGTTTTCGGTCATCGAGCACGGTTTGTCCTACAATCACGAGCTGATGCACGACGCCATCCACGCCTTGAACGCCTGGACGGCCGAGGAATGGGGCTTTGCACGCGAAGGCCGCCTGTTCGCCGTGCCGGTGATCGGCCTTGCGGATATGGATCGCGCTTTGGCCGAACTCGAGTGGCTCATCAAGCAAGGCGCGCGCACTGTGAATTTGCGCCCCTCGCCGGTGCCGGGTTATCGCGGCGGCCGCTCGATGGGACTGCCGGACTTCGACCCCTTCTGGGCGCGTATCGCGGAGGCAAAAATGTTCGTTTCCATCCACGCCTCGAATTCCGATTACGATCACCTTATCAAGATGTGGACGGGCGGCTCTGAATGGCTGCCGTTTGATTCTGATCCGTTAGTGAATTGCATGCGCATTATCGACCGCGCCATTTCCGACACCATCTCCGCCATCATCTGCGGCGGCGTGTTCGATCGTCACCCGGACGTGCGTCTGGTCAGCGTCGAAAACGGCGCGAAGTGGGTGGCCCCGCTGATCGATACGCTGGGTTATGTTTACGGACAGATGCCGCAGAAATTCAAATCCGACCCGGTCGAAGCTTTCCACCGCAATGTATTCGTGGCGCCCTTCGTCGAGGACGATTGGAAAAAGCTGGGCACGGTCATGCAAACCAACCGCATCCTGTTCGGCAGCGATTATCCGCATCCAGAGGGCACTGAAAACCCTCTAGACTTCATCGAGAAGATGGGCTCCTTCGACATGGTCGCAACAGAGCAGATCATGTCGACCAATTTGAAGGGCCTTCTCGAAGGCGTGCGGAACTAAACCCATTCCCGATGTCCGTGACGAAACTCCAAACGCGATAGAATGGGTCTATCTTTTTAATCAGAGCCCTTCTTATCCGATCGCTCTGATTCATCCCAATCGGGAAGGGCTCTAATTCATGAGTGACGTCGTCCGGCGCCTTCAGGACACGCTTTCAAACAAAGCGGATGTGCAGGGCATTGAGTTCAATGGCGCGTGGAGCACCTGGGGGGAGGTCGCGCTTCATGGCGAAGCCCTGGAATCGCAGCTCCTCGCCGCGGGTGTGCCTGCGGGAGGGCGCGTCGCCGTCGTGGTGCGCAATCGCGATGTGCACGCCAGCGCGATCATCGCCGTCTTGGCGCATGATCGCTCCGTCAGTTTCATCTATGCCTTCCTGCCGCCCGCCGCGATGGATGCCGCCGTGCGCGATATGCCCGCCGCCGGCATCCTCGCCGCCGACGACGATTGCGCGGCGATTGAGGCCGTTTGCGCAGAGACCGGTCGCGCTTTGATCGCGCTGGGCTCGATTAAAGGCGGTCCGCAAAAGAAGCTGAACGGCGACCCGAGCAAAGCCGCCCGCTTCAACAACAATGCGCCCACAGAACCAGGCGTTGAAGTGTTGTCCAGCGGCACAACCGGCACACCGAAGCGCATCCTGATGCCGATGCGCCTCCTGGAGCGCGCGGTTGGAA
>Ga0247831_1000299_pt1 | contig 110708 bp, 101 predicted proteins | sample LaCruzMarch2015__9_FD_192406 | JGI IMG/M metagenome (GOLD analysis project Ga0247831, IMG submission 192406) | Freshwater microbial communities from meromictic Lake La Cruz, Castile-La Mancha, Spain - LaCruzMarch2015_1m | ecosystem: Environmental > Aquatic > Freshwater > Lake | place: Spain...
GCGATCAGCGCCACCTTCAGCGACACGGTTTGCACCAGTGCGGTCGGCACCGTCTTCGGCTACACGCAGGCGCTCTTGCAGGCGATCAGCGCCACCTTCAGCGACACGGTTTGCGCCAGTGCGGTCGGCACCGTCTTCGGCTACACGCAGACGCTCTTGCAAACGATCAGCGCCACCTTCAGCGACGCGGTTTGCGCCAGTGCGGTCGGCACCGTCTTCGGCTACACGCAGGCGCTCTTGCAAACGATCAGCGCCACCTTCGGCAACGCGGTTTGCGCCAGTGCGCTCAGCGCCGCCTTCAGTTTGCAGGTTGCTACCAAAACCCATCAGGGTTTTTACGCTGCTGTCCCGCATTTCACCCAGCAGTGGCTGCGGGTTGTTCTGTGGCAGGGCAAAGGCGCTGATGGACAGGCTGCTCAGGATCACGGCGGTAAGAATTTGCTTTTTCATGTTCAGGCTCCTCGTAAGGGCGGGTGTAAGTGAGTACGGAGCCAATCATACTGATGAAAATTTGATGAAGAAGTGCAGGCTGGGCATGGTAATCATCGATGGCATCGATAGTAGGGTTAATGTTTTATTTATCATGTGGTTATATTGATTTTTGAGTGTCTAAATGATGGTTTTTGGAGCGATTGTGCATGATCATTAATATCTAATTTGTCGATGTATTGCGTTTGCTAGCCTGCGCTTCAGGTGGTGGGCATGGCTTTGCTTGAAATATCGAACGGCTGGTGCGTATTTTGTACGCTTCGCCGTTCGACTACGGCCTCTTGCATCAATAAGGACAACAGCAAATGAGTACCCTCGACCGCACCGCCCTGGCTGAGCTATTGCGTGGTGTTGATGAAGTTGAATGTGTGACGCCCGATCTCAATGGCGTGCCGCGTGGCAAGGTGATGACGGCTGAGGGTTTTCTGGAGGGGCGACGCTTGCAGTTGGCGCGCGGGGTTTTACTGCAATGCATCATGGGTGGCTATCCAGCGCCGTGTTATTACGGCAGCGATGACGGTGACCTGGCATTGAATGCTGAGCCGACGCAGATTCATCGGCTGCCTTGGAGTGAAACGCCGCGTGCGTTGGCCATCTGTGATGCCGATGAACTGGATGGGCGCAGCTCCGGTTTGTCGACCCGCGGCCTGCTTAAACAGGTGATTGCGCGTTATGCCAGTCATGGCTGGCAGCCAGTGGTGGCGACCGAGCTGGAGTTTTTTGTATTTTCCCGCAATGCCGATCCGCTGCAGCCGTTTCAGCCGCCGCTGGGGCTCGATGGCCGGCGTGAAGATGGCGGCTCGGCCTTCAGCGTCAGCTCCAACAATGGCTTGCGCCCGTTCTTTCGTGAGGTCTATCAGTGCATGGCGGCGCTGGGTCTGCCGCGCGATACCTTTATGCACGAGATGGGTGTCAGCCAGTTCGAGATCAACCTGCTGCACGGCGATCCGCTGCTGCTGGCCGATCAGACCTTTCTGTTCAAACACCTGCTCAAGGAGGTCGCGCTCAAGCACGGGCTCACTGTGGTTTGCATGGCCAAGCCGCTGGCGCATACGCCGGGCAGCTCCATGCATATTCATCAGAGCGTGGTGGAGCAGGGCAGTGGGCGGAATATCTTCAGCGCGGCCGATGGCCAGGCAACGCCGGCGTTTTACCACTTTATCGCCGGACAGCAGGCGGCCATGGCCGATTTCACTCTGCTATTTGCCCCGCATGTAAATTCCTATCAGCGCCTTTGTCATCCTTATGCTTCGCCGAACAACGCCTGCTGGTCGGAGGATAATCGCGCCGCTGGTCTGCGTATTCCCGCCAGTGCGCCTGTGGCGCGGCGGGTGGAGAATCGCTTGCCGGGCGCCGATGCCAATCCTTATCTGGCGTTGGCGGCGAGCCTTGCAGCGGGTCTGTATGGGATTGAGCAGAAGCTACAGCCCAGTGCGCCGATTCAGGGTGAGTTCGAAGTGCCGGACGAATTGGCGCTACCCTGTACCATGCATGCCGCGATTGAACGTCTCAAACGCAGTACGCTGGCACTGGAACTGTTCGGCAAAGAGTTCATCGAAGGCTACATTGCCAGTAAGACATTGGAGCTCACCAGCTTCTTTGACGAAATTACCCCGTGGGAGCGCCGTGTATTGGCGGCTCACGCCTAGGAACCTGTCTACGATCTGCTGCGCGTCGGCCCTGCTGGGTCAAAAACTGGCTCGGATGCTCATTACAACTCGTGCACGCGTGTGCGAGCCCAGTCCGCTTCCTCGCCTGTTTTGATCAGCCGAAGGCTGTTACTGACGTAGCGCCCTATCAGGCTCTCGCTCGCGAGATCGTAAACAGGCTCTAAAAACCTGGCTGCCGAGCATGGTTTCGGCAGCACATTGGAGCCATGCGCCGCCCCATGTCTGTGATCCTCAAGTCATTTAGTTCGCTGTATTTCGCCACCCTGTTGATGCTGTTGGGCTCTGGTCTGTTGAGTACTTACCTGGCACTGCGGCTGGCGGAAACGGCCGATGGTTTGTGGGTCGGTGCGCTGATGGCGGCCAACTATGTGGGATTGGTGCTGGGCGGCAAGATTGGTCATCGGCTGATTGCCCGGGTTGGTCATATTCGTGCCTATGTTGCTTGTGCCGGTGTGGTAACCGCGGCAGTCCTCGGGCATGGGCTTAGCGACTGGCTACCCAGCTGGCTGCTGCTGAGGATGCTGGTCGGTCTGGGCATGATGTGCCAGTACATGGTGATCGAGAGCTGGCTCAATGAGCAGGCAGAAACCAGCCAGCGCGGCCAGGTGTTTGCCGGCTATATGGGGGCCTCTTACCTCGGGCTGATCCTCGGCCAGTTGGTGCTCGTGGTGCATCCGACGCTCGGCCTTGAGCTGCTGATGCTAGTGGCGTTGTGTTTTGCCCTGTGTCTGGTGCCGGTGGCGTTGACTCGCAAACTGCATCCTGCGCCCTTGCATCCAGCGCCGCTGGAAATGCGCTTCTTTATCGACCGTGTGCCGTTGTCGCTGACCACCATTGTGGTGTCGGGCCTGCTGATCGGCTCGTTTTACGGCCTGGCGCCGCTGTATGGCGCGCGTATGGGTTTGTCTACCGAGCAGATCGGTCTGTTTATGGGCTGCTGCATCATCGCTGGTCTGGTGGTGCAGTGGCCGTTGGGCTGGTTGTCTGACCGACATGACCGCGTGCAGCTGATTCGCGGCTGTGCCGCCTTGTTGGCGCTGGCTGCGTTGCCACTGGCGATTCTGTCGCAGGCCAGCTTGCCGCTGTTGTTTGCCGGAGGCTTTGCGGTGTGCGCCTTGCAATTCAGTCTCTATCCGCTGGCAGTGGCGCTGGCCAATGACCATGTCGAGGCCGAGCGACGGGTATCGCTGACGGCCATGCTGTTGGTCACCTTCGGTGTTGGCGCGAGTATCGGCCCGTTGCTGGCTGGCGTGCTGATGCGTTTTCTCGGCGCCAACATGCTGTACGCCTTCGTCTGTGGCTGCGCCTTGATTCTGGTGCTGCGTATTCGGCCGGAACGTGTCACTCACCTGCATCAGGTCGACGACGCACCGTTGCATCACATTCCCATGCCGGACAGCACCACCAGCTCGCCGCTCACGGCAGCACTTGATCCGCGTGTCGATGAGCAGGTAGTGCATGAGCAGATGCATGACAACAGCGCCGTGCAAGAGCCGGGCGCCGAACCAGCAGGGGAGTCGCCTACTCACACAGAGACGCGCGGATGACGCCGCTGCTTAGCGTGGTGATCCCGGTGCGCAATGAGGCTCAGGCGCTGCCGGCCTTGTTGGATGATCTGATTGATCTGCGCGCTGGTGGTGCCGAGTTGATCCTGGTCGATGGGGGCAGCAGTGATGGCACCTGCGAGCTGGCACTGGGGCGGGTTGATCAGTTGCTCAGAACCGCCCCTGGTCGTGCATTACAGATGAATGCTGGCGCCGCGTCGGCATGTGGTGAGTACCTGTGGTTCGTGCATGCCGATACGCGGGTCAGTGTTGAGGCGCTGGAAAGTCTGCAACGCGCGCTTAGCGAGCGGCCGCTGTGGGGGCGCTTTGATGTGCGCCTGTCCGGGCCAGGTCTGGCATTGCGAGTGATTGGTGCGATGATCAGCCTGCGTTCGCGCCTTAGCGGGATTGCCTCGGGTGATCAGGGCATATTCGTTGCCCGGCAGCGATTTGAGGCTTTGGGCGGTTATGCGCAGATTCCGCTGATGGAGGATTTGCAGCTGTGCCGTCGTTTGAAGGCGCTGGCTCGCCCGCGTTGCCTGCGGCCACCGTTGTCGACCTCCAGTCGGCGCTGGGAGCAGAACGGGATCTGGCGTACCGTGATGCTGATGTGGTGTCTGCGCCTGGCCTATTACTGTGGTGCCAGCCCGGACAAGCTGGCTCGTCAGTACCGTCGAGGGTCGCTGCTATGAACCTGTCGATTTCATTGCATATGCTCGCGCGAGCGCCTGTTGCCGGGCGGGTGAAAACGCGTCTGATCCCGGCCTTGGGTGCTCAGGGCGCCTGCGATTTGCAGCAGTTGTTGCTGGAGCGTGCGCTGCAGTTGCCGGCGCATGGCTTTAGTGAGCGTTTTCTGTGGTTGGATGATTTACCTGATGCGAATTTGCAGGCGTTTGCGCAACGCCTTGGTTGGACGCTGGTCGAGCAACCGGCGGGCGACCTGGGTGAACGCATGCGTCGTATCGCCACCCTGGGGCTGGCGGAAAGCGATGCGGTGATCCTGATGGGCAATGACTGCCCGGCACTCGATGGCGATTATCTGCGGGCGGCTTGCGGCGCGCTGCAGGAGCAGCCCGTGGTGATCGGTCCGGCAGAAGATGGTGGTTACGTGCTGCTGGGGCTGCGCCGTATAGATGCTGCCTTGTTCAGCGATATGCCCTGGGGGACGGAGCGGGTCTTCGATATGACGCTGCAGCGGCTGCAGCAGCTGGACTGGCGTACGGCGCTGCTGCCTGCGTTGTGGGATGTGGATCGGCCTGAGGATTTATCACGCCTGGCGGCACTGAATATTCTGATCTAGAACAGTCCGTCACTCTCGAAGCGCCGCGCTTCACGTTGCAGCTGGTAGACGAAGCGTTCGACCAGGCGCTGCTCTTGACCATTGATGCGGTGAAAACGTGCGCCAACAAAGGTGGTGTCGACCTTATCTTCATACTGCACATGACGCATTTCAATGGCGGTGGTCATGGCGCCAAAAGGGAAACGGGCGGTAAACCGCTCGTATACCTGGCCTGCTTGCAGGCTGCTGCTGATATTGCCGGGGAAGCGCAATTTGCAGCCGGTAGCAGAGATATCCAGTAAATGTCCGGGTATGGCTGTGCGTAGTTTATCGCCGGCCAACTCGATCTTGATCAGTTCGCTTTGTTTGAGCGGGGCGCGGAAGGCGCTGCGTCGTTGGTGGTAGGTCACCTCAAGCGGCATCGGGCTGAAATAGCAGCGCGCCCCTTCATGTTCGGTGATGCGCACGCTCTGTTCGCATTTCCAGGCTACACGCACACCTTCATGGAAGGCTTCGACATTGAACGCCTCGCCATTGGCCAGGTAGCGCTCGCCATCATTTGGCACCAGCTCATCGAGAATCAACAGGTTCTTGTCGCGATCAACGTTGATCACGTAGCTCTGGAAGCGTTGATTGCGTTCGTGGAAGGTGATGATCAGCGGGTCATGGTTTTGTTGCAGTTGGCGCAGGTTGGCAACTATTTCCACCGGTGCCTTGAGCACCTTGGGTGGCTGCGGGCCATCTTCCTGGCTAAAAGGACTGGACACGGTCCATAACTCTCCGAGCAAATGCTATGGCACTAGCATACTGGCAATATGACAGTATGTCCCCTGTGCCTTTTATAGGTTTCAGGCCTGGCTGAGCGGGCGCTGCTGGCCGATTCTAGCGGCACTGCCGCGACTGTCATAGAGGCTGGGCGTATCGTTGCCACGCAGAATGCCGAGCATGCTGTGAGCCGATGCCTGGCTGGAGCGAATCAGCCTGCCATTGCGCAGGTTGGCCGCTTGGCAGCGCTCAAGCAGGGCGTTAAGTTGATCGCCACGCTCAAGCAGCAGTTCGCCCTGGCTGGATTGTGTGGCAAGCACTTGCAGGCCTGTGCGATCGGGGCTGAGGTTGAGGCTGGCGAGTAGTTGACTGCGCTCCTTGCCATGCTGGTCAAGCAGGCTCAATAGCGGCAGCTTGTCAGCCAGAACGCTCTGCAGGCGGGGGAGGTCGCGGTCGCTTAGGGCTTGGAATTCGGTGTCGATCAATTCAAGCAACTGCTCGGCGGTGCCGATATCGTTGGTGAACAGTTCAAGCAGGCTGGTGTCGTGCATTGCGGGCTCTTCGGGGTAACAGACGCTGCAGGATGTGGCGTGCAGTGTCTATTGGGCGGCCAATTACCCCAGCGTAGCCCGGTGACTAACGCTGGGATTCGAAATTAAGCAGTTTGCTGGCGACGCGCTGGCTATCGACTTGATAGCTGCCATCTTCGATCGCCTGCTTGAGCTGAGCGACGCGTTCTTTGTTGACGGTCGGCTGATCGCGCAGCTTTTCGCTGACTTTTTGCAACTGTTGGGCCTCGCGGCTCAGCTGTACCGACTCACCGCTCTTGCCGACTTGCTGCGCCTGCTCGACGGGGCTAGGTACATTGCCGGGTTGTTTGCCGCCGATGGCTTCGTTCTGGCCACCTGCCTGCGCACTGCCGGTCCGCCCCGAATTGGCTGGCGATGCGGCATTGTTGAGCCGGTTGATGTCAATGACCATGATGCAAAACCTCGAACAGTGTTTGGACGCTTGCCTAGCTTGTCGGCATTGACCTGGAAAACTTTAGGACAAAAAAGTGTGCGTCAGGTAACAGTCTAAACACAGTGTGGATAATCGTCAGCTCACCAAGTGCACAAAGTTAAAACAAGAATCATGCCTACATCGCCACTTCAACTTGTCCAGGCCCAACTACTCGGGCTCTGATCACTCGATTAGAGCGTTGATTGCGCACGCTGATCTGTTTGCCAATCGTGCCGTCCGACAAGGCTTCGCCGGGCATACGCACACTGATGCCAGCGCTGCGGGCGCTGATCACCACCTGATCACCTTTGCGTATGGCTTCGGCCATTTGCACATGAATCGGCGCAAGCACCTGATCAGGCAGCAGTGGGCGCGTCAATTTTTTGCCGATTGCCTGCTTGAGGGCAGTGAGATAGCCCTGGTTGAGTAGCCCAACATCTCGTTCGGCTAACACCACATCCATATCCGTCAGCAGATTGTCGCGTTTCAACGGGCGACTGGCGATCACCACTTCGCGGTATAGGCGTACTTGCCCAGGCACAAACACTGTCCAGGGGGCCGCACCGTCACAGCGCACGCGTAAGGTCACGCGGCCAATAGGCTCAGCAGGGCTTTCCAGGGTAGTAGTCAATGGTTGCGGGCACAGCGGCAGGCGCAAGCGTGGGTCGAGTCGGTTGATTTGAATCTCATGGCGGCCAGCGATGTTGCTACGCTGTAAATAATCACTCACCGCTTGCTCAAGAAAAACTTCGCCAGCGCCGATAAGTTGTTCAGGCCGCGTGGCGTTGGCTGTTGCCAGAGCGCTATAGCCGAGTGCCAGCAAAGCGGGTACAACTGCCAGCCAGTAGCGGCATTTTGCCAGTGAGTGTCGGTTAGTTGTCGTTTCAGTGTTCATATGGGTTGGATAGCAAGGCGCGTGCCGCCTGCTACGCTGACAGCAATCTGTTACTCAAATAAGGAGTTTGGGTATGGCCGGTGTGATGGATTCGGTTAACCAGCGAACTCAGTTGGTTGGACAGAATCGTTTGGAGTTGTTGCTGTTTCGTCTGAACAGCAACCAGCTGTATGGGATCAACGTGTTCAAGGTGAAAGAGGTGCTGCAATGCCCCAAGCTCACCATCATGCCGAAATCCAGTCCGGTTGTTCGCGGTGTCGCCAATATCCGTGGCGGCACTATCCCGATTCTTGATTTGTCCATGGCCACCGGTAGCGCGCCGCTGGCCAATATCGACAATAGCTTTGTGATCATCACTGAGTACAACACCAAGGTTCAGGGTTTTCTGGTGCACTCGGTCGAACGCATCGTCAACATGAACTGGGAGTCGATTCATCCACCACCCAAGGGCACCGGGCGTGACCATTACCTGACGGCAGTCACCCACCTGGACGACAAAATGGTCGAGATCATTGATGTCGAGAAGATTCTTGCCGAGGTGGCGCCGACATCAGAAGTTATTTCCGAAGGCGTTCTGAATGCCGAAACCCAGGCTCGTGCGGTCAGTAAACGTGTACTGACTTGCGACGACTCATCGGTGGCGCGTAAACAGGTAACCCGCTGCCTGGAGACTGTTGGCGTTGAGGTGGTGGCGCTGAACGACGGGCGTCAGGCGCTGGATTATCTGAAGGCGATGGTTGACGAAGGCAAAAACCCTGCAGAGGAGTTTTTGATGTTGATTTCCGACATCGAGATGCCGGAAATGGATGGCTATACGCTAACTGCAGAGATCCGCGCTGATCCGCGCATGCAAAAGCTGCACATCATCCTGCATACTTCGTTATCGGGCGTGTTCAACCAGGCCATGGTGAAGAAGGTCGGCGCGGATGATTTTCTCGCCAAGTTTCGCCCGGATGACCTGGCTGCACGTGTAGCTGACCGCATCAATATCGCGGCAGGGGACTGAGGGCCTGGCCCTCAGTGAATCATATGTTTGTCGAGGCCTCGCGAGTGTCTACAGGTAATTTGGATTTCGAGCAGTTCCGGACTTTCCTGGAAAAAGCCTGCGGCATCCTGCTTGGCACCAACAAGCAGTATCTGGTTTCCAGTCGGCTCAACAAGTTGATGGAGCAGAACAGCATCAAGACTCTGGGTGAGCTGGTGCAGCGCATGCAGAGTCAGCCACGCAGCGGTCTGCGCGAGCAGGTGGTTGATGCCATGACCACCAACGAAACTCTCTGGTTTCGCGATACTTATCCGTTCGAGGTACTGAAGAACCGTGTGCTGCCGGAGATGATCAAGGCCAGCCCCGGCCAGCGCCTGCGCATCTGGTCGGCGGCTTGTTCCTCCGGTCAGGAGCCTTATTCGTTGTCGATGACTATCGATGAGTTCGAGAAGACCAATATTGGTCAGCTCAAGGGCGGCTTGCAGATTGTTGCCACCGACCTCTCACCGACCATGTTGATCAACTGTAAATCCGGTGAATACGACAGTCTGGCGATGGGGCGTGGGCTTTCCCAGGAGCGTCTGCAGCGCTACTTCGACCCCAAAGGGCCGGGGCGCTGGGTGGTCAAACCGGCGATTCGTAGCCGTATCGAGTTTCGCCCGCTGAACCTGCTGGACAGTTACGCCAGCCTGGGCAAGTTCGATGTGGTGTTCTGCCGTAACGTGCTGATCTATTTCTCGGCTGAGGTGAAGAAAGACATCCTCACGCGCATTCATGCCATGTTGAAGCCCGGCGGTTATCTGTTCCTGGGGGCTTCCGAAGCGCTCAATGGTCTGCCTAACCACTATCAGATGGTCCAGTGCAGTCCTGGAATCATCTACAAGGCGAAGTAACAGTCGTTGTATTGAAAAACGGGAGGCCATTGGCCTCCCGTTTTTTATTGTGGACAGTTTTTGATGCTGGCCTTACGAGTTGCTGACCTGCGTTGCGGGGCTGGGTGGCAGGCACTGGCTGTGGGTATCTGGCTCAAGGTAGGGCTGCAGAATCGGGGCCATGCCCTTGAGCACCTGCACTGGCAGGGCTGAGGTGAAGCGGAAGTTTTCTGCCGCACGGCCTGGGACGAAAGCGGTAAGCGTCCCGTAGTGGCGAGCGCCGAGGTAGAACACGAACGTTGCCGTACGGTTCATCGCCCGCGAGCTGAGTACCCGGCCACCGGCGCCGACGGTTTCGATGCGGTTATCGCCCGTGCCGGTTTTGCCGCCGACTTTCAGCGGTTGGCCGTCGGCCTGGATAAAGCTGCCCAGCAAGCGTCGCGCAGTGCCGGCCTCAACCACATCGGCGAGGGCGCTGCGCAGCGCGGCCGCTACCTCGGAGGCCATGACTCGCTTGCCCTCGGTATGGTCGCGTACCACCAGGGTGTCATAGGGGGTATCCGCGGCGAAGTGCAGGCTGTCGATGCGGGCAGTGGGCTGTCGAATGCCGTCGTTCTGAATAATTCCCACCAGCTCGGCCAGCGCCGCCGGGCGGTCGCCAGAGCTGCCGATGGCGGTGGCCAGCGACGGCACCAGATGTGCGAAAGGGTAGCCGAGGTTCTGCCAGCGCCGGTGAATATCGAGGAAGGCTTCCACCTCGAGCATGATGCGGATGCGACTGTCGCGGGCGCTCTTATGCCGGCTGCGGAACAGCCAGCCGTAGACTTCCTGGCGTTCGTCCTGGCTGGCGGCCACCGCATTACTGAAGGTGGCTTGCGGTTGTTCGATCAGGTAGCCCAACAGCCACAGTTCAAGCGGGTGGACGCGGGCGATATAGCCCTGATCAGGCAGGCTGTAGGTACCGGGGCCGTAGCTCTTATAGAGCTCGGCGATGCGCTTATCGCTGAGCTTTTCCTGGGGCAGGTATTTGCGCAGGAAGGCGGCGAAGCTGGCTTCATCGCTATGCGGCATCAGGTAGCGGTGCACGGCGGCGAGCCGTACCGAGGTGTGGCGCAGGCCGTTGAGAAAGGTGTCCAGGCGCTGCTGCTCCGGCTGGCCCTGGTATTTGCGCCAGAAACGCAGCAGGAAGGTAGTGCCTTCACGGTCGGCGAAGTCCTGCAGATAGGCCTGGCGGCGTGGATCCTTGTCGTCTTTGAGCAGCTCGGCACTGTTGTTCGGGCCCTGATAGGTGCTGTAGCGCACCAGATCACGCATCAAGCGGATAAATGGCAGGTTCAGCGATTCGCGCAACGCTTCACGCATGCTGGCAATGCGCTGGTTATCTTCGCGGCGGAAGTTGGCGAAGGTGTGAATGCCGCCGCCAGTAAAGAAACGTTCCCCAGGGCTGGCCGAGTATTTGCGCTCCAGCGCGGCATCCAGCATGGCTGGCAGGCTGGCGTTGGGAGTGCTTTGCAGATAACCGATGGCCCAGCGGGTGAGGTTGTCCTGGGCGTTGACTGCGCGTAACTCACTGGCGCTTTGGCCGGCATGACGCTGATGTAGTTCGGCAATGATCTCCAGGTAGGTGGCCAGTACCCTGAGCTTGGCGGTGGAGCCCAGTTCCAGCTTGCTGCCTTCGTTGATATCGAACGGTTGGTCGGTGCTATCGGTTTGCACGCGCACGACGCTGCCGTTACTGGTGCGTTCGAACAGGGTGAAGCTGTAGCGCACGTCGGCGGTCTTTTCCGGGGACAGCAGGCGTTCGCCAAACAGACCGATCTGCCCGGCAAATTCCGGGTCGGCCAATTGCTGCAGGTACTGACTGGCGGCTTGCTGCAGCTGGTTGTTCAGCGTGCTGGTGGCGCTCAGATCGAGGCGATCCAGGTCATACAGCGGCATGTTGAGCATGGCTGACAGCCGCGCCCGCGAAACGCTGATGCCCTTGTTGCCATCCACCACCTGCAGGTTGGGCTCCAGTGCCCAGTCGCGGTAGACCAGTGGCTGGTTCAGCGCCGCATCGCGTAGCGCCGCGTCAATCAGGCCGCCGCCGGCCAGCAGGCGGATATGGCTATCGGTCAGTTCGGCCAGGTCATTACGGCCCTGAGCCAAGTAATAGGACGGGCGGCGCTGGGCAATCATCAGGGCCAGTACCTGGCGCAGCGCCAGGCCGCGTTCGGCCAGGCTGGCATCTGGTGAGCGTGCGGGGTCGAGTAGCAGATTGACCTGGGCAAAGTCCGCGCCGAACCAGATGCGCAGACCATCAGCCAGGCCATGCACTTCGCCATGCCCGGGGGCGGCGGATAGCGGCACGCTGTTGAGGTAATCGCGCACGATATTTTCTCGCGCAGCCAGTGTCTGCGGGCCGCTCTGGTAGGCGCGTACGCTGGCGGAAAGCATCTGCCGCAGTTTTTCTGTGGCCGACAAGGTCAGGCCATCCGGGGAGTGGCGGTATTTCTCCAGCTGGGTTGCCAAGGTGCTGCCGCCTGCAGACTGGTCCTGCATATCCAGCAGCTTGCCGATCTGGGAGATGGCCGCCATAACGAAGCGTGGCCAGTCCACTGCCGGGTTGGCTAGCGGCTGCTCAGGGTCGAGCAGCTTGCGGTTTTCAATAAACAACAGACTGCCGGCTACCAGTGGCGGGATGGCGTTGAAGCTCGGGTAGCGCTGCTGCGGGTAGCGGAATTCATAGAACGGTGTGCCGCTACAGTCACTGATGCGCAGTCCGCTCTGGATCTTCTCCGGGTAGGGTACAAACAGGCCGCGCTGGGCATAGTCGAGCAGGGCGGGGGAAAACTGCGCCTGTTGCTGCACAACAAAGTTGCGCTGGCCAAGGCGTTCCAGCATCAAGGGCAGGTAGGTGTAGCCCTGGCGCTTATCGAAAGGGCCTTCCTTGGGGTAGATGATCGATGGGCTGGGCCCCGGTTTGACCCGATAACTGAGGCTTTGCGCATAGCGGCTGAGCTCCTGAGCCTGCAAGCGCGAGGTGCGGGCTTCTTCGACAAGCAAAAAACCGCTAGCGATGCACAGCAACAGAACAAGCAGCCAGAAGGTGACTTTCAGCTTGCTGGTGCGCTTGCGCCGGTTGGGTTGCTCGCCGGCCGGCAGGGTGGTGATGTCGAGTTGCCAAGGTGCGCCCATATTCATTTAGCCTGATGTACTCATCCATAGGTTTGACAGGTTGCTGAATAACATCAGCGGGCTTAAACACTGAGTTCCTCTCAGCTGGCCACTGTCTGCAGTTTAGCCGCTGGCGCACCGGGCAGGCCGGGATGGGCTTGGCAGACGGAGGGTTTTTCATTGTTTTTTATCTGCCGATACGTGGATTAAGTGATCAGCGGCAACACAGATGTCCCGCAACTGGCGCAGGATTGCCTCTGGCGTTGCGGGCAACTGCAGATTGCTAGAATTTTGCCGTGACGGAACAGGCGACGAGTGAGCTATGCAGCGCGACCATCGGGAGCAACTCAACCTCAGCTGGCAGGCTAATGCTGATGCCTGGACGGCGGCCGTGCGCGAGCAGCGCATTGAAAGCCGTCGACTGGTGACTGATGCCTCCATCGTTCAGGCGATTCTCGCCCTGGCACCCAAGCGTGTGCTGGATCTGGGCTGTGGCGAGGGCTGGTTGTGCCGTGGGCTGGTCGAGCATGGCATTGAGGCGGTTGGCGTGGACGCTTCCGCCCCGCTGATCGCCGTGGCGCAGCAGGCGGCGACAGGTGCATCGCAGTACCGCGTATGTGGTTATGCCGAGCTGGAAAGCCAGGCTGAGCTGCTGGGCCGTTTCGATGTGCTGGTGTGCAACTTTGCCCTGCTGGAAGAGCCCTTGGCACCGACCCTGAATGCCTTGCATGGTTTACTGGCGGAGGGCGGTCGCTTACTGATCCAGACCCTGCATCCCTGGCGTGCCTGCAACGATGCGAGCTATCGCGACGGTTGGCGGGTGGAAACCTTTGCCGGCTTCGGCGAGGGCTTTGCTCAGCCGATGCCCTGGTTCTTCCGCACGCTAGAGTCCTGGCTGGGCCTATTCAGCGACACCGGCTGGCGTTTGCAGTGGCTGCAGGAGCCGTTGCACCCGGAGAGCGAGCAGCCGGTGTCGCTGCTGATGCTGCTGAGCTCCGAGCGCAACTGATCAGGCCTGATAAAGCCGTCAGTCGACGATAAACAGCCGCGCCCCGCTGGCGGTTGATGAGCGATGCGCTTCAGCTTGATCAGCCACCTGATAGCTCATGCCTGCCGTCATCACAAAGCGCCGACCATCTTCCAGCTCGGTGTGCAGTTCGCCTTCCAGGCACAGCAGAATATGGCCCTTCTGGCACCAGTGATCGGCCAGGTAGCCGGCGCTGTACTCGACCATGCGCACGCGGATGCTGCCGAAAACCTGGGTGCGCCAATAGGCCATGCCGGTCTCGCCAGCATGTTCGCTGCGCTCAATCTGGCTCCAGTCGGTAACGCCGAATGGGATATCGCTGATGTTCATGGCGTGAATCCTTTAGTCATACAGCTCAGTGGCGACGCTGACGGTCTTCGGCATAGCGGCGCAGGACCCACTGGCCGGCTGGGTGGGCGTGCAGTTCATCGAGAAAGGCCTGGGTTTTTGCATCATGCCCGGCAATGCCTTCCCATGGCGTACCTGCAGGGGTGAACAACGGAGCGAACAGCGCGGCGGCGCTGATGTCGGCCAGGGTCAGTTGTTCGCCGACCAGGTAGCGTGACGGATCGCCGTGGATACGCGACTCGATCAGTGCCAGACCTTCAAGCAGTTCAGCCTGGGATTTCGCCACACGCGGCGGCGTTACCCCGTACAGGCGCTGTACGCCATTGATCAGTACCGGCTTCATCAGGTCGCGCAGGCCAAGCAGCGGGCGGTAGACCTTGAGCATGGCGTGCATCACCGAATCCCATTGCTTGATCTGGCCATACAACCAGCGGCGCACATGCACGCCCATGTGGTCGAAATGCGCTTCCAGTTCCAGCACCTCGGCCCGTTGCGCGGCATCGGCAGGCAGTAACGGGCGCTCGGGGTAGTGTTGTTCCAGGTACAGGGCGATCTCGGTGGAGTCACCGATCGTCTTGTCGCCGTCCTTGAGGATCGGCAGGGTGACGATATTGGCCAGGCGCTTGCTTTTCAGCCGATGCAGGCCGGGGAAGAGGTTGTCGACCTGAAAGTCGAGGCCCTTGTGATCCAGGTGCCAGCGGGTTTTCTCGCAGTAGTGGGAAATCGGGAACTGATAAAGCGTGCGCATGGTGGGCCCTCGACAATAGTGCGTCGAGTGTACGGGCTGTTGCGCCGACTACCCAGTCGCAATCGGCAGTCCAGGCTTTCGTTGGGGGCGCCATGCCCAGGCCATTGCTGGCCTGGGCGAACAGCTTAGGGCGTGCGTTGCAGCTCGACCTTTCCGGTGGCACTGGCCAGCAGATGCTCTGGCAAGTCGAGCAGGTCGTCGTCGAAGGTTTCCAGCGGCGGCGGGCGACGTTCGAAGCGCGAGCCAAGCACCAGCAGGCAAGGCGTCAACAGCAAGGTCAACACAGTGGCGAAGGTCAGGCCACCGGCAATCGCGCTGGACAGCTGGGTCCACCATTGGGTTGACGGCGCACCCAAGCCTAGGCTTGGGGTGAGCAGGTCGACGTTGACCCCGATTACCATCGGCACCAGCCCGAGCACCGTGGTCACGGCGGTCAGCAGTACCGGGCGCAAGCGCAGGCTACCGGTTTCCAGCGCCGCCTCACGCGGTTCCAGGCCCTGGCGGCGTAGCTGGTTGTAGGTGTCGATTAGGATGATGTTGTTGTTCACCACAATGCCCGCCAGGGCAATCAGGCCCATGCCCACCATGACGATGCCGAACGACTGGCCGTTGACCAGCAGCCCCATCAGCACCCCGGCGGTGGACAGCACGATGGCCGAGAGCACTAGCAGCGACTGATAGATGCTGTTGAACTGCGTCACCAGGATAATGAACATCAGGAAGATCGCCACCACAAAGGCCGTGCCGAGGAAGGTTGCCGCTTCACGCTGGTCGGCATCCTCACCGGCGAACTTCACCTGCACATCGCTGGGCACCTCGCCCATGGCTTCACGCAGGGCTTGCAGGCGTTCGTCCAGGCGCGCGCCTTCGGCGATGTCGGCTTGCAGGGTGATGGTGCGGTTGCCATCGACCCGGCGCAGGGTGCCGACCTTCGGCGCCTGTTGCAGCGAGACGAAGTTGCTCAGCGGAATCTGCCCGGCCGGGGTGTTCAGGGTCAGGCGGCCGAGCTGGTCGAGGGAGCGCCAGTTGGCTGGCAGGCGCACGCGGATATCCACCTCGTCGGTGGCGTCTTCCGGGCGGTAGGTGGCCAGTTTCAGGCCGTTGGTGACCATCTGCACGGCATTGCCCACGCTCAGCACGTCTGCGCCAAAACGCGCAGCTGCTTCACGGTCGACCTTGATCCGCCATTCGATGCCCGGCAGGGCGCGGTCATCCTCAATGTCCTTGAAACCGCCCAGACGCTGCATGTTGCCGCGTACCTGTTCGATCAGCTGATCGGCCTTGGTCGGGTCCAGCGAGCTGATCTGCAATTTCACCGGCTTGCCGCTGCTTGGACCTTCCTCCTGCTTGCGAAACTCCAGAACGATGCCGGGAATATCGGCGGTGCGCGTGCTCATGTCGGCAAGAATCTTGCCGGCTGAACGCCGTTCATGCCATTCGACAAACTGGAACTGCAGGGTGCCGATCACGTCTGCACCGAGCTGGCCATCCGGTTGCGCCAGGGAGCGGGCGTACAGCGCCTTGACCTCGCTCATGCCGAGCAGACGTTTCTCTACCTGCTGCAGCAGGGCGTCTTTTTCCTGCACCGACAGATCGCCACGGGCGCGCAACCAGATCTGCGCGTTCTCCGGCTCGACTTCGGGGAAGAACTCCACGCCATGGTTGAAGCGGCCATAGGCGGTGTAGATCAGCGCAATCAGCGCGAGCATGCCCAGCAAGGTCAGACCAGGGCGCTTCAGCAAGGTGCCAAGCAGGCGGCGATAACCGACGGCGCCACGGCCAGGCTGGGTGGCTTGCGGCAGCGGTTGGCCGCCGGTGACTGCGCCGAGCACCGGCAGAAACACCAGAGCCATGGCCAGCGAAGCGAGCAGGCAGACGATCACCGTGGCAGGCAGGTATTTCATGAACTGGCCGACCACACCCGGCCAGAAGAGCAACGGCAGAAACACCACTAGTGTGGTGGCGGTGGAGGCAATCACCGGCCAGGCCATCCGTGTGGCGGCATTGGCCCAGGCCTGACGAGGGCTTTGCCCTTGATGCAGGTAACGGTCGGCCAGCTCGGAGACGACGATGGCGCCGTCCACCAGCATGCCGGCGACCAGAATCAGGCTGAACAGCACGACGATATTCAGGGTGAAACCGAGCATCCAGATCAGCAGGATGCCGCTGAGAAAAGCCCCCGGAATGGTCAGCCCGACTAATAGCGCCGAGCGCATGCCCATGCTCGCCACCACCAGAATCAGCACCAGCACGATGGCGGTCATCACGTTGTTGAGCAGGTCGCTGAGCATGCTCTGCACCTGCTGCGACTGATCCATGATGTAGCTGACCTTGAGGCCTTCGGGCAGCAGCGGCTGGGCTTTGACCATCAGCGCCTTGACCTGCTCGATGGTGTCGATGATGTTGGCGCCGCTGCGCTTGGACACCTCCAGTACCACCGCCGGCTGGCCGTTGATTCGCGCGTAGCCGGTGGGGTCCTTGAAGGTGCGGTGAATGGTGGCAACATCGCCGAAGGTCACCACGCTGTCGCCGACTACCTTGATCGGCATGGACAGCACGTCTTCGAGGTTTTCGATCACCCCGGGCACTTTCATGCTCATGCGCCCGGCGCCGGTGTCCAGGCTGCCAGCGGCGACCAGGCGGTTGTTGCGGCTGACTAGGTTGAACAGTTCGTTGTAATCGATGCCGTAGCTGTCGAGCACCTGCGGGTCGACGACGATTTCCAGCAGGTCTTCACGGTCTCCGCCAATTTCCACCGAGAGCACTTCGGCGATGCCTTCGACGTTCTCTTTCAGGCGCCGGGCGATGTAGACCAATTCGGTTTCGGCTATCGGCCCGGACAGGCCAATCGACAGCACCGGAAACAGCGCCACGTTGACTTCATTGACCGTGGGTTCCTCGGCTTCTTCCGGCAGCTTGCTGCGCGCGGTATCAACCTTCTCGCGCACATCGGCGAGGGCCAGCTTGGCGTTGAAGCCAGCGTCGAACTCCAGGGTTACCGAGGCATGGCCTTCGCTGGCCATGGAGCGCATTTCCTTGACCCCTTCGAGGCTGCGCAGCTCCTGCTCCAGCGGGCGCACCAGCAGGCGTTCGGCGTCTTCCGGGCTGATGCCTTCGAGGGTCACCGAAACATAGATGATCGGGATGCTGACATCCGGGTTGGCTTCCTTGGGGATGGCGAAGTACGCCGTCAGGCCGCCCAGCATAAGAAATAGCAGCACTAGCAGGCTGGTGCGGCTGCGATCCAGCGCCGCAGCGATCAGGCCGTGCATATCAGCTACCCCCTTTGGCCAGTTGGCTGATCACCTGCTGGCCCGGCTCGACAAAGCCCTGGCCGAGGGTGATCAAGGCGACCTTGTTGGGTAGGCCGCTGACCCAGGCGCCCTGGTTGTCGACGCTGATCAGCTGCACCGGAGTGAACTCTACCTGTTGCTGGTCATTCACCCACTTGACGCCATGCCGACCGGCTTTATCCAGGCTCAGCAGGGCAGGCGACAGGCGATGGGCCAGGGCTTCGCCGGTCTGTACATGCAGGGTCGCGCTGGCACCTGCCAGGCGCAGGGCCTGCGGGTTATCGACCTTGACCTCGATGCGGAAGCTGCGCGAGCCCGGATCGGCGGCGGCGGCGATAAAGTGCAGCTTGCCCTGCAATTCTCGGCCGTCGAGCAGTTCAACCTTTACCGGCTGGCCGAGCTTGAGCTGGGTGACTTCCTGCTGGGCGATCTGCGCGCTGACCTTGAGCTGGCTGATGTCCACCAGGGTCAGCAGGCTTTGCCCGGGCTGGACGAAATCGCCCAGCTCGACCATGCGCTGGTCATACACCCCGGCAAACGGCGCGCTGATCCGTGTGTTACGCAGCTGCAGGCGGGCGCTGTCGAGCTCGGCGCGCGCCTTGGCCAGTTCGCTTTCCAGGCGCAGCAGCTCGTTGGCTGAGATCAGGCTGCGTTCGCGCAGGCGTTTGGCCGCACTCACGTCGCTCTCGCGCTGACGCACGTCGGCCTCGCTGCGCGCCACCTGGGCTGGGCGGTCATCGGCTGACAGGCTCAGCAACAGTTGTTCGGCGGCCACGCGGTTGCCCTTGTCCTGATCCAGGCGCGTTACCGTGCCGCTGACCTGTGAGCGCAACTCGACCCGGCGCCAGGCTTCAATCTGCCCTTGCACTACGTGCTGGCGCTGCATAGGGCTGGCTTCCAGCCACTGCACTTCAACCTTGGTCAGACCCTTTTCTTCCGCAGGCGCATCGGCGCTGGCAGTTTCCTGGGCCTTGAACAGCGAGCCGCTGAACAGCCAGAGCAGGAGCAGCAGGCTGATGGCGACGGCGATCAACCAGGGGCGTTTGGACAGCTGACTGAACATGGTGGTTACTCGTGGCGATGGGGTTGAGCTAGCAAATCGGCGGCCTGAGTGCGCAGGCCGGCAATGATGAAATCGGTGACGCGGGCGAAGTACTCATCCAGGGCAATCGGTTCGGCCCAATGAGCGAAGCCGCCGGAGGCGATACGCGCCATCACCCCGTTGACGCAGGCTTCCACGCCCCACAGCAGGTTCTGACAGTCGCTCTGGCTCAGCGCCTGGTTGTTCAGGGCTACGCCGAGCATGTCGCTGAAGAACAGCTGGAACTCACGCTCCATATCGAGGAACTGCTGGCGATACGGGGTTTCCAGACGCTCCTGAAACTCCGGGCGGTCGCAGTGCAGGCACAGCTGCGCCTGGATCGGGTTGCTCAGCATTTGCTCGAAGGCGCGACGAATGACCCGGCGCATGGCGTCCTGCGGCGGGCTGTCGGTATGCAGCTGGCGCAGTTCCAGTAGGTTGGCGCGGCTCAAGTCGAGCACCAGCCGCGCATACAGTGCTTCCTTACTGGGGAAGTGCTTGTACACCGTGCCTTTGCCGATGCCAGCGGCAAGCGCCACTTCGGCAATGGTCACGCGGTCCCAGGGCTGCTCGGCAAACAGCTGACGGGCCGCGTCGAGGAGGGCGTTCTCGCGTTGCTCAAAGAGTTGATCTTGGTAGCGCATGGGCATTTATCGAATATTGTGACCAGCGGTCATGCTATGACTGTTGGTCACGGTTGGGCAAGTCGGCAGTTGTAACAGGCTTTGCCGTGGCTTGATGGGGTTGGGTTTCAGGGATGGGGCGGGGTGCTGAACGATTGCCAGAGTTGCGCATAACGGCCGCTGTCTTGCAGCTCGCGCAGGCCCTGATCGAAGAGTTGCTGCAGGCGTTCGCTCTCGGGCAGCTGGCGGGAGAAGATCAGGTGGTAGTCCCAGGTTTCATAGGTTTGCGTGGTGGTCAGACGGGCGCGTTCCTTGGCGCTGAGCTGGCTGAGCACATGGCTGCCCGAGCCTTTGACGATATCCACCGCATCAATGCGACCGGCAGCCAGCTTGCGCAGGTTGATCAGCTCATCACCGCTGGCTTCGTACTCTATCCAGCCACGCTGTTCGGCTTGTGCCAGCACCGGAATTTTCGCCGAGCCCAACGGAATGCCGATGCGCAGGCCTTTTAGTTGCTCGGCTGCGGCGAGGCTGCCATCCCAGTCAATCGGCTTGTCGCGGCGGTAGAACAGCACCACTTCATCGCGATATACCACGGCGGAAAACAGGCAGTCGGCCTCGCGCTCCGGCGTGCGCCCCCAGATGGCCGAGGCTTGCCAGCGACCCTGCTTAACCTCGGTGTAAGCGCGCTTCCAGGGGAAGAAGCCGTATTCCACGCTGACGCCCTGGGTGGCAAAGGCTTCATTGATCAGCTGCGGCACCACGCCAAAGTGCGGCAGCGTCTCACCGATAAAAGGTGGCCATTCGCCGATGGCGATGCGGATTTTTTCCTGGCTATGCAGTGGCTGGCAGAGGCCAGCCCAGAGCAGCAAGACGGAAAGCAAACAACGCATGCAGTGCTCGATATTCAGCTCGCGGGTTATTCGAGTTTAGCCGCGTGCCACGCTGACGCCTTCCAGATTGGCAAAGGAGGTGTCTTTGGCGGTCAGCAGGAAATCGCGCATAAACGGCGCGTCGAGCATATCGGTGCGGATGCCGGCGTACAGGGTGGCGAACAGGCCCTTATCGCCCAGGCGTTTTGCCGTCACGTAGCCACGCGAACTGTATTCATGCAGCGCCCAGTTGGGCAGGCCACACACGCCGCGGCCGCTGGCCACTAGTTGCATCATCATCACCGTCAGCTCGGAGGTGCGCACCTGGGCCGGCTCGACATCCGCCGGCTCAAGGAAGCGGGTGAAGATGTCCAGGCGGTCGCGTTCCACCGGGTAGGTGATCAGGGTCTCCGTGGCCAGATCCTGCGGCTTGATGCACGGTTTGCTCGCCAGCGGATGCTGGTTGGCCACGGCGAGCATGGCTTCGTAGGTAAACAGCGGCACATAGGTGATGCCGGCCAGCTCCAGTGGATCGCTGGTCACCACTAGGTCCAGATCGCCACGTGCCAGCGCCGGCAGCGGGGCGAAGGAGAAGCCCGAGGCCAGATCTAGTTCCACTTCCGGCCAGGCATCGCGGAACTGGTCGATGGTCGGCATCAGCCACTGGAAGCAGCTGTGGCATTCGATGGCCATATGCAGGCGCCCGGCCGTGCCGCCAGCCAAGCGCGCCAGGTCACGCTCGGCACCGCGCAGCAGCGGCAATACTGTGTCGGACAGCTGCAACAGGCGCAGGCCGGCGCTGGTGAAGCGCACCGGCTTGGTTTTGCGCACGAACAGCGGCATGCCCAGGCGCTCTTCCAGCTCCTTGAACTGGTGCGACAGCGCTGATTGCGTCAGGTGCAGGCGTTCGGCGGCGTCCACCAGGCTTTCGCTTTCGCGCAGGGCATGCAGGGTTTTCAGGTGGCGCAATTCGAGCATGGCGGGCCTCGGTGTGTGGCAGGTCGGCGTTCTAGCGACAAGCAGAACATGAGTAAAACTATAGATCAAGGCGAATAGGTTGAGTTTGTCTCACGCAGACGGCTTGTCGAGAATGGCGCCATCTTATTGATCTGCTGGAGCGTTCTGACATGGCCTTGTCCCATTCCCTTGGTTTTCCGCGTATCGGTCGCGACCGTGAACTGAAAAAAGCCCTGGAGGCCTACTGGAAAGGCGATCTAGACGAGGCCGGCCTGCGGGCTGTGGGTCGTGAACTGCGCGCCGCCCACTGGCAGCTGCAGAAGGACGCTGGCATTGATCTGCTGCCGGTCGGCGACTTTGCTTGGTACGACCAGGTGCTAACCCACTCGCTGACCTTCGGCGTGATCCCCGAGCGTTTTCGCCCGGCAGACGGCAAGCCGACCCTGGATACCTTGTTCGGCATGGCGCGCGGTGCCGTGGCAAACAAGAGCAGCCAGAGCGCCTGTTGCGCTGCTCATGCACAAGAGATGACCAAATGGTTCGACACCAACTACCACTATCTCGTGCCCGAATTCAGTGTCGAGCAGCAGTTCCAGCTGAGTTGGGAACAATTGTTCGAGGAAGTCGAAGAAGCTCACGCCCTGGGCCACCGCATCAAACCGGTGCTGATCGGCCCGCTGACCTATCTGTGGTTGGGCAAAGCCAAGGGCAGCGATTTCGACAAGCTTGACCTGCTGGAGCGGCTGCTGCCGGTCTACGGCGAAATTCTCCAGCGCCTGGCCGCTCAGGGTGTGGAGTGGGTGCAGATCGATGAGCCGATTCTGGTGCTGGACCTGCCGCAAGCCTGGAAGAACGCCTTCGAGCGCGCCTATAACCTGCTGCAGCGCGAGCCCGGCAAGAAACTGATCTCTACCTATTTCGCCGGCCTGGAGGACAACCTCGGCCTGGCCGCCAGCCTGCCGGTGGATGGCCTGCATATCGACCTGGTGCGTGCCCCCGAGCAGTTCCCGACCATCCTCGACCGTTTGCCGACCTACAAGGTGCTGTCGCTGGGCGTGGTCAACGGCCGTAACGTTTGGCGTACCGATCTGCAAGCGGTACTGGAGACGCTGCAGCAGGCTCAGGAACGCCTGGGCGAGCGCTTGTGGGTGGCGCCGAGCTGCTCGCTGTTGCACAGCCCGGTCGACCTGAGTCGTGAGGACAAGCTGGATGATGAGTTGAAAAGCTGGCTGGCCTTTGCCGTGCAGAAGTGTGAGGAAGTCGCACTGCTGACCACGGCGCTTAATAACCCGCAGGATGCTCAGGTGCAGGCCGCGCTGGCTGAAAGCCGCGCCGTGCAGGCCAGTCGCGCGCAATCGCCGCGTATCCACAAACCGGCAGTGCAGGCGCGTCTGGCTGCCATTACTGCCGCCGACAGCCAGCGTCAGTCGCCATTTGTCACACGCATCGAGCAGCAGCGCGCACGCCTGCAGTTGCCGGTCTTGCCGACCACCACCATTGGCTCGTTTCCGCAAACCGCCGCCATCCGTCTGGCGCGTCAGTCATTCAAGGCTGGCAAGCTGTCGGCGGGGGATTACACCGAGGCCATGCACAGCGAAATCCGTCATGCCGTCGAGGTACAGGAAAACCTCGGCCTGGATGTGCTGGTGCACGGTGAGGCTGAGCGCAACGACATGGTCGAGTACTTTGCCGAGCAACTCGACGGCTATGCCTTTACCCGTTTCGGTTGGGTGCAGAGCTACGGCTCGCGCTGCGTCAAGCCGGCAGTGATCTACGGCGACCTGAGTCGGCCCAAGGCCATGACTGTGGCCTGGATCGGTTATGCGCAGACCCTTACCCGCAAAGTGATGAAGGGCATGCTGACCGGCCCGGTGACCATGCTGATGTGGTCCTTCCCGCGCGATGACATTTCCCGTGAGCAGCAAGCGCGCCAGCTGGCTCTGGCCATTCGTGATGAGGTGGTGGACCTGGAAACGGCCGGGATCAAGATCATCCAGATCGACGAAGCTGCCTTCCGCGAAGGCCTGCCGCTGCGCCAGGCGCAGTGGCAGGGCTACCTGAACTGGGCCACCGAAGCCTTCCGCCTGTGCGCCTCGGGCGTGCGTGACGAAACGCAGATCCACACCCACATGTGCTACAGCGAGTTCAACGATGTGATCGAGTCCATCGCTGCGATGGATGCCGACGTGATCACCATTGAAACGTCGCGTTCGGACATGGAGCTGCTAGAGGCCTTCGAGCGTTTCGACTACCCCAACGACATCGGCCCCGGCGTGTATGACATTCACTCGCCACGGGTGCCGGATAGCCGGGAGATGGCCAACCTGCTGCGCAAGGCTGCGCAGCGCATTCCGCTCGAGCGGCTGTGGGTCAACCCGGACTGCGGCCTGAAAACCCGTGCCTGGCCGGAGACCGAAGCCGCGTTGATCAATATGGTGGCGGCAGCTCGTCAGCTGCGTAGCGAACTGGCCTGATTGCCTTCACGAGCACGCCCCTGTGACTGCCCTGATCGGCTGTCGCAGGGGCTTTCGCTATTTTTTTGTCGCGGTAGAAAGACCGCTCGTCTCCCTTCATCAAATTGTCACGCTTGTGTGGCAGCGCGCTCGCACAAACATCACCACACTCGCGTCTTAATGGGGTGCTGCGTTCTGCTGTCCCGGGTCTGGGTGATGTTATGCGTGGGTTGATTCTTCTCGCTGCACTGTTGTGCGGCTTGCCGGTTTTTGCGGCGCAGCGTTGTGATGTAGAGGTGCCGACGCACACGGCGGATGTGGGCGAGGTGCGTCTGGCGTATCAGAGCATTGGTCGCGACAGCGATCCTGCGCTGCTGCTGGTGATGGGCCTGGGCGGGCAGTTGATCCACTGGCCGGATGAAGTGGTGGCGCGCCTGTGTCAGCAGGGCTTTCGGGTAATCCGCTTCGATAACCGCGATGTTGGGCTGAGCGCATGGGCTGGCAACGCGCCAGAAATCAATCTGACCTATGAAGCACTGCGTTATCGCCTCGGTCTGTCGGTGGCAGCACCCTATGGGCTACGCGATATGGCCAAGGACGCCCTGGGCTTGCTGGATGCATTGGCCGTGCGTGAGGTCCATGTACTTGGGGCGAGCATGGGCGGAATGATCGCTCAGCATATGGCCGACCTTGCACCTGAGCGTGTGCAGAGCCTGACTCTGGTCATGACCAGCTCCGGTGCTCAGGGTTTGCCGGCGCCAAGCAGCGCGCTACTGAGTCTGCTGGCCAAACGTGAAGCGCCCAACCGCGCGATAGCCCTTGAGCAGCAGGCCGACCTGCTGGCCGCGCTGGGCAGCCCGGCGGTCAGCGATGACCGGCAGTTACTGCTGCAACAGGCGCAGATTGCCTACGACCGGGCGTTCAACCCTGAAGGCGTGCAACGTCAGTTGTTGGCGATTCTCGCGGAGCCGAGCAGGGTCGAGCTGCTTAATCGTCTGCGCGTACCAACCCTGGTGGTGCATGGCACGGCCGACCCTCTGCTGCCGGTGATGCACGGCGTGCATGTGGCGGCGCATATCAAGAACAGCGAATTGAGACTGATCCCCGGTCTGGCCCACCGCTTTCAGGAAGCGTTCAAAGAACCCTTGCTGGCGGCGGTGTTGCCGCACCTGCAGGCCCATCGTGCGGATGGGCAGTGGACGCGGTTGTAGTGATACGGCAGGCATTCAGTCGAGGCGTTTGCGCACGCGGGTCACGGCGAGACTGAGGGCCAGCAGGGTAAACAACAGCAAAGCTGCCAGCGCCGGCCACAGCTCGCTCAGGTTGGCGCCGCGCAACATGATGCCGCGTACCAGGCGCAGAAAGTGCGTCAACGGCAATAGCTCCGCCAGCCATTGAGCGAGCTTAGGCATGCCGGCAAACGGGAACATAAAACCGGACAGCAATATCTGCGGCAGAAACGTGAAGAATGCCATCTGCATGGCTTGAAACTGACTGCGGGCCAGGGTTGAGACCAGTACGCCGAGCGCCAGGCTGGCGCAGATAAACACCAGTATCGCCATATACAACTCACCCAGTGAACCGCGCAGGGGAACGGCAAACAGCAGTTTTCCCAGAAGCAGCACCAGGCTGGCCTGCAGCAAGCCGATGGCGACAAATGGCAATACCTTGCCCAGGGTCAGCTCCCAGGGCGACATGGGCGTGGTGATGAGCATCTCCATGTTGCCACGCTCACGCTCGCGTACCAGAGCAATGGCCGTGAACATCACCATGGTCATGGTCAGAATCACCCCGATCAGTCCCGGTACCGTATTGATTGGCGCAAGGCGTTGCGGGTTATACAGATTGAGCACTTCGATGCTGTTCACGTCACTGCGCGCGCGACCGGGAAGCGGGAAGGCTGCCAGCTGGCGCGCCGCCGATTGCACCACCTGATCGGAACCATCCACCACGATCTGCAGGGCGGGGCGGTCGGCCTGCTCCAGGCGCCGCTCGAAATCCCTCGGCAGTACCAGCGCGAGGCTGATCCGGCCCTGGCGCAGCAGTTCTTGCAGCTGCGCTGGGGAACTTAATGAATAACGCAGGTTGAGCACCTGGCTGGCGCCCATAGCGGCCACCAGTTCGCGCGAGCGGGCGGTGTTCGACTGATCCAGAACGGCGGCATCGAGGTTGCGCACATCCATGTTGATGGCATAACCGAAGAGCACCAACTGCAGGGTGGGGATGCCGATAATCATGGCAAAGGTCAGGCGGTCGCGGCGCAGCTGACGCAGTTCCTTGAGGACGATGGCGGTCAGGCGGCGCAGGTTCATGCTGGGTGGTCTGCTGTAGGTTGGGTGGCGTGAAGAGGGCGCTGAGTGACACTGACAAACACGTCCTCAAGGTTCGCCGCTGCCGCTGTGATCCTGGCCGAGATACCGGCAGTCTTGAGGTGGGCGGCTATTTGTTCGGTGGGTTCGCCGGCAGTGCTGGCCATCAGCACGCGCAGGGCGTTGCCAACCTGAGTCAGGGCCAACACACCAGATAGGCTTTGCAGGGCTTGCTGTGCCAGGCGTGGCTGATGGCATTCAACCAAAAGGGGGTGACCGGGGAGATTGGCCATCAGCTCACTGGGGCTGCCATCGGCTACCAGGCGGCCGCGGTCGAGAATACCCAGGCGCGTGCAGCGCTCGGCTTCGTCCATGTAGTGAGTGGACACCAGCAGGGTGGTGCCGGCATCGGCCAGCTCGAACAGCGAGTCCCAGAACTCGCGGCGCGACTGCGGGTCGACCGCGCTGGTCGGCTCATCCAGCAGCAATAGGTCGGGTTTGTGCAGCACCGCCCCGGCCAGCGCCAACCGCTGTTTCTGCCCGCCGCTCAGGGTGCCGGCGAGTTGCTTGCGCCGGTCGCCGAGCCAATAGCGCTGCAACAGTTCGTCGATCCGCAGGCGGGCCTGACGCCGATCAAGGCCCTGAATAGCGGCAAGGAACTCCAGGTTTTCGCTGATGCTCAGGTCTTCATACAGTGAGAACTTCTGCGTCATATAGCCAATACGCCGTTTCAGCGCTTCGGCATCACGGGGAATCTGGCTGCCCAGTACCTCGATACGACCCGCGCTGGGCAGCAGCAGGCCACAGAGCATGCGAATGGTGGTGGATTTGCCGCAGCCATTCGGGCCGAGAAAACCGAAGACTTCGGCACGGCGCACGCTGAGGTTGAGCTGATCGACGGCCAGCAGCTCACCGAAGCGTTTGCTCAGACCTTCAGCGCGAATGACCAGATCATTCCCCGGCATGGTCAATACGCTCTGCGTGCAGTGGCAATCCGGCGGGTAGTTGCCGCGCCGCATCGCCTTCGAGGACAGCTTCGGCGCGGTAGCTGAGGCGACTGGCATCATCACCCACCAGGGCGTAGTAGGGGGTGAAACTGGCCTCACTGGCAATGCTGCGGATGCGCGCGGCGAAGGGTTCGGCGCTGCCTTCGACCTGCACTTGCAACCGATCGCCAATGGCCAGCCCGGCCCGTTGTGACGCCGGTATAAACAACCGCGCATAGGGCGCTTGACCGCCCAGCAGGCTGACCAATGTGGCGCCGACCGGCGGCTGGTCACCCGGTTTGAAGGGTAGGGCATCAACGCGACCGGCATGCGGAGCATGCAGGCTCAGGCGTTCAAGGTTGAGCTGCTGCTGTTGCAGTACAGCGCGGGCGGCGGCCAGTGCGGCGCTGGCCTGCTCCAGTTGTTCCACACGGGCACCGGCAGTCAGTTCGTCCAGTTGTGCGCGGGCGTTGTTCAGTTCGGCTCGGGCGCTGTCGCGGTTGGCGCGGGCCTGATCAAGCTCGGCATTGGCGGCCATGCCACGCCTTTGCAGGGCCGCGATGCGCTGAAAGCTGCGCTCGCTCTCGGTGAGCCGCGCCTGGCTGCGCGCCATCATGGCCTGGGCGGCTTCGATGTTTTCCAGGCGAGCGCCGTTACTTAGCTCACGCCAGCGGGCGCTGGCCTGTTCGACCTCCGCCTGCGCCTGCGCGACACGGGCCTGTTGCCTGCGCGGATCGAGTTCGAGCAGCAGATCCCCTGCCGCGACCTGATCCCCTTCGGCCACCAGCCAGCGCAGAACCGGTTCAGAGGCTTCGGCCGGCAAGGCAATGCGATCCCATTCCAGCATGCCCGGCAGGCTGTCTAGCCTTTGCGGATCGCAACCGGAGCAGAGCAGGGCAATTGCCAGTAGCAGGTGTCTAGCGTTCATGAAGGGGTTCCAGGCCGTGTTCGAGCAGGGCGATGGTGTGACGTGCCAAGGCGTCATCATCCAGTTCGGCAGCGGGGAAAAAGCCGCGCCAGATCGGTGCGGCCGCATAGGGGAATAGGGTCAGACCGATCAGCGAAACCACCAGCAGCCGCGGATCGAGGTCAGGGTTGAGGGCCCCGCGTTGCTGGGCCGCCGTGAAGCGCGCGGCAAGCATGTGCGGGAGCATGGGGGCAAGGCGGCTCATCAGCAAATCACGTAAACCGCCGCCTTCGCACAGCACTTCGCGCACCCACAGGGGAGGGAGCCAGGGGTGCTGCGCGACGATTCCCCGCATGCCCTGGATAAATCCGCGGACAAGTTCGATGGGCTCATCGTCGGTCTGCCGCAAGCTCTGTCCCAGCCCCATCAGCAGTGGCAATACCCGCTCTTCAACCACGGTCGCGAGCAGTTTCTCCTTGTTGCCGAAGTAGTAATTCACCAACGCGGGAGTCACGCCGGCGGCACTGGCAATGGCACGCAGGCTGCTGTTGGCGATGCCCAGGTGGGAAAATGCGTGGAGTGCAGCATCCAGCAGGCATTCGCGCTGGGCAATCGACTTACCGGCTGGTCGGCCGGGAGCGCGGAGTGTGGTTGGCGAGAGAGGGTGGTCTGAGATCGTCATAAATTGAATTTAAATTTAAATTTAATTAAATGACAAAAGCGATTTTGTAACGACCTTTGGGGTGTGTGGACGGGTGGTATAACAAGCCCAGCGAACAACTCATGTGTCCGCTGGGCTAACGGGATAACGGGCTAGCGCGTGCCGAGGAAGTCGCGCTTACCGATGCTGACACAGTTGTGGCGCAGGATGGCGTAGGCAGTGGTGTAGTGGAAATAGAAGTTCGGCATGACGTGATCGAGTAGGAAGGCCTGACCCTGGAAGTGGGTTTCCTTGTCGCGGCGCTTGAGAACCACGGTACGCGCTTCGCTGCCGTCGATCTGCGCAGCGTCGAGGCTGTGCAGGAAATCCAGGGTTTTGGTGATGCGTGCCTGCAGCTCGGCAAAGCTGGCTTCATCATCGGCATGGCTCGGTGCATCGACCCCGGCCAGCAGTGCGGCGCCGGCCTTGGCGCCATCACAGGCGATCTGTACCTGGCGGCTCAGTGGGAACATATCGGGGGCCAGACGGGCGTTGAGAAACACGCTCTGCTCGATCTTCTTCTCTTCGGCGTGGGCGGCGGCGAGGCCTAGGATGGTCGACAGGTTGTTCAGCTGACGAGTGAAGACTGGGATGGATGCTTGGTACATGGACAGTGACATGGATATCTCCAGAAACGCCGAAGCGGATTGCCCCGGGCGTGATTGTGTAGAAGGGCGGTGCACCGCCGCAGGCAGCGACGGTGACGTGGGCTAACAAGCTTAGAGGCTGTTGAAGATCTTGCCGTCGAGCAAGCGGCAGTCGATCGTGAGTAAGTTTTAGCCAATGGTGATGGGCGGCAGTTGAGTCAGTTCAACGGTCTGCGCCTTGCGCGGGGCGAGGATTTCCGCTTCTCCGTCGACCACCAGCTCATCGTTCTGGTTGAACACGCGAGTGGCTACACGCACGCGGAATTTTGGCAGTTTCTCAAGGATTTCCAGGCGCACGGTGAGGGTGTCACCGAGCTTCACTGGTGCGGTGAAGCGCATGCTCTGGCCGATGTAGATGGTGCCAGGGCCAGGCAGCTCGCAGGCCACGGCGGCGCTGATCAATGCACCGCTGAACATGCCATGGGCGATACGCTCCTTGAACATGGTGGTGGCGGCATATTCAGCGTCGAGGTGTACCGGGTTGTGGTCGCCGGACACTTCGGCAAACAGCTGGATGTCGCGTTCGCTGACGGTCTTGCTGTAGCTGGCGGTCTGGCCGACTTCGAGGGCGTCGTAGGGCGTGTTGCTGCTCTGGGTCATGGGTGACTCTCTTGGCTCTGTTGGTGGCACTGGCGCGGTTGGCTGAGGGCCTGCTGCAACCAGTCGATGATGTAGGCGGTGACGTCGTCGCGGTTGCTCTCGTTGAGCAGCTCATGGCGTGCGTCGGGGTAGAGTTTGACCTGTACGTGCTGATTGCCGGCGGCGCTCAGGGCATTGCCCAGGTCCTGCTGACGACGGCCGTCGCTGACCGGGTCACAGGCACCGCCGATCACCAGCAGCGGCAGGCTGCTGTCGATCTGCGCCAGGTTTTCCAGTGGGGTGATCTGTTGCAGCCCGCCCAGCAGGTCAACCCACAGCTGATTGCTGCAGCGGAAGCCACACAGCGGGTCATTGATGTACTTGTCGACTTCCAGCGGGTCGCGGCTCAGCCAGTCGAAGGCGGTGCGGTTGGGTTTGAAGGCCTTGTTAAATGAACCGAATGAGGCGAACTCCAGCAGGGCGCTGCGTCCCAGTGGGCCTTGTCGCCAGCGCTCGAAGCGAGCCAGCAGTTGCCCGGCACGGTACAGCGCCACGGGCTGGTAGTTGGAGCCAGAAAGAATCGCGCCCTGCAGGCTGCAGCTGTGCTGCATCAGGTAGGCCTGGCTGATGTAGCTGCCCATACTGTGGCCGAGCAGGAATATCGGCGTTTGCGGGTGGGTTTGGCGCATATGATGGTTAAGGCTGGCCAGGTCATTGACCACCAGCTCCCAGCCCTTGCTGTCGGCATAGTGGCCGAGCAGCCCGTGCTCGGCGGTTTTGCCATGCCCGCGCTGGTCATGCGCATAAACCTCGAAGCCCTGCGCCACCAGCGCTTCGGCCAGGCGTGCATAACGCCCACTGTGTTCGGCCATGCCGTGGGCGACCATCAGCAACGCTTTCGGCGGCTGTTCGGCATACCAGCGGTTGACAAAGAGGGGCGCTGCATCGGTGCTATTGAGCCAGAACGCTTGGTGGAGCATGGCGAATCCCTTAAGCCTGCAGAAGCTGCGCATTGTGCACCCCGCGCGGCGCGGCGCAAAGTCCGTGCGGGGTCAAGGGTTATGGCTGCGCAGTATCTGCATATATTCGCCGCTGCTGTGCAGGTCGCGCAGGCCTTGCTCAAACACTGCGCTCCAGTCCGGTTCGCCGGGCTTTGCCGGAACAAAGCCGACCAGTAGCGGAATGCGCTCCAGCACATTGCCGTGCCAGCTGAGCTTGCCGCGCAGCTGCTCATCGTTGGCGATCAAATGGTTACCGACGATGCGTTCAAGCAGCACCATGTCGAAACGCCGGGCGTTGAGTTTGCGCAGATTGCTGATGTCGTCCACGGCGTCTTCGAGGGTCAGCCCGGCATCGAGAATATGCTGCGGGTAGCCGTAGCCACGCACGATGCCCAGGGTGCGCCCGCGTAACTCCTGCAGGCGGCCGAAATGCAGCGGATAGCCGTTGCGAATAAACAGGCCCAGTTCGCTGTAAAACAGCGGGCGCGAGGGCTGCAGGCCTTCCTCGTTAATTTCCTTGGGCCACAGCGCCAGCGCGCCCTGGTAGTTGCCGTTACTCAGCTCCATGCGTACTCGCGCCCAAGGTAGAAAGTCGATCTGCAGCGGGTAGCCGCGTACGGCAAAGGCGCGGCGAGTCAGGGCGACGATGCTGCCGCCATCCGGCAGCTGTTCAGAGCTGTAGGGTGGGTATTCCAGGGTGGCCATACGCAGTTGTGGCTGGGCCTGCGCGAATTGCGCAAATAGAAACAGCAGGGTTGCAGCGAATAGAACGATAGGCATGGAGAGCCGTCAGCGCAGGGGGCAGGTTGGTTATAGGTGGTGCGGCAGGATAGTTCCACACGGAGCGGCAAGATTCAGTGCGTCAATGACGCTGCCCGGCTATTTGCCTGTTTGGCGTTAACTGTTAACTTCCAGCCAACTCCGCAGCGCGGATCAGACCATCTCAGGGCAAGAGGATAAAAATAATGCAGCCTGATTTCTGGAGCGACAAACGCCCGGCCGGCGTACCCAATGACATCGACCTGGGGGCTTACAAGTCGGTTATCGAGGTGTTCGAGCGCTCGTGCAAGAAGTTCGCCGACCGGCCCGCCTTCAGCAACCTGGGTGTAACCCTGACCTATGCCGAGCTTGATCGGCTCTCGGCGGCCTTTGCCGCCTACCTGCAGAAGAATACCGACCTGCAGCCGGGCGAGCGCATCGCTGTGCAGATGCCTAACGTGCTGCAGTACCCGATTGCCGTGTTCGGCGCGATGCGTGCCGGGCTGATTGTGGTCAACACCAACCCGCTGTACACCGCCCGCGAGATGCGCCACCAGTTCAAGGATGCCGGTGTACGTGCGCTGGTGTACCTGAACATGTTCGGCAAGCTGGTGCAGGACGTACTGCCGGATACCGAGATCGATTACCTGATCGAAGCCAAGATGGGTGACCTGCTGCCAAGCCTCAAGGGTTGGCTGGTCAATACTGTGGTGAAGAAGGTCAAGAAGATGGTGCCTGACTACCATCTGCCGCAGGCGGTGGGTTTCAAGGATGCGCTCAAGCAGGGCCAAGGGCATGCGCTGAAGCCGGTCAAGGTCGGCCAGGAAGATATTGCCGTGCTGCAATACACCGGCGGCACCACCGGTGTGGCCAAGGGCGCGATGCTCACCCATGGCAACCTGGTGGCCAATATGCTGCAGGTCGATGCCTGCCTGTCGCAGCTGGGCAACGATGGCACCCCGCTGATGAAGCAGGGCCAGGAAATCATGATCGCGCCGCTGCCGCTCTACCATATCTATGCCTTTACCGCGAACTGCATGTGCATGATGGTCAACGGCAACCACAACGTGCTGATCACCAACCCGCGTGACATCCCAGGCTTCGTCAAGGAACTGGGTAAGTGGCAGTTCTCCGCGCTACTGGGCCTCAACACGCTGTTCGTCGCGTTGATGGATAACCCCGAGTTCAAGAACCTCGACTTCTCCAAACTCAAGGTCACCAACTCTGGCGGCACCGCCTTGGTCAAGGCCACCGCCGAGCGCTGGCAGGCCATGACCGGTTGCACCGTGGTCGAAGGCTATGGCCTGACCGAAACCTCGCCAGTGGCCAGTACCAACCCTTATGGTGATAAAGCGCGTCTGGGCACGGTGGGCATTCCGGTGCCGGGTACGGCGTTCAAGGTCATTGATGATGATGGCGTTGAACAACCGTTGGGCGAGCGTGGCGAGCTGTGCATCAAGGGCCCGCAGGTGATGAAGGGCTATTGGAACCGTGAAGAGGCTACCGCCGAGGTGCTGGACGCCGAGGGCTGGTTCAAGAGCGGTGATGTTGCGGTGATCGACCCGGATGGCTTTGTGCGCATTGTCGACCGCAAGAAGGACATGATCATCGTCTCGGGCTTCAACGTGTACCCCAACGAGATCGAAGATGTGGTCATGGCTCACCCGAAAGTCGCCAGTTGCGCGGCCATCGGCGTGCCGGACGAGAAGTCCGGGGAAGTGGTCAAACTGTTTGTGGTGGCCCGCGACAGCAGCCTCAGTGCTGATGAGCTGAAGGCCTACTGCAAGGAAAACTTCACCGGCTACAAGGTGCCCAAGCAGATCGTCTTCCGCGACTCGCTGCCTATGACCCCGGTCGGCAAGATTCTCCGTCGCGAGCTGCGCGATATCGCCTGACGCATACACGGTCGCTTCAATACAGCCGCAGGTTTAACTGCGGCTGTATGAAACCTCCGCCAATCACCGCGCAACCCCTGTAACTCGCTGCTTTCAGCGCCATCAAGAAAAATGACTTAAATTGCCGTGCTGGTCATTTTTGTGACTGCTGCGGCGCTTATTGGTGCTAGTCGCTGTTTGGCAAAGCTGCTACTCTCGGGCGGCTTTTTTGTGATCCACCATCCATGGCGACCCTGCTTTCCAGGCTGTTGCTGTGTGACGTCAAAAATTGCTCCCGGCAATTTTTTTGCCGTTCAAATCGCAGAAAACACGCAAATCTACAATAAACAACCGTCTACGCGCGGTGAAGATCAAGCTGTTGCTGAGGAGTGGGCTTCCATGACCGAAAACTTTTGGAAGGATAAGTATCCCGTTGGGATTGCTGCCGAAATCAATCCTGACCAGTACCCGAACATCCAGGCGGTACTGAAAGAGTCCTGCCAACGCTTCGCCGACAAGCCAGCTTTCAGCAATATGGGTAAAACCATTACCTACGGTGAGCTGTACGAGTTGTCCGGCACTTTTGCCGCTTACTTGCAGCAGAACACCAACTTGCAGCCTGGCGACCGAATCGCCGTGCAACTGCCCAACGTGCTGCAGTATCCGGTTGTGGTCTTCGGTGCCCTGCGCGCCGGTCTGGTGGTGGTCAACACCAATCCGCTGTACACCGCGCGGGAAATGGAACACCAATTCAACGATTCCGGCGCCAAGGCTCTGGTCAGCTTGGCCAACATGGCCCACCTGGCTGAACAGGTTCTGCCGAAAACCGGGATCAAGACGGTCATCATCACTGAGGTCGGCGACATGCTTTCGCCGCTCAAGCGCCTGCTGGTCAACAGCGTGGTCAAGCACGTGAAGAAGATGGTCCCGGCCTACAACCTGCCGCAAGCCGTCAAATTCACCGCCGCCATGGCCAAAGGCCGTGGTCAGAGCGTGAAAGAAGCAGCTCCGGCCAATGGTGAAATTGCCGTGTTGCAATACACCGGCGGCACCACCGGCGTGGCCAAGGGCGCGATGCTCACCCACCGCAACCTGATCGCCAACATGCTGCAGGTCAAGGCGCTGATGGGCTCGGAAATGAGCGAAGGCAGCGAAGTGCTGATCGCGCCATTGCCGCTGTACCACATCTATGCGTTCACCTTCCATTGCATGGCGATGATGCTGATTGGTGGGCACAACGTGCTGATCACCAACCCGCGTGATCTGCCAGCGATGACCAAGGACCTGGCCAAGTACAAGTTCACCGGCTTTGTCGGCCTCAACACCCTGTTCGTTGCCCTGTGCAACAACGAGGACTTCCGCAAGCTGGACTTCTCCACCCTGAAGGCCACCTTCTCCGGCGGTATGGCGCTGCAACTGGCGACTGCCGAGCGTTGGAAGCAGGTGACCGGTTGCTCGATCTGCGAAGGCTTCGGCATGACCGAAACCAGCCCGGTGGCCTCGGTCAACCCGTTCAGCAATATCCAGATCGGCACCATCGGTATTCCGGTGCCGTCGACCCTGTGCAAGGTGATTGACGACGAAGGCGTCGAGCAGCCACTGGGTTCGATTGGCGAGCTGTGCGTCAAAGGTCCGCAGGTGATGAAAGGTTACTGGCAGCGCCAGGAAGCCACCGACGAAATCCTCGACGCCGAGGGCTGGTTAAAGACCGGCGATATCGCGGTGATCCAGGAAGACGGTTACATGCGTATCGTCGACCGCAAGAAGGACATGATTCTGGTGTCCGGCTTCAACGTCTACCCGAACGAGCTGGAAGACGTGCTGGCCACCCTGCCGGGCGTGCTGCAGTGCGCGGCCATCGGTGTGCCGGATGAGAAGTCAGGCGAAGCGATCAAGATCTTCGTGGTGGTCAAGCCGGGTGAAACCCTGACCAAAGAGCAGGTTATGGAGCACATGCGCGCCAACGTCACCGGCTACAAGGTGCCGAAAGCCGTGGAGTTCCGCGAAGTACTGCCGACCACCAACGTCGGTAAGATCCTGCGCCGCGAACTGCGTGACGAAGAGCTGAAGAAACTGGGCAAGAAGTAAACGCCCGGTTAAACAAAACCCCGCCTAGGCGGGGTTTTGTTTTTTAGCGTTTTGGTTTTTAGTCGCCGCGGGATCGTTGTTGGTTTAAGAACCTGTTTACGATCTTGCGAGCTAGAGCCATACAAGGCAAAAACAGGCGAGGAAGCGGAGTGTACTGTTGTACATGAGCATCCCGAGCCTGTTTTTAACGCAGTAGGGCCGACGCGCAGCAGATCGTATGCAGGTTCTAGCCGGTGCGCCAGGTGATTTCTTCCACCCCGTCGGCGCTGATACGCATCCAGCGGTCGGCTTGTTCATCGCTTTCTTCTTCCTGCCAGCCGCCTGGGGCGCAGCGCACTTCGACATTCAGGGCGGCGAAGGCAGCCTGGGCGCAGGCCAGGTCGTCGGCCCAGGGCGTGGCATCGCTTTCCAGAAACAGGCTGTGCCATTTGCCGACGGCCTTGGGCAGCCAGGTGACAGGCACCTCACCGGCCATGCACTTGAAGGTCTGACCTTTCTGCTGCCAGGGTGTGCAGCTGCCCAGCGCCTGGCTCAGCCATTCGCCGATGGCGGTGTGGTCGGCGTCTTTCAGGTAAATCTCGATATCCGGTTGGCGCATGGTCATAGTTTCTCGATCCAGTCGTAGCGGATGGCGACAGTCACGTCGCAGGGTTCGGCAATCACTGCCGCGCGGCGTTCGGCGCTGGCGCGCCAGCCATGTGGGGTCATGGCCAGCAGGTCGGCGCGGGCCTCGCTGCTGTCCAGGTGCAGATTAAAGGTCAGGGTTTCACTGTAGGCCAGGCGCATGCCCTCAGGGATCAGCTCCAGGTGTTTCTGATCATCGTAGTCACGCACTTCGTCGTACAGCTTCTGCCGCAATTCCATCAGGTGTTCTCGGGTCGGGCCCATGCGTAGCAGGCCACCACCGGTGGCGAGCAGACGCTTGGCTTCTTGCCAGTCGAGCGGACTGAAGACGCTGGCGAGTAATTGGCAGCTGGCGTCTGCCAGCGGCACACGGGCCATGCTCGCCACCAGCCAGGTCAGTTGCGGCGCGCGCTTGCAGGCACGTTTGACTGCCTCACGGGAGATGTCCAGGGCATAGCCATCGGCCTGCGGCAGGGCGTCGGCGATTTGCGCGGTGTAGTAACCCTCGCCGCAACCGATATCCAGCCAGCGTACTGGGCTATAACTGGCCGCCAGTTCGGCCAGGCGTTTGGCCAGTGGCGCGTAATGGCCTCCTTCGAGAAAGCGGCGCCGCGCCTCGACCATGGCGGCGTTATCGCCCGGATCACGGCTGTTCTTGTGCTGCACCGGAAGCAGGTTCAGGTAGCCTTGGCGCGCGCGGTCAAAGCGGTGGTTGGCCGGGCAGGCGACGCCGTTGTCGAGCGTTTGCAGCGGCGCCTGGCAGATCGGGCAGATCAGACTCATGCGAGCAGATTGACCAGGGTCTGGTAATAGATCTCGGTCAGCACATCGAGGTCACTGGCCAGGACGCGCTCGTCGACCTGATGGATGGTGGCGTTGACCGGGCCGAGTTCGACCACCTGGGTGCCGAGGGTGGCGATAAAACGGCCATCCGAGGTGCCGCCGCTGGTGGAAGGCTTGGTGTCGCGGCCGGTGACTGCCTTGATGCTGGCGGCCACGGCGTCGAGCAGTGCACCCGGCTCGGTGAGGAAGGGCAGGCCGGAGAGCGCCCAGTCCAGCTCGAAATCCAGGCCGTGTTTGTTGAGGATGGTTTCAACACGCTGCTGCAGGCCCTCGACCGTCGATTCGGTAGAGAAGCGGAAATTGAAGATGGCCTTCAGTTCACCCGGAATCACGTTGGTCGCGCCGGTGCCGGCGTTGAGGTTGGAAATCTGGAAGCTGGTCGGCGGGAAGAACGCGTTGCCGTCGTCCCAATGCTCGGCGGCCAGTTCGGCCAGGGCCGGCGCGGCCAGATGAATCGGGTTGCGCGCCAGGTGCGGATAGGCCACGTGACCTTGCTTGCCGCGTACGCTGAGGGTGCAGCCGAGCGAGCCGCGGCGGCCGTTTTTCACTACGTCACCGACCAGGGTAGTGCTCGAAGGTTCGCCGACGATGCACCAGTCCAGGCGCTCGTTACGTTCGCGCAGGCGTTCAACCACAGCTTTGGTGCCGTGGTGTGCCGGACCTTCTTCATCACTGGTGATCAGAAAGGCGATACGGCCTTTGTGGTCCGGGTATTCCGCAACAAAGCGTTCAACAGCGATGATCATCGACGCCAGGCTGCCTTTCATGTCTGCCGCGCCACGGCCACAGAGCATGCCGTCTTCATCAATCAGCGCATCGAACGGCTGGTGCTGCCACTTCTGCACCGGGCCGGTGGGCACCACATCGGTGTGTCCGGCAAAGCACAGTACGGGACCCTCTTGGCTGCCGTGGCTGGCCCAGAAGTTGTCCACATCTTCGATACGCATCGGCTCGATGGTGAACCCGCAGGCGGCAAGGCGGCGCGTCATCTGCTCCTGGCAGCCCTCATCAAGCGGCGTGACGGAAGGACGACGAATCAGCTCACAGGCAAGCTCCAGCGTCGGGGAGAGGGGCGTGGCGTTGGCGGTCATTGCGGCTCCAAGGCGGCATCAAGCGGAAAGGTCGCCATCTTAAAGCAAAACGGCGGCCATTGGCCGCCGTCTAGCATTCAGGCACACCTGTGATCAGCTGGCCGCGGCGGTTTCCTGCGCGCTTGCCTGAGGCGCCGGCAGTGACGACAGCAAAGCCATGATCAGCGCCGCCAGGTAGGGCAGCGACTGCACCAGCAGCATGGCCACCCAGAACTTCACATCGGCGCTGGGCAGGCCCTGAACGATGCTGATACCGATGGCAGAACCCCACAGCAGCAGCATGATAAACACTTCTTCACGGGCCTCGGCCAAGGCCACCAGGATGCCGTGGTTGCTGGCCATCTTCGGTGTGCGGAAGAACGGGATGGTCTTGGTGAAGGTGCCGTAGAGCACCGCCTTGGCGATCGTGTGCGACAACGCCAGGCCTGCCAGCGCAGCCTGGAAGGAACGCACCAAATCAACACCCATGGCCTTGCGGTAGAGGAACAGGATCTTGCCCAGCTTGAAGAAGAACAGCGCCAAAGGCGGGATGGCGAAGATCATCAGCGGCGGGTCAACCCGCTGCGGCACGATGATCATCGCTGCCGACCAGAGCAGCGCACCGACGGTGAAGAAGATATTCAGGCCGTCGGCGATCCACGGCAGCCAACCGGCGACGAAGTGGTAGCGCTGTCCGCTCTTGAGTTCGGAGTCCTTGCCGAGGAACAGGCTGCGTGCATGGCCCTTCATGATCTGAATGGCGCCGTAAGCCCAGCGGAAGCGCTGCTTCTTGTAGTCGATAAAGGTGTCCGGCATCAGCCCCTGGCCGAAGCTTTCGTGGGCGTAGGCGGCGCTGTAGCCTTTCTCGAATACGCGCAGGCCCAGTTCGGCGTCTTCGCAGATGGTCCAGTCGGCCCACTTCAGTTCGTCCATCACGGTACGACGGATCATGGTCATGGTGCCGTGCTGGATGATCGCGTCGCGGTCATTACGCGTCACCATGCCGATATGGAAGAAACCTTTGTATTCGGCGTAGCAGAGCTTCTTGAAGACGTTCTCGTTGCCGTCACGGTAATCCTGCGGTGATTGCACCACGGCAATCTTAGGGTCGCTGAAGTGCGGCACCATGTACTTAAGCCAGTTCTTGTCGACGCAGTAATCGGCGTCGATCACCGCCACCACTTCGGCATCCTGCGCGGTGTGCGGCAGGATGTAGTTCAGCGCGCCGCCCTTGAAGCCGGCAATCGGCGCGACGTGGAAGAAGCGGAAGCGCGGACCCAGGACTTTGCAATAGGCCTCTACCGGCTCCCACACGGCCGGGTCCTTGGTGTTGTTGTCGATGATGATGACTTCGTAATCCGGGTAATCCAGCGCGGCCAGGGCGTCGAGGGTCTGTTTGACCATTTCCGGCGGCTCGTTGTAGCAGGGCACGTGGACCGACACCTTGGGCCGGTAGGCGGTGTCGGCAACCACCGGCTGGAATGGCCGGCGGCGTGCGCGGGTCCAGGCGGTTTCGGCCAGTTCGTGGGCTTCGGTGAGTAGCACGATAAACACACCGAAGGCGCCGATACCCAGCAACAGACCGACCAGGGTGCTGAACCAGGTGCTGTATTGCTGGCTGTAGTCGTAACCGATCCACACCAGGGCGGAGCCGCCGGCGAACGCGACAATGGTCAGGAAGGTGCGCCCGCGCTGGCGCAGGGCGCTGCCGTCAATCAGCATCAGCGCGAGGCTGAGCAGGGCCAGTACCACCGAACCGATGGCCAGCAAACGCCACTGGGGAATGGCCACCACCGGGCCTTCGAAAGCGAATTTGGCCTGGCGCTCGAGGTTGTACACGCCCCAGTAAGCACCTACCGAGCCTTCATCGCTGGCCTTCCACGGCTGGTCGAAGGCTTCGATGACGAAGTAGTTGTAGCCTTTGGCGTTAAGCGCATTGACCAGGGTGCGCAGGTAGATGGCCTGGTCTGCCTGTGAAGCATCGGCGCCGCCGCGCATACGGCCGTTGCTCGGCCAGCCGACCTCGGAGAGCAGCAGGGGTTTTTTCGGGAAGAGTTTTTTCAGGTCCTTGGCGCGCTCGAGGACGAACTCCGTGGAGTCCTCCATCGGCACAAATTCCCAGTAGGGCAGCACGTGGGCGGCGATCAGGTCGGTGTGCTGGGCCAGTTCCGGATGATCCTGCCAGATGTGCCACTGCTCGGATGTAGTCACCGGCACCTTGACCGCCGCGCGCACGCGGTCGATGTAGGCAATCAGGTTTTTCGGGGTCACTTCGCTGCGGAACAGCGCTTCGTTACCGACCACCACGCGCACTACGCTGCGTGAGTTATTGGCGATTTCGATGGCCTTGGCGATTTCCCGCTCGTTACGCTCCAAGTCTGGGCTGATCCAGATGCCCAGCGTCACGCGCAGGCCAAACTCTTCAGCCAATACGGGAATATTGCCCAGTGGGCCGTCTACCGAGTAGGTGCGGATGTTGTCGGTCTGCGTGCTCAGCAACTCCAGGTCGGCACGCATCTGCTCATCGCTGGGGTAGGTGTCCTGCTGTGGGTTTTGCCCGGCGCGGAAGGGCGAAAATGAATACCCAGAGATCTGTTCCGGCCAGTCTGGTGCGGTTACCGGGCGGTTATAAAGCGCCCAGATACCGGTAAACACGGCGGCAATTGCCAGGAACATGACCAGGTTCAGTCCAAACTTACGCGAAGGCATAGTGTGCAGGTCCAGCGAAGGGGCAATAAAAAGCGACGAGCGTCGGGTGGCGCATGCTACGCCGCCGCCATTGGGCTGTATAGCTGGCAGGCCGGCATATTGATGGGACGATTGGCGGCCTTGAAGGTTCCGCTGGTGGCGATGTGCTACGACTGTTCATCGGTTAGCGAGGACTAGGCCAAGACAGTGCTTGGGTGCAGCTCGTCGGCTACCTATAATGCGCGCCGCTTGTGGCTTGCGAGAGAGAAGAATGTCTGTGGATGAACAACGCTTTGCTGGGATCGCCCGTCTGTATGGTCGTCAGGGAGCCGAACGGCTGGCGGCTGCGCATGTGGCGGTGGTCGGTATTGGCGGAGTGGGCTCCTGGGCAGCCGAAGCGTTGGCGCGCTCCGGGGTGGGCGAGATTTCCTTGTTTGATCTGGATGATGTCTGCGTCAGCAACAGCAACCGTCAGCTGCATGCGCTCGACAGCACGGTTGGTCAGCCCAAGGTCGAGGTAATGGCGGCGCGTATCCGCGCGATCAATCCGGCCTGTGTGGTGCATGCGGTGGCGGATTTCGTGACCCGTGAGACCATGGCCGAGTACATCACTGAGCAGCTGGATGCAGTGATCGATTGCATCGACAGCGTCAATGCCAAGGCTGCGCTGATTTCCTGGTGCAAGCGGCGCAAGATCCAGGTGATTACTACTGGCGGCGCCGGCGGGCAGATCGACCCGACGCAGATCCAGGTCGGCGATCTGAACAAGACCTGGAACGATCCTCTGGCTTCCAAGGTGCGTTCCACCCTGCGCCGCGATTACGGTTTTTCACGCACGCCAGGGCGCAATTACAGCGTGCCGTGCGTCTACTCCAGCGAGCAGCTGCGTTATCCCAAGCCCGACGGCACGGTGTGTCAGTACAAGGCTTTTGTCGGTGATGGGGTCAAGCTCGACTGCGCCGGTGGTTTTGGTGCAGTGATGATGGTGACCGCGACTTTTGGCATGGTTGCCGCGGCGCGCATCGTCGATAAATTGGTCGCCGGTACGCGGCGGCCGGCAGAGCGGCGGCCCGCGCATAATGATGTTGGCTAATATTTAAAGAATGACCGGTTACGGTCGATGTTCAGCAGGGATGTGCTGGTAGTTCTCGTTTGAGGTGTGCTGTGTTGTCCCTGCTGTGTCATGTATTACGTCATATCCCGCGATCTGCGCTGTTGTTTGCTGCGCTTTCTGCTTGCCTGAGTGTCCATGCCCACCCGGTTGTGCGCGTTGGCACCGGTGATTGGGTGCCCTATGTTGATCAGCAACGCGAAGATGGCGGTGCCTTGTCGCGGCTCGTGCGCGACATTTTCAAGGCGGCTGGTTATCAGGTTGAGTTCGTCTATTACCCCTGGGACCGTAACCTGCTGATGCTTGAACAGGGTGGCCTGGATGCGGTGATGCCGTATATCTGCAGCAAGAGTCGCCAGCGTTTCACTGTATGTAGTGATGCAGTAGTGGCGGGGGACGTGGTGTTATTCCAGCGCCGCGATCAGCAACTTGTTTGGAGTCGTTTCGACGATCTTAAGAGGTTCCGCATCGCCACGACGTTGGGCTATTCCTATGGTACGGAGTTTGATGCGGCGCTTGATGCTGGGCAGCTGCAGGTGCAGCAACATGGCAAAGAAGACACCGGCTTCCGTTTACTGAGCCTGGGGCGAGTGGATTTCCACCCTCAGGATCGAGCGGTTGGTTATGCCATGCTGCGTCGCTTGTTTTCCGAACCGGAGCGAGCGTTGATTACCCACAATCCGCGTATTTTGCATGCTGAACCGCTGCACCTGCTGTTTCGCAAAGGTGATACCAAGGCCGATCAGTTGCGCGAGACATTCAATGCCGGGCTGCGTCGCATGGCGCAGAGCGGTGAGCTGCAGCGTTTGCAACAGGCCTTGTATTCCGGCAATGCCGATCAGTGGCGCGCCGCGCCCTGATCATTGGCATCGAGCAAATGCTGCATCCGCGTCAGCACGGCCTGCAGGCCATTGCTGCGTGATGGGGACAGGTGGCGGGCCAGGCCGAGCTGGGTAAACCAGTCCGGCAGATCCAGTTGTGCCAGTTCGGATGCCGGCAAGTCGTTGACTCTGGCCAGCAGTAGCGCGAGCAGGCCACGCAACAGTCGTGCATCACTGCCGGCGCGAAACTGCCAGTGCGCGCCGTCATGCTCAGCCAGCAGCCACACCTGACTTTCACAGCCTTGCACCCGGTTGGCTTCACAGCGTTCAGCGTCACTCAGTGGGGTGAGCTGGTCGCCCCATTGCATCAGCAGGCGGGCGCGCTGTTCCCAGCCTGGGCAGGCGCTAAAAGCCTGCAGCGCAGTCTGTGCTCTGACGGGCAGGCTCATTGCAACAGCTCCAAGGCTTGATCCAGTGCACTGAAAAAACGCTGTAAATCGCCGCCATCGTTATACAAACCCAGCGACACACGAATCGCCCCGCTCAGACCGAGGCCCTGCAACAGCGGCATGGCGCAGTGATGGCCGGCGCGCACGGCGATGCCTTGTTCTGTCAGCAGGTGAGCAATGTCGGCATGGTGCACGCCATCGACCACAAAGCTGGCCAGGGCGACAGTCGGCGTGCCGAGCAGGCGCAGGCCCTGGCGCTGCTGCAACCCTGTTATCAGCTCGGCATGCAATGCCGCTTCGTGAGCGCTGACGGCATTGGCATCAAGGCTGCTGAGGTAATCCAGGCTGGAACCCAGGGCGATCACCGAGGCAATCGGTGGCGTGCCAGCCTCAAAACCCAATGGCGCATTACGAAAGCTGGCGTTGCTGTAGTCGGTGTGCAGCAGCATCTCGCCACCAAACTGCCAGTGCGCCAGTTGCTCCAGGGCCTGAGGGCGGCCATAAAGCAGGCCGACGCCATCCGGGCCGTAGAGTTTGTGGCTGGAGCAGATATAGAAATCGCAGCCCAAGGCCTGCATATCCTGGCGGCCATGTACCACGCCCTGCGTGCCGTCGACCACTGTCAGTGCGCCTTGCGCCTTTGCCAGCGCGAGCAGTGGATCAAGCGGCTGCCAGCAACCGAGCACATTGGATAGCTGGCTGACCGCCAACAGGCGGGTGCGTGGGCCGATTAGCTGTGCCGCTTGGACGAGATTGATCAACCCATGCTGATCCAGCGGTAACACCACCAGCTTGAGCTGCCGACGCAGCGCCAGTTGTTGCCAGGGCAGCAGGTTGGCGTGGTGTTCCAGGGCGCTGATAACGATCTCATCGCCTGGTTGAAAGCTTTGCTCCAGACCGTAGGCCAGCAGGTTGAAGGTCTCGGTGGCGCTGCGGGTGAAGATGATCTGTTGCGCGTCGGGCGCATTTAGCCAGCGTGCAGCTTTCTCACGTGTGGCTTCGAAGGCACGGGTGGCGCGCTCACCCGGCAGATGCTGGGCGCGATGCACATTGGCTGCGCCACCGGCGTAATAGCCGAGCAGAGCATCGAGCATGGCCTGGGGTTTTTGCGCAGTGGCAGCGCTGTCCAGATAGGTCTGGCCTTCAGCCGCAAGGGCCTGAATACCAGGGAAGTCAGCACGCCAGGGGGAGATCAGTGACATGGATTTTCCAGAGATTATCTGGCGACTAAAAGTTGGGTTTAGCGCGTTGCGAGCGAAGCCCAGACAAGGCGCAATAAGGCGAGGACGCGGAGTTTACTGGTGTAAATGAGCGTCCGAGCCTTAGTGCAACGCAGTATGGGCGAGCGCAGTCGCGCTAAACCAACTTTTTAGTTGTGGGCGTGCAGGGCTTCGTTCAACTCAATAGCCGACTTGTGGGTTTTGCACTCCACGGTGCCGGTTTGCGAGTTGCGGCGGAACAGCAGGTCCGGTTGGCCCGCCAGATCACGGGCCTTGAGCACCTTGACCAGCTTGTTGTCAGCATCCAGCAGCGCCACCTTGGTGCCAGCGGTGATGTAAAGGCCGGATTCCACAGTGTTGCGGTCGCCCAACGGAATGCCGATGCCGGCATTGGCGCCGATCAGGCAGCCTTCGCCCACTGAAATGACGATATTGCCGCCGCCGGACAGGGTGCCCATGGTTGAGCAGCCGCCGCCCAGATCCGAACCCTTGCCGACAAATACGCCCGCTGATACGCGGCCTTCGATCATGCCTGGGCCGGCGGTACCGGCGTTGAAGTTAACGAAGCCTTCGTGCATCACGGTGGTGCCTTCGCCCACATAGGCGCCCAGGCGGATACGCGCGCTGTCAGCGATACGCACGCCAGCCGGCACCACGTAGTCGGTCATTTTCGGGAACTTGTCCACCGAGAAGACTTCCAGCAGATCGCCCTTCAGGCGCGCTTCCAGTTGACGCTCAGCCAGTTCACCGAGGTCGACGGCACCCTGGCTGGTCCAGGCCACGTTTGGCAGCAGCGGGAAGATTCCGGTGAGGTTCAGGCCGTGCGGCTTAACCAGGCGGTGCGACAGCAGGTGCAGCTTGAGGTAGGCCTCAGGGGTGCTGGTGAGTGCGGCGTCTTCGGCGAGCAGAGTGACCACCAACGGCTTCTGGCTTTCGGCCAGCCGGGTGAGCAGGGCGGACTGCTGGCTGTCGACATTTTTCAGCGCTTCGGCCAGATCGCCTGCCTGGCTGTTGGTCAGGCTGAGAGCCTGGTTGCCGCCTTGGTAGGCGATTTTTTCCAGCACTTTGGCGACCAGTTCGCTGCTCGGGTTGAGCAGTGGCTGGGCGTAGAAGACTTCCAGCCAGGTGCCCTGACGGTTCTGGGTGCCAACGCCGAAAGCCAGGCTGAAGAGGGTTGTGCTCATGTTGTTTTCCTTACCGCAAATTCGTGTGGGCCGGCTGGTTCATACCAGTTCGGCGGCATAACGGTCGGCTTTGAAGCCAACCAGGGTCTTGTTGCCGAGATCCAGCACCGGGCGTTTGATCATCGACGGTTGGGCGAGCATCAGTTCGATCGCCTTGTGCTGATCGAGGCCGCTTTTCTGCGCCTCGTCCAGCTTGCGGAAGGTGGTGCCTGCACGGTTCAGGATGGTTTCCCAACCATGCTCATTGCACCACTTTTCCAGGTTGCCACGGTCTATGCCGCAGGCTTTGTAATCATGAAAGGCGTAGCTTACCCCGTGCTCGTCGAGCCACGTGCGGGCTTTTTTCATGGTGTCGCAGGCTTTTATGCCAAACAGCGTCTTGCTCATCAGAGGCTCTTCACAAAATCACGGATACGTTCGGCTGCTGCCACGCACTCGGCCAGCGGCGCGACCAGAGCCATACGCACACGGCCGGCACCCGGGTTGTTGCCGTCCACTGCGCGCGACAGGTACGAACCGGGCACCACGGTGACATGCTCGCGGGCAAACAGCTCGCGGGTAAATGTTTCATCGTCTATCGGCGTTTTCGCCCATAGGTAGAAACCGCCATCCGGCCGTTGCACATCCAGCACGTCGCCAAGAATCGCCAGCACCGCGTCGAACTTCTCGCGGTACAGGTCGCGGTTGGCTTTGACGTGGGCTTCGTCGCTCCAGGCGGCGACGCTGGCCAGCTGGGTTTGCACCGGCATGGCGCAGCCGTGGTAGGTACGGTACAGCAGGAAAGATTTCAGAATGTCGGCATCGCCGGCGACGAAGCCCGAACGCAGGCCAGGCAGGTTGGAGCGTTTGGACAGGCTGTGGAACACCACGCAGCGTTTGAAATCATGGCGGCCCAGTTCGGCGCAGGCCGTCAGCAGGCCGGCCGGTGGGGTGGCTTCATCGAAATACAACTCGCTGTAGCACTCATCCGCTGCGATCACGAAGTCGAATTTGTCGGCCAGGGCTATCAGCTTCTTCAGCGTCGGCAGCGGAATCAGCGCGCCGGTCGGGTTGCCGGGTGAGCAGAGGAAGAGGATCTGGCAACGCTGCCAGACCTCGTCGCTGACGGCGTCGAAATCCGGGTTGAAACCATGTTCTTCCAGGCATGGCAGGTAGTGCGGCTGTGCGCCGGCAAGAAAAGCCGCGCCTTCATAGATCTGATAGAAGGGGTTGGGGCTGACTACCAGGCCATCGACATCGCGCTTGACCACCGCCTGGGTAAAAGCAAACAGCGCTTCACGGGTGCCGTTGACCGGCAGCACATGGCGCGCCGGATTGAGCACGCCGGCCGGCAGGCCAAAGCGGCGGTTACACCAGTTGGCGATGGCTTCACGCAGCGCCGGGATGCCCAGGGTGGTCGGGTATACCGCAAGCTGGTCGAGGTTAGCGCGCAACGCCTCGGCGACAAACTCCGGCGAGCGGTGTTTCGGCTCGCCAATCGACAGGGCAATCGGGCTTTTGCCGGCGGCTACCTGCACGCTGCCCAGCAGTGCGCGGAGCTTTTCGAACGGGTAGGGCTGCAGCTGGTTTAACGCGTCGTTCATTGTTGCTTCCTGAGGTCTGCCAGCGCCCGCATCCAGGATGGCGGGCGGCTCAAGGGTAAATAAGAGGCTTTAAATAACGATTCGGCTTGGTTCGGCCTGCGTGCCTGGGGCATCGGACAGTTGCGCAACCATGGTTTCCTGCAGGCGCATGCACAGCTCGGGGTCGGACAGCGGCTGGTTGTGCGCGTCGGTGACGAAGAACACGTCTTCCACCCGCTCGCCCAGAGTGGCGATCTTGGCATTCTGCAGCGACAGGTCGAAGTCGAGGAAAATCCGCCCGATTCGTGCCAGCAGGCCCGGTCGATCCGGTGCGGTGACTTCGAGGATAGTCACTGGTCGGTGCGCATCGTTGTGAATGGTCACTTGCGGCGCAAAAGCAAAGTGCTTGAGCTGGCGCGGTACCCGGCGTTGGATAATGGCTGGGTAGTCGTCTGGGTTCTTCAATGCGTCGACCAAGCCCTGGCGAATCTCTTTGATTCGCACTGGGTTCTCGCCAATCGAGCCGCCTTCGCCTTCGAGCACGATGTAGGTGTCGAGGGTGAACTGGCTGGTGGAGGTGAGAATCCGCGCGTCATGGATGTTCAGGTTGAGCTGGGCCATGGCCGCCACGGTCACGGCAAAGAAGTCGTGCTGATCCTGGGCGTAGATGAAGATCTGCGTGCCACCTTCAAACTCGCGCTGGGTGGTTTCCTTGATCAGTACCAACGGCTCGCTGTTGTTGCCGTGTTGCAGGATCGCCTCGCTGTGCCAGGCCACGTCAGATGCCGTGTGGCGCAGGAAGTAGTCGTCACCCAGTTGCGACCAGAGTTGCTCGGCATCATCCGGATCGGTGCCGCCGCGCACCAGGATGTCCAGGGCGGCGATCTGCGTCAGGCGTATCTGCTCTTCGCGGTCCAGCGGGTTTTCCAGGCCGCGACGCAGCGCACGCTTGGTCTCGGTATACAGCTGGCGCAGCAGGCTGGCACGCCAGGAGTTCCACAGGCTGGGGTTGGTGGCATTGATGTCAGCCACGGTCAGCACGTAGAGGTAATCCAGGCGGGTTTGGTCGCCGACCAGGCGGGCGAAGTCGAAGATCACCTGTGGGTCGGACAAATCCTTGCGTTGCGCCGTGGTGGACATCACCAGGTGGTGTTGCACCAGCCAGACGATCAGCTTGGAGTCCCAGTTCGGCAGTTGGTGGCGTACACAGAAGGCTTCGGCATCAACTGCGCCTAGCTCCGAATGGTCGCCGCCACGGCCTTTGCCGATGTCGTGGTAAAGCCCGGCCATATAGATCAGCTCGGGCTTGGGCAGCTTGTCGATCAGCTTGCTGGCCAGGGGGAATTTTTCCGCCAGCTCGGTCCACTTGAACTTACGCAGGTGCTTGATCAGGTTCAGGGTGTGCGCATCGACCGTGTAGATGTGGAACAGGTCGTGCTGCATCTGCCCGACGATATGACCGAACTCCGGAAGGTACAGGCCGAGGATGCCGTAACGGTTCATCCGCCGCAGGTTGCGGTGAATACCTTGCGGGCTTTTGAATAGTTCAACAAACAGGCTGGTGTTGCGGATGTCACGGCGGAAATCATCGTCGATCAGGTGACGGTGCTCGCGCAGCAGACGAATGCTGTTGGCGCAGACGCCTTTGATGTCGGGGTGCTGCGCCATCAACACGAAGATTTCCATGATGGCAAACGGCGTACGCTTGAAGACGTTGGGGTGCGCGACTTCGATATAGCCATCACGCAGCAGGAAGCGGCTGTTGAGCGGCGTGGCCTGGCCAATTTCGCCGGCGTTGAGGATCTGCTCTTCGAAGTGCTGGACGATCAGATCGCTCAGTTCGGCGATCGCCATCACCACGCGGTAATACTTCTGCATAAAGCGCTCAATCGCGCGCTTGCTGTCGCTGTCTTCGTAACCCAGTAGGGCCGCTACCTTGCTCTGGTGGTCAAAAAGCAGGCGGTCTTCGGCGCGTCCTGCGAGCATGTGCAGTGCGTAGCGCACCTTCCAGAGGAATTCCTGGCTGGAGGCGAGCAGGGCGTATTCGCTTTCCAGCAAAAAGCCCTGGCCGACCATGGCGTGCAGGTTCAGTGTGCCGAAATGCCGGCGCGCGACCCAAAGAATGGTCTGGATGTCACGCAGGCCGCCGGGCGAACCTTTGACGTTGGGTTCCAGGTTGTATTCGGTGTCGTTGTATTTGCCGTGACGGGCGCGCTGCTCTTTGTGCTTGGCCAGGAAGAACTGCTTGCTCGGCCACATCTGTTCGGTGCTGGTGACCGCCTGCATACGCTGACGTAGGCGTTCGGGCCCAGCAATGGTGCGGCTTTCCATCAGGTTGGTGATCACTGTCAGGTCGGCGCGCGCCTCTTCAGCGCACTCATCCACGCTGCGCACGCTTTGCCCGACTTCCAGGCCGATGTCCCAGAGCAGGGTAAGGAAGCGCTCTATGGGCTCGCGGAAGGTTTCGTGGTCGGCGTTGTCGAGCAGGATCAGCAGGTCGATATCGGAGAAGGGGTGCAGCTCGCCGCGGCCATAGCCGCCGACGGCCAGCAGGGCGATATCGGCGTCTTCACTCCACGACAGGCGGTCCCAGGCTTCGCGCAGGATCTGGTCGACAAACCAGGCGCGGTCCTCGACCAGGCGGCGTACGTCGCGGCCGCTGGTGAAGCGCCCGTCGAGTACTTCACGGGCGTGGCGGATGGCCTTCTTGAAAGCCGCAATGGGGCTGGCCTTGAGGGCCAGTTCCGCCTGGAACTGGCCGCGGTCGAACAGCTCGGGATCTACCTGCGGCATTGCGGCCTTCCTTCTATCTATACAGCAGACTCAGCGAGCGGCTCAGGCCGATGTGCGGGCGATGGTGTCATCACTGCGCAGGGTGAAGATCTCGTAGCCATCAGCGGTCACCAGAATGGTGTGCTCCCACTGGGCGGAGAGCTTGCGGTCCTTGGTGATCGCGGTCCAGCCGTCACCCAGGGTGCGAGTTTCCGGGCGACCCTGGTTGATCATGGGTTCGATGGTGAAGGTCATGCCTTCCTTGAGTTCCATGCCAGTGCCGGCGCGACCGTAGTGCAGCACTTGCGGTTCTTCATGGAACACCGCGCCAATGCCGTGCCCGCAGTATTCGCGCACCACCGAGAAGCCGTTCTTCTCGGCATGTTTCTGGATCACCTCGCCGATGTCGCCCAGGCGCGTGCCCGGCTTGACCAGTTCGATACCTTTATACATGCACTCCTGGGTGATCTTGGCCAGGCGCTCAGCCCACTCCGGCACCTTGCCAACCATAAACATCTTGCTGGTATCGCCGTGGTAGCCATCTTTGATTACGGTGATATCGATGTTGATCACGTCGCCTTCTTTCAGCGGCTTGTCATTCGGGATGCCGTGGCAGACCACGTGGTTGACCGAAGTGCAGATCGACTTGGGGAAGCCTTTGTAATTGAGCGGCGCAGGGATGGCCTGTTGCACGTTGACAATATAGTCATGGCAGATGCGATCAAGCTCTTCGGTGGTGACGCCGGGCTTGACGTGTTCGCCAATCATTTCCAGAACTTCGGCAGCCAAGCGACCGGCTACGCGCATTTTCTCGATTTCGTCGGGCGTTTTGATTGTGACGGTCATGTGCGGCTCTCGAACGCGAACAGAAAGGGCGACATCTTAACAGCTACAAGCCGCCAGCCATAAGCGCCACGTTAAACCTGTGGCTAACTTGGCTGCATATGTTGCTGTCTGTGAGTAGCTTGGTCCTGACTTTTATGATATAAAACGCGCCGCTTTACGGGCTGTGTGCCCGAAAGCTTAAACCCACACACGTATCGACACGGTTTCCTGGGTGCCTTGCGACAAGTTCGCCGGGTTGGAGATCGGGATGCGTGGAGGCCTAACCCGACTTATCAAGGAACTATCATGTCCCAAGTCAACATGCGCGATATGCTGAAGGCCGGTGTGCACTTCGGCCACCAGACCCGTTACTGGAACCCGAAAATGGGCAAGTACATTTTCGGCGCGCGCAACAAGATCCACATCATCAACCTTGAAAAAACCCTGCCAATGTTCAACGAAGCGCTGTCCTTCGTTGAGAAGCTGGCTTCGGGCAAAAACAAGATTCTGTTCGTGGGCACCAAGCGTTCCGCTGGCAAGATCGTTGCTGAAGAAGCAGCACGTTGCGGTTCGCCGTACGTCGATCATCGCTGGTTGGGCGGCATGCTGACCAACTACAAAACCATCCGCGCCTCGATCAAGCGTCTGCGTGATCTGGAAGTTCAGTCCCAGGACGGTACTTTCGCCAAGCTGACCAAGAAAGAAGCACTGATGCGCACCCGTGATCTGGAAAAACTGGATCGCAGCCTGGGTGGTATCAAGGACATGGGCGGTCTGCCAGACGCTCTGTTCGTGATCGACGTTGACCACGAGCGCATTGCTATCACCGAAGCCAACAAGCTGGGCATCCCAGTTATCGGCATCGTCGATACCAACAGCAGCCCGGAAGGCGTTGACTACATCATCCCAGGTAACGATGACGCCATTCGCGCCATCCAGCTGTACATGGGTGCCATGGCTGACTCGGTAATCCGTGGTCGCACCAACGCTAACGGCGGCGCCGACGAGTTCGTTGAGCAAGCCCCGGCTGCAGAAGCTGCTGAAGGCTAAGTAAAACGCGCCTAGCGTTTGCTTAGTTCGCAAAAAGGGGGGCTTTGCCCCCTTTTTGCCACCTTGAAAACCATCGTCGACGTGCAGTTGCAATCGTTTCTGGTCATTGTCGGCAATGCGTTACGAATTGAGCGCCCGTTTTCGCGGGTGGAATGGTTAACAACCTATCCAGAGGATTTTGAAATGGCAGAAATTACTGCAGCGTTGGTTAAAGAACTGCGTGAGCGTACTGGCGAAGGCATGATGGATTGCAAGAAGGCCTTGACCAAGGCTGGCGGCGACATCGAAAAAGCCATCGACGACATGCGTGCTTCCGGCGCGATCAAAGCTGCCAAGAAAGCCGGCAACGTGGCTGCTGAAGGCGCCATCAGCATCAAGGAAGATGGCAAGACTGCCGTCATTCTCGAAGTCAACTCGCAGACCGACTTCCTGGCTCTGCAGGACGATTTCAAGAACTTCGTTGCTGCCAGCGTCGAGAAAGCCTTTGCTGACAAGATGACCGAAGTTGAGCCGCTGATCGCTGCTCAAGAAGAAGCCCGTCTGGCCCTGGTTGCCAAAACTGGCGAGAACGTCAATATCCGTCGTCTGGCGCGTATTGAAGGTGACGTTCTGGGTTCTTACCTGCACGGCAACAAGATCGGTGTTGTGGTTGTGCTCAAGGGCGGCAACGTCGAGCTGGCTAAAGACATCGCCATGCACGTAGCTGCAAGCAACCCTGAATTCCTGCTGCCTTCGGAAGTTTCCGCTGAAGCCATCGAGCGCGAGAAAGCCGTGTTCGTCAGCCTCAACGAAGACAAGATCAAGGGCAAGCCGGCTGAAATCGTCGAGAAGATGGTTGCTGGTCGTATCCAGAAGTTCCTGGCTGAAGCCAGCCTGGTTGAGCAAGCCTTCGTTAAGGATCCGGAAATCAAGGTCGGTGCTCTGGCCAAGAAAGCCGGTGCTGAAATCGTTTCTTTCACCTACTTCAAGGTTGGTGAAGGCATCGAGAAGCCGGTCGACAACTTTGCTGAAGAAGTTGCTGCGCAAGTAGCTGCTGCCAGCAAGCAGTAAGACGGCTAACCGCTGTTGCCCCGAAGAGGCTGCCCGCTAACGCGCGCGGCCTCTTTGTCAAATTGAGGGCACAGCTAAGCTGTGGAGTGGTTGGTGCTTTGGCACCAATGACTCAGGGCGCTGTCGAAGCGCTCGATAAAAGCGAACCGAAGGTTTGCACAGAATTCAAACGCCGCAGGAGAGACTCGCAATGGCTCAGCAGATGAGTGGTCGTCAACCGCGCTACAAGCGCATTCTGCTCAAACTTAGCGGCGAGGCCCTGATGGGGTCGGAAGATTTTGGCATCGATCCCAAGGTGCTTGATCGCATGGCGCTGGAAGTCGGCCAGTTGGTCGGTATCGGCGTACAGGTCGGGCTGGTGATCGGCGGTGGCAACCTTTTTCGTGGTGCGGCGCTGAGTGCTGCGGGCATGGACCGGGTAACCGGCGACCACATGGGTATGCTGGCCACTGTAATGAATGCCCTGGCCATGCGTGACGCCCTGGAGCGTTCGAACATTCCGGCCATCGTTATGTCGGCCATTTCCATGGTCGGGGTGACTGATCATTACGACCGCCGCAAGGCTATGCGTCATCTGAAAACCGGTGAGGTGGTGATTTTCGCCGCTGGCACTGGTAATCCGTTCTTTACCACCGACTCGGCCGCTTGCCTGCGCGCCATCGAAATTGATGCCGACGTGGTGCTCAAGGCGACCAAGGTGGATGGTGTGTACACTGCCGATCCATTCAAAGACCCGCATGCCGAGAAGTTCGATCGCCTGACCTACGATGAGGTGCTCGACCGCAAGCTGGGCGTAATGGACCTGACGGCTATCTGCCTGTGCCGCGACCATAATATGCCGCTGCGTGTTTTCAACATGAACAAGCCTGGTGCCCTGCTGAACGTTGTAGTCGGCGGCGCTGAAGGCACTCTGATTGAGGAAGATAAACATGATCAATGAGATCAAAAAAGACGCCCAAGTGCGTATGCAGAAGAGCCTGGAATCGCTGGTTCACGCCTTCAGTCGTATCCGTACCGGTCAAGCTCACCCGAGCATCCTCGGTGGCGTTATGGTGCCTTACTACGGCTCCGACACCCCGCTGAACCAGGTGGCCAACGTCACCGTCAAGGACGCCCGCACCCTGCAGGTTGTGGCCTTCGAGCGCAACATGCTGTCTGCTGTCGACAAGGCGATCCAGAGCTCCGGCTTGGGCTTCAATCCGACCAACCTGGGTGAGCTGCTGCTGATTTCCATGCCGGCGCTGACCGAAGAAACCCGTAAGGGCTTCACCAAGCAGGCGCGTGATGCGGCTGAAGATGGTCGTGTGGCGGTGCGCAATATTCGTCGTGACGCCCTGAGCCAGTTGAAAGACCTGGTTAAAGAGAAGGAAATCAGCGAAGACGAAGAGCGCCGTGCGGCCGACGAAATCCAGAAGCTGACCGACAAGTTTGTCGCGGAAATAGAAGTGGCAGTGAAGCAGAAAGAAGCGGATCTGATGGCCGTTTAGCGGCCAGGATATCGTCATGGAAAAGACCAAAGACGGTAGTCCGTTCGCCGTGCCACGGCATGTGGCGATCATCATGGACGGTAACAATCGCTGGGCGAAGAAGCGTCTGCTGCCCGGCGTAGCCGGTCATAAAGCCGGTGTCGATGCGGTGCGTGCGGTGATCGAGGTGTGCGCCGAGGCGGGCGTCGAGGTGCTGACGCTGTTCGCCTTCTCCAGTGAAAACTGGCAGCGCCCGGCCGAGGAAGTTAGTGCGCTGATGGAGCTGTTCCTCAGTGCGCTGCGCCGCGAGGCGAAGAAACTCAATGCCAATGACATCAGTCTGCGCATCATTGGTGATCGTTCACGCTTTCACCCTGAGTTGCAGGCCGCGATGCGTGAGGCTGAAGCGCAGACTGCTGGCGACAAACGCTTTGTCCTGCAGGTGGCGGCCAACTATGGCGGTCAGTGGGATATTGCTCAGGCGGCGCAACGTTTGGCCCGTGAAGTTCAAGGCGGTCATTTGCGCGCCGAGGACATCACTCCCGAATTGCTGCAGAGCTGCCTGGTAACCGGCGATTTGCCGCTGCCAGATCTGTGCATTCGCACTGGTGGCGAACACCGCATCAGTAATTTCCTGCTCTGGCAGCTGGCCTACACCGAGCTGTATTTCTCCGACCTGTTTTGGCCGGATTTCAAACACGACGCCATGCGCAAAGCCTTGGCCGATTTTGCTAGCCGCCAGCGTCGCTTTGGAAAAACCAGCGATCAGGTGGCTGCTGAGGCCCGTAGCTGATGCTCAAACAACGAATTATCACGGCGCTGGTGCTATTGCCATTCGCCCTAGGTGGCTTCTTTCTGCTCAATGGCGCGCTGTTTGCGCTGTTTATCGGCGCGGTGGTCAGTTTGGGCGCCTGGGAATGGGCGCGGCTGGCAGGATTTACTGCCCAGGTGCAGCGCGTTGCCTACGCCGCGCTGGTAGCTGCGTTGTTGTTTGGCTTGTATCTGTTGCCAGCGTTGGCGCCTTGGGTGCTGTTGCTTGGGGTTGTCTGGTGGGTAGTAGCAACCTTTCTGGTGTTGGGTTATCCAGCCAGCAGCCGTTACTGGACTCAGGCTCCGATCAGATTGCTGATTGGCTTGCTGATTCTGCTGCCAGCCTGGCAGGGCCTGGTGCTGTTCAAGCAGTGGCCTGAGGCGAATTGGCTGATTCTCGCGGTGATGGTGCTGGTGTGGGGGGCGGATATCGGCGCCTATTTCGCCGGCCGCCGCTTCGGCAAACGTAAGCTGGCCCCGCAGGTGAGTCCCGGTAAAAGCTGGGAGGGGGTATTCGGTGGCCTGCTGGCGACCCTGCTGATCTGTGTGGGCGTGGCGACTTACCGTGACTGGTCGTTTGCCAGTCTGTTGCTGGGCTTGATCGGCACCGCCGTGGTGGTGTTGATCTCGGTGGTCGGTGATCTGACCGAAAGCATGTTCAAGCGCCAATCCGGAGTTAAGGACAGCAGCAATCTGCTGCCTGGCCACGGCGGTGTGCTGGATCGTATCGACAGCCTGACGGCGGCAATCCCGGTGTTCGCTGCGTTGTTGTGGCTAGCGGGTTGGGGCGCGCTGTGAGTCATCCGCAGCAGATTACTGTGCTTGGTGCGACCGGCTCGATTGGTCTGAGCACCCTCGATGTCATTGCGCGTCACCCTGAGCGTTATCAAGTCTTTGCGCTATCTGGTTTCAGTCGTCTGACTGAGCTGGAGGCGTTGTGCATGATCTACCGTCCACGCTTTGCTGTGGTGCCGCAGGCTCTGGATGCCCGCCACCTGCAAGAAGGTCTGCGTGCAGCTGGTCTAGCTACTCACGTGCTGCATGGTCCCGAGGGGTTGTGTGAAGTGGCAGCGCATCCTGAAGTGGATGCGGTGATGGCTGCTATCGTCGGTGCGGCAGGCTTGCCGCCGACCCTGGCAGCCGTTGAGGCTGGCAAGAAGGTGCTGCTGGCCAATAAAGAAGCCCTGGTGATGTCGGGCGCGCTGTTTATGCAGGCTGTGCGCAAAAGCGGCGCTGTGCTGTTACCAATCGATAGTGAACACAATGCGATTTTCCAGTGCCTGCCGGGTGACTACGCTCGCGGCCTGCAGCAAGTCGGTGTGCGGCGTATTCTGTTGACCGCTTCGGGTGGGCCATTTCGCGAAATGCCGCTGGAACAGTTGCATGCGGTCACCCCCGAGCAGGCGTGCGCGCACCCCAACTGGTCGATGGGGCGCAAAATCTCTGTCGATTCGGCGAGCATGATGAACAAAGGCCTGGAGCTGATCGAGGCTTGCTGGTTGTTTGATGCCAGTCCTGATCAGGTTGAGGTGGTAGTGCATCCACAGAGCGTGATCCACTCGCTGGTCGATTATGTCGACGGTTCGGTACTGGCCCAGTTGGGCAATCCGGATATGCGTACACCCATCAGTCATGCCCTGGCCTGGCCGGAGCGAATCGACTCGGGTGTTGCACCGTTGGATCTGTTTTCCATCGCTCGGTTGGACTTCCAGGCTCCGGACGAACAGCGCTTTCCTTGTCTGCGCCTGGCGCGTGAAGCGGCGCAGGTTGGCGGTACCGCGCCGGCCATGCTCAATGCGGCCAATGAGGTGGCGGTTGCCGCGTTTCTTGAGCGGCGCATCCGCTTTCCCGAGATCGCGAGTATCATCGAAGACGTTCTGCATGCTGAGCCCGCCTTGGCGGTTGAGAGCCTGGATACGGTGCTGGCCGCTGATGGTCGGGCCCGCCATCTGGCCGAAGAATGGCTGAGTCGGCGCTGATCGCCGACGCGGAGAAGTTTGATGAGTGCGCTTTATATGCTGGTCGGTACCCTTGTTGCGCTCGGGGTGCTGGTAACCATCCACGAATATGGACACTTCTGGGTCGCCCGCCGTTGTGGCGTCAAGGTGCTGCGGTTTTCCGTAGGCTTTGGCAGCCCGTTGCTGCGTTGGCATGACCGCCAGGGGACCGAATTTGTAGTGGCCGCCATCCCGCTGGGTGGCTACGTGAAAATGCTCGATGAGCGCGAAGGTGATGTGCCGCCGGAGTTGCTTGATCAGTCGTTCAATCGCAAGTCGGTCCAGCAGCGTATTGCCATTGTGGCGGCCGGCCCAGTGGCGAATTTCCTCCTTGCTCTTCTATTTTTCTGGGTTGTAGCGATGCTGGGCAGCCAGCAGGTGCGCCCGGTTATCGGCGCGGTCGAGGCGGGTAGCCTGGCCGATGTCGCCGGCTTGCAGGTCGGGCAGGAAATTGTCGCGATTGATGGCGAGCCCACTACGGGCTGGGCTGCGGTGAATCTGCAGCTGGTCAGCCGGTTGGGTGAAAGTGGTCGACTGGATCTCGCGGTACGCGAGCCGGGTTCCTCGGTCGACAGTCCTCGGCAGATCGTCCTGGATAACTGGCTGCGCGGTGCCGATGAGCCAGATCCCATCTCCTCATTAGGTATTCGGCCTTGGCGTCCGGCGCTGGAGCCGATTCTGGCGCAGCTTGACCCCGAAGGTCCTGCATTTGCTGAGGGCTTGCAGGTCGGTGATCGTTTGCTTGCGCTAGATGGTCAGCCCCTTGCGGATTGGCAACAGCTTGTAGATCAAGTCCGCGGTTTACCGGGTAAAAAAATCAGCTTGTCGATCGAGCGTCAAGGTCAGCAGCTGGATGTACCGCTTACCTTGGCTGCACGAGGTGAGGGCGAGGCCCTCAGTGGTTATCTAGGCGCCGGGGTGGCGGGTGGCAAATGGCCGCCGGAGATGCTGCGTGAAGTCAGTTATGGCCCGTTAGAAGCCATCGCCGAAGGTGCCAAAAATACTTGGACAATGAGCGTTCTAACCCTTAATTCTCTGAAGAAAATGCTGTTTGGTGAGCTCTCGGTAAAAAACTTGAGCGGGCCGATAACCATTGCTAAAGTGGCGGGCGCTTCTGCTGAGTCGGGGTTGAGTGATTTTCTTAAATTTCTTGCCTACTTGAGCATTAGTCTGGGGGTTCTTAATTTGTTGCCTATCCCCGTGCTGGATGGGGGGCATCTGCTTTTTTATCTGGTCGAGTGGGTGCGTGGTCGCCCGCTGTCGGAACGGATACAGGGTTGGGGGATGCAGATCGGCATCAGTTTGGTCATCGGGGTGATGTTGCTGGCCCTGGTAAACGATTTGGGTCGTCTGTAGCCGCTGCTGAATTACGCTCTCGGTACGAACAAGACGTGTCGCGCTAAGCGGCAGATTTTTTATTGTCAGTTGGAATAAGAAAGGACTTCATGAAACGTCTGCTGCTACCTGCGGTGCTTGCCGCACTGATGATCACCGAAGTTCACGCCGAGTCCTTCACCATCTCCGATATCCGGGTTACCGGTCTGCAGCGTGTTTCCGCTGGCAGTGTATTCGGTGCCTTGCCCCTTAATGTGGGCGCGCAAGCCGATGACCGGTCACTGGTTGAGGCTACTCGCGAACTGTTCAAAACTGGTTTCTTCCAGGATATCCAGCTCGGTCGCGATGGCGATGTACTGGTTGTCACTGTGGTTGAGCGTCCATCGATTTCCAGTATCGAGATTGAGGGCAACAAAGCCATCAGCAGTGAAGACTTGCTCAAAGGTCTGAATCAGTCTGGTCTGGCCGAGGGTGAGATCTTCCAGCGCGCCACCCTTGAAGGCGTGCGTAACGAGCTGCAGCGCCAGTACGTTGCCCAGGGCCGTTATTCCGCCGAAATCGAAGCCGAAGTGATCCCGCAGCCGCGCAACCGCGTAGCCTTGAAGATCAATATCAATGAAGGCTCGGTAGCCGCGATTCAGCACATCAACGTGGTGGGTAACTCGGTCTTTTCCGATGAAGATCTGATCGACCTGTTCGAGTTGAAGACCACCAACTGGCTGTCCTTCTTCAAGAATGATGACAAGTACGCCCGTGAGAAACTCTCCGGTGACTTGGAGCGCCTGCGTTCCTATTACCTGGATCGCGGCTATATCAATATGGATATCAGTTCGACTCAGGTATCCATTACTCCGGACAAGAAGCATGTCTATGTCACGGTCAACGTTGACGAAGGCGAGAAGTACACCGTGCGTGAGGTCAAACTCAGCGGTGAGCTGAAGGTGCCGGAAGAAGAAGTCCGTGCCCTGCTGCTGGTTCAGGAAGGCCAGGTGTTCTCGCGCAAAGTGATGACCACCACGTCCGAACTGATCACCCGGCGTCTGGGTAACGAAGGTTATACCTTCGCCAACGTTAACGGCGTGCCAGAAGCCCATGATGATGGCACCGTGTCGATTACCTTTGTGGTCGATCCGGGCAAGCGTGCTTACGTTAATCGCATCAACTTCCGTGGTAATACCAAGTCGGAAGACGAAGTGCTGCGCCGTGAAATGCGTCAGATGGAGGGGGGGTGGGCTTCGACGTACCTGATTGACCAGTCCAAGACCCGCCTGGAACGTCTGGGGTACTTCAAGGAAGTTAACGTCGAAACCCCACAGGTGCCAGGCACCGATGACCAGGTTGACGTCAACTACAGCGTGGAAGAGCAAGCTTCTGGCTCCATCACCGCCAGCGTTGGTTTTGCTCAGAACGCCGGTCTGATTCTCGGTGGCTCGATTACCCAGAACAACTTCCTGGGTACGGGTAACAAGGTCAGCGTCGGCTTGACTCGCAGCGAGTATCAGAGCAACTACAACTTTGGTTTTGTTGACCCCTACTGGACGCCAGATGGCGTTAGCTTGGGCTACAACGCCTTCTTCCGTGAAACCGATTACGACGAGCTGAACACCGATGTATCTAGCTACTCGGTGGATAGCTACGGCGTCGGCGCCAGTATCGGCTATCCAATCAGTGATACTTCGCGTCTGACCTATGGTCTGACCGTGCAGAACGACAGCATCGGTACTGGTGTTTATACAGTTGATGAGATTTTCAACTTTATCGAGCAAGAGGGTGATAGCTATCTGAATCTGAAAGCATCGGTTGGCTGGTCTGAGTCAACTCTAAACCGCGGCGTGCTGGCTAATCGTGGTCACTCGCAAAGTCTGGTATTCGAAACCACAGTGCCGGGCAGTGACCTGTCGTTCTTCAAGGTGGATTACCGTGGCCAGGTTTTCAAACCACTGAGTGACACCTATACCCTGCGTCTGCATACCCAGCTGGGTTATGGCGAGAGCTATGGCTCTACTTCCGATCTGCCGTTCTACGAGCACTACTACGCGGGTGGTTTCAACTCGGTGCGTGGCTTCAAAGATAGCAGCCTCGGGCCGCGTAGTACGCCGAGCCGTGGTACTAACCCAGGTACAGCCTTCGATCCGGATCAAGATCCGCTGCCATTTGGCGGTAACGTCCTGATTCAAGGTGGCGCTGAACTGCTGTTCCCCATGCCGTTCGTCAAGGATCAGCGTTCCCTGCGTACTGCGCTGTTCTGGGATGTGGGTAACGTCTTCGACACCAATTGCGGTAAGTCGCAGGAAGAGTGCGGCAGCATTGATCCAGGCAACCTGGCCAGCTCCGTCGGTGTTGGCCTGACCTGGATTACAGCTCTGGGTCCGTTGAGCTTTAGCTTGGCCATGCCAATCATCAAGCCGGATGATGCCGATACGCAGATTTTCCAGTTCTCCCTCGGTCAGACGTTCTAAGCGTCGGATTTTTGAATACCAACAGTTTTGCAGGAGTTGCACCGTGCGTAAGTTGACTCAACTGGTTTTGTTAAGCGTTGCCTTGCTGGCGACCCCGGCTTTTGCCGAGATGAAAGTAGCGGTACTGAATTACCAAATGGCCTTGCTGGAATCTGATGCTGCCAAGCGTTACGCCGTGGATGCCGAGAAGAAATTCGGCCCGCAGCTGAACAAGTTGAAAACCCTGGAAAGCGACGCCAAGCGCATTCAGGACCGTCTGGTCAAAGACGGCGAAAAAATGCAGACCGCCGAGCGTGAGCGCCTGGAGCTTGAGTTCAAGCAAAAAGCCCGTGATTTCCAGTTCCAGTCCAAAGAACTGAACGAGTCTAAGGCTGTTGCTGATCGTGAAATGCTGAAGAAGCTCAAGCCGAACCTGGACAAGGCTGTGGAAGAAGTGATCAAGACCGGTAACTTCGACCTGGTGCTGGAGCGCGGTGCGGTGATTGATGTCAAACCTCAGTTCGACATCACCCGCCAGGTTATCGAGCGCATGAATCAGCTGCGCTGATCATGAGTGCAACGATTTATACCCTTGGCCAGTTGGCCGAGCGTCTGGGCGCTACCTTACGTGGCGCCACGGACAAGCAGATCAGTGGCTTGGCTACCTTGCAGGAAGCCGGCGCTGATCAGCTGAGCTTTCTCGCAAATGCGCAATACCGCAAGTTTCTCTCGAGCTGTCAGGCGGGCGCGGTGCTGTTGACCGCAGCGGATGCCGAAGGCTATGCCGGCAATGCCCTGGTCGTCGCTAATCCTTACCTAGCGTATGCCGAGCTCTCCCATCTATTTGACCGCAAGCCCCAGGCATTGCCTGGTGTTCACCCCACTGCTGTGGTGGCTGCAGATGTGCAGATCGATGCGACTGCCAGTATCGGTGCTTATGCGGTGATCGAAAGTGGTGCGTACATCGCTGCCGGTGTAAGCGTAGGCGCGCAGTGCGTTGTCGGTGCGCGTTCGGTTATAGGTGAAGGTGGTTGGTTGGCCCCGCGAGTGACGCTGTATCACGACGTACGGATCGGTAAGCGGGTGGTGATTCAATCCGGTGCGGTGATCGGTGGCGAGGGCTTCGGCTTTGCCAACGAGAAGGGCGTTTGGCAGAAGATCGCGCAGATCGGTGGGGTAACCATCGGTGATGACGTCGAGATCGGCGCCAATACCACCGTCGACCGTGGCGCGCTGTCGGACACGTTGATCGGCAATGGGGTCAAGCTGGATAACCAGATCATGATCGCGCATAACGTGCAGATCGGCGACAACACAGCCATGGCCGGCTGCGCGGGAATTTCCGGTAGCACCAAAATTGGCAAGAACTGCATGATCGCCGGTGGGGTGGGCATGGTTGGGCATATCGAGGTGTGCGACAACGTGTTCGTCACCGGTATGACCATGGTCACTCGTTCGATCACCGAGCCGGGCTCCTATTCTTCGGGCACCGCCATGCAGCCAGCGGCTGAGTGGCGCAAGAGCGCGGCACGGATTCGTCAGTTGGATGACATGGCGCGACGCCTGCAGCAGTTGGAAAAGCAGCTGGCCGCCGTGACCCCAGCTGCCGACACTTCATCTGATGCCTGAGCCGGTGTTTACCGGTTTCTCTTTTTTCTCTTACAGGCTTCTCTGCACATGATGGACATCAACCAGATTCGCGAATACTTGCCGCACCGCTATCCGTTCCTTTTGGTGGACCGGGTGGCTGAGCTGGATATTGAAGGTAAGCGAATTCGCGCCTACAAGAATGTCAGCATCAATGAGCCGTTCTTCAACGGGCATTTTCCTGAGCACCCGATCATGCCGGGCGTATTGATCATCGAAGCCATGGCTCAGGCCGCCGGCATTCTTGGCTTCAAGATGATGGATCTGAAACCCTCCGATGGCACCCTGTATTACTTTGTCGGCTCCGACAAGCTACGCTTTCGCCAGCCAGTGGTGCCGGGTGATCAGCTTATCCTTGAGGCTCGCTACCTGAGCAGCAAGCGCAGCATCTGGAAGTTTGAATGCAAGGCCAGCGTCGACGGCAAGGAAGTCTGCTCGGCAGAAATTATCTGTGCGGAACGCAAACTATGAGTTTGATTGACCCTCGCGCCATCATTGATCCCAGTGCCAAGTTGGCTGACGACGTCGTCGTTGGCCCCTGGTCGATAGTCGGGGCCGATGTAGAAATTGGTGAGGGTACAGTGATCGGCCCCCATGTGATCCTCAAGGGGCCGACCCGGATCGGTAAACACAACCGCATCTATCAGTTCGCCTCGGTGGGCGAAGACACCCCCGATCTCAAGTATCAGGGCGAGGCGACTCGTCTGGTCATTGGCGACCACAACGTGATCCGCGAGGGTGTCACCATCCATCGCGGCACCGTGCAGGATCGCAGCGAAACCACCCTTGGCGACCATAATCTGATCATGGCCTATGCCCATATTGGCCATGACAGTGTGATCGGCAACCATTGCATCCTGGTCAACAACACTGCGCTGGCCGGGCATGTGTGGGTCGATGACTGGGCGATTCTGTCTGGTTACACCCTGGTTCATCAGTTCTGTCGTATCGGTGCGCACAGCTTTTCCGGCATGGGCACGGCGATTGGCAAGGATGTACCGGCGTTCGTCACCGTGTTCGGCAACCCGGCCGAAGCGCGCAGCATGAACTTTGAAGGTATGCGCCGTCGTGGTTTCAGCGCTGAGGCGATTGCCGCTTTGCGCCGTGCCTACAAGATCGTCTATCGCCAGGGTCTTACGGTTGAGCAGGCGATGGCCGAGCTGGCCGAGTCGACCGCAGAGTTTCCCGAAGTCGCGATCTTCCGCGACTCCATTCAGGCTTCAAGCCGCGGCATTACCCGATAATTTATGACTGACCTGATGCGTGTCGCGCTGGTCGCCGGCGAGGCGTCTGGCGATATTCTCGGTGCGGGCCTGATGCAGGCCCTCAAAGCCCAATACCCACAGATCGAATTTATCGGTATCGGTGGCCCGCTGATGCAGGCCCAGGGGCTGAATTCCTATTTTCCGATGGAGCGTCTGTCGGTAATGGGCCTGGTCGAGGTACTTGGTCGTCTTCCCGAACTGCTGTCACGGCGCAAGCGGCTGATCAACACCTTGATAGAGGCCAAGCCGGATGTCTTTATCGGCATCGATGCGCCGGATTTCAATCTGACCTTAGAGCTCAAACTGCGTCAGGCTGGCATCAAGACCGTGCATTACGTCAGCCCGTCCGTGTGGGCCTGGCGGCAGAAGCGCGTACTGAAGATTCGCGAGGCCTGCGACCTGATGCTGACCCTGTTCCCTTTCGAGGCGCAGTTCTATCAGGATCATCAGGTGCCGGTGCGTTTTGTCGGCCACCCGTTGGCCGATACCATTCCGCAACAAGCGGATCGCGCTGCTGCTCGTGATGCCCTGAACCTGTTGCAGGATCAGCCGGTGGTTGCCTTGATGCCTGGCAGCCGTGGCGGCGAAGTGTCGCGCCTTGGCAGCCTATTTCTTGATGCGGCGATGCGGTTGCGCACCTTGCGCCCCGGTATCCAGTTTGTTCTGCCCTGTTCCAGCCCAGAGCGCCGTGCGCAGCTTGAGCAGATGCTGGTGGGCCGTGATCTGCCGCTGACCTTGCTCAATGGTCGTTCCCATGAGGCGCTGGCGGCCTGCGATGCGGTGTTGATCGCCTCGGGTACGGCGACCCTTGAGGCTCTGCTATACAAGCGGCCGATGGTGGTGGCTTACAAGGTTGCACCACTGACTTATCGCATCCTCAAACGCCTGGTTACCAGCGCTTATATTTCCCTGCCGAATCTACTGGCTGAGCGTTTGCTGGTACCAGAGATGATTCAGGACGCCGCTACGCCCGAAGCTTTGGCCCAGTTGCTGGCTCCGCTGCTGGACGGCGGCGAGGTTCAGACCGAAGGCTTTGATGTGATTCACCGGGCGTTGCGACGTGATGCCTCGGAGCAGGCTGCCAAAGCCGTGTTGCAGCTGACAGGGCGCGGCTGATGCAGCTCGGGCTGGATTTCACCCTGGTGCAGGAGTTGGTGGCTGGCGTCGATGAAGTCGGCCGTGGCCCGCTCTGCGGGGCCGTGGTAACGGCAGCGGTGATTCTCGATCCGGCGCGGCCGATTCTCGGCCTGAATGATTCGAAAAAGTTGACCGAGGCGCGTCGCGAGAAACTTTTCGACGAGATTCGTGAAAAAGCCCTGGCCTGGTGCATCGCCCGCGCCGAGGTGGAAGAGATCGACCAGCTGAATATCCTGCAGGCCACCATGCTGGCCATGCAGCGCGCGGTCGAAGGCCTGAGTGTCACGCCCAAGCTGGCGCTGATTGATGGCAATCGCTGCCCGAAACTGCAGGTGCCCAGTACCGCTGTGGTCAAGGGTGATAGTCGGGTGCCAGCGATTGCCGCGGCATCGATCCTGGCCAAGGTCAGTCGTGATCGCGAGATGCAGGCGCTTGATCAGCAATACCCCGGTTACGGCATCGCCGGCCACAAAGGCTATCCGACTCCGGTGCATCTGGAAGCGCTGCGGCGCCTGGGGCCAACCCCGATTCACCGGCGCTCCTTTGGCCCGGTACGTGCGTTGTTAGACGACTGACGCAACGCTTCTGAGATTCCCTCGTTATCCTGTGCCCGGTAGCGCTTGTCGCGCGCTGCTGCGGTTGTACAATCCCTGCCTTGTCGTTTTTGCGTTTTGTATAGGACTGCCATGACCGCTTCGTTCGTCCACCTGCGTTTGCACACCGAGTTTTCCCTGGTTGACGGGTTGGTGCGGGTCAAGCCACTGATCAAGTCGGTGGCGGCAGCCGGAATGCCGGCGGTAGCGGTTACCGATATGAGCAATATGTGCTCGTTGGTGAAGTTCTATAAGGCGGCCATGGGCGGCGGTATCAAGCCGATTTGCGGTGCCGACATCTGGCTGGCCAGTGCCGATGAAGATGGCCCGCTCAGCCGCATGACCCTGCTGGCGATGAATGCCAAGGGTTATCGCAACCTCACCGAACTGGTCTCGCGCGGCTGGAGCGAAGGGCAGAGCAATGATCTTGTGATCATCCAGCGTGACTGGGTCAAGGAAGCGGCCGAAGGCCTGATTGCCCTGTCCGGTGCGAAAGAAGGCGAAGTCGGCCATGCCTTGCTCGATGGCGAGCCGGCGGCTGCCGAAGCCATACTGCGCGAGTGGATGGCGGTGTTCCCCGAGCGGTTCTATCTGGAAGTGCAGCGCACCAATCGGGTTAACGACGAAGAACATCTGCACGCTGCGGTGGCCCTGGCTGACAAGGTCGGCGCGCCGCTGGTGGCGACCAACGATGTGCGCTTTATCAAGCAGGACGACTTCGCCGCCCACGAAACCCGCGTGTGTATCGGTGAAGGCCGTAGCCTGGATGACCCGCGCCGTTTGCGCACCTATTCCGATCAGCAGTACCTGAAAACACCGGAGGAAATGGCCGAGCTGTTCAGTGATCTGCCAGAGGCCCTGGAAAACACCATCGAAATTGCCAAACGCTGCAATATCGAAGTGCAGTTGGGCAAATACTTCCTGCCGGACTTCCCGGTACCGGCCGGCATGACCATGGACGAGTACTTTCGCCAGGTCTCGTTTGAGGGCTTGGAAGAGCGCCTGGCAGTGCTTTGGCCGAAGGAGATCACGCCCAATTACGAAGAGAAGCGTCAGGTTTATATCGATCGGCTGAATTTCGAGCTGGATATCATTATCCAGATGGGCTTCCCCGGTTACTTCCTGATCGTAATGGACTTTATCAAGTGGGCGAAGAACAACGGCGTGCCGGTGGGCCCAGGCCGTGGGTCGGGTGCCGGTTCGCTGGTGGCCTACGTACAGAAGATCACCGACCTCGACCCGCTGGCCTATGACCTGCTGTTCGAGCGTTTCCTCAACCCGGAACGGGTCTCCATGCCCGACTTCGACGTCGACTTCTGCATGGATGGCCGTGACCGGGTGATCGATTACGTGGCCGAGAAATACGGCCGCAACGCAGTGAGCCAGATCATCACGTTCGGCACTATGGCGGCCAAGGCGGTGGTGCGCGACGTGGCGCGGGCCCAGGGCAAGTCCTACGGCTTGGCGGACCGCCTGTCGAAGATGATTCCTTTCGAAGTGGGCATGACGTTGGAAAAAGCCTACGAGATGGAGGAGCCGCTGCGCGATTTCCTTAAGGTCGACGAAGACGCCCGGGAAATCTGGGAAATGTCGCTCAAGCTCGAAGGCATCTGTCGCGGTACCGGTAAGCACGCCGGTGGTGTGGTTATCGCGCCGACCAAACTCACCGACTTCTCGCCGATTGCCTGTGATGATGAAGGCGGCGGCCTGGTCACCCAGTTCGATAAGGACGACGTGGAGTCTGCTGGCCTGGTGAAGTTCGACTTCCTCGGCCTGCGTACCCTGACCATCATCAAGTGGGCGATGGAGACCATCAACCGTGAACAGGCCAAGCAGGGCCTGCCGGACCTGAATATCGACTTTATCCCGCTGGATGACAAAGCCACCTTCGCCATGCTGCAGAAGGCTGAGACTACTGCGGTGTTCCAGCTGGAATCACGCGGTATGAAGGAGCTGATCAAAAAGCTCAAGCCGGACTGCCTGGAAGACATGATCGCCCTGGTGGCCCTGTTCCGTCCGGGGCCACTGCAGTCGGGCATGGTGGACGACTTTATCAACCGTAAGCACGGTCGCGAGCCGATTTCCTACCCGCATCAGGACTATCAGTACGCGGGCCTGGAGCCGGTACTGAAACCGACCTACGGCATCATCCTGTACCAGGAACAGGTGATGCAGATTGCCCAGGTGATGGCCGGCTACACCCTGGGTGGTGCGGACATGCTGCGCCGCGCAATGGGTAAGAAAAAGCCCGAGGAGATGGCCAAGCAGCGCGGCGGCTTTATTGAAGGTTGTGCCAATAACGGTATTGATGCCGATCTGGCCGGTAACATCTTTGACCTGGTGGAAAAGTTCGCCGGTTACGGCTTCAACAAGTCGCACTCCGCCGCCTATGGCTTGCTCTCGTATCAGACGGCCTGGCTCAAGGCGCACCACTCGGCGGCCTTTATGGCGGCGGTGTTGTCGGCGGATATGCACAACACCGACAAGGTGGTCACCCTGATCGAGGAATGCCGCAGCATGAAGCTGCGCCTCGACGCGCCGGATGTGAACATCTCCGAGTTCAAGTTTACGGTTAACAACGAAGGCTGGATCGTCTACGGCCTGGGCGCGATCAAGGGCGTGGGCGAGGGTCCGGTGGAGGCCATCGTCGAGGCACGCCAGGACGGGCCGTTCAAGGATCTGTTCGACTTCTGTTCGCGCGTCGACCTCAAGCGCATCAACAAACGCACCCTCGAAGCGCTGATTCGCAGCGGTGCGCTGGATCGCCTGGGGCCGCACTTCCATGAAGAGCTGAAAGCCTACAAGGCCAATATCGATCGCAATCGCGCGGTATTGCTAGCTGCGATGGAGGAAGCCGTACAGGCCGCCGAACAGACCGCGCGCAGCGCCGAGAGCGGGCACATGGACCTGTTCGGCGGGGTGTTTGCCGATGCCGAGGCGGATGTTTACCTCAATCATCTGCGTGCCCGCGAGCTGACGCTGAAGGAGCGTCTCAAGGGTGAAAAAGACACCCTGGGCCTGTACCTGACCGGCCACCCGATTGATGAGTATGAAGGCGAAGTGCGGCGGTTTGCCCGCCAGCGCATCGTCGACCTGAAAGCCGCGCGCGGCGATCAGACGATTGCCGGCCTGGTGGTCAACCTGCGGGTGATGAAGAACAAGAAGGGCGACAAGATGGGCTTTATCACCCTCGATGACCGCTCTGGGCGGATCGAGGCCTCCCTGTTTGCCGAAGCGTTCAACAGTGCGCAGGCCCTTCTGCAGACCGACGCCCTGGTGGTGGTTGAGGGTGAGGTGAGCAATGACGATTTCTCCGGTGGCCTGCGCTTGCGTGCCAAACGGGTGATGAGCCTGGAAGAGGCGCGCACCGGCCTAGCCGACAGCCTGCGTCTGAAGGTCGCCAGCAGTGCCTTGCAGGGCGATCGTCTGCGTTGGCTGGCTGATTTGTGCGGCCGTCATCGTGGCGCATGCCCGATCACCGTCGACTACAGCGGCAACGATGCCAGGGCGCAGTTGCAGTTTGGCGAAGGCTGGCGCATTGAACCGGCTGACAGTCTGATTCAGGCATTGCGTGACCAGTTCGGTCGCGACAACGTCTTTTTGCACTACCGCTGATTTGCGGGGCTGCGGCCTCGCCGGTCAGTTGTGATACCCAGTGGGTTCTGTATTGAGGCTTTCGTACAGAACCGGGTGTCGACCTGAATGCGCCTGCTGCTATAAGGTAGGGCGCGATAACGGATACAGCTCCCGGCCACTTGGCCGTCGACGCAAGACGGATGACTATGAACCCGAACTTTCTCGATTTCGAACAGCCGATCGCCGACCTGCAAGCCAAGATCGAAGAGCTTCGCCTGGTCGGTAACGACAACTCGTTGAACATCAACGATGAAATCGCCCGCCTGCAGGACAAGAGCAGCTCGCTGACCGAAAGCATTTTCGGCAACCTGAGCAGCTGGCAGATCGCGCAGCTGGCGCGCCACCCACGCCGTCCTTACACCCTGGATTATCTGCAGCACATCTTTACCGAGTTCGATGAGCTGCATGGCGACCGCCACTTCTCCGACGACGCGGCCCTGGTGGGCGGCGTTGCCCGTCTGGACGGTGAGCCGGTGATGGTGATTGGACACCAGAAGGGCCGTGAGATTCGCGAGAAGGTGCGCCGCAACTTCGGCATGCCGCGTCCGGAGGGCTACCGCAAGGCGTGCCGCCTGATGGAAATGGCCGAACGCTTCAAGATGCCGATCCTGACCTTTATCGACACCCCAGGTGCCTACCCAGGCATCGACGCCGAAGAGCGCAACCAGAGCGAAGCCATCGCCTGGAATCTGCGCGTTATGGCGCGCCTGAAAACCCCGATCATCGCCACCGTAATTGGTGAAGGTGGTTCCGGCGGTGCCTTGGCGATTGGCGTATGCGATCAGCTAAACATGCTGCAGTACTCCACCTACTCGGTGATCTCGCCGGAAGGTTGTGCTTCGATTCTGTGGAAAACCGCAGAAAAGGCCCCTGATGCCGCCGAAGCGATGGGCATCACGGCTGAACGCCTGAAAGGCCTGGGCATTGTTGATCAGGTGATCGGTGAGCCGCTCGGTGGTGCGCACAGCGACCCGGCCGCTGCGGCTGAGTCGATTCGTCAGGCCTTGCTGACACAACTGGCAATGCTCAAAACCTTCGATACCGACGCGCTGCTCAAGCGTCGTTATGAGCGTCTGATGAGCTACGGAATTGCCTGATTGCTCGGCAGCTGCGCATACAACGGGCCTTCGGGCCCGTTGTTGTTTTAAGCTTGGCCGATGACTCCTGTGCATATTCGTTTGCGTGATGCCCTGAAGCCCTGGCTCAGTGCCCCTGGCTGGTGTGTGGCCCTGTCTGGCGGGCTGGACTCCACGGTGCTGCTGCACCTGCTGGCCAACCTCGCGCAACGTGAGGCATTGCCGCCTCTTTCCGCCATTCATATTCATCACGGCCTGCAGGCTGCGGCTGATGCCTGGCCGGCGCATTGCCATGAACTGTGCGCGGCCTTGTCCGTACCGCTACAAGTTGAATATGTTCAGGTTGCTCCAGGCGCCAGTCTGGAGCGTGCGGCCCGCGAGGCCCGCTACGCGGCTTTTGCGGCCCGTCTCGGCGCTGATGAACTGTTGCTGACCGCGCAGCATCGCGATGATCAGGCTGAAACCCTGTTGTTTCGCCTGTTACGCGGTGCCGGCGTGCAGGGTTTGTCGGCCATGCCGGTGAGTCGTGCATTGGGCGCGGGGCGGCTGGTTCGACCGCTACTCAACTGCTCGCGCGATGAGCTGTTGGCTTATGCCCGTGAGCACAAGTTGTCCTGGGTCGAAGACCCGTCAAATGCCGATGAGCGCTTCTCGCGCAATTACCTGCGGCGTCAGGTGATGCCTGCGTTACTTGGTCGCTGGCCGCAGGCCTCAGCCAATATGGCCCGTAGCGCCGCACACTTGAGTGAGGCTGCGCAGTTGCTCGATGAGTTGGCGCAGCAGGATATATCCGCCGCGCAGGTGTCAACCGAGTTTGCCTGGCTGTCGTTACCAAATCTGGCACTGCATACGTTGCGCGATCTGAGTGAGCCGCGCCAGCGCAATGCCCTGCGTAACTGGCTGCGTCCGCTGACGGCGATGCCAGATAGTGATCACTGGGTCGGCTGGCAGGCGCTGCGCGATGCCGCGTCGGATGCTGCGCCAATCTGGAAGCTGGCGGCGGGGGAGTTGCGTCGCAGTGATGAGCGGCTGTGGTGGTTGTCGGGTGATTGGCTGTGCTCTCCAATACCGGCCAATGTGGCGGTTCAAGGTAGTCAGCAGGTGACATTGCCCGCTAACGGCAGTGTGCGAATTGACGGCCAGTTACCTGCGGGTAACTGGCAGTTGGGTTACCGGCAGCGCGGCGATCAGCTTCTTTTACCGGAGCGTGGGCATCGCGATCTGAAGCGCTTATTCAATGAGTTGCGCGTACCGGCTTTTGTCCGTGATCGCCTGCCGCTGCTGCGTTTGGATAATCAGGTGGTAGCAATCGCCAACCTGCCAGGTATGCAGGGCGCCGCCGATGGCAGTTGGCAATTGCATTGGCAGCCACCGACGAATGATCAAGGTTTGAGCTGATAAGCCCTTTCCGGTAGACTACGCTCCCGTCTTACTACAGCTTTTGTTGGCTCCCCTTGGGAATCGGCAGGGCTAGCTAATTGCGGTGTATTGCAATTGGCCGCTTCGGTATTCCTTCGCTTTCCCCGGCGGCATTGACCGCTTAAACGCAGACTTCTAGGGTTTTTCATGACGCGCTACATATTCGTCACGGGTGGTGTTGTTTCTTCATTGGGGAAAGGCATCGCCTCGGCTTCATTGGCGGCTATCCTGGAGGCGCGGGGCCTGAAGGTCACCATGCTCAAGCTGGATCCCTATATCAACGTCGATCCGGGCACCATGAGCCCGTTCCAGCACGGTGAGGTGTTCGTCACCCACGACGGCGCTGAGACCGACCTTGACCTGGGCCACTATGAGCGGTTTATCCGCACCACCATGACCCAGAACAATAACTTCACCACTGGTCGCGTTTACGAAGACGTGCTGCGCCGTGAGCGCCGTGGTGATTACCTGGGCGCGACCATCCAGGTCATCCCGCATATCACCGACGAGATCAAGCGCCGCATCATCAAGGGTGCTGGCGACGCTGACGTGGCCATGGTTGAAATCGGCGGCACGGTCGGCGACATCGAGTCGCAACCGTTCCTCGAAGCCATCCGCCAGCTGCGTGTGGAAGTAGGTGCCAAGCGCGCCATGCTCATGCACCTGACTCTGGTGCCGTATATCGCCACCGCTGGCGAAACCAAGACCAAGCCGACCCAGCATTCGGTGAAGGAGCTGCGCTCCATCGGCCTGCAGCCAGACGTGCTCATCTGCCGTTCCGATCACCCGATCGATATTTCCTCGCGCCGCAAGATCGCGCTGTTCACCAACGTTGAAGAACGTGCGGTGATTTCCTTGGAAGACGTCGACACCATCTACAAGATCCCAGGCGTGCTGCATGCCCAGGGCCTGGATGATTTCGTCGTCGAGCGCTTCGGTCTGGAGTGCAACGGTGCCGACCTGTCCGAGTGGGACCGTGTCGTCGATGCCAAGCTGAATCCGGAGCATGAAGTCACTATCGCCATGGTCGGCAAGTACATGGAGCTGCTGGACGCCTATAAATCGCTGATCGAAGCGATGAGCCATGCCGGCATCCAGAACCGCACCAAGGTTAACCTGCGCTACATCGACTCTGAAGACATCGAGAACAAAGGCACTGCGCTGCTTGAAGGCGTGGATGCCATTCTGGTGCCGGGTGGTTTCGGTTTGCGCGGCGTGGAAGGCAAAATCAAGACCGTGCAATACGCCCGTGAGAACAAGATTCCCTACTTGGGTATCTGCCTCGGCATGCAGGTCGCGGTCATTGAGTTTGCCCGCAACGTGCTGGGCTGGACTGATGCCAACTCCACCGAATTTGATACTGTCAGCACTCATCCTGTAGTCGGTCTGATCACCGAATGGCAAGACGCCACCGGTGTCACCGAGCAACGTACTGATGCTTCCGACTTGGGCGGCACCATGCGCCTGGGCGCACAGGACTGCCAGCTGCAAGCCGGCTCGCAAGTACATGCCTGCTACGGCAAGGATGTAATCGTTGAGCGCCATCGTCATCGCTATGAAGTGAACAACAATCTGTTGCCGCAGCTGATTGAATCCGGCCTCAAGGTCACCGGTCGCTCCGGCGACGGTGCGCTGGTTGAAGTGGTGGAAGCACCGGATCATCCATGGTTCGTCGCTTGCCAGTTCCACCCGGAGTTCACTTCGACTCCGCGCGATGGCCACCCGCTGTTCAGTGGCTTCGTGACTGCAGCGCTGGCGCATAAAGCTAAGAAGGCCTAGGGATATGGCGCAGAAAATCATCAAGGTTGGCGGCATTGAAATCGCTAATGACAAGCCGTTCGTGCTGTTCGGCGGGATCAACGTAATCGAATCCCGCGATCTGGCCATGCGTGCTTGTGAAGAGTACGTCCGGGTCACCGACAAGCTCGGTATCCCCTACGTGTTCAAGGCCAGCTTCGACAAGGCCAACCGCTCGTCTGTGACCTCATTCCGTGGCCCAGGCCTGGAAGAGGGCATGAAGGTCTTCGAGGAAATTAAAAAGACCTTCGGCGTGCCAGTGATCACCGACGTGCATGAGCCGCATCAGGCGCAGCCTGTGGCCGATGTCTGCGACATTATCCAGTTGCCGGCGTTTCTTTCGCGGCAGACCGACCTGGTGGTGGCCATGGCCAAGACCGGCGCGGTGATCAATATCAAGAAGGCCCAGTTTCTCGCGCCCCAGGAGATGAAGCACATCCTGGCCAAGTGCGAAGAGGCCGGTAATGATCAGCTGATTCTTTGTGAACGTGGTTCCAGCTTCGGCTACAACAACCTGGTGGTGGACATGCTCGGCTTCGGCATCATGAAGCAGATGAGCTACCCGGTATTCTTCGACGTGACCCACGCCCTGCAAATGCCAGGCGGTCGCGCCGATTCCGCTGGCGGTCGTCGTGCTCAGGTCACTGATCTGGCCAAGGCGGGCATTAGTCAGGGCTTGGCCGGTCTGTTCCTCGAGGCCCATCCGGACCCGGACAATGCCAAATGCGACGGCCCTTGCGCCCTGCGTCTGGACAAGCTGGAGCCGTTCCTCACCCAGCTCAAGCAGCTGGATGATTTGATCAAGAGTTTTGCGCCGATTGAGACTGCCTGAAACGGCAAATCTCCGGTAAAGTGCTGCATTGTATACAATCTGGCTAAATAGTCGGTGCATGCTGTGCGCTGGGTTAACCTTCAGCCTGCAATGAGTGTGCAACTCGGTACTACCCTTTTCGTCAATTTTTTGGAGTGCTACACGCAATGGCAAAGATCGTCGACATCAAAGGCCGTGAGGTTCTCGATTCCCGTGGTAACCCTACTGTGGAAGCCGATGTAATTCTCGAAGGCGGTATCATGGGCAGCGCCTGCGCGCCGTCCGGTGCCTCCACCGGTTCGCGTGAAGCGCTGGAATTGCGTGATGGCGACAAGAGCCGTTACCTGGGTAAGGGTGTGTTGAAGGCCGTGGCCAACATCAATGGCCCGATCCGCGACCTGCTGCTGGGCAAAGATGCCACTGACCAGAAAGCCCTCGACCTGGCGATGATTGCCCTCGACGGTACCGAGAACAAAGCCACCCTGGGTGCCAACGCCATCCTCGCTGTGTCCCTGGCCGCTGCCAAGGCCGCCGCTCAGGCCAAGGGCGTGCCGTTGTACGCGCACATCGCCGATCTGAATGGCACGCCGGGCGTTTACTCGATGCCGGTGCCGATGATGAACATCATCAACGGCGGCGAGCATGCCGATAACAACGTCGATATCCAGGAATTCATGGTCCAGCCGGTTGGCGCCAAGACCTTCGCCGACGCGCTGCGCATGGGTACCGAGATTTTCCACCACCTCAAGGCTGTGCTGAAGGCCCGTGGCCTGAGCACCTCCGTGGGTGATGAAGGCGGTTTCGCGCCGAACCTGGCGTCCAACGAAGACGCTCTGGCTGCTATCGCCGAAGCCGTGGCCAATGCTGGCTACAAGCTGGGTGATGACGTGACCCTGGCACTGGACTGCGCCTCCAGCGAGTTTTTCAAGGACGGCAAGTACGACCTGGCTGGCGAAGGCAAGGTGTTTGACGCTGCTGGTTTTGCCGACTACCTGGCTGGTCTGTCCGAGCGTTACCCGATCATCTCCATCGAAGACGGCATGGACGAGTCCGACTGGGCTGGCTGGAAAGTCCTCACCGACAAGATCGGCAAGAAAGTACAGCTGGTGGGTGACGACCTGTTTGTAACCAACACCAAGATCCTCAAGCGCGGTATCGACGAGTCGATCGGTAACTCGATCCTGATCAAGTTCAACCAGATCGGTACCCTGACCGAGACGCTGGAAGCCATCCAGATGGCCAAGGCTGCCGGTTACACCGCCGTGATCTCGCACCGTTCGGGTGAGACTGAAGACAGCACCATCGCTGACCTGGCGGTCGGTACTGCTGCTGGCCAGATCAAGACTGGCTCGCTGTGCCGCTCGGACCGCGTGTCCAAGTACAACCAACTGCTGCGTATTGAAGAGCAGCTGGCGGGTAAAGCACCGTACAAAGGCCGCGCCGAGTTCCGTGGTTGAACCCAGGCATGGTAAAAGAGGGGCGGCGCGAGTCGCCCCTTTTTCGTTCGGAAGCTTTCTACGCTATGCGCAATAATTTTTACTGGGTATTTATCGTGCTGATTGCCGTGTTGGCAGGCCTGCAGTATCGCCTGTGGGTCGGCGATGGCAGCCTGGCACAGGTGGCCCAGTTGCAGCAGCAGATCGCCGATCAACAGGGCGAAAACCAGCAGCTGCAAGAGCGTAACCGGATTCTCGAAGCCGAGGTTCTGGAGCTGAAAAGCGGGATGGAAACCGTCGAAGAGCGTGCGCGGCACGAGCTGGGCATGCTTAAAGAGGGCGAAACCCTCTATCAGTTGGCTGAATGAATACCTCTGAATTACCCCTTTTCTGGGCGCTAATCCCTGCTGCCGGTATTGGCAGCCGGATGCGCGCCGATCGGCCCAAGCAGTACCTGCAACTGGCCGGCAAAAGCATTATCGAGCACACCCTGGCGTGCTTTCTCGAGCATCCGCAGCTGCGTGCGGTGGTGGTCAGCCTGGCGGCGGATGATCCCTACTGGTCGGCCCTGAGCTGCGCGCATGATCCACGCATCCACCGCACCGATGGCGGTGCCGAACGCGCTGATTCGGTGCTCAATGGCTTGCTGCGTTTGAGTGAACTTGGCGCTCAGGAGCAGGATTGGGTGCTGGTGCACGATGCAGCGCGGCCTAACCTGGCACGTAGCGATCTCGATCTGCTGCTCAGCGAACTGGCCGATGATCCGGTTGGCGGCCTGTTGGCCGTGCCGGCGCGCGATACGCTCAAGCGTGCAGGCGCCGATGGTCGGGTGCAGGCTACGGTGGATCGTTCGACCGTCTGGCAGGCCTTTACCCCGCAGATGTTCCGCCTAGGCGAGTTGCAGCGAGCGCTGGCTGATGCGTTGATCGCCGGTGTGGCGATTACCGATGAGGCCTCAGCTATCGAGTGGGCCGGGCAGGCACCGCGCCTGATCGAGGGGCGTGCGGATAACCTGAAAGTCACTCGCCCGGAAGACTTGCGCAGTCTGGCCAGTCTTTGGCACCTGAAGAGCTAGCGATACTCGCTGCGCTGTGCCAACCCTTGCTTAAGAAACTCCACCAGCTGCCGCACCTTGGGCGAAAGGTGACGTTGCTGTGGATACAGCGCCCACACCGCAGTGTCCGGCGGTTGTTGGTTATCCAGTAATGAGACCAGTGCGCCGCTGCGTAAATGCTCCAGCACGTAATAATCTGGCAGTTGGCACAGGCCAATGCCGCGCAGCGCGGCTTCCAGCACCGCCTGGCCGCTGTTGCAGCGCCAGTTGCCCTGCACCCGCAGGCTTGAATCGCGGCCGCTGGCCTGAAAACTCCAGAGATCCGAACTGCCGATCAGGCAGTTATGCCGCGCCAGTTCCGACAGCGAATGCGGGCGCCCGTAGCGTTGCAGGTACGCCGGGGCGGCGCACAGATACATCTGTCGTGGTGCCAGGCGTGTGGCCACTAAGCGCGAGTCCTGCAAGCGACCGAGGCGGATGGCCAAGTCGAGGCCTTCATGCAGCAGATCGAGGGTGCGATTGCTCAGCTCGATGTCCACCCGCAACTGCGGGTGCAGCACCATAAAGTCGGTGACCAGCGGCACGATAAAGCGCTCGCCATAGGCCACGGCGCAGGTCATGCGCAGCAGGCCCTTGGGTTCGCTGCCCAGGTCGCCGACGGCGCGCAGGGCTTCCTCGCGGGCATCCTGCAGGCGTTGGCAGTGCTGCAGAAAAGTTTGCCCGGCCTCGGTCAGTGCCACGCGGCGGGTGCTGCGGTAGAACAGGCGGGTTTGCAGGCGCTCCTCCAGTCGCGCGATCTGCCGGCTGACCTGGGAGGATGACAGGCTCAGACGTTCGGCGGCAGCGGTGAACTGGCCGCATTCAGCGACCGCGACAAATTCATCAAGGCCTTCCCAGCGGTTCATGTGGATGTCCTGTTGCGAATTGATTGTCCCTGTATAGCAAGAATGTTTTGTTTTTTGTTCGATTATCTATCTGCATCACTGATCTACACTCTGCGCCACCGTCGAATCCGCTGGAGAGCGATCATGATCAAGTCTCGTGCTGCCGTAGCCTTTGCCCCCAATCAGCCGCTGCAAATCGTCGAGGTCGACGTAGCGCCGCCCAAGGCCGGTGAAGTGCTAGTGCGCATTGTCGCCACCGGCGTGTGCCACACCGATGCTTACACTCTGTCGGGGGAGGATTCCGAAGGGGTATTCCCGGCGATTCTCGGCCATGAAGGCGGTGGCATCGTCGAGGCGATCGGTGAGGGCGTGACCTCGGTCAAGGTGGGTGACCACGTGATTCCGCTGTACACCGCCGAATGCCGCGCCTGCAAATTCTGCAAGTCCGGCAAAACCAACCTGTGCAGCTCGGTACGCGCCACCCAGGGCAAGGGCCTGATGCCAGACGGCACCAGCCGCTTCAGCTACAACGGCGAGCCGATCTACCACTACATGGGCTGCTCGACCTTTTCCGAATACACCGTGCTGCCGGAAGTCTCCCTGGCGGTGATCCCCAAGGAAGCGCCGTTGGAGAAGGTCTGCCTGCTCGGTTGCGGCGTGACCACTGGTATCGGTGCCGTACTCAACACCGCCAAGGTGGAAGAGGGCGCTACCGTGGCGATTTTCGGCCTCGGTGGTATTGGTTTGGCGGCGATTATCGGTGCGAAGATGGCCAAGGCCTCGCGCATCATCGCCATCGATATCAACCCGGCCAAGTTCGAGGTGGCCCGTGAGCTGGGTGCGACTGATTTCGTTAACCCCAAGGATTTCGCCAAGCCAATTCAGGAGGTCATCGTCGAGATGACCGACGGCGGCGTGGACTACTCCTTCGAGTGCGTCGGTAATGTGCAACTGATGCGCGCCGCGCTGGAGTGCGCGCACAAGGGCTGGGGTGAGTCGGTGATTATCGGCGTGGCCGGTGCCGGTCAGGAAATCAGTACTCGTCCGTTCCAGCTGGTGACCGGCCGCGTCTGGCGCGGTTCAGCGTTCGGCGGCGTCAAGGGCCGCACCGAACTGCCGAGCTATGTGGAAAAGGCACAGAAAGGCGAAATCCCGCTGGATACCTTTATCACCCACAACATGCCGCTGGACGATATCAACAAGGCCTTCGACCTGATGCATGAAGGCAAGAGCATCCGCACGGTTATCCACTTCTGATCACGCTGGGCGGCTGTGATGGCCGCCCACTGGAGGCCTTATGACCTTGGAAAATATTTCCTGCCAGAAGAGTGCCGGCGGCTGGCACAAGCGTTACCGCCACCGCTCGGCGGTGCTGGGCTGCGACATGGTGTTTGCCGTGTACCTGCCGCCGCAGGCCGAGCAGGACGAGCAGGGCGGCAAGCTGCCTGTGCTGTATTGGCTGAGCGGGCTGACCTGCACCGATGAGAACTTTATGCAGAAGGCCGGCGCGCACAAGCTGGCGGCCGAGCTGGGGATGATCATCGTTGCGCCGGATACCAGTCCGCGTGGTCCTGAGGTGCCGGATGATCCGGACAAGGCCTGGGACTTTGGCCTGGGCGCGGGTTTTTACCTGAATGCTACCCAGGAGCCCTGGGCGCGGCATTACCGCATGTACGACTATGTGGTGCAGGAACTGCCGGCGCTGATCGAGGCCAACTTCCCGGTATCCGACAAGCGCGGTATCAGTGGCCACTCCATGGGCGGGCATGGCGCATTGGTCTGCGCCTTGCGCAATCCGGGGCGCTATCAGTCGCTGTCGGCCTTTGCGCCGATCAGCAACCCGAGCAACTGCCCCTGGGGTGAGAAGGCGTTCTCGCGCTACCTGGGCGACGAGCGCTCACGCTGGCGCGAATGGGATGCCTGCGCCTTGCTTGCCGAGGCAACGGAAAAACTGCCGATTCTGGTGGATCAGGGCGATCGTGATGACTTCCTGGAAAACCAGCTCAAGCCGGATGCGCTCAAGGCAGCAGCACAGGCTGCAGGTCATCCGCTGACCTTGCGGCTGCAGCCGGGCTATGACCACAGCTACTACTTTATCGCCAGCTTTATCGATGACCACCTGCGTCATCACGCCAAGGCGTTGTTGAGCTGAAGCGCTACTGACCGATGGCCAGCTAGCCGGGTTGATCCTGTAGCTTTCAGTTAGAATCACGCCCTGACTTTTTCAGGGCGTTGTTTCTTATGCGTATTGGCCACGGCTACGATGTGCACCGCTTTGGTGAGGGCGACTTCATCACCCTGGGCGGCGTGCAGATTCCCCATAAATTCGGCCTGTTGGCCCATTCCGATGGTGACGTGTTGCTGCATGCCCTGAGCGATGCCCTGCTCGGCGCGGCGGCGCTGGGTGATATCGGCAAACACTTCCCTGATACTGATCCGACCTTCAAGGGCGCGGACAGCCGCGTGCTGCTGCGCCATGTGCTTGGTTTAATTCACGCCAAGGGCTGGCAAGTCGGTAATGTCGACGCCACCATCATCGCCCAGGCACCCAAGATGGCCCCGCATATCGAGAGCATGCGCGCTCGAATTGCCGAGGATTTGCAGGTGAGCCTGGATCAGGTCAACGTCAAGGCCACTACCACCGAAAAGCTAGGCTTTACCGGGCGTGAAGAAGGCATTGCTGTGCATGCCGTCGCGCTGTTGGTTGCCCGATGAACGAACTCGAATTGCTCGGCCCACGCGCCTATGGCGAACCCTGTGGCACGGCGGTGCTCAAGGCTGTGGCGGAAGATTTTCAGGTCGATGAAGTACTGGATATTCCCCTGGCGGGCGAGGGTGAGCACCTTTGGCTGTGGGTGGAAAAGCGTGAGCTGAACACCGAGGAAGCGGCCAAACGTATTGCCCGCGCCGCCGGCGTGCCGTTGAAGTTGATCAGCTACGCCGGGCTCAAGGATCGTCAGGCGCTGACCCGTCAGTGGTTCAGCCTGCACCTGCCGGGCAAGGTCGATCCCGACCTGAGCGCCGCCGAAGATGCCAGTCTGAGCATCCTCAAGCAGGTGCGGCATACCCGCAAACTGCAGCGCGGCGCCCATGCGGCCAACGGCTTTACCCTGCGCCTGACTCAGTTGGTCGCGGATCGCGCGGCGCTGGATCAACGTCTGACGCAAATCGCTGCCCAGGGCATTCCCAACTATTACGGCTTGCAGCGCTTCGGCTATGAAGGCGGCAATGTCGCCCATGCCCGGCATTTTGCGGCGAACAAGAGCCTGCCGGAGAAGCGCAATGTGCGCTCGCGAGTGCTCTCGGCTGCGCGCAGCTATCTGTTCAATCAGGTTTTAGCCGCGCGAGTAGCAGCTGGCAGCTGGAATCAGGCGCTGCTTGGTGATCTGCTGGCCTTTACCGACAGCCGCAGCTTCTTTGTGGCCGGCGAGGCGGAGTGCAGCGATCCGCGCCTGGCGATTCTCGATCTGCACCCAACGGGCCCGTTGTGGGGCGCCGGCGTCTCCAGCGCCGGCGGTGTGGCGCAGGCGCTGGAGCAGGATCTGGCCGCACGCGAAAGCGTTCTGGTCGACTGGTTGGCAGAAGCAGACATGACGCACGAACGGCGTATCCTGCGCCTCCCCATTGGCAGCCTGTCGTGGCATTATCCGGAACCTGACATTCTGCAACTGGAATTCGTCCTGCCGGCTGGATGCTTCGCCACCGTCTTGGTGCGTGAGCTCGTCGATCTGTTGCCTGCAGGGCAGACGGACAACCCATGCGTATTCTGATTTCCAATGATGACGGCGTTGCTGCGCCAGGCCTGGCTGCGCTGCATGCGGCGCTGGCCGACTATGCCGAGTGCACGGTGATTGCCCCCGATCAGGACAAGAGCGGCGCGAGCAGCTCGCTGACCCTCGATCGCCCGCTGCACCCGACCACGCTGCCCAATGGCTATATCAGCCTTAACGGTACGCCGACCGATTGCGTGCACCTGGGCCTCAACGGCCTGCTGCCGCAGGTGGCGGACTTGGTGGTGTCCGGCATCAACCTGGGCGCCAATCTGGGCGATGACGTGCTGTATTCCGGCACAGTGGCCGCTGCGCTGGAAGGGCGCTTTCTGGCCCGCCCGGCGTTTGCCTTCTCCCTGCTTTCACGCCTGCCGGATAACCTGCCAACCGCTGCCTATTTCGCCCGCAAGCTGGTCGAAGCGCATGAGCAGCTCGATCTGCCGCCGCGCACTGTGCTCAATGTGAATATCCCTAACCTGCCGCTGGAGCATATCCGCGGCATTCAGCTGACCCGTCTGGGCCATCGCGCCCGTGCTGCGGCGCCGGTCAAAGTGGTCAATCCGCGCGGCAAGGAAGGCTATTGGGTCTCGGTGGCCGGTGATGCCGAAGATGGCGGCCCCGGCACGGATTTCCATGCGGTAATGCAGGGCTATGTCTCGGTCACCCCGCTGCAGCTGGACCGTACCTTTGCTGATGGCTTCAACAGCCTGCAGCCCTGGTTGGAGGGGCTGCTGTGATCCGCCGTGAACAGGACGAGCTGCACCATCGCGGTATTGGCATGACCTCGCAGCGTACCCGCGAGCGGCTGATTCAGCGGCTGTACGAGGAAGGGCTGTCCAACGCCCATGTGCTGGAAACCATTCGCCGCACGCCGCGTCATCTGTTTGTCGATGAGGCCCTTGCCCATCGCGCCTACGAAGACACCGCTCTGCCAATCGGCAACAACCAGACCATCTCGCAGCCCTATATGGTCGCGCGCATGAGCGAGCTGCTGCTGGCGGCAGGTCCCTTGGACAAGGTGCTGGAGATCGGCACCGGCTCGGGCTATCAGACCGCGATTCTGGCGCAGCTGGTGGAGCGGGTGTTCAGTGTCGAGCGCATCCAGAGCCTGCAAGACAAGGCCAAGGAGCGCCTGACCCAGCTCAATCTGCGCAATGTGGTATTCCGCTGGGGCGATGGCTGGGAGGGCTGGAATGCCCTGGGGCCGTACAACGGCATCATCGTCACCGCAGCGGCGGCCAATGTGCCGCAGGCGTTGCTCGATCAACTGGCTCCGGGCGGGCGCTTGGTAATTCCGGTCGGTGCAGGCGATGTACAGGAGCTGTTGCTGATCGTCCGTGAAGACGATGGCTTCTCCCGTCATGTGCTGGATGCGGTGCGCTTTGTGCCCTTGCTTAACGGGCCCCTGGCCTGACTCGATTGTTTACGGATGAACTCATGAAGAAGTATTTCCTGCTCTACGCCAAAGGCATTGCCATGGGCGCTGCGGACGTTGTGCCCGGCGTATCCGGCGGCACCGTGGCTTTTATTACCGGTATTTACGACGAGCTGCTGCGCTCGATTGCCAGCGTGCCGGTAGCGCTAGGGCTATTTCTGCGCGGGCGTATCGTCGAGGCCTGGAAGGCTGCCAATGCGACATTTTTGCTGGTGCTGCTGCTGGGCATCATGACCAGTGTCCTGAGCCTCGCTCGTTTGATCACCTACCTGCTGGATGAGCAGCCGATCCCGGTCTGGTCGTTCTTCTTCGGTTTGATTCTGGTTTCCACACACCTAGTGGTACGCGAAGTCCAGCGTTGGAACTGGACGCGGGTTGTCAGTCTGGTACTGGGGGCGGCATTCGCCTACTGGATTACCGTGGCTTCGCCGCTGCAGTTGGGGCATGACCCATTGAGCCTGTTCTTCGCCGGTGCTATCGCTATCTGCGCGATGATTCTGCCCGGTATTTCCGGCAGCTTTATTCTGGTGTTGCTGGGCCTGTACAGCTTTGTGCTGACCGCAGTGAAGGGCCTGGATATTACTGTGCTACTGATTTTTGCCAGCGGTTGCCTTGTGGGCATTGTTAGCTTCGCCGGGATTTTGCGTTGGCTGCTAGCGCGCTGGCGTGACCTGACCCTGGCGTTTCTCACTGGGCTGATGATTGGTTCGCTGAACAAGATCTGGCCCTGGAAGGAAACCCTGACCTGGCGTACCGATAGCCATGGCGAACAGGTACCGTTGCTGCAAGCCAATCTCTGGCCTCAACAATTCGCCGAAATCAGCGGCCAGAACCCACAGTTACTGTTGGCCATTGCCCTGGCAATTACCGGCATCCTGCTGGTGCTGGGTTTGGAGTGGCTGGCCGGGCGTAATCCGCAAAGCGCTGGTGATAACCGATAATTGCGGCACAATGCACGCCAGTTAGATGTAAGCAGTTTTGCCCGAGGGGGATGCAGGTGAGTTTCACAGCCATTCAATTGCCGATTCGTGCCAGCAGTGCCCGTACTCTGTTGAGTGGTCTTGTTCTCGGTGCGTTGCTCAGCGCCTGTGCAAGCCCGCCTCCGGGTGGCGTCAAGGTGGTTGACCGTACCCAGGGCGGCGCTACTCAGGCACCGCAGCGCCAGCCGGTCAGTAGTGGCCAGTATCAGGTGCAGCGTGGCGATACGCTGTACTCGATTGCATTCCGTTATGGCTGGGATTGGAAAGCGCTGGCGGCACGCAATGGCATTGCACCGCCTTACCTGATCCGCGTTGGTCAGATCATCCGCTTTGATGGGCAGTCTGCCAGTCGCCCGCCTGTAGTGGCGACGGCGCCTGTGGTCAGCAAGCCTACGCCCAGCCGCCCGAGTACCCCCATTCAAACCAAACCCGTGCAAACCCAACCGCCGGCACCGGTGAAAACCGCTCCAAGCGTCACCGCGTTACCGCCGACGCAGCGCTCTGCATCGGGTTGGTTGTGGCCTTCCAATGGGCCGGTTATCGGGCGTTTTTCCTCAAACGGCAGTTTGAATAAAGGCATTGATATCGGCGGAGAATTGGGCCAGCCTGTTTTAGCTGCGTCTGATGGTTCAGTGGTCTACGCCGGGAGTGGTTTACGGGGCTACGGCGAATTAGTGATCATCAAACATAGCGATACCTACGTAAGCGCCTACGGTCACAACCGCAGGCTGTTGGTGCAGGAGGGGCAACAGGTCAAAGCCGGGCAGAAAATTGCCGAGATGGGTTCCACAGGAACCGACCGGGTGAAGTTGCATTTTGAAGTGCGCCGCCAAGGTAAACCTGTAGACCCGCTGCAATACCTGCCGCGACGTTGATCTAGCGCTGGCCTGTCTCCACCACGTGGGAGGGACAGGCTTTGGTGTAACCAGGGACTTGGTCACGCTAGGGCTTGCTGTCGAACTCAGCAAGGAATAACAAAAATGGCTCTCAATAAAAAAGAAGCGCCGGAGTTTGACGTCGATGATGAAGTGCTCCTGATGGAGCCCGCTATTGTCCTTGACGATGATTCAGACGAAGAAGCGCAACCGCCACTTTCCCGCAGCAAAGCAAAAGCATCCACCGCTAGCAGCAAGCAGCACAAATACATCGATTACACCCGCGCACTCGACGCCACTCAGCTGTACCTCAACGAAATCGGCTTTTCCCCTCTCCTGACCCCTGAAGAAGAAGTGTTCTTCGCGCGCCTGGCGCAGAAGGGCGACCCCGCGGGCCGCAAGCGCATGATCGAAAGCAACCTGCGCTTAGTGGTGAAGATCGCTCGTCGTTACGTCAATCGCGGCTTGTCCCTGCTGGATCTGATTGAAGAGGGCAACCTCGGTCTGATTCGCGCCGTGGAGAAATTCGACCCTGAGCGCGGTTTCCGTTTTTCGACCTATGCCACCTGGTGGATCCGCCAGACCATCGAACGGGCGATCATGAATCAGACCCGTACCATTCGTTTACCCATTCATGTGGTCAAAGAGCTCAACGTCTACCTGCGTGCAGCTCGCGAATTGACCCAGAAGCTCGACCATGAGCCCTCGGCAGAAGAAATTGCCAACCTGCTGGAAAAACCGGTAGGTGAAGTTAAACGCATGCTCGGCCTGAATGAGCGTGTTTCCTCGGTGGATGTTTCATTGGGCCAGGATTCGGACAAAACCCTGCTCGATACCCTGACCGATGATCGTCCGACCGATCCCTGCGAGTTGCTGCAGGACGATGACCTGTCGCAGAGCATCGACCAGTGGCTGTCTGAACTGACCGACAAGCAGCGTGAGGTAGTGATTCGCCGCTTCGGTCTGCGTGGCCATGAAAGCTGCACCCTGGAAGAAGTTGGCCTGGAAATCGGTCTGACCCGTGAGCGCGTTCGGCAGATTCAGGTCGAAGCCCTCAAGCGTTTGCGGGAGATTCTGGAAAAGAATGGTCTGTCGAGCGATTCGCTATTCCAGTGAGCTTGATGCGTTAACACTCAACCCGGCCTTGGCCGGGTTTTTTGTGCTTGTGTTATATGCTCGCTACTCCTCTCGTGAGAGAAATGCATGACGGCAGAAGTTGTTGCGGGCGAGTTTTGTGCGTGTCTATGTAAGCCATTGCTTACAGGGTGCGTAAGCCATTGGTGCGGAATACGGCGGGTGAAGTGCTCTTGTTTGTTTTAAGTTTCTGTTTTTAAAAGATATTTGTTTTTTATAAGGAGGGCTGAATGCCATTCGTGTGGCGTTTTCAGCGCTTGTTCAGAGGGCGGAAATCGCTAGTATTACACCTGTGCTCAGGGACAAGCACAGGTTGTCAGGAAGACAATCAGGACATCGCAAGACGCGATTCATCAGGATGATGAGCTGGGAAATACAGGGACTAGGGACAAAAGAGTGGGCGACGCGAGTCGCCCCTTTTTTTGCCTGCGTTTTCTGTGTCTATCGTTTGCAGATCTCTCTGCGGCCTTGTTTCAGGCAATTTCGGGTCTGCAGAAAAGTAAAAACCCGCGCAAGGCGGGTTTTTTGTGCAGCTAGCGCAGCTAAGTACTAGCGCTCCAGGTACTGCAGCTTGTCCTTCACGCCATCCCACTCTTCGGCGTCCGGCAGGGACTCTTTCTTCTCGGTGATATTCGGCCAGACTTCGGCCAGGTCGGCGTTCAGTTCAATGTATTCCTGCTGATCTTCCGGCACCTCATCTTCGGAGAAGATGGCTTGTGCAGGGCACTCAGGCTCGCAGAGTGCGCAATCGATGCACTCGTCCGGGTGGATCACCAGGAAGTTCGGGCCTTCGTAGAAGCAGTCCACCGGGCAGACTTCTACGCAGTCGGTGTATTTGCATTTGACGCAGTTGTCGGTAACGACGAAGGTCATTTCTGATTCTCTCCTCGGGCGCCAGCCTGCCCCGTTCTATGCGGGTTTCAGCAGGCTAGGGGTAATGGCCACGGCTCAGGCTTTAAGTCGGGCAGTCATAAAAATGCGCGCGATTCTAACAGTTCGCGCGCAATAGCGTTAGAAGCGTGTCTTCCATGTATATAACAGTTCCAGCGCTTTGCGCGGAGTCAGATCATCCGGGTTGATCTTGCGTAATTCGTCCTGCAGCGGGTGCGGCAGGCTGGCGAACATATCGCTCTGCATCGGTGCGGCTATCTGGCCGGACTGCGTAGTTGGCAGCTCATGGGGCAGGCTGGTGGTTTCCAGGCGCGCCAGGTGCTCGCGGGCGCGCAGGATAACCTCATTCGGCACGCCTGCCAGCTGTGCTACCGCCAAACCATAGCTCTGACTGGCAGGGCCAGGCAGCACATGGTGGAGGAAGACGATGCGCTCATTGTGCTCGGTGGCATTCAAATGCACGTTGGCCACGATGGGCTGACTTTCCGGCAGCACGGTCAGCTCGAAGTAATGCGTGGCGAACAGGGTGTAGGCGCGCAGCTTGGCCAGCTGTTCGGCAGCCGCCCAGGCCAGCGACAGGCCGTCGAAGGTGCTGGTGCCGCGGCCGACCTCGTCCATCAGCACCAGGCTGCGCTCGCTGGCGTTGTGCAGAATGTTGGCGGTCTCGCTCATCTCCACCATAAAGGTTGAGCGGCCACCGGCCAGGTCATCGCTTGAGCCGATACGGGTAAAGATGCGGTCGACCAGCGACAGCTCGCAGCTTTTCGCCGGCACGAAGCTGCCGATATGCGCGAGCAGCACGATCAATGCGGTCTGGCGCATGTAGGTGGATTTACCACCCATGTTCGGCCCGGTGATGATCAGCATGCGCGTGTCATCGTCCAGGCTCAGGTCGTTGGCCACAAAGGGGGTGGTCAGTACCTGCTCGACCACCGGATGCCGGCCCTGGTCGATGCGCATGCACGGCTCGTCGACAAAGCGCGGGCGATTGAGATCCAGATTCAGCGCGCGCTCGGCCAGGTTGCTCAATACGTCCAGTTCGGCCAGGGCTGCGGCGCTGTCCTGTAATGGGCCGAGGTGGCTGATCAGGCGTTCGAGCAACTCGTCATAGAGCATCTTTTCGCGGGCCAGGGCGCGGCTCTTGGCTGACAGCGCCTTGTCTTCGAACTCTTTCAGCTCAGGAGTGATAAAGCGCTCAGCGCCTTTCAGGGTCTGCCGGCGGATGTAGTCGGCCGGGGCCGACTCGGCCTGCTTGCTCGGCAGCTCGATAAAGTAGCCGTGCACACGGTTGTAGCCGACTTTGAGGTTGGCCAGCCCGGTTCGGGCTTTCTCGCGGGTTTCCAGATCCATCAGGTACTGGCCGGCGTTTTCGCTGAGTGATTGCAACTCGTCCAGTTCCGCGTCGTAGCCGGTTTTGAGCACGCCACCATCGCGGATTACAGCGGGTGGGTTGTCGATAATCGCCCGGGCCAGCAGCTCGGCCAGTTCCGGGTAAGTGCTGACTACGCCCGCCAGCTCGCTCAGGTGCGGTGCTTCCAGATTGGCCATGGCCATCTGCAGTGTGGGCAGCGCGGCGAGGGCGTCGCGCAGGCGCGCCAGATCGCGCGGGCGCGCATTGCGCAGGCCGATCCGGGCGAGGATGCGCTCCAGATCGCCGATTTCCTTCAGCTGCGGCTGCAGAGTTTCGAAGCGGTAGCGTTCCAGCAGGCAGGCAATCGATTCCTGGCGTGCTTCGAGAATGCTGCGGTCGCGCAGCGGGCGATTTAGCCAGCGGCTGAGCAGGCGGCTACCCATGGCGGTCTGGCAGCGGTCGACCACCGATTGCAGGGTGTTATCGCGGCCACCGGCCAGGTTGATGTCCAGCTCCAGATTGCGCCGACTGGCGCCGTCGAGAATTACCGTATCGTCGAGACGCTCGTGGCGCAGGCTGCGCAAGTGCGGCAGGGCAGTGCGCTGGGTTTCCTTGGCATAAGCCAGCAAACAGCCGGCAGCGCCGATGGCCAGGGTCAGATTCTCGCAGCCAAAACCCTTAAGGTCCTGGGTGCCGAACTGTTGGCACAGGCTCTTGTGCGCGGTGTCGCGTTCGAAGTCCCACGGCGCGCGACGGCGTGAGCCCCGGCGTTTTTCAGCAGGCAGGTCCTGCGGCCAGTCATCGGGGATTAACAGTTCAACCGGGTTCAGGCGCTCAAGTTCGGCCAGTAGGTTTTCCCAGCCCTTGATCTCCAACACGCTGAAGCGGCCGCTGGTGATATCCAGTACGGCCAGGCCAAACAGGCGCTCATCGCCCAGTACCGTGGCTAGCAGGTTGTCGCGGCGCTCATCGAGCAGCGCTTCGTCGCTGACGGTGCCGGGGGTGATGATGCGTACCACCTGGCGTTCCACCGGGCCTTTGCTGGTAGCCGGGTCGCCGATCTGCTCGCAGATCACCACCGATTCGCCCAGCTTGACCAACTTGGCCAGGTAGCCCTCCAGCGAGTGGTAGGGAATCCCGCACATGGGAATGGCCTGGCCGGCGGATTGGCCGCGCGCAGTCAGAGTGATATCCAGCAGCTTGGCGGCCTTTTTCGCGTCCTCGTAGAAGATCTCGTAGAAGTCGCCCATGCGGTAAAACATCAGCTGTTCCGGGTGCTGATTTTTCAGCTTCCAGTACTGCTGCATCATCGGCGTGTGAGAACTGAGGTCGCTTTGGCTCATCGTTTTAACTGTCCGGCTGAATCGCAAAAGCGCCTAGTGTACGGTATCGGCCTGGCTGGCTTTAACCCCGGAGTGCAGATGACTGCTAATGAATATGCCCTGACCCAACTGGCTGCCGAGCTGGGTGCACAGCTGATTGCTGCCCAGGCCCAGGTGACCACGGCGGAATCCTGCACCGGCGGCGGTATTGCCGAGGCGATTACCCGCATTCCCGGTAGTTCGGCCTGGTTTGAAGCTGGTTACGTCACCTATTCCAATGCACAGAAAACTAAGCAGCTGAATGTTCCCGAGGCGCTGTTCACTGCGGTTGGCGCGGTGAGTCAGGAGGTAGTCGAGGCTATGGCGCGGGGCGCGCAGGCCAATAGTGGAGCGCGTTTTGCGGTGGCAGTCAGCGGTGTGGCAGGGCCGGATGGCGGATCGGCGGAGAAACCAGTGGGCACGGTCTGGCTGGCCTGGGGCGATGGTGCGCAGCTATTTAGTGTGCGCCGGCAGTTTGCCGGGGACCGCAGCGAAGTTCGCCGACAAACGGTTGAGGCCGCGCTGGCTGGGCTATTGCGCCTGCTTGCGCAAGAAAATCCAAACGCGGGGTAGGCGGGCGACTTGCCCTGTGGAATAATACTGTCTACTTATACAGTTGTTGGTGGCCGCTAGCTGGCCCTTCTTGATTACGTGAGGACTTAAATGGACGAGAATAAGAAGCGCGCCTTGGCGGCAGCCCTGGGCCAGATTGAAAAGCAATTCGGCAAAGGTGCAGTGATGCGCATGGGCGATCATGATCGTCAGGCGATCCCGGCCATCTCCACTGGCTCGCTGGGTCTGGACATCGCGCTGGGCATTGGCGGCCTGCCGAAAGGCCGAATCGTTGAAATCTACGGCCCAGAGTCCTCGGGTAAAACCACCCTGACCCTGTCGGTGATCGCCGAAGCACAAAAGCTCGGTGCCACCTGCGCCTTCGTCGATGCCGAACACGCCCTTGACCCTGATTACGCTGGCAAGCTGGGGGTCAATGTCGACGACCTGCTGGTATCGCAGCCAGATACCGGCGAGCAGGCCCTGGAAATCACCGACATGCTGGTGCGCTCCAACGCCGTCGACGTGATCATCGTCGACTCGGTGGCGGCTCTGGTACCGAAGGCTGAGATCGAAGGTGAGATGGGCGATATGCACGTTGGCCTGCAGGCCCGTCTGATGAGCCAGGCGCTGCGCAAGATCACCGGCAACATCAAGAACGCCAACTGCCTGGTGATCTTTATCAACCAGATCCGCATGAAGATCGGCGTGATGTTCGGCAGCCCGGAAACCACCACCGGTGGTAACGCCCTGAAGTTCTATGCTTCGGTTCGTTTGGATATCCGTCGTACCGGTGCGGTGAAGGAAGGCGACGAAGTGGTCGGTAGCGAAACCCGCGTCAAAGTGGTGAAGAACAAGGTCGCGCCGCCGTTCCGTCAGGCCGAATTCCAGATTCTTTACGGCAAGGGCATCTACCGTAACGGCGAGATCATCGACCTCGGCGTGCAGCTCGGTCTGCTGGAAAAATCTGGCGCCTGGTACAGCTACCAAGGCAACAAGATTGGCCAGGGCAAGGCCAATTCGGCCAAGTACTTGGAAGACAACCCGGAAGTGGCACGCACCATTGAAGGCTTGATCCGTGAGAAATTGCTGGTGGCCAGCCCGACGGTCAAGGCCAACTCCACGGCCGATGACCTGGCTGACGCCGACGCCTGATTTGCCTGCCATGTCCATTGCTCTGGATAACCCCGTCGCGGTGCGGCGGGCGGCCATGGATCTGTTGGCCCGGCGCGAACATGGCCGGGTCGAGTTGACCCGCAAGTTACGCAGTCGTGGAGCGGCGGATGAGTTGATCGAAGCCGCTCTCGATCGCCTGACTGAAGAAGGCTTGCTGTCTGAGGCGCGTTATCTGGAAGCCTTTGTCAGCTACCGCGCGCGTTCCGGCTATGGGCCGCTGCGCATTCGTGAAGAGCTGACCCAGCGTGGTCTAACTCGTAGCGATGTCGAGCAGGCCCTGCGCGACAGTGGTATCGACTGGCGTGAACATCTGCAGGAAACCTGGCAACGCAAGTTTGCCGGCGAGCTGCCCCGTGATGCGCGCGAGCGTGCCCAGCAAGGGCGTTTTCTCAGTTATCGGGGTTATCCGCCTGAGCTAATCGGGCGCTTGCTACGCGGTGCGCTGGACGATTAAGCGGAAGCCCGCTGTTCGCCGACCAGTTGTATCAGCGCCCTCTGTCTCCCTCTTACCTACTCCTATACGCCGATGATGTCGCAGTACTGGAGGCAGATGCTTTCTGTATTGAAATGCGTGTAGCCGACCTTTTTCCGTTAACCCGCGGAGCCGCTATTGCCGATAGCCCGCAGCAGGCTATCGGCTGGGCGGAAACTCAGGCGTTTTCTGCCCAGTTGTGCGGCTGATTGACCAGGTCGAGGAGTTCGCGCAAGCGGCCGTGGTTGCGGCCGTTAAAGAAAAAGGCCAGGCGCGTCATATGGCACAGTTCCGGTTCATCCTGCTCGGATTCGCAGTGCGCTTGTTGCTGGAAGTCGCTGTGCGTGCACAGATCGCGGAACTCATTGTTCAGCTGCTGCATGGCTGCCTCGTTCAACGCATGGTTGAGGCGGATCACGTAGCGTTCCTTGAGCCAACGGCTGGAGTGGTAGTTGCGGTAGAACTGAGCAATTTCCTCGGCAGCCTCTTCGGCGCTGTGGACCAACCGCATCAGGCGCATATCACTGGGCAGGATATAGCCGTTGTTCTGCAACTGTTCCTGCAAAAACGTCAGGGCGCTGGTCCAGAAAGTGCCGCCAGGCTGGTCGAGTAGCACCACGGGTACCAGCGGGCTTTTGCCGGTCTGGATCAGAGTCAGCACTTCCAGGGCTTCGTCCAGAGTGCCGAAACCACCGGGGCAGAGCACCAGACCGTCGGCTTCCTTGACGAAGAACAGTTTGCGTAGAAAGAAGAAGTGGAACGACAGCAGGTTATTGCTGCCTTGCACGGTGGCATTGGCGCCTTGCTCGAAGGGTAGGGTGATATTGAAGCCCAGGCTGTTTTCCAGGCCGGCACCTTCGTGGGCAGCCGCCATGATGCCGCCGCCGGCGCCGGTAATGACCATCAGGTTGTGTTTGGCCAGGGTTGCGCCCAGGTCACGGGCCAGGCGGTAAACCGGATGGTCGGGCGGTGTGCGTGCCGAGCCGAAAACGGTGACCTTGCGCCGCCGTTTGAATTGTTCCAGCGTGCTGAATGCAAGCTCCATTTCACGCAGGGTCTGCAGCATGATCTTGGCGTCCCAGCGGTTGCGGTCGGCCTGCGCCATGCGCACAACCGTGCCGAGCATGGCTTGGTAGAGCTTGGTATTGGGGCTGTCAGGCGGCGCGGCAAGGATGCCCAGTTCTTCCACTTTGCTGGTCAGGTCGACGCCGCTGGTTTGAAAATGCCGAGACAGAAAATCGTCCGATTCATCGGGCATACAACTTCTCCTTCTGGTTGCCGGCCGAGCAGCCTCTTGCTGCGTCGGCCTGGTCTTGAGTATGGCTGCTGGCTAACGGTTTGTGCGGCGCGCGCACCTGCGTGATAACCGACAGCCCATGCCAGGACTGCATCAGAGGGCGATTTGCTCGCCTGGTTCAGGGATGTTGACGATCCAGTTCAGACGCTCGCGTAAGGCCAGTTGCAGGGCCTGCATCTTCTCCAGTTCGCCATGCACCAGGTACAGCTCGGGGTGGTGCTCAAAGTGGCTGACCCAGGCGAGCAGCTGTGATTGCCCGGCATGCGCGGAGAAGCCGCCGAGGGTGTGCACCTTGGCTTTTACCGCGATGCGCTGATGGAGGATTTTCACGTTCTGCGCGCCGTCGACGATATTGCGTCCCAGCGTGCCCTTGGCTTGGAAACCGGGGAAGATCAGGTGGCAGTCGTCGCGCCAGAGGTTGTGCTTGAAGTGGTGGACGATGCGTCCGCCGGTACACATACCGCTGCCGGCGATGATGATCGCACCGCTCTTGATCCGGTTGATGGCCATCGATTCTTCCACACTGGGCGTGCAGCGCAGGATGGGTAACCAGTCCTCGATGCGCTTAACCTTTTTGGCTGCCAGCGCCGCACGGTCTTCGGCGGCGAACTGGTCCTGAAAGCGTGAGTAGATGGCGTTGGCCCTTATGGCCATCGGGCTGTCGAGAAACACCGCCTGTTGTGGCAGGCGGCCTTCCTGATAGAAGCGCCCTAGGTAGTAGATCAGGTCCTGGGTACGGCCGACGGCGAAGGACGGGATCAGCACGTTGCCGCCATCGCGATGGGCCTGCTGCAGAATCTCCGCCAGCTCCTCGAGGGTGTCCTCGCTGCAGCGGTGATCGCGATCGCCGTAGGTCGACTCCAGCAGCACCACATCGGCTTTGTTCAGCGTGCTGGGGTCTTGCATCAACGGCGAGCAGTTATTGCCCAGGTCGCCGGAGAAGACCAAGCGGCGGGTCAGGTGATGGTCCTGCACTTCGAGTTCGACAATCGCCGAGCCGAGGATATGCCCGGCATCGTGAAAGGTGACCTGCACACCCTTGGCCACTTCGCGGCTTTCGCCATAAATCATTGGCCGGCGTTGGCTCAGCGCCTGTTCGGCGTCGGCGGTGGTGTACAGCGGGCTGATTGGCGCCTTGCCCATCCGCGCGCGCCATTTGTTTTCCCACTCTGCGTCTTTCTCCTGAAGAAAGGCTGCGTCGAGCAGCATCAGCTCCATCAGTTCACAGGTCGCATCAGTGGCGAAGATCGGCCCGCGATAGCCGGCGGCTGTGAGTTTCGGCAGCAGGCCGGTGTGGTCGATGTGCGCATGAGAAATCACTACGGCGTCCAGGCTGTGCGGGTCAAAGGCAAACGGCGCGCGGTTGCCGTCGTCCTCTTCGCGACGACCCTGACGCATGCCGCAGTCGAGTAATACCCGTGCCCCGTCGCGGCTTTCGATCAGGTAGCAGGAACCGGTGACTTGTTGAATTGCGCCGAGGAAGTTGAGCAGGGCCATGGCTAGTCCTTGAGCAAGTTGAATGGGTGGCGCTTAAGGCTGTCCCATCAGGTAACCGGGGGTTTTGATACAGGTCAGCATCTGCCTGTATCCCGCGCTCTAAGCTGACTAAAACTATCGGAGCCGCATATGACCCAGCTATTTCCCAGCGCCAGCGAGTTGGCCGAGCATGCCCGCCTTGAGCCAACCTTCGCCGCCTGGCAGCGCGGTTATGGTCCTTTTCAGCACAGTCCGCAGACCTGCGCTGCGGTCTACCGCATGGCCCACCAGTTGGTGCAGGCCGGCGTGCAGGCGGATCTGCCGAGCGTCTACCGCCACTTTCACGCGCTGGATCGGCTGACGGCCGCAGGGCTGTGGCTGGTGGTGCATATGACCTATGCACAGCGCGTGCGCCTCGATGGCGTGGCGTTGGCTGCAGAGGACTTCAAGGTGTCGCCCGAAGGGCATACCGGCGGCGCGTTGAATATGGTGCCGGCCTATGCCGGTTACCTGGCGTTGAATAACCTGACCGGGGAAACCCGTGGCTGGCTGATGGGCCAGGGCCACTGTGTGGCAGCCATCGAGGCGCTCAACCTGCTAACGGCCAATCAGCACCCGGAACAGGCCGAGCGTTACCCCTGTGACGAGGCCGGGATGAGCCAGTTGGTGGCGGACTTCTACAGCTATGCGCAGAACGCCGCCGGCCAGGTCAGCGCGCCGCTGGGCAGCCACGTCAATCCGCATACGGCAGGTGGTATTGCCGAAGGCGGCTATCTGGGTTTTGCCGAGCTGCAATATGCCCATCTGCCGTTACCCGGCGAGAAGCTGGTGGCGTTTCTCTCCGATGGCGCGGCCGAGGAGCAGCGCGGCAGTGACTGGATGCCACGCTGGTGGCGCGCCGAGGACTGCGGCGTGGCGTTGCCGCTGATGATTGCCAATGGTCGGCGTATCGAGCAGCGTACCGAGCTGGCGACGCCCGCCGGGCTGGAGAATTTTCGCGAGCACCTGCGTCATTGCGGTTTTGATCCCGTGAGTTTCGATGGCCGTGACCCGGCGGCCTTTGTCTGCGCGCTTTGGGATATGGAGCAGCGCATGAGTCGCCGCGTGCAGGAGCTGCGCGATGGCGTGCTGAACTATCCGCTGCCCATACCCTACGGCATTGCCGAAACGCTCAAGGGTTTCGGTTTCTACGGCGCTGGCAGCAATGCGGCGCACAACCTGCCGTTGCCGGCCAACCCGCATACCGATGAGGCGGCCCGCGAGCTGTTCAATCAGCATGCGGCGCAGCTTTTGGTCGCGCCGGAAGAGCTGAGCGCCGCCTGCGCACTGTTTGCGGATCGAGGCTCCCGCCCCCTGGAGCGCGATAACCCGCTGGCGCTGCGTCATCCAGCGCTGCCAAAACTGCCTGAGTTGCAGTATCAGGACGGCGCCTGCTCGCCGATGCTGGCCCTGGATCGTTTCTTTGTCGATCTGGCGCAGGCCAATCCGCAGTTGCGTCCGCGTGTCGGTAACCCCGATGAGCTGGCCAGTAATCGCCTGGGTGGCGTCCTCAAGACGCTCAAGCACCGGGTGACCGTACCGGAGAGCGAGCTGGAAGCGCTGGATGGCGCCATCATCACTGCGCTCAATGAGGAAGCCGTGGTCTCCGCCTGCCTGGCCAACCAGGGTGGCTTGAATCTGGTGGCCAGCTATGAGGCCTTCTGCGTGAAGATGCTCGGCGCGGTGCGCCAGCGGATCATTTTTGCCCGGCAGCAAAAAGAGGCGGGGCGCCCGGCAGGTTGGCTTGGCTGGCCGCTGGTGGCTACATCGCACACCTGGGAGAACGGTAAAAATCAGCAATCGCACCAGGACACCACCTTCTGTGAGGCCTTGCTCGGTGAGATGAGCGATATGGTGCGGGTGATATTTCCAGCCGATCACAATTCGGTATTGGCGCTGTTGCCAGGCATCTACCAGGCGCGCGGCCAAATCGCCTGCATGGTGATTGCCAAACGTGAGCGGCCGTGTGTATTCACTCGCGAGCAGGCCGAGCAGCTGGCGCAGGATGGCGCCCTTGTGCTGGCCGAGCAGCAAGGCGAGCAGCCTTTGCTGCTGATCGCCACCGGCAGTTATCAGTTGGCGGAAATGCAGCGCGCGGCCGTTCGTCTGAGCGCGGCCGGATGCGCCTGGCGTCTGGTTTACTTGCAAGAGCCGGGGCGTTTTCGTGCGGCCCGCGATACCTGGGAACAGGCGGTGATTGTCGATGCTGAGCGGGTTGAACGGTTATTCCCGGCTGCCAGCATAAAGCGTGTGCTGCTGACGCATATGCGTCCGGAAGTCGCCCGTGGGCATCTGTGGCCGCTGCTCGGTGAGGCTCGACACAGCAGGGTGCTGGGCTACCGTAATCGAGGTGGCACCCTGGATGAAACCGGCATGCTGTTCGCCAATCAGGCGAGCTGGGCGCATGTGCTGGAGGCCGCTGCCGAGTTGCTGGAAAAACCGCTTGGCGATTTGCTCAGTGCCGAGGAGCAGGCTGCCGTGCAAGGGCGGGGAGAACCACGCTGTCTGCGTTAGCGCAGGCTAGTGGATGCGGGAAAAGGAGGGGCAGGTATGCCTAAGTTGACCTTGGATCTTGATGTGGATTTGTATCGCCTGTTGCAGCAGGCCGCGCACAACAACCAGATAAGCCTGGAAGAAGAGTGTTTGCAGCGGCTTGAAGGTGCGGCGCGGCGTTCGCGTTATATGCACGCCTTGCTGGCGGATCTGCGCGCCGATGATGAGCAGCGACGCGCGCAACAGGGTGGTGGCTGAGCCTTACAGGCCGCAATCTGCTTTGCTGAAACGCTCGGTGGTCACTGGGCGATTGCTCTTGTATTCGCTGAACTCATAACGCAGCGCTGCACCGCGCGCCAACAACTGGCGATAACCGGCATTGCGGCACACGCTGTTGGCCAGTTGTGCGCGAACCACGTCCGGATTGCCACGCATTTGTGCCGCATGCTCGCTGCGCACACTGAGGTGGTTGACCAGTTCGCTGCCGTCAACGGTGTAGCCCTGATCAAGAATGTCTTCGTTGATCGCTCGTGGTGTGCCCACGCTGCTTTCGCGCGCGACTTTTTCCAGGGTCTTGCTCAGCTCAAAGTCTTTCAGGGTGGCGGCATGGGCAAACAGGGGCAGGCTCAAGGCCAGGGTCAGGCTGGTCAAACGCAGCATGGGGTTCTCCAAAGTCGATTCGCACCTTCTGACCGGCAGTGCCTGGCAGAGGTTCAGTGCCGTTATCTTACTCGCCTGCCGACACTTACGCAGTTGCCACGGCAGGTGGTGCAAGACGCACGGTTGAATAAGCCGCAGCGGGCTTTGCTAGACTGCCGCGCTTGCTGACCCCTGGATGACTCATGCCGTTTCTTCTCTTCTGTCAGGTGTATGCCTGATGAGCCACGCCGTCGCGCGTTTGCGGGCTGCGCGGATTGCCCGCAGTGCCAAACCTTTTCTTGCCCGTGGTAGCCGCTCGGTACGTTGCGATGATTGCCGTCTGGTGATGAGCCACTGCCTGTGCGCCTGGCGCCCGCGTATTGCCGCAACTTCCGCGGTGTGTCTGTTGATGCACGATGTCGAGGCGCTCAAACCCAGCAATACAGGCTGGCTGATTGCCGACGTACTGGCCGATACCTCGGCGTTTGGCTGGTCACGGGTTGAGGTCGATGCCGGCTTGCCGGCGTTGCTGCGCGACCCGCAGTGGCAGCCTTACCTGGTGTTTCCGGGCGAGTATGTCGCCGCCGAACGGGTGGTCAGCGAAGTTCAACCAGCGCCCGGCAAGCGGCCGTTGTTTGTGCTGCTGGATGCGACCTGGAGCGAGGCGCGCAAGATGTTTCGCAAAAGCCCTTACCTCGACAGCCTGCCGGTACTCAGCCTGCAGGCCGAGCAGCTGTCGCGCTACAAACTGCGCCGCTCCAAGCGCGATGATCATTTCTGCACCGCTGAAGTCGCGGCCCTGTGCCTGGAACTGGCCGGCGACCAGCGGGCGGCAGATGGTTTGAATGCCTACCTGGATGTCTTCAGTCAGCACTATCTGGCAGCCAAGGCGCCGCGCGCGGTGCCGCTGGATGATCCGTTGCATGATCGCCTGCGCGAGTTTCTCTAGGCACTAGTGAGCTAATTTTTTCGGCCACAACTGCGCCAACAGCATGCCGGCAAACATCAGAGCACAGCCGAAGTAGCCGCGCAGCTCCAGCGACTCACCCAGCAGCCAGGCACCGGCGATGGCGGCGAAAACCGCTTCCAGCGAGAGGATGATGGCAGCGTGGGAAGCGATAGCGTCTTTCTGCGCCACCACCTGCAGAGTAAAGCCGACGGCCACACCGAAGATGCCGCCGAAGAGAATCGCCGGCCCAGCGGCGATGATCGATTGCAGTTGGATTTCCTCAAAGATCACCGCCAGTAGCAGGCTGATTACTGCGCAGGTGATGAACTGCACCAGGGCCAAGCGAAGCGGATCATGGCGGCCGGCAAAGAAACCCACCAGCAGCACATGTACGCCCCAGACGAATGCCCCGGCCAGTTGCAGCCAGTCACCGGAGGCCACGGTAAAACCCTCGCCAACGCTGAGCAGGAACATGCCGACCACAGCCAGGCAGGCACCCAGCCAGATACCCAGGCCGGTTTTATGGCCGATAAACAGCCCCAGCAGCGGCACGATGATCACGTACAGCCCGGTGATAAAGCCGGAGTTGGTCACGCTGGTAAACAGCAGGCCCACCTGCTGCAGATTGATCCCCAGGGCCAGCGCCAGGCCCATCAGCACACCGCCACGCAGCAGTTGGCGGTTCAGTGGCGCTACCGTTGCGCTGCTGCTGCGACCTTCCAGTAGACGCAGCACGGGTAGCAGAATCAGCGCCGCCAAGCCAAAGCGCAGGCCGCTGTAGAGGAAGGGACCGATGGAGTCCATACCTAGGCGCTGGGCGACAAACGAGGAGCCCCAGATCATCGCGGTCAGCAGCATTAACAGGTCGGCGCGCAGGGCGTGGCTTCGCATTTCAGACTCTCGTCGGCAAAGCTGCGAACTGTGCCGCAAAGCGTCGTGCTTGACCACCCCGTCAGTGCTGGGCATGCTTGGTCGCTTTTCTGCGTTTTCAGGCTTGGTTGCGCCGCAACCCTGCGGCCTGTGCGCATTGTTCACCGTGCCCTGGACAGTACCCTGGCGGGTACCCACATAACAAAAACAGGATTCACCATGGCCGCTTTTGAAATCCTCATTGCCGACGATCACCCCCTGTTTCGCAGTGCCTTGCAACAAGCGTTAACCCTGGGGTTGGGGCCCGATGTAAGGCTGGTCGAAGCCGCCAGCATTGCCGAACTGGAAGCCTGCCTGGCGCAGAAGACTGACTGGGATCTGGTGCTGCTCGACCTGAATATGCCCGGTGCCTATGGCTTCTCCGGCCTGGTGTTGCTGCGTGGGCAATACCCGCATATTCCGGTGGTGATGATTTCTGCCCAGGAAGAGCCATCCATCGTCGCGCGTTCGCGGGAGTTCGGCGCCAGCGGCTTTATCCCTAAATCCAGCCCGCTGGAAACCATTCAGCAGGCCGTGCGTCTGGTGCTTGATGGCGAGGTCTGGTGGCCGCAGCAAACTCAGGAAGCGATTGCTCTGTCGGCTGAGGCCAAGGCCGCCAGCGCCGGCCTGGCCAGCCTGACGCCACAGCAGTTTCGCGTGTTGACCATGGTTTGCGATGGCTTGCTGAACAAGCAGATTGCCTATGAGCTGAGCGTCTCCGAGGCCACGGTAAAGGCCCATGTCACGGCGATTTTCCGCAAGCTCGGGGTACGCACTCGCACGCAGGCGGCGCTGCTGTTGCAGCAGCTGGAATCGATTCCGTCTAACTGAAGTGCTTTTCTCCCGGGCTTGGCGTAGCCTGCCGGGCTTTCTCGAGATGGTTGTGATGATGTCGCCATTCAAAGGCCAGACCGGCCTTAAACGTGTTCTCAATGCCACCGGTTATTCCCTGGCCGGCCTGCGCGCCGCTTTTACCGGTGAAGCCGCCTTTCGCCAGCTGCTGCTGATCAACCTGATCCTGGTGCCTTTGGCGTTCTATCTGGATGTCAGCCGCGTCGAGCGCGCCTTGATGGTTGCGGTGTGTCTGCTGGCGCTGATCGTCGAGCTGCTCAACTCGGCGGTGGAGGCGGCCATTGACCGCATCTCGCTGGAGCTGCACCCGTTGTCGAAGAATGCCAAGGACATGGGCAGCGCCGCCCAGTTCACCGCTCTCAGCCTGATTGCCCTGGTGTGGGCGATTATCCTGCTTGGCTAACTCCGCCGTCCTCAGGCGATAGTAGGTAGCACGATCTGATCGCTGCGCGTCACGCCGGCGGTCAGAGCACGGCACAGTTCAATAAATTCACGCATGGCGGCGGTCTGGTACTTCTGCTTGTGCCAGATAAAGTAGAACTGCCGGCGTAGATCCAGCTCAGGGGTTTCCACTGCCACCAGACTGCCGCGGCGAAAAGCATCGCGCAGCGCCAAGCGGGAAATGCAGCCAATCCCCAGACCGGATTCCACGGCACGTTTGATCGCCTCGGTGTGCTCCAATTCCAGGCGGATATTCAAGCTGCTGGGGTGGTGACGCATGGCCTGGTCGAAGGTCAGGCGCGTGCCGGAACCTTGCTCACGCAGAATCCACGCCTCACGGGTCAGCTCGTCGAGGCTCGCTTCACCGCGCTGCGCCAGCGCATGTTGCGGTGCGCAGAACACCACCAGCTCATCTTCAACCCAGGGCTGCACCTCGATATCCGGGTGCTGGCAGTCACCTTCGATCATGCCCATGTCCAGTTCGTAGTGGGCGATCTGCTGTACCACGTAGGCGGTGTTGTGCACCTGCAGCTTGACCCGGCACTCCGGGTGGCGCTGCATAAAACTGCCGATCAACAGGGTGGCCAGGTAGTTGCCGACGGTGAGCGTGGCGCCAACATTCAGCGAGCCGTAGCCACTCTTGCCGCCCAGCAGGCGTTCGATTTCCTTGGCCTGGTCGAGCAACGCCACCGCCTGTGGCAACAGTTGCAGGCCTAGAGCGTTGAGGCTGAGGCGTTTACCGGCGCGGTCGAACAGCTGGCAGTCGGACTGGCGCTCCAGTTCGCTGAGCGATGTGCTGGTGGCCGATTGCGACAGGGCCAGGGAATCGGCCGCGCGCGACACGCTTTCATGCTGGGCCACGGCGACGAAGACTTGCAGTTGTCTGAGGGTAAATCGCATATCTATATAACCGATAACCTATATCTTGATAATCAAGTTAACAGATATTCTGCCGCTCATTACAATGCCGTGCAATTGCGCGCAGGCGCGCAGGCGACATTACCTTTGCGGAGCTCCGAACATGAGCAATCTTAACGCCGAGCGCATTCTTAGCGTTCACCATTGGAACGACACGCTGTTCAGCTTCAAGTGCACCCGTGATCCGGGTCTGCGTTTCGAGAATGGTCAGTTCGTGATGATCGGCTTGCAGCAGGAAACCGGCCGTCCGTTGATGCGCGCCTATTCGATTGCCAGCCCGAACTGGGAAGAGCATCTGGAGTTCTTCAGCATCAAGGTGCCGGATGGCCCGCTGACCTCGCAGTTGCAGCACCTCAAGGAAGGCGATGAGATCATCATCAGCAAGAAGCCCACCGGCACCCTGGTGCTCGATGATCTCAAACCTGGCAAGCACCTGTACCTGCTCAGCACAGGTACTGGCCTGGCGCCGTTTATGAGCGTGATTCAGGACCCGGAAACCTATGAGCGTTTCGAGAAGGTGATTCTGGTTCACGGCGTGCGCTATGTGAACGAAGTGGCCTACCGCGAATTCATCACCGAGCACCTGCCGCAGAACGAATTCTTCGGTGATGCGCTGAAGGACAAGCTGATCTACTACCCGACAGTGACCCGCGAGCCGTTTGAGAATCAGGGTCGCCTGACTGATCTGATGCGCAGCGGCAAGCTGTTCCAGGATATCGGCCTGCCGCCGATCAATCCGCAGGACGACCGCGCGATGATCTGCGGTAGCCCAAGCATGCTTGATGAAACCAGTGAAGTGCTCAACGAGTTTGGCTTGCAGGTCTCGCCGCGCATGCGCGAGCCAGGTGACTACCTGATTGAGCGCGCCTTCGTCGAGAAGTAAGCCTGCCTTCATCAGAAGCCCGCCAATCGGCGGGCTTTTTTGTGCGCGTCTATTCCAGCGCAAGGGCGCTGTGTGCGCGGTTACCGCCTTTCTGCTTGGCCTGGTACATGGCGTTGTCGGCGTGCTGCAGCAGTTGCTGTTCATCCTGGGCGTGTTGCGGATACAGGGCGATGCCGATGCTCGGCAGGATGGTCTGGCTATGCCCGCACAGTTCGAAGGGCTGATTGAGACTCTGGCGGATTTTCTCTGCCACCACGCTGGCGTGATCGGCTGAATGAAAGTCTTCCAGCAGTACGACGAATTCATCACCGGCAAAGCGCGCTACCGTATCGGCCTCGCGCAGGCACAGCTGGATACGCTGGGCGACGCCCTGCAGCAGCTGGTCGCCAGCGGCATGGCCGAGGCTGTCGTTGACCTGCTTGAACTTGTCCAGATCGAGAAACAACAGTGCCACTTGCGACTGCTCGCGGCGTGCGCGGGCCAGGGCGGTGTGCAAACGGTCGCGCAGCAGTTCGCGGTTGGGCAGTTGGGTGAGCTGATCGTACTGCGCCATAAACTGCAGATGACTGAGCATTTGCTGGCGCTCGATGGCCGTGGCCACCTGGGTCGAGACGAATTGCAGCAGTTCCTGATCTCGCTCGCTGTAGCGCGTGGAGGCACTGCTTTGCACCAGCAGTGCGCCGATAATTCCGCGGTGCGAGCGCAGCGGAACGCCGAGCCAGCTGTGTGAAACATCGGTCAGTGTCTGGCAGGCGTCGGGCAACAGCAGGGTGTTGCCGCTGCGAATTACCTGGGCACTTAGCGTGGCGGCATTCAGGGGTGTATTGGCAGCTGTTGCCGGTGGTTGTTCGGCGGGGTAGGGGAAGCTCAGCTCGTCATTCTGCTCATCGTACAGCGCCACGGAAAAGCTGATGGTCGGCAGCAGCTCGCCGATGATCTGGTGTACCTGCTGAAACAACCCGAGCAGGTCCTTGGCCGAGTGGGCCGCTTCGGAAATGCCATATAAAGCGGTCTGCAGGGCTTCGCTGCGTTTGCGTTCGGTGATGTCGTGGGCGACGGCGATGCGTACCTGATCGTCTTCCGACCAGCGCGCGGACCAGAGGATGTGCACGGTGCTGCCATCCTTGCGCAGGTAACGGTTCTCGAAGTTCGGTTTATGCGCGCCGGCCATTATTTCCTTGGCGGCCTGCAGGGTTTTGGCGCGGTCTTCGGGATGCACCATATCGATCATCACCTGGCCGATCATCTCGTCTGCGCTGTAGCCGAAAATGCGTTGGCAGGCGGCGCTGACAAAAACAAAGCGTCCGCGTCTGTCGGCCACGCAGATGGCGTCGAGCAGCAGATCGACAAGGTTTTCGGTCGGCATGTAGGTGCTGGCTTTCATGCGCTCACATTATGTCGATACGTGATGACGGTTTATCGGGATGGTTACTGGCGATTTGGCAGTATGGCCCTTGTATTCACCATACCCGCAAGGCGACTAACAGTGAACGACTGTTTGCCGCCGCAGGTTCTGCCAGACGCGGCTGATGCAGCTTTAGCAACTTACGTCTACCCAGTGTAGAACGCTGCGTCGGCGGCGTATTGCCAGCTATTGCGCGTGGCTGAAGCGCTGTCCGGAGACGGCCGGATGGTAGATCGGCTGCACCTTGTTGCCGGCGGGGTCGAGCAGGTGGAAGCTATGGGCGCCGTCACCATGGGCGAAAGGGCGGTCGAGCAGGGTCACGCCGTTTGCCTTGAAGTAGGCATACCAGGCGTGCAGCTCATCGATGCTGTCGACGATAAAGCCGTAGTGATCCACCGCCTGCTCACCGCTGCTGGGCACACAGGCGCGACCCAGGGACAGGTTGTCGTTGCCGCAGGTCAGGTAGACCAGGTCTGGATTGGCGCGGTGCAGCACCTGCATGCCGAGAATATCCACGTAGAAGCGTTCGCAAGCTTCCAGGTTTGGAACCAGCAGGGCGATATGGCGTAAGCCGTTAAGGCGACCGGGGCGTTCGAGCATGGTAAGCATCCTATTTTGTATACATTTATCTAGTAAATATAAGACAAAATAACTGATCAGCCTATTTGCGTGTGTGGGGTGTACGAACTAGATCAGCCGGCCGGCACGACTTCCAGCACGCAGATACTGCCTGGCTGCGGGTAGTGCCAGTGCACCTCGACATCCCAGAAGCGCACGCCATAGCGGCGCTGCGGACTGGGCTGCTGGTAGGCCGGGCGCGGATCCTGGGCCAGGCACTGCTCGATCAACTCGACCAGTGGTTCATTCAGGCGCTGCCCATGTTCGTTTGCCTGGATCAGTGCACTGTCCTGCCAGCTGACTTCGATCAGCGCCGGCGCGCTGTCGGCGATGCGGTTATAGGCTCCGGCGACGCTGTCGGCATAGGGCACGTAGGGTTTGATATCCAGCACCGGGGTGCCGTCGAGCAGGTCGATGCCAGAGAGCCACAGTTTGCCGGCTTCGACCTTGTCCAGCTTGACCACCGACTGGCCGATGCCATTGGGCCGGTGCGTGGCGCGGGTGCTGAACACGCCGACCGATTGATTGCCGCCCAGGCGCGGCGGGCGCACCTTGAGCCGCGGCTTGTTTTCCAGCGCCTGGTGAAACAGAAACAGCAGCCAGACATGGCTGACCTGCTCCAGCCCCTGCACGGCATCGCCGTTATCGAACGGGGCGACCAGCTCCAGCACGCCACGGGCCGCCGGGGCCAGTTGCGGCTGACGGGGAATGGCGAACTTCTCCTTGAAGCAGGAGCGGACAAAACCGATGGGCGAGACGGAGTAGGACATGGTGGCGTGATCGAGTGAAAACGCCGCCATAGTACCTGACTAGAGGTGAAAACCGCCGTCGATGGGGATGATCGCGCCGGTCATATAGGCCCCGGCCGTGCTGGCTAGGCTGATCGCCAGGGCGGCCATTTCTTCCTCGCGGCCCCAGCGCTGCATCGGGATCAGCGCGCAGTCCTCGGCCATGGCCGCCTCGTCTTGGGCAATAAACTGGGTCATCTTGCTCGGGAAACGCCCAGGGGCGATCACGTTGACGTTGATATGTTGGCCGACCAGTTCACGGGCGAGCATGCGCGACAGCTGATGCAGCGCGGCCTTGCTTGGGCCGTAGGCATAAGCGTCTTCGCCGTGGGAGGTGATGCCTGCGACCGATCCGATATTGATCACCCGCGCCGGATTCGCCGCGCTGCCGGCCTTGCGCAGCAGCGGCAGCAATTGTTGGATGCAACTAAACACCGAGGTCACGTTGAGTTGCATGACCTTTTCCCAGCCCTTGGCCGGATAGCTTTCCAGCGGTGCACCCCAGGTGGTGCCGGCGTTATTGACCAGGATGTCCAGGTGGTCGATCTGCCCAGCCAGTTGCTCGGCCAGTACCTGCACACCTTCTTCGCTGGCCAGGTTGGCGGCTATGCCGTGGCAGCTGCCAAAAGCCGATAGCTCGGCAGCAGTTTGCGCGCACGCTTCGCCGTCGCGGGCGCAGACGTAGACCGTGGCGCCAGCTTCGACAAAGGCTTTGGCGATCATCTTGCCGATACCACGGGTGCCGCCGGTAACCAGGGCGGTGCGGCCTTGCAGGCTGAAGTAGGGGTACATGGCGAATCCTTTTAGCGGATGAGTGCCACTACCCTAATCATCTGACTGCGCCGTGGCAGTCATCATTGCCCGTGGAAATACGCTGCCATGCGGGCAGGCATGGCAGCGCGACGGTGGGATTTAGCTGCGAACGCGCAGGGTCAGGCCCTTGAGGAAATTGCGCAGGAACTGATCGCCGCAGGTGCGGTAATTGCTGTGGCCGAACTTGCGAAACAACGCGCTCATCTCCGGTTTGGACACCGGGCAATCGACGCTCTGCATGATGGCGTGCATATCGTCTTCCTTCAGCTCGAAGGCCACACGCAGTTTCTTCAGCACCATGTTGTTGGTAATTGGCAGCTCAAACGGCTGGGCCGGGCGGCTGTCATCCTTGCCGCGCTTGAAGTACACCAGGCCGTCGAGAAAGTGCGCCATCAGCTCGTCGTCGCAAGGGGTAAAACCTTCTTCGTCATCCTTCTTGAGCATGGCCGCGAGGTCGTCGAGGGCGACCTGCTTGCCGCTGAGCTGGATGATTTCAACCATCTGCGCGTCGCTGATGTCGAGGGTGTAGCGCAGGCTGCGCAGTACGTCGTTATTAAGCATGGGGTGGTCCTGAAATGGGCTGATGCGCAAGACGCATCAGCTAAAAAATTAGAAGCGTTCTTTGCCTGCCAGATAGCGCCACTGGCCTGCAGGGACTTTGGCCATGGGCACGCCGCCGATGCGGATACGCTTCATGCCCAGCACCTTGAGGTCGACGCTGTTGCACATAAACACGATCTGTCCGGGCAGCGGGTTCTTCAGGGCGAAGCGCAGGCGGGTTTCGTTCTGCCAGCTGACCTTGCAGGGCGGCAATGCCACGCCGTTGAAGGTCAGGCCGTGAGCCAGGCGCTTGAGTTGGCTGGCGCTCAAGGTGCCGACGACTTCGACCACATACTCCTGTTCCAGTTTACTCAGGTCTTCCTTGAGCTTGCGCTCGATGCGCCAGTCCTGGGTCAGTACATGCAGGCCGTCGGCGCCGGCTTGCAGCGGTGCACAGCTGACTAGGCGGGCGAAATGGCCTTTTAGCGGACGTATCCCCGAACTGTCTTCCGGCCAGTGGCTGGCTGAGCTGATGCCTTCCACTGCGCGTTCCGGGTTATGCCCATTGGGCACATTCAGAAGCAAGGTGACTGGCTCGATCGGCGCCAGGACGGCATTGGGCAGCAGTTCCACGCGCTGTTCAGCGACTTTGAACTGGGGCTCTTCTACGACCACACCATCCACCGTGACCCAGCCGCCTTCGATGTAGAGTTCGGCCTCGCGGCGCGAACAGCCAATCACTTCGATCAGGCGTTTGGACAGGCGAATGGGGTCAGTCATAAAAGCGGTCATCGGCAAAAAAAGGGCCGCCATTGTAACCGGACAGGCCCCCGGTGCACGGAACATCGGGCGAACGGCGGCGATAAAAGCTGTTGTCAGTATTGAGGCAGAGACAGGCGGGCAGGGTTGGCTTTGTCCTCGGCAATAAAAAACCGCTCCGAAGAGCGGTTTTTTCAGCGAGGTAGCGCTTAACCGCCCAGATAGGCGTCGCGTACCTTTGGATCGTTGAGCAGTTGCTCACCGCTGCCTTGCATGACGATCCGGCCGTTCTCCAGGACATAGCCACGGTCGGCCAGCTTGAGCGCCTGGTTGGCGTTCTGCTCGACCAGGAACACCGTTACACCGTCCTTGCGCAGCTGTTCGATGATGTCGAAGATCTGCTGGATGATGATCGGGGCCAGACCCAACGACGGCTCGTCGAGCAGCAGCAGTTTGGGCTTACTCATCAGCGCGCGGCCGATGGCGAGCATCTGCTGCTCACCGCCGGACATGGTGCCGGCGCGTTGGGCAAAGCGTTCCTTCAGGCGCGGGAACAGGTGCAGGACCTTGTCCAGCTGTTCCTGATTGTCGGCTTTGCTGCCGAAGAAGCCGCCCATCACCAGGTTTTCTTCCACGGTCAGGCGGGAAAACACCCGGCGACCTTCCGGCACTACGGCAATGCTCTTGCGCATGATGCTCGGAGTGTCCTGGCCGATCAGCTCTTCACCCTGGTAGCGGATGCTGCCACTGCTCGCCTGGGGCGAGCCGCAGAGAGTCATCAGCAGGGTCGACTTGCCGGCACCGTTGGCGCCGATCAGGGTGACAATCTCACCCTGACGGACTTCGACGTTGACGTCATGCAGCGCCTGGATTTTGCCGTAGAAGGTGGAAACGTTCTCGAAATACAGCATCACGCTTCCCCCAGGTAGGCTTTGATCACGTCCGGGTTGGCGCGGATCTGTTCCGGCGTGCCGTCCGCCAGGGGCGTGCCCTGGTTGATCACGTAGATGTGGTCGGAAATGCTCATGACCAGCTTCATGTCGTGCTCAATCAGCAGCACGGTGACGTTGTGCTGGTCGCTGAGCACGCGGATCAGCGCCTTGAGGTCGTCGGTCTCGCGCGGGTTGAGGCCAGCGGCTGGCTCGTCGAGCATCAGGATGCTCGGGCGGGTCATCATGCAGCGGGCGATTTCCAGGCGACGTTGCTGACCGTAGGCTAGGGTGCCGGCCGTTCGGTTGGCAAACTCAGTCAGGTTGACCTGCTCCAGCCAGTGCGCAGCGAACTCCATGGCTTCGCGTTCGCTCTTGCGAAACGCCGGGGTCTTGAGCAGGCCCGCCAGGTAGTTGGTGTTGAGGTGGCGGTGCTGAGCGACCAGCAGGTTTTCCACCGCCGTCATGTCCTTGAACAGACGCACGTTCTGGAACGTGCGCACCACGCCTTTGCGCGCAATCTTGTGGCCAGGCAGGCCTTCGATCTGCTCGCCATTGAGGCGGATGCTGCCGCTGGTAGGCTGATAGAAGCCGGTCAGGCAGTTGAATACGGTGGTCTTGCCGGCGCCGTTCGGGCCGATCATCGACACTACCTGTTTTTCCTTGACCTGCAGGTTCACCCCGTTGACGGCCAGCAGGCCGCCGAAGCGCATGGACAGGCCGCTTACTTCCAGGATCGGGCGGCTCATTGCTTCAGCTCCAGGTGCGGACGTTGCATGGGCAGCAGGCCCTGCGGACGCCAAATCATCATCAATACCATCAGCGCGCCGAACATCAGCATGCGGTATTCGTTGAATTCACGTGCCAGCTCCGGCAGTAGGATCATCACGATGGCCGCGAGGATGATGCCGAGCTGCGAGCCCATGCCGCCTAGTACGACGATGGCGAGGATGATCGCCGATTCGATAAAGGTGAACGACTGCGGGCTGACCAAGCCTTGGCGCGCGGCAAAGAAGCTGCCAGCAAACCCGGCGAAGCAGGCGCCAATGGTGAAGGCCGAGAGCTTGATCGCGGTGGGGTTCATGCCCAGGGCGCGGCAGGCAATTTCGTCTTCGCGCAGGGCTTCCCACGCGCGGCCGATTGGCATGCGCAGCAAGCGGTTGATCACGAACAGGGTCAACAACACCAGCAGCAGGGCGATCAGGTAGAGGAAGATCACCTTGTTGATCGAGTTGTAAGCCACCCCGAAGTACTCGTGGAAGGTCTGCATGCCTTCGGCGGCCTTACGGTCGAACGACAGGCCGAACAGCGTTGGCTTGGGGATCGAGCCGATGCCGTTCGGGCCACCGGTCAGCCAGGTCATGTTGTTCAGCAGGATGCGGATGATCTCGCCAAAACCCAGGGTGACGATGGCCAGGTAGTCGCCGCGCAAACGCAGCACCGGGAAGCCTAGGATAAAGCCGAAGAACGCCGCCATCAGGCCGGCAATCGGCAGGCAGATCCAGAAGCTCAGGCCAAAGTAGAACGACAGCAGCGCATAGCTGTAGGCACCTACGGCGTAGAAGGCCACGTAGCCGAGGTCGAGCAGACCGGCCAGACCGACCACGATGTTCAGGCCAAGGCCGAGCATCACGTAGATCAGGATCAGCGTGGCGATATCCACCGCCCCGCGCGAGCCGAAGAACGGCCAGGCCAGGGCGACGACGATCAGGCCAAGTACAATCCAGCGCTGGGTCGAGGGCAGGGTGAGAAACTCACTGGCTTTGCCCGGCATGCTTGGCAGCTTGGGCGCGTGGCTCCAGGCGGCGCTCAGGTGGTTGCGGAACAGTTGCCAGAAGAACATGGCAATCGAGCAGCCGAAGATGGTCCACAGCACGGCTGGGCTGGCACCTTGCACTTCGAGCTTGATGCCGACTGTGGAGAGCTTCAGACCGATAACCGGGTAGGCCACGGCCAGCACCAGCAGGGCGCTGAAGATCGCGGT